>ERZ761602.188-NODE-188-length-150809-cov-31.402430_pt1 | contig 150809 bp, 156 predicted proteins | sample MGYA00512165_ERZ761602 | MGnify/ENA primary metagenome ERZ761602 (study PRJEB28899, sample SAMN02445085) | bioreactor sludge metagenome | biome: EBPR sludge; isolation source: Thorneside wastewater treatment plant | place: Australia: Brisbane, Thorneside... | reverse complement strand
ATGACGGCGATCTTGTTGCCGCCGTCGCCGGTCAGGATGACGTCGAATTCGGTCTGCTCTTCAGCAGCCGGAGCGGCGGCGCCGCCACCCGGGCCAGCCGCAACCGCGACGGCCGCGGCGGCCGAAACGCCCCACTTCTCTTCGAGCGCCTTGGCGAGGTCAGCGGCCTCGAGGACGGTCAGTTCGGAAAGCTGGTCAACCAGCGCATTGATGTCTGCCATTGTAAGTCTCCAGATTCGATTGTGATCATTCCAAACCCCGCTCAGGCTGAGCTTGTCGAAGCCCTGCCCTTTTTCGCTCCCGGCGCATTGAAGAAGGACAGTCCTTCGACAAGCTCAGGATGAGCGGAGTGTTTACTTGCTCGGTTACGCTGCTTCCTTGGCCGCATAAGCGCCCACGACGCGGGCGACCTTCGCGGCCGGCGCCTGGACGAGCTGGGCGAGCTTGGTCGCGGGAGCCTGCACGAGGCCCACGATCTTCGCGCGCAGTTCGTCGAGGGACGGCAGCTCGGCCAAAGCCTTCACGCCGTTCGCATCGAGGAGGGTGCTGCCCATGGCCCCGCCGACGATTTCGAGCTTGTCGTTCGTCTTGGCGAAATCGACCGCTGCCTTGGCGGCGGCGACCGGATCGGCGGAGCTGGCAAGGGCCGTCGGCCCGACCAGCAATTCCGCCAGATTGGCGTAGGGCGTATCCTCGATCGCGATCAGAGCGAGCGTGTTCTTCGACACTTTGTAGGTGGCGCCGGCTTCGCGCATCTTGATCCGCAGCGACGTGGACTGCGCGACCGTCATCCCGAGGTTACGGGTGACGACGACAACCCCAGTCTCCTGGAACGTCTGCTTGAGCTGTGCGACCGCCTCTTTCTTTTGAGCTCGATCCATACACTCTTCCTTCCGCGCCTTCGCACGAATGCGAAAGCGCAACACGAAACCCGACGGGGAATCCGCCGGATAAGGTCCGAAGGGGATTTGGGTTACGGGTCCGCTCAAATATGGCAGACACGGCAAGCGCCTGAGCGCGGCCGGTGAAACTCATGTCCCCGTCTAGGCTGGGAATTAAGGGGCAAGCCCCACCAACTGTCTCGGACGGCGAGCCGCGGGCGAACCCGCGGATCGGGGCGGGCCAATAGCAGGTTACGGCCATTGGTCAAGCCGAGGCGCTTTCCTATATGGCCATGTTCATGTTATGTATCCACTCGCCCCGCTTGGCCCGGACCCGTTTTCGACGATCACTGGAAACAAAGGATTTTCTCGGGCGATTATGGGGGACTTTGGGTATTTTGACCGGCCGTGCGAGGGGCTGACGGATGGCCGATCTATTCGCTGACGATCCTGTCCCCGCCGTCTCGGACGAGCCGCCGCCCGGCGCGCCGCTCGCCGATCGGCTGCGCCCGCGCACACTCGAAGATGTCGTCGGCCAGGAGCATCTAACCGGCCCGGACGGTGCGATCGGGCGGCAAGTGGCGGCGGGCAAATTGTCGTCGATGATCCTGTGGGGGCCGCCCGGCACCGGCAAGACGAGCATCGCGCGCCTGCTTGCCGACGCGGTGGGCCTGCGCTTCGTCGCCATTTCCGCCGTGTTCTCAGGCGTGGCGGATTTGAAGAAGGTCTTCGCCGAAGCGCGGGAGCATCGCCGCATCGGTCGGCAGACTTTGCTGTTCGTGGACGAGATTCACCGTTTCAACCGCGCCCAGCAGGACGGCTTCCTCCCCTATGTCGAGGACGGCACCGTCGTCCTCATCGGCGCGACCACGGAGAATCCCAGCTTCGAGCTGAACGCCGCGCTTCTGTCGCGCGGTCAGGTGCTGATCCTCAACCGGCTCGATGCCGCCGCTCTGGGCCGCCTGCTCGACAAGGCCGAGGCTTTGATGGAGCGCCCCCTCCCTGTCACACCGGACGCCCGCGATGCCCTGCTCGCCACCGCCGACGGCGACGGCCGCTTCCTGCTCAATCAGGCCGAGACCCTGTTTTCGATCGATCTCGCGGAACCGCTCGACCCTGCGGCGCTCGCCGCCCTGCTGAACCGCCGCGTCGCGGTCTACGACAAGGATCGCGAGGGCCATTACAACCTCATCTCCGCGCTCCATAAATCGATCCGCGGCTCCGATCCGCAGGCCGCGCTCTATTATCTCGCTCGTATGCTCACCGCCGGCGAGGAGCCGCTCTACCTGCTGCGCCGTCTCACCCGCGCCGCGTCCGAGGATATCGGCCTCGCCGACCCTCAGGCGCTGGTGCAATGCATCGCCGCCAAGGACACGTACGATTTCCTCGGCAGCCCGGAGGGCGAACTGGCGATCGTGCAGGCCTGCCTCTATCTCGCCACCGCTCCCAAATCGAACGCGACATACAATGCCCAGAAGGCCGCCTGGCGCTCGGCCAAGGAAACCGGCTCGCTGATGCCGCCGCAGAACATCCTGAACGCGCCGACGAAGTTGATGAAAGATATCGGCTACGGAACGAATTACACGTATGATCATGACACCGAGGGGGGATTCTCGGGCGACAATTACTGGCCGGATGAACTCCCTCCGCAAACTTATTACGCGCCGGTCGACCGCGGCTTCGAAAGGAAGATCGCGGAACGGCTTGCCTGGTGGGAGGAACGCCGTGCCGAACGCAAGCCTTAGGATCGCCTTTCTGGCTCTGGCCTGCGCCGCCGCGCCGCTCGCCGCCCAGCCAGCCGCCAATCAGCCGTCCGCCGACGAACAGCGCACGATGCGGCTGCAATGGGAACAGGATTTCCGGCGGCAGAAGCCCGTTCCGACGGTTCCCGCCGCCCTGCGCCAGACGGTCAGCGCGACAAACGAATGGGTGATCGTCCGCATGAATGACGGCAGCCAGCACCGCTATGGCATCGGCGCGCTGACTGTCGAAGATATGGAGAGCTTCCAGAATGGCCGCTTCATCGGCTTCCAGATTTTCGGCAACGAGGAATATGGCTACATCCTGATCGACCGCGCGGGACGCGGCGAGCCGGCCACGCTGCACACTGGCAGCAAGCCCAGCTTCGCCGAGGACGGTCGCCACTTCGCCGCCGCCGAACAAAGTCAATCCGGCTTCGGCAATCTTAGCGGCGTCGCCCTCTGGGAAGTGCGTCCTGCGGGCGTCCAGCGCATCTTCTACAGCGATGTCCTGCGTGGCGGCATTCAGTGGCGCGCCGAACCGTTCCGTGGCCCGAACTGCGTCCCGATCAGCGCCATCGATCCGGACTGGAACCCCGCCACGGCGAACTGGGAGGAGGAAGCCGCGAACGCTCCCCGCCAGTGGTACGAACTGCGCTGGAGTGCCGGGGACGGCATCTACTTCGGCCACTCTACCGATGCCGCCTGCTACGACGACAGCAGCGGCTGATGCGCGATTGGGACGATGCCATCGCCACCGCCTGCGCCCTGCCGGAGGTGGTGATGGAGAAATGGTGGGGCAGTCCCTGCCCGAAGATCAATGGCAAGGGCTTCATGTCGCGCAGCCGCGAGCCTGACAGCTTCGCCCTGATGGTCACGCGGCCCGAAAAGGAATTACTGTTCGAAACGGACCCGGACACTTTCTGGGAAACGCCGCATTACGCCAATTACCCAATGCTCCTCGTCCGCTTCGGCACGGAATCGCGCGAGCGGATTCTCCTCTACATCCAGCGCGCCTGGTGGGACCGGGCGAAAAAGCCGCAGCGGCTAGCCGCCGGCATGGCGGAGCGCCCCTGATCCGCTTCGGCCATTTCGCGGCGATCGACTGGTCCGGCGCAGTCGGGGAACGCCAGCGCGGCATCGCCGTTGCCCTCTGCGAAGCGGGCGATCATGCCCCAACCCTCGTCAGGCCTGACCATATCTGGTCCCGGCAAGATGTGCTGGACTGGCTGCTTGCAGAACTGCCGCCCAGCACTCTGGTCGGCCTGGACCTTGGCATGTCCCTGCCCTTCGCAGATTTTGACGTCTTCTTCCCCGGCTGGGTCGAAAGCCCCGGCGATGCGCGCGGTTTGTGGGAACTGGTCGACAGGATCGCGGCGAACGATCCGCACCTCGCCGCCACCAGCTTCGTCGATCATCCCGATGCGGCCCGGCACTTCCGCCGCCATGGCGGACGCTGCGGCGACCTGTTCCAGTCCGGCGGCGGTCGATTGCGCGTGACTGAGCACAAGCAACGCGAGCAGGGTCTCAATCCCTACAGCAATCTGAACCTGATAGGTGCAGCGCAGGTCGGAAAATCCAGTCTGACTGGCATGCGACTGCTCCAACGCATCGGCGATAGCCTGCCCATCTGGCCCTTCGATTCTCTACCGGAATCCGGTTCGGTCCTGGTCGAAATCTACACCGCGCTGGCGGCTGTGTCGGCCGGCCGGCCCAAGGGGCGGTCGAAAATTCGCGACGCCGCCATGCTCGATCTGGCACTCGATCGGCTCGGCAGTCATGCACATGGCTCACTGGCGCGCCATGACGATCACGCGACCGACGCGATCCTTACCGCAGCCTGGCTGCGGATGGCCGCTTTCGACCGCGCTTTGTGGCATCCGGCGGCGATGACCCCGGCCATCGCCCAAACCGAAGGCTGGACCTTCGGCGTGCGCTGAGCCGTCGACTGCGCCGCAAAGAAAAAGGGCGGCGGGTTCCCCCGCCGCCCCGTTTCGTTCTCCGATCCGTCTGGATCAGAAGCGGTAGCTGACGCCAACCTTCAGACGCCACACCGACGAGGACACGTTGATCTGGTTGTCCGCGTCGAAGTTGCTCTGCGGGGTCACACCCGTGCCCGAAAGCGGGGTGATGATGTAGCGGCCCTGGGCGTCGATGCCGCTGGTGCCGATCACTTCCTGGAGACCCGAGAAGTTGCGGCGGCGCTGCACGTTCCAGCTGTCGTTCAGGAAGTTCAGGAAGTTGTCGAACGTCGCATAGAGACGGATCGAATCCTGCTTCACCCCGAACACGCTGAGCGGCCCCGGCAGTTCCTGCGAGAAGGACAGGTCGAGATCGTAATACCAGTCGTTCGTGCAGGTGTTGCGCGGGATCGAGCGGCCGATGTAGCGGCGCGCGCAGCTCAGCCCGTTGGCGAAATCGACCAGCTGCTGAACGGCGGTTGCATTCGACGTCGGCGAAATGTTCGGGTCGTTCACGCCCGTGGGCAGGTAGACCAGAGCATTGTCGACACCCGACACACTGTCGCCGAACACGCTGCCGCCCTGGAAGGTCAGGCTGTACGGACGGCCCGAACGCGCGATGAAGGTGAAGCCCAGGCGGGTATCATATTCACCGAAGAAGCGCTCCGTGAAGGTGGTCTGCAGCGCGATGTTGTGACGGCTCTCGTAGAAGCCGCGCGACGCGGCCGGGTTCTGCCGGTCGAACGCTGCGGTCAGATCGTAGTTCGAACCAGCCGTCGAATTGTACAGGTTCCGGCGATCCTTCGAGTCCGTGTAGGAATAGCCGAGGCTGAAGAAGATCGAACCGCCATCCGTGATGAGGCCGCGATTGTGGTTCTTCGACAGGATGAACGAAGCGATCATGCTGCTGTAGCTGTCCGCATTGGTCAGCATCAGTTCGTCGTCGCGGCTCGTGTTGAAGCACGGCAGGTTGACGTTCGAATAGACCGGCGGGGCGCCGACCGAAGTCAGACGCGCGGTACAACCCGCGACGCTCGGATCGATCGAGCGATAGATCGGCCGGCCGTCGATGGTGAAGCCGTTGAGGCCCGCCCCGGCCACACCGTTGATCGCCGGAGTCGCGGCGAGATCGACGAGCGTGAACGGATTCTGGAACTGGCTGTAGATGAAGTCCAGATTCAGGTTCCAGCCGCTGAAGAAGCCTTCGCTCGCAATGTCGAGTCCGGCCTGCAGGCCGAGGTTCGCACGGATGACGGTCGGGCTCTGGATGTTCGGATCGATCGACTGCGTGTCACCCAGCCCGTTCGCCGCGGTGTTGATGCCGTTCTGCTGGATACAGGCCGGCACACCGGTGAACTGGCCATTCACGACCACGTCGATCTGCCCGGCGGGGCAACCAGCGGACTGCGTGTTGCCCTCGGCGAAGCCGAAGCCGTTATTCTGGAAGGCGTTACCGAACCAGACCAGCGGATCGCCACCGCCGAAGACGCCGACGCCGCCGCGCAGCTGTGCGCGCGAGAAGATGGCGAATTCGTCGATGTCGTAGGTGAAACCGAGACGCGGCAGGAAGATCGGCTCGAGCGCGCTGAAGCCGGTCGTGTTGGTAAAGCCGTAACGCTGCTCGAACCGCGGGTTCGCATCCGGACCGTCGCCGGAATAGATGTCCACGCGGATGCCGCCGACGAGGTTCAGGCGGTCATTCACCCGGAAATCGTCCTGCGCATAGAGCGAGTAGATCGTCCGGACGAACTGCGCGGCGGCGTCATTGATGTTGCCGGTGCGCGAGAAGTTGCCGAACGCGCCTTCCGTCTGCCCGCCAACCACGTTGTTCGGGGTGGTCGAGGTCTGGTTGTTGCCCAGGCCCGGCGAGAGCAGGCCGGCTTCCAGGTCCGTCGCGTTGCGGAAGACCAGGGTGCCGGTCGCGTTCTGCACGAACAGGTTGAACAGGCTGGCGTGATTGACCTCGAAGCCCAGCTTGATCTGGTGCCGGCCGAAATTGAAGTTTGCCAGCGCGCGGAACTGGTCGAGCTGCGTCTGCAGATCGTTGGCCGAACGCGACGTGCCCGGACCCGCCAGCACGGCGCCGTTGGTGGCGCCCGGAATGCCGACGATGATGCGCGGGATCGGGTTGGCCGATTGCGCTTCGCCGCCACCGACCGGATCCTGGCGATCCTGAATCTCCGAGCGCGAGTAACGCAGTTCGGTGGAGAAGACGTCCGACCAGTTGGAATAGAGACGGGCCGAATAATAATCGGAGAAGGTGCCGCTATTGTAGAAGGTGTTCAGACCGGTGACCTGCGGAGAGGCCTGGCCGGTAAAGAAATCGTCCGCGCGGACGCTGGCCTCCTCAAGCCGCTGATAGGTAGCTTCCAGGCGGTGGTTGTCGTTGATCTGCCAGTCGATGCGGCCGAAATAACGATCGTTGCTGAAGTTGCGGCTGCGGACCAGCGGGCCGGTCTCGATGCCATACACGCGGCTCAGAATCTCGGAGATCTGGTTGAACGCCGCGACCGGCACGCCGGCCAGTTCGTTGGCATAGCCGGCGCCGGCGGGGCCGTCGTCCTGGCTCTGGCCGGCTTCCTGATGCTCATAGGCGCCGTAGAAGAACAGACGATCCGGGATCAGCGGGCCACCAAACGAAACGCCCCAGCGCTTGTCGGGCTCGATCGGCGCGACCGGACGGCCATCGACCGTGTCGGCGCGCATGCCGCTGTCCGAATATTCGAAGAAGGCGCCGCCGCGGAACTCGTTCGAACCCGAGCGGGTCACGACGTTGATCGCGCAGCCCGTAAACTGACCATATTCGACGTCGAACGGCGCGAACTGCACCTGGGTCTCGCGAACCGCGTCATAGGGGATCGGCGTGGACGAACGCGACGAGAAGCCGGTGTCGTTCAGGCCGTAAATGTCGCCCTGGCTGATGCCGTCGACGGTAAAGGCGTTGCCGCGATCGTTGCCGCCCAGGCACGAAATGCGGTCCTGGCCCGAGCCGCCATCGTCGCGGTCGAGGCTGACGCGCGGATCGATGCGGATGATGTCGCGCACGTCGCGGTTGAAGCTGGGCGCATTGTCGAGAACGGCGGAACCGAAAGCGGTGCCCGGGCCGATGTTGCGCAGCTGCACGTTGGCGCGCTGACCGGTGACGACGATCGTGCCGCCCTCTTCGCCCGCCGCGGCGGCGCTGAGGTTGAAGCGCAGGGTGGTCGCGCCGGCGAGGCTGGTGGTGATGTCGTTGACCGTCTGGCCCTGATAGCCGCTGATGTCGGCCGTAACCGTGTAGGGGCCGCCGACGGTCAGGCCGATGGCATTGAACGTGCCCGAGCCGCCCGTCTGGATCGTGCGCGTCGCGCCGGTCCGCGTATCGGTGATCGTGACCGTGGCGCCCGCGATCGGCGCGCCCGCTTCATCGGCGACGATGCCCTCGATCGACGAGGTGATCTGCTGCGCATGCGCAACGGGAATCGGGGCCGCAAAGATCGCGGCCGCGGCAAGCAATTTCGACTTGTTCATTTATGCCCCCGGAAGGAAAGAAAAATTCGCTAAAGATTCAGCGCTTTACACAGCACAAAACAGAATCGGTTCGGTGCGGATGGGTGCCCCTTAAGCCCGCCATATTTCACTTCGGTGAAGTTGAAAACGGGGATTCCGAATCCGCGGCCGGGGTGCGTCCCGAACGCAACACCCGTAGCACCACGCGCTGGACCGGAACGGGCGATTGGACCATAGGGAGCCCGCGCCGGATTAGCACAGCGGTAGTGCAGCGGTTTTGTAAACCGAAGGTCGGGGGTTCGATCCCCTCATCCGGCACCAGCCTTTCTCGTGAGTCCGGCGCCAGCCCTGCTCCTCCTCATTCCTCCGCAAGCTTGGGGTCGCCAGGCAGCCAGCCGACTTCGAACAGCCAGAGCGGCTTGCCCGTTTCGTTGACGCCGGCGGTCGCGCTCATGATCGCGACCCAGAGCGCGCGCAGGCGGTGGACATGCAGGTCGTCACACGTGATCGCGATCAGATGCCGCACGGTGATTTCCGAAGCGGTGGCGGCGTCGCAATCGTTCGGCTTTGGCGGCAGGCCGATCCCCTTGCGGAAGCATTCCGAAGCATCGGCTAGGACGACGCTGCACAAGGCGCGGCGATAATCGTCCGGCACGCCGCTGGAGAGAAATGCGCGCTCGAGATCGAAGATCGTCCGGATCTTGTGCCGCTTCAGCTCGGAAAATGCCTGCACGCCGGTGACCAGGCACAATTGCGCCTGCAGCACCCAGTCGAACGTCTGCAGCAAAGTGTAAGGCGTTTCCGCATACAGTTCGACGGGGTTGGCGACCGCCAGATTCTGCACGTCGTAAATATTGCTTTCCTGCAGACGGAAGCTGACCTCGTGATCGATGCCGTCGATGATTTCGAGCGGGATGATCCGCGCATTCTTCAGCGCGTCGCGATCGACCGATTTGACGTGGACCCTGGCCCATTTGGCGATCTTCGCCAGTCCGAGATCGGGAAAGTAGCCGAGGATGAAGGCCACCCCCAGCGCCAGCGCGAATCCGCCCGAGGCGGCGTCGCTTGGCGGCGTTCCGGTCGCGGCAGGCAGAGCCGTGGCGCCCACCTGATAGACCACGATGGCGAAGATGATGCCCTGCAACAGCCTGATCGCGGAACGGACGAAAGCAAGCGCGCTCAATTCCTGATTGAGCGTCTGGCGCACCAGATACCGCATGTTGAAGACGTAGCCGCCGAGGAAGGCCATGCCCGCGACCGCGACGGACCGCCGCAGCGATTCATCGACTCGATCCGGCGCAGTCCATTCCGGAAGCCAGAAAAGCGTCTCGGTGACGCCCGGGCTATGACCCGGGCCGTTCAGCAGCGCGGCGACCGGGGTAAAAAGCACCACGAAGCCGAAGAAGCTCACCAGGGCGTAGATAAAGGCGCCCGCCCATTGCTTGACCTCGTCCTGGCGTGAGGGGCGGTCGTCGGCAGTGCGGGCGCGGTCGTAGCGGGCGAGAGCGAGTTTCAGCTGCGGCAGTTGCGGATTTTTCATGAAGACGGTGTCGCGCAGATCTTCGACGATCCGCAGTCTGACCTTACGAAGTTCCGCGCCGGTGGTGATGAGGGCGACCGGGACCAGGATTGCCAGTCCGACCGCGAGGATCAGATACCACATCGATGTCCCCCCATGCACCGGCCGGGTGTTCAACCATTGGCCGGTTGCTGGAGCGAAACTAGCCGGTCTCCATCTGTCCGCGCCAATCGAACTGAATCCGATTCGGACCTCGGCTCACGCCCTGTCCGCGAGCGCCCAGATCAGTCGCTGGAACGCCCCATCGCCAAGGCTTGGGCGAGCATCTCCGGCTCTTTCAGGAACATGTCGTGGCCCCAGGGCGAGGTTGACAGATGCAGCGCGACCGGCCCGGCAAGGCCCGCGGCGAGGTCGCGCATCTGCTCCGGCGGCACCAGCAGATCGGTGGTCGCGCCGATCAAAGTTGCGGACGTGGCGATTGCGGCGGGATCGCAGCGGTGCCGGTCGATCGAGGCCGACAGGCTGAGGAAGCGGCCCGGCGACATGATCTGCCGATACGCTTCCCCCCGCGCCCGCAAATAGGCGCCCGGCGCGGAGCAGGTCAGCGGGTCTTCGCCCTCGATCCCGCCCGCGAACCGCTCCGCAAATTCCTCACGCGAACGGTAGCTGGTCATCGCCATGCCGCGCGCGATGGCGAGCGCCTCGTCGCCCTGCCCCTGCTCGATGCCGAGCCTTACCACCCGGCGCTGCAATTCGCGCCCTGCGGTCGAATAAGGATGCGGGGAGGCATCGGCGGAGATCACCGCCAGCCTTCCAACGCGCTCCGGAAACTGTTCGGCAAAAGCGAGCGAGATCATCCCGCCATAGGAAGCGCCGATCACCAGCGCCGCGCGCGCAATCCCGAACGCATCCAGCGCCGCCGCCAGCACCCGCGCCTGATCCGCCGTGGAGGGCGCGAACCGCCCCTCCTCGTCGGCGGCAAAATGGAAACCCAGCACGCGATAGCGCGCCGGGTCGATCGCCTTGCCTGGCCCCGCGAGTCCATTCCACCAGCCCGGCGAGCCGTCGCCGCGCAAGCACGGAAAACGGTCCCCCGAAATGCCCCCCATCATCACCACGACCGGCGCCCCGTCCGCGCCGCACAAAGTCGCCTGGCCTTCCCTGCCGCAGCCTTCCAGCCCCATCGGCAACGCGAACGCGGCTTCAGACAGCGGCAAGACCACGCTCCAGATCGGCAATCAGATCGTCCGCATCCTCGATCCCCACGGACAGCCGCAGCAGGTCTGGATCGATCCCCGCTTCCGCCTGCGCCTCGGGCGGCATGCCGCGATGGGTCATGGTGGCGGGGCGGCAGATCAGAGTCGAAAAACCGCCGAGCGACGAGGCCAGCTTCACCAGCCGCAGCGCGGCAACGAATCGCCCCGCCGCTTCCAGACCGCCCCGCACCCGGAAGCTCAGCATGAAGCCCGGCCCGCTCTGTTGCCGTGCGGCGATATCGGCACCGGGGAAACCGTCCAGCCCGGGATAATGGACCGCGGCCACCCGTTCGTCTTCCGCCAGAAAATGCGCGATCCGTCCCGCGCTCGCCTCGGCCTGCGCCACCCGCAGCGGGAGCGTCCGCAGCCCCCTGAGCGTCGCATGGGCATCATGCGCCGATCCGTTCAGCCCCGCGGCATTCGCCCACCAATGGACCTGCTCGGCGCTGGCCGCCTCCGCGCACAGCAAAATGCCGCCGAACAGGTCGGAATGGCCGTTGATCGCCTTGGTAGTCGAATGGAGCACATAGTCGCAGCCGAGCTTCAGCGGCTGCTGCCGCACCGGCGTCGCCAGCGTATTGTCGGCGATGGTCAGCGCGCCCGCCGCGCGCGCCCGGCCCGCGCGGTCGGCGATGTCGACCACGCGAAGCAACGGATTGCTCGGCGTTTCCAGCCACACGAGTGCCGGCTCGCGCTCCAATGCCTTTGCATAGGCTGCATCATCGCCCTGATCGACGAAGATGGCGCGAAGCAGGCCCTTCCCCTCCAGGCCCTGCAGCAGGCGATAAGTGCCGCCATAGCAATCGTGCGGGGCAATCACGGTCGCACCGCCGGGCAATTGCAGCAAAGCGAGCAGGGCCGCCGACTGCCCCGAGCCGGTCACGGCGCCTCCCGCGGCACCCTCCAATTCGGCCAGCGCATCGGCCAGCGCATCCCGGTTAGGCTGCACCGTGCGGGCATAATCATAATCGGGCTTCGTATCCGGATCGTTCCAGACGAACGTGTCGCTCGCCACCAGAGGCGGGGTCAGGCTCTTGTGGCCGGGATCGGTGCCGACGCCCGCCGACGCGGCGATGGTCGCGGCTTTCCTGTCCATCTGCTTAATCTCCCAGCCCGACCTCGCGGGTGAGCCGGACCAGATCGGAAAGCAAGGCGCCCGCCGTCGGCGCGCCGCCGGCACCCCGTCCCGTGACGACCCGGCTGAAGCCGTCGGCCGTCTCGATCCGCGCCGCATTCCACTCGCCGTCGCCGACCGGCAGCGCGCCCGCCTCCTCGCGCGGCACCAACCGCACCGAGCCGGTCACGACACCGTCGCGCCGCTCGACCCGGGCGAGTTGCACGAAGCGCTGCCCGCTGCCCTCGATCCGCGAAATCGCCGCCGCGTCCAAAGCGTCGGCCTCGAAATCATAGTCGGTCGGCGATCCGCCGAACGCCGCTGCGGCGACGATCCGAAGCTTCGCCGACGCATCCGCGCCGCTCACATCCTCCGCCGGATCTTCCTCGGCAAAGCCCGCTTCCTGCGCCTGTTTCAGCGCCGCCGCGAAGCTCAGCCCGCGCGACAGCCGGTCGAGGATGAAATTCACCGTGCCATTCAGCACGCCAGTCACGGAGACGATCTCCTGTTCGGCCGCCGCCGCCGCGATCGTTTCCAGCACCGGCGTCTCGCCACCGACCGCCGCCGAATAGAGCAAGCGCGCACCGCTCGCCTCGGCGCAACGCGCCAGCGCCGGGTAGGCGCCGGCGATCACGCGTTTGCTGGCGCTCACCACATGAATGCCCTGCGCCAGCGCCCATTCCGACAGTAACGCGCCCGTCTCCGCACACGACAGGGCATCGACCAGAATGTCGGGCTTGTTCGCCAGCAGCGCCCGCCGGTCGGAGATCAATTCGCCCGGCGGCGTCACCGCGCGGGGTTTGGCCGCATCGCGGACCAGGATCGGCGCAAGCACGAAGCCTTGGGCATGATCGATTCGCGCGGCCAGCGCCTGCCCCACCACGCCGTAACCGGCGAGCGCGACGCGAACGGGCCTGGAAGCAATCGCCGGACAGGCAGGCTCTGGCAAAGCCTCGGCGGCGGAAGAGAAAGCAGACATGATCAGTCCTTCGTGTCGAAGGAACGATACTGGCTGGAGGAACCCCGTTTGGTTGCCGACCGGCCGCATCGTCCCGGTTGGGGGACCGCCACCTTGCCCGGGAGGGCAGGTTGGCGTGGGCCCGAAAGCCCACTCTTGATGCTGATGCGGCTCCAATACGGGTCCGCATCTGAAGATTTGGTTAGTCGCGACGAGCGCGGGCGGTCAACCCGTTTTCTAGTGCGCGCTCGCCTTTTCCGCTCCAATGCCGGTTTCCGCTCGCACCCGCTGGGCGAGATAGGCGGCCCGGTCCATCTCCGCCCGGCCGCTCTTGTCGGCCAACGACACCAGCCAGATCACCAGGAAGGCGAGCGGCATGGAGAAGATGGTCGGCGAGGTATAGGGAAATGGCGCCGCGCCGGTCATGCCGAGCGTCGCGGTCCAGATGGCCGGCGACAATATGGTCAGCACCAATGCCGTCACCAGCCCGATCGTCCCGCCCCAGACCACGCCCTTGGTCGTGCAGCCGCGCCACAGCACGCTCATCACCAGCACCGGGAAATTGCCCGACGCCGCGAGGGCAAAGGCGAGGCTGACCATGAAGGCGACGTTCTGCGTCTCGAACAATATGCCTAGCAGGATGGCGAGCGCGGCCAGAACAAGTACGGTCCGGCGCGACACGCGCAACTCATCCTCGCTCGTCGCATTCCCCTTCTTGATCACCGAGGCGTAGAGATCGTGGCTGACCGCGCTCGCACCCGACAAGGTGAGTCCGGCCACCACCGCCAGGATGGTCGCGAAGGCCACGGCGGAGACGAAGCCGAGGAACAGATCGCCGCCCAGCGCCTCGGCCAGATGGACCGCCGCCATATTGTTGAAGCGCAGCGCTCCCGTGCCGTCCACCCATTCCGGGTTCGTGCCGACGAACACGATCGCACCGAAGCCGATGATGAAGGTCAGGATGTAGAAATAGCCGATCCAGCCGGTCGCCCACAGCACGCTCGTACGCGCCGCCTTGCCGTCCGGCACGGTGAAGAAGCGCATGAGGATATGCGGGAGGCCGGCCGTGCCGAACATCAATGCCATGCCGAACGAAATGGCGCTGATCGGATCGCGGATGAAATTGCCCGGCCCCATGATCGACGCGCCCTTGGCTGCGGCATCGGGATCGCCCGCCGCCGCCGCGAGTTCGGTCTTCACCTCGACAGCACGAGCGAACAGGGCATCGGGGGAGAAGCCGAAACTGGCCAGCACGATCAACGCCATCGCCGTCGCGCAGGTCAGCAGCAGCACCGCCTTGATGATCTGCACCCAGGTGGTGGCGATCATCCCGCCGAACAGGACGTAGATCATCATCATCACGCCGACGATCGTGACCGCCGCCACGTAGGGCAGTCCGAACAGCAATTCGATCAGCTTCCCCGCCCCGACCATCTGCGCGATCAGATAGAAGAGCACGACCGTGAGCGTGCTGAACGCCGCGAACAGCCGGACCGGCGCCTGCTCGAAGCGGAAGCTCGCCACATCGGCAAAGGTATATTTGCCGAGGTTGCGAAGCCGCTCGGCCAGCAGGAACAGGATGATCGGCCAGCCAACCAGGAAGCCGGTGGAATAGATCAGCCCGTCATAGCCGTCCGCGAAAATCTGCGCGGAGATACCCAGGAAGCTCGCCGCCGACATATAATCGCCGGCAATGGCCAGACCGTTCTGGAAACCGGTTATGCCGCCGCCCGCCGCGTAGAAATCCGAAGCCGTCTTGACTCGGCCCGCCGCCCAGCGGGTGATGCCCAGCGTCAGCAGCACGAAGGCCGAGAACATCATAATCGCCGGCCAGTTGGTCGCCCGCGCCGCTTCGGGCGCGACCGCGCCGGCGGCGAGCGCCGCCGCCGGGAGGCTCACCGCGATGAGAAACAGCGGCAGGCGGTGCGAAAAGGCGCCCTTCATGCCTGCGCATCCTTGCGGATCGCATCCACGGCCTTGTCGAAATCCTTGTTGGCCCGGCGCACATAGATGCCGGTCATCACGATTCCCGCCACGATCACCCCCAGACCGATCGGAATGCCCAAGGTCGTCGTACCGCCGCCGATCGGCGTGGCGAGCAGGGATTTGTCGAACGCGATGAGCAGGATGTAACCGAAGAAGATGACCAGCATGATCGCGGTCAGGATCCAGGTGAAGCGGGACCGCCGCCGCACCAGCGCCTCATAGCGCGGGTCCGCCGCGATCCGCTCCGCCTGCGCGGCCTCGTCATTCGACAATGAAGTCACGGCGATCCCCTTCCACGCAATGTCTGGCCCGGCACGCGGCGCGCGTCCAGCGCGAAACGGCGCGTTGCGCTCCGGCCACACTCAGCTTTTCCGCTGCGGCGCCGTTAACTAATCACATTGACCTGGGCGCATCCGGCGGGGGATGATCCGCGCCGGGAGTGGCGGAAAAGCGGGGGCTGGATGACCTATTGCCTTGGGGTCGTGGTCGACGAAGGGCTGCTGATGGTCGCGGACACGCGGACCAATGCGGGCGTCGACAACATCTCCTGCTACCGCAAGCTCCACATCCTGTCCGACGCGCCGGACCGCCAATTGCACCTCGCCTGCTCGGGCAGCCTATCCGTCAGCCAGTCGGTGCTCGGCCACCTCGCCGGCCATCCCGGCCTCGCCGACGCATCCAGCCTGTTCGACGCTGCCGAGATCGTCGGCAAGGTTCTCCACGACGGCAACCGGGCGCTTCGCGACGCGCATGCAGGGGAAAAATGCACCGGCGCCAGCCTGCTGCTCGGCGGCCGCATCGGCGACGAGGCGCCGCGCCTGTTCCAGCTCTACCCCGAAGGCAATTTCATCGAATGCAAGCCGGACCTGCCTTATCTGCAGATCGGCGAAACCAAATATGGCCGCCCCATCCTGGACCGCGTGATCACCCGCCGCACCCCGCTCGCGGCCGCGGTGAAGGTCGCTTTCCTGTCCTTCGATTCGGCGATGCGCTCCAATCTCTCCGTCGCCCGCCCGCTCGACCTGATGGTGCTTCCGTCCGGCGCGGCGGAAGCAACGATCCTGCGCATCGAGCAGGACGACGTCTATTTCAATGAGCTTTCCCGCCGCTGGTCCGCCGCTTTGGTGCAGGCCGCCGCAACCATGCCCGACCCCTGGTTCATGGATGAAGGCCGCTCCTGCCCGCTGCCCAATCCGGTGAGCGCGCTAAGGGCCTTGTAAGCGCCGCATTTTCCGCCGAAATACGCCGCCTCGCAAACTTTCCCGAGAGCGGAGTTTTCCTGAAATGACGATCCTGTTCCTGGCCGCGGCTGCGCTGGCCCAGCCCGCCACGCCCGCCCAGAACCCGCATGCCGGCCACAGCGATCATGCGGGTCACGCCAACCACGCGGCCCCGGCGACGCCTGCCGCCCCGGCCGCCGCGCAGGCCTGGTCGGTCGAAACCAGCACCGTCGCGCAACTGATGGCCAATCCCGCCGCCAAGGCAGTGATCGACCGTCACCTTCCCGGTTTCAGCACCCACCCGATGGTCGGCCAGGCCGGCCCGATGACCCTGCGTCAGATCCAGGGCTTCACCCAGGGCGCGATCACCAACGCGCATCTGACCGCGATCCAGACCGACCTCGCCGCCATCCCGGCGCAGTAATCGTCCGAGGGGCTGCATCGCAGTCCCCTTTGCGCTAATCTCCCCGCCGCCGCTCCGTGCGGCGCGGGGAGGGATGTGACCGGCCGACTGACAGCGATCGCGCTCGCGGCCTTCGCCTGCGTCGCCCTGCCGCGAGCGGCGCAGGCGCAGACGCCGCTTTCCCTCGCCGACCGCCTTTGCACTTCCGCCCCGGCGATGGATGCGTCCGGCCGCTATCCCGCCAGCGCCGATCTCGCCCGCGCCGCCGAACAGGTGGAAACCGCCCTCGCCGGGCTGCGCGCCCGCGGCGACGCCGCCGGCGCCAATCCCGCATGGCTCGATCTTGCCGCGACCGAGACGGCACAACCCGATCCCCGCGCTCTCGCGCGCTATTGCGCCGCCGCCGGAGAGTTGATGCGGCTCAGCGCGGGCGGCAGCCAGCGTCAGGCCCAGACCTATCTGCTCGCCGCCTATCGTCTCGCCGAGGTGACGGACGGCCCGCTCGCCTCGCTGACCGCTTACCGCCTCGCTCTCGTCGGTGCGAGCGAACCCGCTGTCGCCGGTAGCCGCGGCGCACGCGGCGCCACACAGCCCATCGCACCGGAACCGGTCATTCCCGACGGCAGCAGCTGCGGCGAACTTGCCGCGCTCGGTATCGACCAGCTCGCGCCCCGCGACGTCTCCCTGCTCGCTCTGTCCTGCGCGGCCGACCGCGCGCTCGGCGACGGCGACAACCGGCTCGCCGCGCTCGTCGCACTCAAGCTTGCTCGCATCGAAGGCGAGTTCGCCGACACGCCGGGCCAGGATCGCGCCACCTTCCGCGCCTTCGCCAGGGAGCGTACGGAGACCGCCATCCCGAACGCCCTGGCGATGAACGACGCCACGGGCCGCGACCTCGCCTTTCGCCTCGCGGAAGCCACGCTCGACTATGCCGATACCGCTCCGGACCTCGCGCCCGTCCTCGCCGCCCTCGACGCCGCGCGCGAGCCCGAAGCCGCCGCCAGTGCCGGAACCCTGCGCGCGCGCCTCGCGCTCCTGAACAATGACGCCGCGACCGCGCGGTCGCAGGCCAATGCCGCCATCCTCGCCGAAAGCCGCCGCGCCATTCCCGCTCGCCTGCCGCGCCTCTATCTGCTGCTCGCCGAAGCCGATCCGGCCCGCCGTACCGCGCATGTCCACGCCGCCTACACCGCGCTCGAAAATCTGCGCCCGCTGCTCCCCCGGCTCGATCCGCTGACCGAGGAGTCCAGCTTTTCGCTCTACATGCGCGCCGTCTTCACGGCCGCCGCCGACGCGCAACTGGGCGGCGAAAACGCCAACATCCAGCGCGCCCAGCAGATCGTCGAAGCCTTTCGTCAGGCCGAGTTGCAAAGCGCCTTCGGCAGCGAATGCATCCCCGCCCGCGCCAGCGCGGAAGTGCGCGATCTCGCGCCCGGCGAGACCATCCTCTATCCCTTGCTCCTCCCCGACCGGGTCGAACTGATCCTCGTCTCCGCCGACGGCCATCGCCGCCTCGCCCCCAACCGCGCCGTCACCCGCGCCGATATCGCCGTCCTGGTCGAACAGATCGCCCTGCCCCTCGGTCGCGGGAGCGACGGCGAATGGCGCGCCGCTTCCCGCCGACTCTACGACATCCTGATCGCCCCCGTCGCGGACCGGCTCGGCCCGAACGCCATGCTGGCGATCGTCCCGGACGGCCCTTTGCGCGCCCTCCCCTTCGCCGCGCTCATTGCCCCCGACGGCCGCTATCTCGTTCAGCAGACCCGGCTCAGCATCATCCCCTCGCTCGCTTTCTCTCAGCCGGCTGGCCGCGCCCATCGCGGCCTCAATGTCGTCGCCGCCTCGCTTCAGCGCGAGGTCGATCTGCCCGTCGGCGCCTTCTCGGCGCTGGCAGGCACCGAGGCGGAGGCCCGCATCGCAGTCGCCAGCGCCCGCAGTGGCGCGCTCGTCCCGGATTTCACCCGCGCCCAGTTGAGCGCCGCGCTCGCCCGCCCGGTCGACGTGCTCCATCTCGCCACCCACGCCGCCTTCAATGGCCGCTCCGACCGCGCCTTCATCGTCGCCAATGGCGAGGTGATCCGCCTGAGCGAACTGCGTGAGATGATCGGCCGCTCCGGCCTGCGCGGCGACGCGATCGACCTCATCATCCTGTCCGCCTGCGAAACGGCGGTGGGCGATGACGAAGCAAGCATGGGCCTGGCAGGCGCCGCGGTGCAGGCCGGGGCAAGCAGCGTGATCGGTTCGCTCTGGCAGGTGGACGATGCCGGCACCGCCGAACTCATGCGCCAATTCTACCGCCGCTATGCCGAAGGCCGCTCCCGCTCGGAAGCGCTGCGCGAGGCTCAATTGGCTCTGCTCGACGACGGCGGCACGAATGCCGATCCGCGCATCTGGGCCGCCTTCGCCTTGCTGGGCGCCTGGCGGTGAAGGCGCGCTGGCTCTGCGTTTCGCTCGCCGCTTTGGCCGCGTCGCAGGCAGCTGCGCAGCCAGCGACAATCAGCCCCGATGCAGGGAATGTCCCGGCGCCTGGCGTGCGGGCGGGCATGATTCCGGACGGCCTGCAACCTCATGCCGCGCCCGCCCCCGTCCCGACCCAGATCACGCCCGATACCGGCGCACTCGGCCTCGGCACCAGCGCGACGCGCGCGGGCAATGTCACCACGATCGACGGCGGCACGCGCGCGGGCAACAATCTCTTCCACAGCTTCAGCCGTTTCGATCTCGGCCAGGGCGATTTCGCCCGCTGGGTGCACAGCGCCGGCGATCCGGCCAGCATCCGCAACGTCGTCAACCGCGTCACCGGCGGCGATCCGTCCGACATTTTCGGCACGATCGATTCCACTGGCCTGCCCAACGCCAACTTCTTCTTCATCAATCCGGCCGGGATCGTCTTTGGCGACGGCGCCCGGATCGACGTCCCCGCCTCGGCCCACTTCTCCACCGCTGCGGCCCTGCGCTTTGCCGATGGCTCGTCCTTCACCGTTACCACGCCCGGCGGCTCCAGTTTCTCGGTCGCGAACGTCGCAGGCTTCGGCTTCCTGGGCGGTCAGGGCGACGTGGCGATGCACGGCGGGCGCGGCATGTCCTTCACCGGCACCCGCCTCAGCCTCACCGGCCGCAACGTCACCATGCTGGACAGCCAGATCGCCGCGGACGGCTTCGCACTGGCGGCGGTGGGCGGCGGGTCGGTGGAAATCAGCCTCGCCGCCCCGCGCACCATCACCGGCAATGGCCGTCTGCTGATCGCCGATTCCGTCCTGCGCTCGAGCGGCGCCGATGGCATATTGCTCAGCGGCGGAATCATCGATCTGACCAATGCCGGGATCGGCACCGCCTTCGCGCCCGGCCGGTTCGACGGTGTCGGTGGCCCGATCGACATCAACGGCCGCATCGTCACGATCCTCAATTCCCTCATCTCCGCCTCGACCTCCGGCCCCGAACCGGCGGGGGAAATCCGCATCGCCGGACAGAATATCACCATCGCCGGCGGCTCGATGATCCAGAGCGAGACCGATCGCGGCTCGACCGGCGAAGCGGGCGCGATCCGCATCAACGGCGATGCGATCGACATATTGGACGGCAGCCGCATTTCCTCCTCGACGCTCACCGCGGCCCAAAGCGGCGCGATCTTCGTCAACGGCCGCGCGGTCCGCATCATGGACGGTTCGGTGCTCGCCAGCGACGTGCGCCCCGGCACGACCGGCAGCGCCGGTTCGATCCAGATTCTCGGCTCCACGCTCACCATGGAAAATGGTGCGACGCTCAGCTCCGTCAGCGAAGGCTTCGGGCAGGCCGGGCTCATCAATATCTTCGTGGACAGCGCGATCCGGCTGACTCGCAGCAACATCATCTCCGAGGCGCGCGGCCAGAGCAGCGGCGCGGGCATCGTCAGCCTGAACGCCTCTTCGATCATGCTCGACAATGCGGTCATCTCGACCACCACCAACACGAGCGGGGATGCGGGCGTCGTCGGCATCAGCACCGACGACATGGAGTTGCGCGACCGCTCGGTCATCCTCTCCATTTCCGCGCCGGGCGCGGCAGGCAATGCCGGCCAGGTCTCGATCCAGCGGCGCGGCGAGACGGGCGGGCGACTGCTGCTCACCGGCGGCTCTGCCATCCGCTCCGACACGAACGGGCCGGGCAATGCCGGCGGCATCAGCATCGGCATGGACCGGGTGTCGCTGATCGAGGGCGGCGCCATTTCATCGGATTCAGGACTCAGTTGCGCAAACGTCGGCTGCGGCCCGCTCGGCCGCGCGGGCGATATCGACATCACCGGCGTCAGCCTGACCATGTTGGACACCGACCCCTTCGACGGCTTGGAAACGGTCATTTCTTCCGACAGCATCGGCGGCACCGGCGCGGGCACGATTCGGCTCACCCTCTCCGGCGACCTCGACTCCGTCGGCTTCGGCCAGGTCAGCTCCGATACGATCGGTGGCAATGCCGGTGCAGGCGCGGGCGGCGATGTCGTGATCAATGCCGAAAATGTCCGCTTCAGCGGTTCGCGCAGCGGCATCTCCTCCGGCACGTTCGGCCCCGGTCAGGGCGGGTCGGTAACGATCAATGCCCGCAATCAGATCGTGCTGGCGGACGAGGCCGCTATCCTGTCCCAGTCGGGCGACGGACGGGTAGCGGGCAACGCCCCTCCGGGTCAGGGTTCCAGCGGCTCGATCACGCTCAACGCGCGCGACATTTTGATTACCTCCGGCGGCACGATCAGCGCCTCCACCTTCACCGACGGCAAGGCAGGCGCGGTCACCATCCGCGCCGGGTCGCTCCGTATGATCAATCAGGCGCTGCTCGGTTCCTTCTCGCAGGGACAGGGCGAAGGCGGACTCGTCGATATCGATGTTGGCGAACTGATCATGGTGGGCGCCGCGTCCATCGACACAGGCACCGGGCTGAACTGCGATATTTGCGGGTTTGGGGGCGACGCCGGCGACATCATGCTGCGGGCCGGCCGTCTCGAAATGCGCGGTATCCAGCTGGACGAATTCAGCTTCGGCACCCCGCGCATCTCGTCCGACACCTCCTCGCAAGGCAATGCCGGCAATCTGACGCTCGTGATTTCGGGCGCGCTCGTCATGGATGCGGCCCAGATTTCCTCGGCCACCAGCCTGACCGGCAATGCCGGCACCATCAATCTCACCGCCGGCTCGATCGCGATGGACAATGGCGCGGTGATTTCCACCGAGGCCGACCCGATCGAGGATCCGCTTTCCCGTGGGAATGCCGGCGAGATCATCATCACCTCCACCGGCACCGTCCGCCTGTCCAGCGGCAGCCAGATCGTCAGCAACACCTTCAGCGCCGGCTCGGCGGGGGAGATCACGCTGCGCACGCCAGGACTCCTGCTCCTGCAGGGCGGCCGCATCAGCAGCGGCAGCGATTTCGGCGCGACTGGCGCCAGCGGCACGATCCGGATCGGCGCGGGGACTTTGCTGCTCGATACCGTCGCCAGCATTGAGACGATCTCTCGCAATGCGCGGCCTGCGGGCACCATCATCGTCGATGCAGGCGACGTACGCGTGTCCGGCGAGTTTGCCCGCATCGCCAGCACCAATGAAGCGGAGGTCGCGGGAGATGCCGGCGCGGTCACAATCAGCGCGACGAACATCTCCGTTACCGATGGCGCCCGCATCACCACCAGCGCCAATCTCGGCGCGGCCGGCGACATCAATCTCAACATGCCGTCCAACGGTCTGCTCGTCATCGCCAGCCGCAGCGACCCCGGCACCATTTCCACCTCGTCCGGCCCCGGCACCGGCGGCCGCATCACCGTTTCGAACCCGCTCGCGATCATCTCCGACGGCGGCAGCATCCTAGCGCTCGGCCAGCAGGGCGGCGCAAACGTGCTGCTCGACGCGCAATTCCTGATCCGCTCCGCCGACCGCCTGAACCGGATCGACGTGAACGGCGACTTCCTGCTCGCCGCCGCCGCCTATGACGTCAGCGCCGGGACGGTGAATCGCGATCTTTCCGTCATCGACGCCTCCGGCGTGCTGCGCGGCCAGTGCGCCGCCGCCCGCGCCACCGGCGAAGTCAGCCAGCTCGTCGTGCGGCCCGTCGGCCCCTACGGCTCCCGCCCGCTATCGAGCCGCCCCGATCCGGCCAGGCTGCTCAGTGCCGCCGAGCTGCAGGAAACCTGCTCCTGATCATGCCGCCCTGGTTGATCCTCGCCATGCTGGCCACGCAGCCGCCAGGTCCGCGCACCGGTCCCGAGGCCGCGCCCCCGCAAACCCCGCCATTCGCGCGTCCCGGCCCTGCTCCGCTCGTCCCAGCCACGCCACCACCGCCCGTTTCCCCGCCGAACCACCTCGAAACCGCGCAAAACCACCTTCAGATCACGATTCTGGACACCGGTTCCACCACGAGCCGCGATGCAGTCCCGCCAGCCGGCTGGCGCCCGGCCGACGAGCCGCTTTCCGGCCTCGCCCTCGATCACCGCCCCCGCGAGCCACTCGACACCGCCTGGGTCCGCCGTCAGTTCGCGCTGAACGCCGTCAATGATTCCGGCCGCGCCATCGCTCTGGTGCAGCTGATCAATCGCGCTTTCCTGACCGCTGGTTTCGTGAATTCCGGCTTGCTCGTTGACTCAGGAACCGGCGACAACATACTGACTTTTCGTCTGATTCATGGCCGCCTGACCCATGCCGAAGTGACCTTCACCGATGGTCATGCCCGTGGCCTCGATCCCGATTACATCCGCGAGCGCCTTCCTTCGGCAAATCGTCAGCCGCTCAGCGCCGCCGCGATCGAACGCGACTTCCGCCTGCTCACCGAGGATGCCAACCTCCGCACCGTCAACGCCCAGCTCCGCCCCGGCGACATCCCCGGCGAAGCCACTCTCACCCTCTCCATCCTCCCGCTCGAGCGCGCCGACTTCTACCTCACCGCTGGCAACAGCCGCTCGCCCACCGTGGGCGGCGAGCGGATCGCGATTGGCGGCTATGCCCGCCACGGCATCGCCAGTGGCGACCTGATCAGCGCCGAGATCGGCCTTACGGAAGGCGTGATCGACGCTTCCGCAACCTATTCGCTGCCGATCCTCAGCCCGGCCACACGCCTGAATGTCCGGGCCAGCTACAATGACGCCGCGGTGATCGACACGCCGCTCATTCCGCTCGACATCCGCACTCGCGACGTCTCCGGGCAAGTCGGTTTCACCCATGACATCCTGCGCGCGCCCCTGACCCCCGCGGGCGAGAATCGGTGGGCGCCGTCGCGGACCCTCACGCTTGGCGCAGCGGTCAGCCACCGGCGGCAGGAGAGCTTTCTGCTTGGTCTCCCCTTTTCCTTTGCCGCCGGTTCGGTCGACGGGCGCGCCGAAAATACGGCGTTCCGCCTGTTCGGCGACTTCGTGCAGCGCAATGTCGATCAGGTGTTCGCGGCGTCGGTCACCGGCACGATCGGCATCGATGGCACCCGGTCGAACATTGCGGCGATCCCGACCCCGGATCAGCACTTCCTGGCTCTGCTCGTACAGCTGAACTACGCCCGCCGCCTCGATCAAAACGGCCTGGAACTGCGCGCGCGCCTCACCGGCCAACTCGCCAGTTCGATCCTCTATTCGGGCGAGCGGCTCGGCATTGGCGGCGAGGCCAGCGTGCGTGGCTATCGCGAAACCCTGCTGCTCGCCGATCAGGGCGTCGTCGGATCGGCGGAACTCGCATACCCTTTCAACCTTGGCCGTGCCGGTCCTCGCGAAGGCCTCGATTGGGGCGCGTTCAGTATCTCCGCATTCATCGATGCCGCTTATGCCGCGACCCTCGACGGCCCCGCTCCCGACCCGGAAGCCATCGCCTCCGCAGGCGTGGCCTTGACCTGGCAACCCGCAGACGGCCTGTCGTTGCGCGTCTCCTATGGCCACGCCTTGATCGACCCCGCGGTGACCGGAACGCGCGACCTGCAGGACCGTGGCGTCCACATCCGCTTCACTGTCTTCCCGCTCCGCCTGGGCCGTTGATCTAATTCCTTTGCAAAAGCCATCGAACCCGTGGATTCTGGGCGCATTGAATGAGTGCCTTGAGGACGGATGCCATGAGTGACGATGCGGACGCGGCGCGCGAATATGAACGGCTTCGCGCCGAACTCGCGGAATTCGTCCTCGAAATCCTGTCCGAGCGCATCGCCACGGGCAAGGAGCCGGAACTAAGCCAGGCGCTGGTCGATGCGATTGATCGCCGTGTTGATGCGGCGGTTGACGAACGCCTTGGTAAGCTGGGACCGGCCGATGCAACGAGACCGGCGGCGACACGCCGCACCACGCCCGTCCGCCGCAACGCTCCCGAGCCGAACAATCGCTTCAAGCTGATCCTGCTCGCCGCATTCGGCGCCGCCGCTTTGGTCGCGATCGTGTTCGTCGTCATCCGCTATCTCCCCTCCGGACCAACCAACACGACCACCCGCACGGGGACTGGCAACGAGACGACGGTGATTCAGGTCGATAACGGCCAGATCGCCTCGCCCGCCAATCAGACACAGGGCAATAGTCTGGTCCCGCCCCTTCCCCTCCCCGTTCCGCAGCCTGGTCCGGTCCAGCCGAACTGAACATGGCCAGCACCGCCGCCAGCATCGCCACCATGGTGATCGGCCCGCAGGCCGGCGGGCGCGGTTATCGGGTGCTCGCGCGCAGCCCCGGCCCGGCCATTTCCGGCGCCGCCGAAGGCAGGCTGAGCGAAATGGCTTTGGTGCTCGCAGGCTGGGCGGAGCAGCAGGAACCGCCAGCCGCGGCGCTGATTCCGCTCTCGGACGCGACGACGCCAGCGTTGCTGGTCCGTTTCGCGCATCTCGGCTCCTCGTCGCTCGGCAGCATCTGCTATGGGCATGCCTTGCTGCTCGACAGCGCGGCGTTCGCAGCTTGCGGCGGGCGCCCGGAAACTTTGCTTCCCCTGATCCCAGAGCCGGACGGCTCCCGCGCCTTCGCCGAAGCGCCGCTGGTGGTCGATCAGCCTGCGCCCGCATCCCCGCCGCTGCGGGACTGGCGCGGCCTCGGCCTGGAATGGCGCGACCGGCTCGTCGTCGTGGCGGATCGCGCCGAAGAGGAAGCAACCCTCTGTTCGATTCTCCGCTCGATCGGTCCGTCCGGCCCGGGTTCACGGGTGCGCGGCTGGGCGACCACGGCGTCACTGCCCCCCGGCGGCAGCTTCGCCCCTGCGCGCGAATTGCAGTTGCTCGTGGTGGCGCAGGGCCGCCGCCGCCCGGTCAACCTGCAGCACCTGCTCGCCCGCGCCACGCCGACCGGCTTCGAAGGCGAACGCGTCGACTTGCCGCCCGCCGCCCGCGCCTGGGAAAGGCTGAAGTCGCTTGGCGCCAACGACGTCGATATCGCGCAGGCGGTCGGGGCGTTGCGCTGGTCGCCCGACCAGCTTGAATCCGCACCCGCAGACGTGATCGGCCCGTCTGCGGGACAGGCGTTGCGCGCGCTCGGCGGCGAGGCGCGCATCCGCTTCATCCTTGCTCTCGCCGCACCGCGCGGCGACGCCTTCGACCGCGATTTCGGCGCCATCGCCCGGCACTGGTTCGCGCAACTGATCGGCCGCGATGGGCTCGATCCGCAACATGCCGCTTTCTACATCAAGGCGATCGCCGACGCGCCGCCGGAGACAATCGCGACGATGGCACCGCTCGGCCAATTGCTCGCCAAAGCCGGCACCGGGCGCTGGCTGAAAGGCCGGACCTTCGACCGGCTGATCCAGCTCGGCTATGCCGAGGCGCTCGCCGATCGTGCCGACGAGGCTCCGGCGCTGGTCGCCGGCCTCGGTGGCGACGATCTGCCGAAGCTGATCGCCGCCATTCTGCAACCTCCAAATCCCGATTCACGGTCGCACGCCTTGCTCTCCGCGGCCTTGCGCGAACTGGCCGATAGGCCTGACGAGACAGGGCCGCCCGGTTCGTGGAGCGAGTTCTTTCCCGAGGCTCTGCGCCAGCGACTGCAAGCGGCACCCGCATCGGACGAGCGCCGCCTCGGTTCACGCAGCGTTGCCCGCGCGACGTTAAGGCTCGCTCCCGCAATGATGGGACCATTGGCAAAGCGGACGATCAACCTGCGCGACGAGGCCGCCTCGCCGCGCGAAAAACTGGACATGCTGGGCGCGACCCTCGAATGGGTCCGCCACAAAGGAGCGACGGCTTGAAGCGCTGCCCGAAACATTATTGGTTCGAATATGACGAGACGCAGGGCGGCTGCCAGCTGTGCGAGCGCGAAGGCAATATCGCCGCCACGCCGCCGCCCGCGCCTGCCCCGGCCGCCGCACCTCCGCCTCCATTTCCGACCAACGACTGGGTCGAGGAGGTCAGCGTCCAGCCCGGCGCCGCACCGCCGCCCATCTGGACGCCGCCGCCGGTCGACATGAGCAAGCCGCCCGCTGGATCCTGGGAGCCCGCCGCCAACTGGCCCGCGCCTGACCCCGCGCCGCCGCCAGAGCCGGAACCGGAGCCGATTCCGGTCGACCCGCTGACCGACGAGGATAGCCAGATCCTCGCTCAGCTCGAGCATCTGCGCGCCAATGGCGTCTTCACCATTCTGCTGATCGGCTTCTTCGCGGGCGGCAAGACCTGGTTCCTCAATCGGGTGAAGCACCAGCTCGGCAAGGAAGGCTATAACGTCTCGCCGCAGCCGCCGCGCAACCGCGCCCACGTCACCACCACCCGCAACGCCGAAATCCACCACGCCCGGCGGCTGCGCGACGGCAAGGTGGAAAGCTTCGCCATCGTCGATATCCCCGGCGAGCGGCTGCGCGACCTGGTCGACAAGAATTTCCACGCCGTCCGATCAGTGCTGGCGGCAATGGACATGTGCGGAGCGCTCATTGTTGCGCTGCCCGCCGATGAGGTCTTGCTGTCCGAGGATGTTAATGCCGAAGCCGAGCGGCTGGGCGGGGTGCACAAGGTGCTGCTGGCCCGCTCGAAGGACGATCCAGCGCTCAACGCCGTCGCGCTGCGCGCGGACGCACTGGTCCGCAAGGCCGGCTCGGTTGAAGCCGCGCTCGGCCAGGAAGGCCCGAAGCGGGCGGAAGCCGATCGCCTGCGCGAAGCTGGAGAGGCGGACGCCGAACTCGACGCCGATCTGGAGGCGCTGAAGACGCTCGGCCGCGTCGATCGTCTGGCCATCGCCGATCCCGATCTCGCCGAATTCACTCACGACCTGTGCTTCATGACGGGCCTGATGTCGCGCCTGCGCAATGCCGGGTCGCTGAACGATCCGCGCTTCGATTTCCGCAAGATCGACCCGGCCATCGTCAATCTGCATATCAGCTCGCGCGACTATCAGCGCTTCTCGCGCCCCACTTTCGTGGCGATGACCAAGGCCGATCTGGTCAGCCATCCCGATCCGCTGCTGGAGGCTTTGATCCGCCACAGCCGCGATCCGGAAGTGCGCTACACGTTCAGTGACGATCCGCTCGATACGCTGGCGAAGATGCGGCCTGGCCTGTCGGCTATGTTCCGCGAGTGGCTGCAGAACGTGAAGTTCGACTTCGTCACCGCCTTTCACGAGCATGACCCGACCGACACGCGGATCAATTACAGCGCCGAACATTATGGCGTCGGCGCGGTGTTCGACTGGATCAGCCGCGCCCGCAATTGGGACGTGCGCCGGCCGAGCGAGCGCAAGGCAGAGCAGCGCGCCCGGCGGCTGCGGCGGCTGCGCGACGGCAAAGCGAGCGTGGACCGCGACTTCGCACTGATGAAGGGCGTGCGCAAATGAGCTTGCTGCAGCCGATCCGCGACCGGCGTCGCCGCCTGATCGACGCCGTCTATGGCGCCGAGGAGGATCGCGGCGCAAACATCTATCTCGCCAGCATCTGGGGCATCGGCCTGCTCGCCTGCCTGATTGTCGCCGGCTTCACCCCCTGGAACTGGCCGGCGGAGCGCGATGGCCGGGTCGAGAGCCTGACGCCTGTCTCCTGCGAAGCGATCCTAGGTGAGGATGACGAGGAACAGGCTGCCACCCGCAATCAGAGCGCGGCCAAAGCGCGGCCAAAGGCGGGCGCGCGCAACAGCTGCCGCCAATTGCTCTCCGAAGCCGAGCGCGGCCAGCTCGGCCGTGTCGAGGCGACCATTGCCTATCTCCAGCGCGGCGGCCCGGCACCAGCCCCGCTGGCGCTGCCGGAAGACGGCGTACTGCGCGGCTGGGTCGATTCCAACATCTGCCGGATGAGCGGCGCGGACGGCGCGGACCGCGGCGCGCTCGCCTGGCATGTCGGCCAGGGGATCGGCGAATGCGGGGGCTGGAGCCGGCAGGCAGCGGGCTTCCCGCTCTCAACTTGGCTCGGCTGGTGGGCAGGAATGCTGCTCACTCCGCTGCTTATCCTCGTGCTGCTGTTTTTCCTGATCCGGCACAGCCTCCGCCTGCCCGCGACCCGCCGCGAATATCGGCGCCTGTTCGGCTCCGAGCACAAGGCGCCCTGACCTTGGTCCGGCTGTTCTAGATCATGCCGAGCGGCGCAGGCGTCACCTTCACTTTGCTCAGCCTTGCGCTGGCCTGGCTGCTCTGGCGCGGGCGCGGCGCGGCAGGACAGCCGAAATGGCAGCTGTGGCTGCGGACCCTGATTCCGCCCTTCTTGCTCCTCGCCCTGATCCCGAGCGGTTGCGCGAGCGACCGGTTCGATGCGCTCCGCCTCTTCGCGAACGGTATGAACGTCACCGAACGCCAGCTGCAGGGCGGCCGTGCTCAGACGGTCGCTGTGCCCGGCTGCGAGGATTATTTTCGCGCGGGCGACACTCCGGTCTTCGTTGTGGGACGGCTGCGAGGCTGCGTCGATCTTGTCGTCAACGACTGGAACGGCGCGTCGGTCGATGGCGCGATCGTCCGCCTCGATCACCGGGCGGGCGCCACTCCGATCCTGAACCTTACGACCCGCGCGGGTGGCGGGGGTGCGCTCGTGGTCGCGCGCGACGAGAGTGGAAGCCGCAGCTTCACCGGTGCGCTCGATCTGACCAGCGGCGACAGCATCTGCCTGCGCGACTGCGATCGCAATGGCCGCTGGTGGACGTTTGACGCCGGCGGCACGCTTACCGCGGGCGACGATGTCCGCAACATGAGCCTGCGCCCCGGCCCCTATGGCTGGGTCGAACCCTACGGTCCGGCCGACCGAATCCACCGCCTCAGCCAATTGCTTTGCGACGCACCGGGCAACACCGGCTGCGATACGCCTGCGATAGCCGACCGCAACCAGCCCGCGTTGAGTTTCCTGTTCCAGCGCGGCGGCCCCAATGGCCACGCCTGGCAAGCCATGCTGCTCGATCCCGGCGCCCGCATCCGACGCGCCGACGGCTCCATCGTTCGCCCCAACCTTGCCGAGCAGGTGCCGCTCGCCGAAAGCGGCAGCCTGCATCTCGCGATCCTCGGCGTACGCGGCAATGCGCTACGCGAGATCCGCAGTTTCTCGGTTGGCCACACGCTTGCGACCGAACCCGCCGCGCGGCGCTTCTCGCTTTCGCTCGACACGCCGGAAATGGTCGCGATCGGGCAATGCGCCCAGCCGCTTTCCCGGCTCGCGACCAGCCCCGATCAGGTTTCGCCCGAAGCCTTCGCATTGAGCAGCTTCGGCAATCGTCCCGACGGCGTGCTGGCCAGCGCCGCAGCCGGTCTCCCCATCGACCGCTTCAACCTGTGCGAAAGTACCCGCTTCGCCTTTTCCTCACCGCTCGACGATCAGCGCGAGGGCCTTGGCGGCCCGGTTGTGCGGCAGATCGAGTTCAGCGTCGATCGCATGGGCATTCCCTGGCTGCTGATCATGCTGGCCTTCGCGGTCGCCTTCATCGTCCATGCCGCGAGCGAGAAAGTGTGGCGCGACCGGCCGCTTGACGGCATCCTGCTCAGCCTGGTGCAATATCTGCTCGTCGTTCGCACGATCATCGGCATCGAGGGTGTCTTTAACGACGCGGCTTTGAACTGGCGCCCGATCTACGCCGATGCCGCCGTGGCGATGGTCGCCCTTCCCGCTATCCTGATCGCCGTGCGCCGCCGCGACGAGAGCGCGCTTTCGACGCTGGCCTCGGTCGGCACCTTTCTTGGCCTCGCGCTCGCCGCGATCTGGTGGTGGCTCGGGCGACCCGACTTTATCGGCATGGTGCTGACGGGGCTTGCGGTCGCGTCGCTGTTGCTGCGGACGTCGACGCTCGGGTTGAAACCTTCCTCCCCCCTTGTGGGGGAGGATCGAGGTAGGGGGGCGGCGGCGTCTGCCGCCGGAGAGACTCCTTCGCCTGAGGTGAACTCAGTCTCTTCAGCCGCGGACGCGGCTGAGTCCCCACCCCAACCCCTTCCCACAAGGGGGAAGGGCTTAATTCGTCGAGCTTCCGCTCTTCTCCACCACCCCCCGACCTTCTGGCCGATCCTCCTGGCCCTCATCGTCGGCGTCCGCATCGTTCTCGGCCTGCTCGGTTATCGCGAGCGCTTCTTCGGCTTCGCCTTGTCGGCGGTGTACGTTCCGCTCCTGCTGATCTGTGTCGCCGCCATCGTCGCGCAGGCGGAGGCCAATCCCGAGCAGCGCCGTCGCTTCGGCTTCTGGTTCCTCGCCGCACTCGCGGCCGGTGCCGGGCTGGTCGCCATCGTCATAAACGATGTCGGCTTCGCCTTGGTCCATTTGCCGCCCATCGCCGGGGTCGCGCTCTGGCGGCTTCGGCGCTGGCGCGACGAAGGAAAAGACCGCATCGCAACCGCCCTTTGGGCCGCCCCGGTCGCAGGCCTCGCCGGCCTCTACCTCGCGCTGTGGGCCTTCGTCGCACTCACCCCGCCTCCGGGCGAGGATGCGCCGCTTGAGCAGCGTGTCGCTTATTCGGTCGATGAAAGAAGCAGTGACCCAAACTGGCTGCGTCTGCGCGCGGTCTTCGCGCCCGATCAGATTCCGGCCATCGGCAATCGCGCTGCGGCGGTGCAGCTCGACCAAAGCGTTCTGCTCTACGAACTGACCGGCACCCTCCTGGGCCGCGGCTGGCTCAGCCCGGTGGACCTCGGCTCCTTCCGGCTGCAGGCGACCCACCTCAGCGACTATCTCAGCGCCTCGCATTTAATGGCTCCGTTCGGTCGCCTCGGGGCGCTTTCACTAATATTTGTGATTGCTGCAGCGGCAGGCGCCGCTGTTTCGCGCCGGGTGCCGCAGCCCGCCGCCTGGCCCAATCTCGCCGGTGCGCTCGCGATGTGGACGCTCTTTGGCGCGGCGGCCTACATGGTGCTGGCGAATTTGCTGCTGGTGCCGTTTACCGGGCGCAACATCTACCTGCTGTCCGCATCGTCGGGCGCCGACCTGATCGAGGGGCTGTCCCTGTTCCTGCTGGCCCGTATCGGCCTGTCCGTGGCGAGGCGAGCATGAGCGCCCGCAGCGAACGCCGCCGCGCCGCCGCCGCCGCGTCCGGCACTCCGGCCGCCCGGCCGCTCCCGAACGCGCCGCTGCCGATCCTGCTGCTCGGGCTACTGGCCGCCGCCATCGCCTTTCTGCCGCTGATCCGCACCCTCCTGCACCCACCAGAAGCGCGCGCGGACGGCTATTCTTCCATCGTCACCGCCGCGATCGCGGAAGGCTGGCTCTACCCGGTTCCGAGCCAGGGCGAAGCGGGCGACGCCGACGGCCGGGTCGAACGCGCGCGCGGCGGCGATGTCCCCGCCAGCTTCGACCGCTTCATCGCGACCTCCTATCTGCGCGAGGACATGGCGACGCTCGACCCCGCCATCTGGCGTTACGACGGCAGCCGCCTGGGTATCGATCCGCGCGCCCATGTCGTCGGCGGCGCCTATGACGGGGTCAGCGGCTGGCGCGGCAGCCTGCTTTTCGCCGATACCCAGGTGACGCAGCAATTGCTGGACGAACGCGGTACGCCGATCGCCTGGTTGATCGCCAGCCCGCGCCCGGGCGCAGCCGGCCGCCCGCGCCAGATAGACCTGATGCGCACCGCCGCGCCCGTCAATCCTGATGCCGAGGAGCGCGCAGAAGCGGATTCCACGACCGACCTTACCTTCATCGCCAATATCGACGGCGCTCCGACTGCGATCGCACACCTGCGCCGGATCGGCGGATCGGCGGTGCTGCGCGTTCCCCGTCGCGACCGAGACAGTGTCAGTGTCCGTATCGGCAGCCGGGACGCCGCTCCGGGGGGCGCCTACCAAGTCGCTTGGCGGCTGCTTGAGAGCGGCGATTCTCTCAGCTTCGCCTGGCCCGGTGGTGCGCGGCGCTTCCAGTTCGTCCAGTCCGAACCCGCAATCTCCCGCGCGCGCGGCGATGCGGCCCGGGTCCGCGATCCCAGCCTCGCCAGCCTCGCCCGCTCAGTCGAATATGCAGTCGGGACCGGCGCGAACTCGCTGCAGACCAGCCTTCAGAGCCGCCTCCACGCCGTCGCCCAGCAGGCGCTCGAGACTCAGGCCATGGCGCTGTACGGTAGCGATACCGTCACCAGCTTCCGCGCCGCCGCCGTGCTGATGGACGGTCTGACCGGCGAGGTCGCGGCCCTGCCCAGTTTCCCGGTGGCGCAGGAACAACTTCACCCCAGCCAGCGCGGCTCACCGTCGCACCGCAAGATGCTGGACCGGAACAGCAATTTCGTGCGGCTGGTGGCTGGCTCCGCGGCCAAGCCGCCCATGGCGATGGCGGTGGTCAACGCCTTCCCGGCGCTCACCACTTTGACCATTTCCCGCACCGATCCGTTCCGCCAGCTGGTCGGCATTGATCTCGGCGTGCCTGTGCCCGATCGCGGCCCGGGTGGTGATTGGGATTTCACCACCTTCCTTGCCAATTCCAGCAACAAATATGCGGCCGCCCTCATGCTGCTCGGCCTGTCCGACGCGGACAGTCTGCGCAGCGGCGCTTGCGAAGGCCCTTCGAACGAGGCGTGGACGTTGAGCGGCCAGCGGCGCGATTGCCGCCCGCCGATGCGCTTCCTGGAAAGCGCGACGCCGGGCCAGAACGGCCTCGTCGCCGTCCATAGCGGGCAGCCGGCGGGGCAAGGCTGGGCCAATCAGCTCTACACCCTGTTCTGCATCGCCCCGAACAGCCCCGACGATCCCCCGCCCGTCGGCGACGCCGCCTGCCTGCCCGACGACAGCAACCGCCGCCCGCTCTGGCGCGGCGCGTCCTTCCAGCGCCCGCGCCTGCTCGCCAATGCCAGCCCCGACCGCGAGGGTTTCGGCCTTGGCGTCGTCGACAGTCTCTACGAGGATTATGTGATGACGATCCTCGGCGGCAATCGCGGCCGCTGGACCACCTTGGGCCTCGCCCAGGCCTATGCCCGCATCCTGACCGGCAAGGCGGTCACCGCCCGTCTGACCCAGCATAGCGAGGATAGCGGCGAAGAACCCCCCGCTAGCCTGCCGGTCAACGGCCAGGCCCAGCGCGCGCTCATCGAAGGTCTGAAGGCCGTGGTGCTCCAGGGCACGGGCCGCGGCCTGATCGCCGCCGGCTTCCCGGCCACGGCGGGTGGCGACGAATTCCGCTTCTTCGCCAAGACCGGCACACCCAACGTCGCCTTCCTGGGCGAAGACAGCCGAGCCTTGCTCCGCGACTTCGCGGCATCCGGCTGCGGCCTGCGCCTGGTTTCGCGCGCTCCCCGCGAAGGCGCTCCCGCGCGCGCCCTTCTCACTGTCGGCGAAGATGCGGCTATCCCACCCGCCCGCGCCATCGCTGCGCGGCCGGAATGCAACAACCGCTTCGGCACCAGCGCGAACCGGATTGCCGAACTGGTGCAGCAGATCAACGCCAACCCCGCCGCGCTGCGCCAGATTACCGCCGATCCCTCCGGCCGCGTCACAGGCGTTCCCGCCCAGATCGCGCTTGGCGAGGGAACGGGCCACGTCATGGTGCTGATGATCGGCCGCTACCGCCCTGGCACGCCAGATACTGCCCCCTGTTCGCTGCGCACCGTCGCGATCAATTTCCAGGCCCGCACCGCCAGCGAGCGGACGCCGGCCCTGCGCTACGCCGTCAGCCTGCTGCGCAACGAGATCGTCCGCAACTGGTTCATGGGCACACCCTGCCAAGGAGGTGCCGCATGAGCGCCCGCGCCAAGGCCCGCCGCGAGCGCTCAGCCGCGCCGCCCGTCGTATCGGGCCGGACCGACATCCTGGGCGCACCATCACCACCCGCCCCGCCGCAGCCGCCGGCGCGCCGCCTTAAGCTGCCGATGCTTCCGGTAATCGCCGCAACCCTCGGCCTGGTCCTGCTGGCCGCAGCCTGGACCACCCGCTGGACACCTGGCGAACCCCGTGCCGAGGATCAGGCGGCGCGCTTCACCGTCGAGATCCCGGCCGATCGCCAGCGCGTGATCAACAGCTGGGAGCGCTTCTTCATCTGCTACGATCTGGCCAGCGACCCGCGCATCGTCGATCTGACCCTGCGCGCCAACCAGCGCGCCACCGGCAATCTCGATTTTCCGGGAGAGAAAGTGATCGTCGAACTCCCGGCCGCCGATGCCCGCGCAGAAGCCCTGTCGAGCGGGGGCGAGGAGGAATTGATCGCCGCGAAGAATGCGGTTTTGGGGGCGGCAGTGCCCGAACGCATGGCGGCGGTGCGGCAGCAATGCGGCGCGCAATGAGCAATGAGGTGACCCCGCTCCCACCCGGCAGTTCGAGTCTGGGCGGCATCGAGTTCGACGATATCGCCTTCGTCGGCCGGGTCGGCGACGGGCTTGTCTATACCGCGCGTCTCGATGGCCAACCCGTCCGCATCCGCGAATATGCCCCAGCGGGGATTGTGCGGCGGCGGGAGGATGGCGGCCTGGAACCGGCGGAGGAAAAGTTCGCCACCGCCTGGGCCGACGGACAGGCACGGTTCCTCGATCGAGCCGAGCAGCTCGCCAGGGTCAGGCACCCGGCGCTGCCACGGATCGTCCATGCTTTCGCCAGCGACGACCCCGACCGGGGCGCCTGGCTCGTCACCCGCCCGGCCGGCGCGCCTTTGTCCGCCGCGCTCGCGGCCGGCACGGCGCTCTCGCCGGATCAGGTCATGCGCTTTGCCGGCGATCTGGCCGATGCCATCGCCGCTCTCCATGCACAGGGGCTTTCACACCTGGACATCGCGCCGGAAACGGTCTCGATCGCGTCCGGTCGCACCGAGCTTGGCGACATCGCCACCGACAACCGCGCTTTCATCGCTTTGCTCGGCAGTCAGGACGGATTCGTCCGCCCCGGCTACAGCCCGATCGAACGCGCCGACGCGACCGCCGCCGAGCCACTTGGCCCGCTTACCGATATCCATGCGGCTTCGGCCCTGCTCTACCGCCTGATCGAAGGCCGCGATCCCGCACCTTGGGAGGAGCGCTGGCGCGATCCCAACCTGTCGGCCCTGCCCGATCGAGATCCCTATCCGCCCGCCTTTCTCGCCGCGATCCGCCGTGGGTTCTCGATCGAACCCGCCGAACGTTTCCCCGACGCGGCCTCGTGGTACGCCGCTATGCAACTCCCGGGACTTGCGGCCGGCAGCCCCGACCCGACCAAGGCCGCACCGCCGCCTTATCTCCCCCAGTCCCACCCGCCGATGCCGACGGCAAACTGGCTGGTGCCGCTGCTGATCGCCTTGATCGTCATCGCCGTGGCCGGCCTCGGCTATATCGCCTACCAGCAAGGCTGGCTCAGCCGCACGACAGAGTCCGGGGCGAACGTCGCGATCCCCGCGCCGACGCCGACACCGGCTCCAGAACCCGCCCCTACCGTCGCGACACCACCACAACTCACCATCGGCTCCAGTGTCGCAGGCAGCCTGAGCGCCAGCGACACGCGCAACGGCGCGGGCCATTTTGCCGACACCTATGTGATAGACGCGCGCGGTGGCGAGCGGCTCGACATCAGCCTGTCCTCCTCCGATTTCGATCCGGTACTGGAGATTAGCGGCCCCGGCCTGTCCACCGGCAATGACGACGACCCGGAAAGCGGCGGCCGCGACAGCCGCCTGCTCGTCACCCTGCCCCGCGCCGGCCGCTACACCCTGACCGCCACGAGCTATGGTCGCGGCGAGACAGGCGCCTATCGCCTCGAGGTCGCCGCTGCTGAAGCTGACCCGATCAAGCCCGACGATGTCACGACTCTCGACCTGACCAGCGCGGCCCGCCTGTCCGGGCGGTGGCGTGAGGAGAATGACCCGGCCTGCGCCAATCCTGCCGTAAACATCGTCACCGGCGATCGCTTGCTCGCGCGAATCGGCCGCCAGCAACAGACGTACCGGATCATCGAGACCGAAGGCGATATCGTCCGGACGGAAGCAACGGAGGGCCGCGCCGCCGACCGCCCGTTCACCTTCCAACTCGCCCCGGACGGCGACAGTTATGAGGTCGACGGCGAGGTCTGGGTGCGCTGCCGGACCTGATCGGACCAGATTCCCGTTGCGGCGCGACTGGCCCCGCCATACGGAGATTCGCGTCCGCTCGGCCCCTGTTCGGCTCGCGCGCCCGTCTTCTCGAAGAGGTGGTTTATGGAGCTTCAGCAGGGTGGCAATACGGGTGTCGGCAGCGGCGCGCTGACGATTTCCGTTGAGCTTGGCGTGCCATCCGGCTCCGAAGCCGACGTCTCCGCCTATCTGCTGGCCGATAATGGCAAGGTACGCGGCGACCATGACATGGTCTTTTACAATCAGAAGGAAGGCGGCGGCGGCGCGGTCAGGTTGAGCCAGCAAGGACCCGGCGGCACAACCTTCGACGTCGATCCGTCCCGGCTTCCGGCCGACATTGCGAAGATCGTCTTCTGCGCCACGCTCGACAAGGGCACGTTCGGCGGTGTCTCAAACGCTCGCATAATCGTGCGCGGCGGCGGGGCGGATGTCGCCAGCTATGCGCCTCAGTTGGCCGGCGCGAGCGAAGCCGCGATGACCTTCGGCGAACTCTACAAACGCAACAATGAGTGGAAATTCCGCGCGGTGGGACAGGGCTTTAACGGCGGACTCGGCCCGCTCGCCCGTTCCTACGGCGTGGTGGTGGACGAGCCCGCTGCACCCCCACCGCCGCCTCCGGCGAGTCCGGTCAATCTCGGCAAAGTGACGCTCGACAAGCCGAACCAGTCGGTCAGCCTCGAAAAGCGCGGCGGCTCGTTCGGCGAGATCGTGATCAATCTGAACTGGACGCGCGGCAAAAAGGGCTTCTTCGGCGGCGGCGGGATTGATCTCGATCTCGGCTGCCTGCTCGAGCTTGCCAACGGCCAGAAGGGCGTCGTGCAGGCGCTCGGCAACGTCTTCGGCGATTATTACGGCCCGCCCTACATGCAGCTGGATGGCGACGACCGCACCGGCGATGTGTCGAAGGGCGAGACCTTGCGCATCAACGGCGCGCAGTGGAACGAAATCCGCCGCCTTGCCATCTTCGCCAACATCTACGAGGGCGCGCCGAACTGGTCGTCGACCGACGGCGTGGTCACCGTGACCATGCCGGATCAGCCGCCGATCGAAGTGCGCATGACCGAGGGTCGCAACGACAAGCGCCTGTGCGGCGTGGTGCTGATCGAAAATGACCGCGGCGCTCTGAAGGCGACGCGGATCGTGCGTTACTATCGCGACCAGAGCGAACTGGACCGCGATTACAATTGGGGCCTGCGCTGGGTCGCCGGCAGCAAGGACTAACAGGGGGAATACGGACGTGATCCGGAAATATTATACAGGGTCGATCATCTTCACCCTGATCTGCATGGGCCTGGCCGTCTGGCTCGGCTTCTCGATGCACAATGGCAGCTGGCTGGGCATGCTGAGCGTGCTCTGGATCGTCTTCGTACTTTGCATCCTCGAAGTGTCGCTATCGTTCGACAATGCGGTGGTGAATGCGACGGTGCTGCGCGACATGGACGAGGTTTGGCGCAGGCGCTTCCTGACCTGGGGCATCGCCATCGCCGTGTTCGGCATGCGCATCGTCTTCCCGGTGGCGATCGTCGCCGTCGCGGCCAATCTCGGCCCGATCGAAGCGATCAAGATGGCCGCAGGCAATCCGGAAGAATATGAGCGGATCATCAGTGGAGCCCATGTCGGCATCGCCGGCTTCGGCGGCGCCTTCCTGGCGATGGTCGGCCTCAAATTCTTCTTCGACAGCGACAAGGAAGTGCACTGGATCGCAGCGATCGAGAAGCAACTCTCGAAATTGTCGAGCGTCCCCGCGGTCGAGATCGCAGTGCTGCTGGCCGGCATGTGGGCGATTTCCAGCACGCTGCCGGTCGAAAAGGCCAACACCTTCCTGATCGCGGGCATCGCCGGCCTGCTCACCTTCATCGGCGTCGAGGCGATCGGCGAATTGCTGGAGGGCGAGGAGGATGTGATCACCGGCCAGGTCGTGCGCTCCGGCGCCGCTTCCTTCCTCTATCTGGAAGTCCTTGATGCCAGTTTCTCGTTCGACGGCGTGATCGGTGCCTTCGCCCTTTCGAACAACATCTTCATCATTGCCCTCGGTCTGGGTGTCGGCGCGATGTTCGTGCGCTCGATGACGATCATGCTGGTCGATAAGGGTACATTGGCCTCCTACCGCTATCTGGAGCATGGCGCCTTCTGGGCGATCATCGCGCTTGCCGTGATCATGCTCACCTCGGCCAATCCGAACTGGCATTTCCCGGAGACGATCACCGGCCTGATCGGCGCGGTCTTGATCGGCCTCTCCTTCTGGTGGTCGGTGCGGCACAACCGCGCCAACCCCGCCGAGGCCGAAATAGTGGTTGGCGACGGGCACGGCGGTGCGACAGTCGCGCTTGGCCCAGACGAATCCAAACCCGCCTGACCCGTTTACCTCGCAAGGAGATCAATCATGTCCATCAGTCTGAGCAAGGGCGCCAATCTCAGCCTCAGCAAGGAAGCGCCGGGCCTTACCAAGATCCTCGTGGGTCTAGGCTGGGACACGCGTTCCAGCGACGGCCAGGATTTCGATCTCGACGCCAGCGCCTTCCTGCTGAAGGAAGGCGACAAGGTCCGCTCCGACGCGGATTTCATCTTCTACAACCAGCTGAAGTCCACCGACGGCTCGGTCGAACATACCGGCGACAACACGACCGGTGAGGGTGACGGCGACGATGAGGTGGTGAAGGTCGATCTGTCCCGTGTCCCCGCCGACGTCCAGAAAATCTCCGTCGCCGTCACCATCCATGAGGCCGAGAGCCGCCGCCAGAATTTCGGTATGGTCACGAACGCCTTCATCCGCGTCGTCAACGAAGCGAACAATGGCGAACTGGCCCGCTACGACCTCAGCGAAGACGCCTCGACCAACACCGCGATGATCTTCGGCGAGCTTTACCGCCACGGCGCGGAATGGAAGTTCCGCGCGGTGGGCCAGGGCTTTGACGGCGGCCTCGGGCCGCTCGCCCGCAATTTCGGCGTCAACATTTAACCTGCTAGGCAAGGAGCCAAATCGATGGGCGTGTCACTCTCCAAGGGCGGCAATATCAGTCTCAGCAAAGAAGCCCCCGGCCTGTCGACAGTGCGCGTGGGCTTGGGTTGGGACACCCGCGTCACCGATGGCGGTGCGTTCGATCTCGACGCCAGCGCGTTCGTGCTGAACGCGCAGGGCAAGGTCCGCAGCGACGCCGACTTCATTTTCTACAACAACAAGAATGGCGCCGGCGGGGCGGTCGTCCACCAGGGCGACAATACGACCGGCGAGGGCGAAGGCGATGACGAGGTCGTGATCGTCAAGCTCAACACCCTGCCCGCGGACGTCTCGAAAGTCAGCTTCGGCGTGACCATCCACGAAGCCGAAGGCCGCCGCCAGAATTTCGGCATGGTGACCAATGCCTTCATCCGCGTCGTCAACGATGCGGGCGGCACCGAAATCGCCCGCTTCGACCTGTCCGAAGACGCGTCGACCAACACCGCGATGATCTTCGGCGAACTCTATCGCCACGGCGACGAGTGGAAGTTCAAGGCGATCGGCCAGGGCTTTGACGGCGGCCTCGCCCCGCTCGCCCGCTCGATGGGTGTGAACGTCTGATCTCTTGATAGCCTCTCCTCTCGTGTTCGCGGGAGGAGAGGCTGTCGGCGCGGACGAGCGGCCATGCCCACCATCTGGTTCAACCAGGGCTATTCGGTCGTCCGCGACGCGATGCTGATGATCCGCGAGGGTGCGGAGGCGGCTGGCATCGGCGATCTGCGCCTGCTCGCCTCGCATGCGGATTTCTCCGCGACGGTGCTCGAAGCCGCCGATGACGGCTTCCTCGAACCGCCGATCGATCGCTCGACCCCGGACGGCGAGGCGGCCTACGCCAGTTGGTGCGCGGAGCGGTGCCGCGACCTCGGTGTCGACCTGTTCATCGTCCAGGGCGGCCAGCATGCGGTCGCAAGCCATCTCGACCTGTTTCCCGCGACGACCCGCGTCGCTCTCCCCGTCACCGCCGAACGGCTCGCCGCGATCCACGACAAGGGCGCTTTCTACGACATCGCTGTCGATGCCGGTCTGCCCATGCCATGGACCCGGAATGTCGCTAACCTCGCTGAGTTCGATCTCGCGATCGAGGCACTCGCGGCGCTCGGCCTCCAGCCGTGCGTGAAGCCGCGCGAAGGCGTGTTCGGCGCGGGCTTCTGGCGGCTCGATCCTCATTACGGCCTGCTCGATGCGCTGATGGGCGGCGAACGCCGTCGCGTATCGGTCGAAGTGATGCGCGAGGCGATCATGCGCGCGGGCGGACCGGTGCGACTGCTCGCGATGGAATATCTACCCGGCCCGGAATGGAGCCTGGATTGCGTCTGCGACAATGGCGAACTGATCGCCGGTGTCGCCCGCCGCAAACGCGGCCGCGTGCAGGAACTGGAAGTGGACGGCCCGATCTTCGGCATGGCGCGCGAGGCCGTCGCCTTGTTCAGCCTGTCCGGCCAGATCAACGTCCAGTTCAAGGCGGCCGACGCCGACGGCGGTGATCCGCGCCTGCTGGAGATCAACCCGCGCATGAGCGGCGGCATGGCGCGCACCCGCTTTGCCGGGATCAACCTGCCTTGGACCCACGCCGCCTGGCTGCTCGGTCTGCCCGTGCCGCAGGCGCAGCCGGAGGGCGGCGCGCTGATCGCCACGCAGGAAACCGGCTTCACCGTCCGGGGCCAGGCGCGCGAGGTGTGTCATGCCTGATCTCGTCTCCGGCCAGCGCATCGAACTGTCCCAGCCGGTCATCGAGCTTCGCATCGAAAGTCCGCGCCTCGACCAATATGGCCGCTCGCTCGGCGCCTTGCTGGTCGGCGTCGATCGCAACAAACAGATTCCGGCCGATTTCGCCCCGATCGACATCGAGCAGCGCGAGATGCGCCCCGGCGCCGGCTTCGGCCCGCACGGCGAGGTGCAACTCGATCTCGCCGCGCTGCCGGCACAGGTCGAACGCCTGTACTTGATCCTCTTTTTCGCCCACGGCGGCAGCAACGCCCGCTCCCTGCGCGATTTCGAGCGGATCACCCTGATCGCCGAACCCCACCGTTTTGCCATGGATCTCGGCGGCCGCGACGACACCGCCTTGGTCCTCGCCGAAATCTACCGCCGTGGCGACGGCTGGCGGATGTCGGCCAATGGCCAGGGTTTCGTCGGCGGCGTGGGCGCGCTGCAATCGGCGTTCGGCCTGAACTTTCCGATCCCACCGCGCTCCGAGCGGCTTCTGCCGCCGGGACCGGGCCACGACGATCGCGGCCAGGACCGCCGCCCGACGCCCGGCACCACTTACACTGGCAGCGGTTTCGCGGTCGACGCGCAGCACATCCTGACCAACGCCCACGTGATCGAGGGGATGAGCCGCGTCGATGTCGCCAACGAGAAGTTCACGGCCGCGGCCGAGATCGTATTCGTCGATCCGCGCAATGACATCGCCCTCCTGCGCGTCACCGGCCAGCCACTCCCGGCCGCGGCCGGTTTCCGCGAAGGCTATGACATCCACCTCGGCGAGGACGTCATCGTTCTGGGCTTCCCGCTGCAGGGTCTGCTCGGCTCCGGCCCGCAGGCGACGGCGGGAAATGTCTCGGCCCTCTGCGGCATCGGCAACGACACGAGCGTGATGCAGTTCAGTGCCCCGATCGCCAGCGGCAATAGCGGCGGGCCGATCCTCGATCAGGCCGGCCATGTCGTCGGCCTGGTCTATTCCTCGCTGAACAAGGAACTGGTGCGCCAGGGCGGCAGCAATGCCGAGAATGTGAATTTCGGCGTAAAGGGCGTGGTCGTGCGCGCCTTCCTCAATGCCACCGGCGTCGAGCCGCAGGTCGCGCAGGCCGGCTACCCGCGCAGCCGCGCCGAGGTCGTGCGCGAAGGCCGCGCCTTCATCTACCGCATCCGCTGCGAGGCATGATTGGTCCCGAGAGCCGGTCGGTCCCCTTGGCCACCGGCACGCTTCACCTCGACGTCTTGCGCGCCGATTGGCCGCTCGATGTGCTGTGCGACTTCGCGGTGCGCCGGAACCCGCGCCGCGCCTTCCTGATCGTCTCGAAAGTGCTCGGCCGCCACATCCCGGTCGCGCCATCCGTCATGCGCGCCTCAGTCCGCGATCTCGCCGCGCGCGTGCCCGAACTGCCCGGCCCGGTGCTGGTCGTCGGCCTGGCCGAGACCGCCGTCTGTCTCGGCCAGAGCGTGTTCGAGGAACTGGCCCGCCGCCCCGGCTTCGATGGCCTGTTCATCCACTCCACCCGCCAGCAGATCGCCCATCCTTTGCTCTGCCGCTTCGAGGAGCCGCACAGCCACGCCTCCGCGCATCTGATCTACTGCCCGGAAGGCATCGACCTCGCCAGCATCCGCAGCCTCGTTTTGGTCGATGACGAGGTCTCGACCGGCAACACGTTGGTCAATCTGGCGACCGCGCTGATCGAGCACCTCCCAAAGGTCGAGCAGATCGTCACGGCGGCTTTGACCGACTGGTCCGCCGGCAGCGACTGGCTCGCCCGCATGCCGCGCCCGGCAAGCTGCGCCAGCCTCCTCCACGGCAGCCTGCGCTGGGAAGCCGCCGCCGCGCCGCCAACCGACACCGGCAATTTCGACCGGGCCGCGCCCGCGCTCGGCGCGCTGGACGAGCACCGCAATTGGGGCCGCACCGGCTGGAACGGCAGCCCGCTGGACCTGCCGGAGCCGCCGGCCACCGCAGAACGCATCCGCATTGTCTGCACTGGCGAATTCACCTACCCGCCCTTCCTGCTTGCCGAGCGGCTGGAAGCGACCGGTCACGATGTCGTTGTGCAATCGACGAGCCGCAGCCCGGCCCTCCCGGGCGGTGCGATCCATCACACACTTGCCTTCGAGGACAATTGCGCCACCGCCCTTCCCAACTTCCTCTACAATGCCGATCCGGACGACGCGCGTTTGACCCTGATCTGCCACGAAACGCCATTAGGGAGCATTGACCCGGCGCTGATTCAGGCGCTTGAAGCCACGCCCGTCCGCTTCTGACCCGAAAAGACCGCTCGTGCGCGCCATCGCCCTCGTCGATCTCGATGACACTCTGTTCCAGACCCTGCGCAAATGCCCGCCCGATGTTCCGGCCGAGCGGCTGATCCCACTCGGCTTTGCGAAGGATGGCGAACCGCTGAGCTATGCCACGCCGCGCCAGCAAAGCCTGATCGCCTGGCTCTCCGAAACCGCCTGGCTGGTGCCCGTCACCGCCCGCAGCCGCGACGCTTTGATGCGCGCCCATGTCCCCTTCACCGCCGCGATCTGCGCGCATGGCGGCGTGATCCTGGGCGAGGATGGTGAACCCGACGCTGAATGGCACGCACATGCCGAAGCGCAGTCGGCAGCGCTGCAACCCGAACTCGACGCGCTGTGTGATCGGGTCATCGCAGAGGCGGTGCGGCAGGGTGCGGCCCTGCGCGTCCGCGTACTGAACGAAGGCAAACTGGGCCTCTACGTCCTCGCCAAGCATGAGGAGACAGACGAGGACGCGCTTCACGCGGTGATCGACGCGGTGCTCGGCGAGGTGCCGCCTGGCTGGACCGTCCACCGCAACGGCAACAATGCGGCCCTCATGCCACCCTGGCTCGGCAAGCAGCATGCCGTCGCCTTTCTGCTGCCGCGCCTGCGCGCCGCGTATCCGGACGCGCCGGTGATCGGCATTGGCGACAGCCTGACCGACGCGCCCTACATGGGGCTGTGCGACTTCGCGATGATGCCCAAAGGCTCGCAGTTGGCACACGCCACACTGGACCGCCTGGCATGACCGTATTCTCCGGCAGCTATGCGCCCGACGACTGCATCTTCCTGATGAAGCCGGTCGATCTCGCGCCAGTGGACGTCGCGACCAAGGAGCGGCTGATCCAGTCCGGCCAGCGCCATTATTCCGAGATGTTGTCGGCGGAATCGCCGCCCGGCGAAGACTATCTGCGTCTTTACCGTGAAGCCCTCGCCCGCAACGGCACGCGATTGGCGCAGGACATCGTCGATCTCGCCGGCGGGCTGGCCGAGCGCGCTGGCGGCCGGCCGGAGATCGTCATCGCCTCGCTGGCCCGCGCCGGGACGCCGATCGGCGTGCTGCTGAAGCGCGCCTTGCGGCGGATGGACCTCACCGCCCACCATTATTCGCTCAGCATCATCCGCGACCGCGGCATCGACCTGGTGGCGCTGAAGCATATCGCCGCCCGCCACGACCCCGCCGACGTCGTCTTCGTCGATGGCTGGACCGGCAAGGGTACGATCACGCGCGAATTGCAGGCCAGCCTCGCCGCCCACCCGCTCGGTTTTGCGCCATTCCTCGCGGTGATCGCCGACCCCGCCGGCTGTGCCGATCTGGCGCCGAGCGGCGAGGATTATCTGATTCCCTCGGGCCTGCTGAACGCCATCGTCTCCGGCCTCGTCAGCCGCTCGGTGCTCAACGACGAATTTGTCGGCACCGGCGATTTCCACGCCTGCGTCTATTACAAGCACCTCGCCCCCCGGGACCTGTCCAACACCTTCGTCGATGAGATCGACACGCTGATGGCAGACTTGTCGCCTCAACCAATCCAGGCGAGCGACAAGGCCGCGCGCGCTGCCGCGTGCGACATCATGGTGGACGGCCTGATGGCGAACCTCGGCTTGCAAGATCGCAACCGCATCAAGCCCGGCATCGCGGAGGCGACCCGCGCGGTGCTGCGCCGCGTTCCCGATCGCCTCTTTATTCGTGACGTCGCGGACCCGGATACGGCCCATCTCGTTCTGCTTGCTCGCGGGCGCGGCATCGCGATCCACGACCTTCCCGGCGCGCATGGCTATCGGGCGGTCGCGGTGATCCGCAGTCTTGGTCTGGATTGAGGGTGAGCATGGACGCAATCGAACTCGGCGCGACCCTCTACGTCCCCGCGATGCGCGGCGACCTTTATGAAACGATCATCGGCATCCGCCACCCCGCGCTGCGTTCGTCGGTCGTCTGCCTGGAGGATTCCACCCGGCCGGAGGATGTCCCGCAGGCGCTGACGAACTTTGCCGCCATGCTCCGCCGACTCGCGCAAGCGGGTGCGAACCGCCCGCCCGTCTTCGTCCGCCCGCGCGACGAAAACATGCTCGTCCGCCTCCTTGCGCTGCCGGGAATCGAGGCCGTGAAGGGCTTCGTCCTGCCCAAGGTCACGGCCGAAAGCTTTCCCGCCTTTTTGCGCCACCTCGTCCACGACGATCATCTGCTGATGCCGACGCTGGAGACGCGGGAAATCTTCGACCCGGTCGAATTGATCCGGTTGCGCGAGCAATTCCTCAGCGTCCAGCACCGCATCCTGGCCATTCGCATCGGCGGCAACGACCTGCTGCAGAATATCGGCGCCCGCCGCTCGCGCACCCGCTCCATCTATGACGGGCCGCTCGGCGGCACGATCGCCACCCTGGTTACCAGCTTCGCCCCTTTCGGTTTCGCGCTGTCGGGACCAGTGTTCGAGCATTTCGGCAACGCCGACCTGCTGCGCGAGGAGGTCGAGCGCGACATCGAGCATGGCCTGCTGACCAAGACCGCGATCCACCCGGCCCAGATCGAGCTGATCCAGTCCTGTTACCGGGTCGAAGCCCACGATCTCGCCGAGGCTCGGGCGATCTTGGCCGGCGACAAGGGCGGTGTCTTCGCCATCGCCGGTTCGATGTGCGAACCCGCCACTCACCGCCGCTGGGCCGAAACAATGGTCAAGCGCGCCGCGCTCTACGGCGTCAGACCGGAAGCCGTCGCGGCGACCGCCTAGTCGAACGGACCCTTGGTCTGCTCGTAATAGAGGTCCACGAAGCGGACATTCTCGGCGAAGATGGTGATGTTCCCCTTCGCGAGCTGGGACGAGATATCCCGCAGGCGGGCCAGCATCTTGTCCAGGCTCTCGTTCAGCAGAAAGCTGGCCGACTTCCCCGTTTCGCGAAACACGTCCGCGCGATGCTGCTCGGGAATATCGATATAGCTCTGGATCAAGCGCGGCAGATGAGTCTCCTTGATCCTGCCGAGCTCGTCGACCTCAGTCTGCATACCGCGCGCCGTCGTCTCTTTTTCAAGGTCGCGGACCAGATCGCGGATCGTCAGCACCCGCTGCAGCGAGGATTGCGCGATCAGTTCCTTCCAGTTCGAATCCAGCGGATCGGCCGACGGCCCTGCCTTCGGCGCGCCCGCATTCGACACGCCCGCAGCCGGCGCGGGGGGCGACGGATCATCATCGTCGCCCGAAAAGAAGGCGCGCAGATTGTCCATGAGGCTACGCTTGGTCATCGCCCTGAACGTAGGACAGCGGAGGCCAGCGGAAAAGGGGCGTCAGTCGCCGTCGCGGCGTCGAGGCTGGCGAATAGGCCGGCCGTTCCGGTCGAGCACCGGCGCCATGCGCGGGTTGCGCAGCGTCAGCAATTCGGCGTGGCTGATCGACCCGTCGCCGTTGGCATCGAGCCGGTCGAACTGGCTGGCAAAGGCGGCCATGAATTCGGCGCGGGAGATTTGATTGTCGCCATCCGTGTCGATCGCGAACGGACCGGGAAGCGCGGTGGCGCTGCCGAGCCAGGTCAGCGCCCAGCCGGAATATTCGATATAGCCGAGCGAGCCGTTGCCGTCCCGGTCGGCGGCGGTGAAGGTCCGTTCCAGCGCCGCCTCGAACTCGGCGCGGCTCGTCAGCCCGTCGCCATTGCTGTCGAAGCTCGCAATGGCGAGGCCTAGCGGCTCAGCCGTCTCGCTGATCGGCACCGGATTCACGCCCTGGGGATTCTCGCCTGGGCGAATTTCGGCCGGGGGCGGTGATGGCGGACCCGGCTGCGCGGCGAGCAAGGCGAGGGACAAGAGCAACATGAAAAAGCCTTCCGATCAGCTGCCGGGATTGGTCACACGCTCGCGCCGGCGGTAGCTTTGCAGCAACTGATTGGCGCGGGTCACGGCCGTGCGCGTAGCGGCGGCGTCGAGGCCCAGTTCGGTAAACAACTGGCGCGCGCGGCCATCGCGCAACGCAGTGGCGGCAAGATACCAGGCGGCTGCTTCCGGCGCGGAGCGGCCCACACCCATGCCATATTGGTAGAGCATGCCCACGCCCAGGAAGCCCGCCCCGGAACCGAGATCGGCAGCACGGCGATAATAGCGCATCGCCTGGCCGAAATCGGCGCGCACACCGCGGCCATTCGCATACATGACCGCCAGGCTGGCATTCGCGTTGCCGCTGGTATTGGCGGCGTCGTTGCCCGCTCCGGCCGCCGCGCGGAACAGACGTACAGCCTCCTCGGGGTCCTCGCGCACGCCCTGGCCAAGGTCGTACATGACCCCCAGCCGCCATTGCACACTGGGATTGTTCCGCGAGACGCGGCGGTAGAGTTCGGCGGCCCGTTCATAGCTTTGCGGCACGTAGCGGCCGGTGTCGTAAAACCAGCCGAGCAATGCGGTCGCATCGTCGTCATTGCGGCGCGACGCGGCGTCGAGCCGTTCGAATGCGGCCTGATCCTGATTCTGGGCCATCAGGCGGCGTGCCTCATCGGTCGCTGGTGAAGCGGCGGCAACGGCGGCGAGCCAGACAAGGATCAGAAACGAACGGAACATGGGCATCCCTTAGTCGGCTAGTCGGCAGGTTCGGTGGATTATGGCAGCAAGAGCGAGCCATCGCCATAGGAGTAGAAACGATAGCCGCTGGCGACCGCATGGTCATAAGCCGCCAGCATTCTCTTTCTGCCCATCAGCGCTGACACCAGCATGAACAGGGTGGATCGCGGCAGGTGGAAATTGGTGATCAGGCCATCGACGCCGTGAAAGACGTAACCCGGCGTGATGAAGATCGAGGTGTCGCCTTCGAACGGACGAATGAGTCCGTCTTCCCCGGTGGCGCTCTCGATCAGACGGAGCGAGGTGGTGCCGACTGCGATCACCCGGCCGCCCGCGGCGCGCACGTCGTTGAGCCGCGCCGCGGTTGCCGCGTCGATCCGTCCCCATTCGGCATGCATGCGATGGTCCGCCGTGTCGTCCGCCTTGACGGGCAGGAAGGTGCCTGCGCCGACGTGGAGCGTGAGCGTCTCGTGGCTGATTCCGGCGGCCGCGAGCGATGCCATCAATTCCGGCGTGAAATGCAAAGCCGCCGTCGGCGCGGCGACCGCCCCGGCCTCACGCGCGAACATCGTCTGATAGTCATCCAGGTCGCGCCCGTCGGTCGGGCGGCGGGAAGCGATATAAGGCGGCAGCGGCATCACGCCCGCCCGTTCGAGCAGCAGTTCCACAGGTTCCTCGCCCTCGAAGTGCAGCAGGACGGCGCCCTGCTCATCCTTTTCGAGTGCGATCGCCGCGACCCCCGCGCCGAAATCGATATGGTCGTCGATCTTCACCCGCTTGGCGTTGCGCAGAAAAGCGCGCCACGTGCGCGGGCCTTCGCGCTTGTGCAGGGTCGCGCCGATTCGGGCGTCCCCACGCATACCCTGCAACTGCGCAGGGATGACGCGGGTATCGTTAAATACCAGCAGGTCGCCCGCACGCAGCAATTGCGGCAGATCGCGCATGATGCGGTCGCCCAGCCCGTCAGCAGTGACCGTCAGCAGGCGCGCGGCATCGCGCGGCGCGGCGGGGCGGAGCGCGATCCGGTCCTGCGGCAGCGCGAAGTCGAACAGATCGACGCGCACCGAAATCAGTCTTGCGGGGTCGGGGCCGGTGCTGGAGTCGCCGGCGGAGCCGCCTGCGGCTGGGCCGGAGCCGCACCGGACAGCGACTGCACGTCGAGCGCACGCAGCGGCTGGGCGGGAGCCGGGGCAGCCCGCGCGGCGGCGGCGATTTCCTCGGCCGTGGGCGGTGGCACGTTATCGCTGCCGATCGACGCGCGGACGATCCGCGTCGGCGTCGCCGGCGGCTGGCCGCGCTGTGCGCGATCGACAAATTCCATGCCGGACACCACACGGCCGAAGACCGTATACTGACGGTCCATCGAAAGCCGCGGCACGAACATGATGTAGAACTGGCTGTTGGCGCTGTTCGGGTCCTCGGCCCGCGCCATCGCGACAGCGCCGCGCAGGTGCGGCAGAGCGTTGAACTCGGCGGCCAGGTCGGGAAGCTCGGACTGGCCAGTACCGGTGCCGGTCGGGTCGCCACCCTGCGCCATGAAGCCCTCGATCACGCGGTGGAAAGCAAGACCATTATAGAAGCCCTGACGAGTAAGCGTCTTGATCCGCTCGACATGATGCGGCGCATGGTCCGGCCGCAGCTGGATCGAGACCCGTCCGCCATCGGAAAGGTCGAGCACCCAGGTATTCTCCGCCGTCAGCGCCGGAGCGACCGCATTCATCGCCGGACCGACCGGCGCAACAAAAATGGGCGGCGTTTCGGGACGCGGCTCCTGGGGAGCGCGCCGCTGACCCTGCGCCATTGCGACGCTGCTCGAAAACAGGGCCGTAAGGCCGAGCATCACCAACTTCATCCGCATTACGCGCACCGATCCATTCTGAATTTCGTTTGAGGGCGAACCCCTTAAACCCTGTCGCGCCTGTCCTCAACCTGACTGACGCGCTCTCTTGTCACCGTTCGGGACCGGCTCCTAGCGCTTTTGCCGGTTGACCCGATCCCGCACATCGGCGGCAACTCCGGGCGTGACAAAAGGCGCGATATCGCCTCCGTAGATCGCGATCTCCTTCACCAGCCGCGAGGCGATCGGCTGCAGCGAGACATCCGCCATCAGAAAGACCGTTTCGATATCGTCGTTGAGTTGCTGGTTCATCCCGGCCATCTGATATTCATACTCAAAATCGGCCACGGCGCGCAGGCCGCGGATGATGATGCTGGCCCCTTCCCGTTCGGCGAAGTGCATCAGCAGTGAATCGAACGAGACGACGTCGATCTCACATTCCACCGTAAGCGTCGCGCAAATGCTCTCGACTTCTCGCCGTACCATGGCGAGCCGTTCGTCCAGCGTGAACATCGGTGTCTTGGACGCATTCGTCGTGACCCCGATCACCAGCCGGTCCACCAGATGCGCGGCCCTGCGGATGATGTCGATATGGCCAAGCGTGACCGGATCGAAGCTGCCGGGATAGACGCCGGTGCGGATCATCTACTGCCCCTCCCTCAATGATCGCGCGCAACGGCGAAGCGGGCAATGTCGCGCAGCAGATCGGCCTCGGCGCCAAAGCCGTGAAGATGCGCGATCGCCTGATCGACCAGCATCTGCGCCTGCTGCCGGGCGCGATCCGTGCCGAGCAGCGATAAGAAGGTATCCTTCCCCGCCGCTTCGTCCTTGCCGACGCGTTTGCCGGTTCGCTCTTCCTCGCCCTCGGCGTCGAGCAGATCGTCGGCGATCTGGAAAGCGAGGCCCAGGTCGCGGGCATAGCCACGCAGGCTGGCGCGCCTGTCGGATGGCACCTTCCCCAAGATCGCGGCGGCGTCGAGACACCAGCCGATCAAGGCCCCGGTTTTCAACTGCTGCAGCCGCGTCACCGAGGCGATGTCGCCCGCGCCATCGGCCATCAGGTCCATCATCTGCCCGCCGGCCATTCCGGCGGGACCGGAAGCGCGGGCGAGTTCGGCGATCAGTTCGGCGCGGACGAAGGGGTCTTCATGCGTCGCCTCTTCGGCCAGAATTTCGAAGGCAAGCGCGTGAAGCGAATCGCCGGCGAGCACGGCGGTGGCCTCATCAAAGGCGCGGTGCAGCGTCGGTTTGCCGTGGCGCAGATCGTCATCGTCCATGCATGGCAGATCGTCGTGAATCAGCGAGTAAGCGTGAATGCACTCGACCGCGAGGCCGGCCCGCAGCGCCCGGTCGCGATCGACGCCGAACAGTCCGCAGCCGGCGACCGTCAGCAGGGGACGCATTCTTTTGCCCCCGCCGATCGCGGCGTACCGCATCGCTTCGTAGAGACGGGAACGCGTATCGGGAGGGACGGGCAGCAGCGCGTCGAACGCCGCATCGACATCCGCCGCGATCTCGCCGAGCGCCTCGCGCAGCCGCACCGGAACCGGCGCCATGCGGCTAGCTGTCGCCAAAGGGCACCGTGCCCGCGGGCGCGCCGTCGCGGCCGAGCTGGATCTTCTCGATCCGCGCCTGGGCGTCAGCCAGCCGTTTCTCGCATTGCTGCTTCAGCCGGTCGCCTTCGGCATAGAGGTCGATCGCCTGATCGAGCGGCGTATCGCCCGTCTCCAGCTTGCGGACGATCTCCTCCAGCCGCTTTAGCGCGGCTTCGAAGGTTAGATCGGTGATGGCGGCGTCGGGCGCTGAGTCCGGCATGAGGCCAGCATTGACCGGGCGCGTATCGGGGGTCAAGCGGACGCCTCCGCTGCCCGGTACCAGAAGACGCCATCCTTGTCTTCGCGCACCGCCGCGCCCTCGACCTCGAGCCGGCGCAGATGCGCCATCGCTTCGCCAGTGGCGAGGCCATAGACTTCGTCGTCGATCGCCCGGCCGAAGAGGACGCCGAACAGGTCCACCGCCCGCTTCGGTTCGTTGAGACGCCGGGTCATGGCGGTGAGGCGGCCGCGATGGCCGTCGCGCAACGCCTCCAGCCGGGCATGCAGGCCGGTGAAGGGCTCGCCATGGGCGGGCAGAACGAGCAGGTCTGCGGGCAGCCCGAGCAATTTGTCGATGCTCGCCAGCCAGTCGCCGAGCGGATCGCCCTCCGGCTCGCTCAGGGACAGAGAGACGTTCGAGGTGATGCGCGGCAGGACCTGATCGCCCGCGATCATCGTGCCGCCTTCCAGATCGACCAGGCAGGCATGCTCGGGCGAATGACCATTGCCGGTGACAACGCGCCAGGTGCGGCCGCCGATCGGGATTTCGTCGCCATCCTGCAGGCGGACGATCGAGACGGGGATCGGGCTCACGACCGAGGCGAAGAAGCGCCAGGGCTTGGTCTCGGCCTCGGCGATCCGGGCCGCGTCCCAGCCCGCGGCGCGGCGATAGGCGATGTCCTCGGGCGGCGGCGCGTCGCGCGTGTCGAGGGTAAGCATGCGGGCGAACAGCCACTCGCCGCGGGTCATCCAGAGGCGGACGCCGAACCGTTCGGTCAGCCAGCCGGCCAGGCCGACATGGTCGGGATGCATGTGGGTGACAAAGACGCGCGTGACGCGCTTGCCCGCCAGCGGGCCTTCGAACAGCTTCTCCCAGGCGGCGCGGACCAGGGGGATGTCCAGGCCCGTATCCACCAAGGCAACGCCATCGCCATCGTCGAGCGCCCACACATTGATGTGGTTGAGCGCCCCCGGCATCGGCAGGCGCGCCCAGTGGACGCCCGGCGCGATTGCGATCAGTTCGCCCTCGCCCGGCACGCGCTTGCCGAGCGGATAGGTCAGGCCGCGATGGGTGGTCGGACCCTCTTCGCCCTCACCCTCGACGAGCGAGATGTCGGGCGCGGGCGCCCCCTTCTCCGCCATTGGCGATCAGCGCTTGAACAGAGCCGCGTCGGCCTCCTCGGCCGTCGGCGCGGTATCGCCGCCGCCCCAGACTTCCTGCTCGGCCGAATGCGCCGCTTCGGCCTCGCGGGCTGCAGCTTCGCGCTCGGCACGCAGTTCGCCGATCAGCGCCTCGCGCTCGTCGGCCAGACGCGGATCGACCGGCGCGGCCTCGATCCCCTTCAGCTTCGCGGCCTTCGCCACCGACGCATCCAGCTCGCGCTGGCTGGTCAGGCCGAGCGTGACCGGGTCCTTCGGCGTGATATTGGCGATATTCCAGTGGTTGCGCTCGCGGATCGCCTGAATGGTGGTGCGGGTGGTGCCGATCAGCTTGCCGATCGCGCCGTCAGAAAGCTCGGGATGGTTGCGGATCAGCCAGGCGACGCCATCCGGCTTGTCCTGGCGCTTGGAGACCGGCGTGTAGCGCGGCCCCTTGGTGCGGATCGCCTTGTCGGGCGCGCGCTGCATCTCCAGCGCGTGATCTGGATCGTCCTGGCCCCGGTCGATCTCCTCCTGAGTCAATTCGCCCGAACGGAGCGGGTCGCGCCCGGTCAGCTTGGTCGCGGCGGTATCGTCGGCGATCGCCTGCACTTCCAGAATGTGCAGGCCGCAAAATTCGGCGATCTGCTTGAAGGTGAGCGCGGTATTTTCGACCAGCCAGCTGGCGGTCGCATGGGGCATGAGGGGCTGGGTCATCCCGGAAATTCCCTGTCCTAGAAACGATAAGGGCCGCCCCTTCCGGAGCGGCCGCTTGGCTGGCGCCGAGTGTAGGAGCGCGCCGAACGAATCGCAACCGATTCCGCGTCGACGGTGCTGCGGAGGCTCCAAAGGTGCTGAAGGTTCACACCCTCAGGGCGGAAAAACTTTCGAACCTTCTGAACCTTTCGAACCTTGGCAGCCCTCCGGAGTGCGCGAATCGTCATCCCGTCAGAATGACACGCGCAATCCTATCGCGCACGCTCCAGCCCGGCCTCCTCCAGCTCTGACGCGCGGACGATCGGTTCGAGACCGTCCAAAAACTGCCGCGCGCTTTCGTCCCAGCCGAAATGGCCGGCATATTCGGCGCAGACCGAGCGATCGCGGGTCAGCGCCTTGGCGATCGCGGCATCCAGATCCTCGTCCATGCTGCCGACCTCCTCGGTCAGTACGTCGATGGGTCCCTGCACCGGATAGGCGGCGACCGGGGTCCCCGTTGCCAGTGCCTCGATCAGCACCAGCCCGAACGTGTCGGTCCGGCTGGGAAAGACGAACACGTCGGCGCTGCGATAGGCGGCGGACAGATCGGCGCCGCCCAGCTTCCCGAGAAAGCGCACGTCCGGGTATTTCGCCTTCATCTTGTCGAGCGCCGGGCCGTCGCCGACCACGACCTTCGTTCCCGGATGACTTGTGCGCAGAAACGCCTCAATATTCTTCTCGACCGCGACCCGGCCGACATAGAGCTGGATCGGGTGGTTCAGCCCCTCCATCTTCGGGTGGCGCGGCCCTTCCACGGTGAATTGCGCCAGATCGACGCCGCGGCCCCAATGGCGGGTGTGCGGGATCTGATTGGCGTGCAGCTCCGCCTCGACCGCCGGGGTGGAGACCATCACCGCCTTTGACGGCGCATGGAACCAGCGAATGTAGCGCCAGAACCAGCGCGCCGGCAGCTTCGTCCGCTTCGAGACATATTCTGGAAATTGCGTGTGATAGGCGGTGGTGAAGGGCAGCCCTTTCTTCACGCAGAACTTACGCGCCGCGACGCCGAGCGGGCCTTCGGTGGCGATGTGGATCGCGTCCGGCCGGGCGTCCATGATCCGCTTGCCGACGCTGAAGGTGAGCGCCAGGCGGATTTCCGGATAGGTCGGGCACGGCATGGACTTGAACTGGTCCGGCGAGATGACCGTGACCGCATGGCCCATTTTCTCCATCTCGGCCTTCACCGACTGGAGCGTGCGCACCACGCCGTTGACCTGCGGATTCCAGGCATCGGTGACGATCAGGATGTTCATGCCTCCCCTTATCAACCCGCTCCCTTTCAGGGGAGAGGAAAGGGAAAGGCTCAGGCGACGGCCCGCAATTCGGCACTCGCGGTGTCGCGCGCGGCGATTTCCGAGGGCCAGTGCAGCAACTCCATCCGGCCGTCGAAATGCTCGACCAGAGCGTTGCAGCCCTCCACCCAATCGCCGTCATTATAGTAGGTGCAGCCATCGAACTGCTTGATCTCGGCGGTGTGGATGTGGCCGCAGACGATGCCATCGGCGCCGCGGCGTTTGGCTTCGGCCGCCAGCGTCTCCTCGAAGCGCGAGATGACCGAGACGGCGCTCTTCACCTTGTGCTTGGCGTGGGCGGAGAGCGACCAATAGTTCATGCCCAGAAGGCGGCGGCAGCCGTTGACCGCGATGTTGAGCTGCATGAGCGTGCGGTAGGCCCAGTCGCCCAGGAAGGCCAACCAGCGGTGGGCGAGCACGACCGCGTCATATTCGTCGCCATGGACGATCAGCAATTTGCGGCCGTCGGCGGTGATGTGCGTGGCCTGCTTGCGGATCTCGACGCCGCCGAAATTCATGCCGGCGAACTGGCGGAACATCTCGTCATGATTGCCGGGGATGTAGATCACCCTGGTGCCGCGCTTGGCGCGCTGCATCACGCGGCGGACGATCGCATTGTGCCGTTCCGGCCAGTAGAAGCGCTTCTTCATCCGCCAGCCGTCGATGATGTCGCCGACCAGATAGAGTTTCTCGCTGTCGACATGATCCAGGAAGTCGATGAGCAGCCGGTCGTTGCAGCCGCGCGTGCCGAGGTGGATGTCGGAAATCCAGATCGTCCGGTAGCGACGACGGGGCGTTCCCGAGGGGCCGAAGCCGGCATCCCGCGAGGCGAGATCACGGCGGATCCTGCCCAGACCGGTCTCCGTGACGTCGCTGAGCCGCGTGCGCGCATTCATGGCTTGCTTCCCCCGCCTGAATTCGGGGCCTGACTCGACGAGATATGTTACGGTTTGAATCGGGAGCGTGTGACGGTCTCGTGACCGTAGACTGGCGCTCCTCGCACTCCCCTTCCTGACCAGGGAGGGGCAGGGGTGGGTTTAGCGTCGAGCGAGGCTCGATGCCTCGATCGGCGCTTTTGTACCGGTGACAGTGGGAGTCTTTTCGGCGCGCAGACGCGCGCACCCACCCCCAACCCCTCCCTGGTCAGGGAGGGGAGTTTGTTGGCTGTGCGTCGCTCTGCCCTAGAGCCGTTCGACGATCGTGACGTTGGCGATGCCGCCGCCTTCGCACATCGTCTGCAGGCCGTAGCGGCCGCCACGCCGGTGGAGGGCGTGGACGAGGGTCGCCATCAGCTTGCTGCCCGACGCGCCGAGCGGGTGACCGAGGGCGATGGCGCCGCCGTTCACGTTCAGCCGCGCCGGATCGGCCCCCGTGTGGCGCAGCCACGCCAGTGGGACCGGAGCGAAAGCCTCGTTCACCTCGAACAGGTCGACGTCGCCGATGCCGAGGCCAGCGCGGGCGAGCGCCTTGTCGGTGGCGTAGAGCGGCTCTTCCAGCATCACCACCGGATCGCCGGCGGTGACGGTGAGATTGTGGATGCGGGCCAGCGGGGTGAGACCGTGGGCCTTCACGGCCGCCGCCGATGCGATCAGCACCGCGCTGGCGCCATCGCAAATCTGGCTGGCATTGGCGGCGCTGATCACGCCGTTCGGATCGAGCAATTTGACCGACGAGATGCTGTCGTAGCTGGCGTCGAAGCGGATGCCTTCGTCCACGACATGCTGCTCACGGCCGCCTTCCGGCGCGTCGATCTCGACCGCGACGATCTCGTCGGCGAAGGCATCAGCCTCGATCGCGGCGATGGCTTTCTCGTGGCTGGTGAGAGCGAAGCGGTCCAGCTCCTCGCGGCTGAAGCCATATTTGGCCGCGATCATGCCGGCGCCGACGAACTGGCTGAACATCGGCACGCCGAAGCGCTGCTGGATGCTTTCCGGCCAGGGCGTGCCCATGCCGTTCTGCATGGGGAGCGTGGTCGGCAAGCCCATCGGCACGCGCGTCATCGATTCGACCCCGGCGGCGATCACCAGATCCTGCGTGCCGCTCATCACCGCCTGCGCGGCGAAGTGGATGCTCTGCTGGGAGGAGCCGCATTGCCGGTCGATCGTCACGGCGGGGACGGACTGGGGCAGTTTCGACGCCAGCACGGCGTTGCGTCCGACATGGGCGGATTGCTCGCCCGCCTGGCCGACGCAGCCCATGATCACATCGTCGATCGCGGCCGGATCGACGCCGGCGCGGTCGACTGTGGCGTCGAGGATTGCGGCGGCGAGATCGGCGGGATGCCAGCCCGCCAGCCTGCCCCCCTTGCGTCCGCCGGCGGTGCGGAGGGTGGAGACAATATAGGCTTCGGGCATGAACAGGCTCCTTTGTCGGAGGGTGATCTAAAGGAAGAAAGAGCCACCCCCAACCCCTCCACGAAATCGTGGAGGGGAGTCAGGGAAGCGAGCATGGCCCCCCTCCAGCATTTGCTGGAGGGGCTGGGGGTGGCTCTTCTTCCCTTCTTTTTCTACTGCTCGAACCATGCAGGCCTATCTCGACCTCATGCAGCGCATCCTGGACGAAGGGGTGGAGCAGCAGGACCGCACGGGCACCGGCACGTTGAGCGTGTTCGGGCACCAGATGCGCTTCGATCTTTCGAAGGGCTTCCCGCTGGTCACGACCAAGAAGCTGCATTTGCGCTCGATCATCATCGAACTGCTCTGGTTCCTGCGCGGCGACACCAATGTGCGCTGGCTGCAGGAGCGCCGGGTGAGCATCTGGGACGAATGGGCGTCTGAGACCGGCGATCTCGGCCCCGTCTACGGCAAGCAATGGCGCGACTGGGAAGGTCCGCGCGGCGAGCATGTCGATCAGATCGCCGAGCTGATCCGGCTGATCCGGGAGGACCCCGGCTCGCGGCGGCAGATCGTCACCGCGTGGAACCCGGCCGAGAATCCGAAGATGGCGCTGGCGCCGTGCCACTGCTTGTTCCAGACGCAGGTAGCGGGCGGGAAGCTGCATCTGCAGCTTTACCAGCGCAGCGCCGACGTCTTCCTGGGCGTGCCGTTCAACATCGCCAGCTACGCCTTGCTCACCCATATGCTCGCGCAGCAATGCGGGCTGGAGCCGGGGACTTTCGTGTGGACCGGCGGCGATTGCCACCTTTATTCCAACCATCTGGAACAGGCGCGGCTGCAGCTGGCACGCGAGCCGAGGCCCCTTCCCCAGCTTCACATCCTACGCCAGCCGGACGGCATCGACGCTTACGAATATGAGGATTTCGAGGTGATCGGCTACGATCCCCATCCGCACATCAAGGCGGCGGTGGCGGTGTGAGTGCTGTTATCTTCCCATGGGCTCAGACCGTATCGGCGATTGTTAGCGCGATCGTTGTGCCGCTCGGCATCTGGATCGCCTACCGAGGTTTGAACACGTGGCGTCATCAGAAGATCGATGGTCGAAAGATTGAGGTTGCGGAGGACGCCCTAAAGCACATCGCCCGATTTCGAGATTTGGCATTCTCCATCGCAAGCGGATGGGTGAGTGGGCACGAACTTGAATTGATCAAAACCGAATACCTCAAAAACTTTGACGAGGAAAAGCGCGATCGTGTTGCTGCGTACGCCGCACCACTTCGACGAATCGGCGAGTACGCCAGCGAGCTGAATGATATTTCCGCCCATCGGTACGTATGTTCCGCGTATTTCGGATCAGCTGCGGTCGAACTGTTTGACCGAGCCAGGAAAGTTATCCGCGAAGTCGAAGTGGCCGCTGAGATGCTTGTGACTCGCGGAGACGGTCCAGTCGATGCGGACACTGCAAAGCTCTACGAGGAATTGCGACACAAGATTTGGATGGGAATGATGGCCCAGAACCCCCTTCACATCGAAACCAACTCAATCGTGGACGACGCCGTTGCCTTTTTCAGCCCACATTTGAAGGTTCGATAGAGGCGGAAGTAGCCACCGGCTTTTAGCCTTTAGCGCGGCCGCCTCTGATCAACCGTCGACGATGTCCGCATATTCGGGGTGGCGGGCGTAGAAGGCGCCCATGAACGGGCATTTCAGCACCGCCTTGCGGCCGCTGGCGCGGATCAAGTCGAACACGCCGCGCGCCAGCCGCGAGCCGATCCCCTGCCCGCCATATTCGCTGGGCACTTCGGTGTGGGTGAGGATCAGCCTGTCGCCCTCGACGCGGTAATAAGCGACCGCGATATCGTCGCCTTCGATCGGCAGTTCGAAGCGGTGGCGTTCGGGGTAATCCTTCACTTCGGCTGACATCGCATTGCTCCCGATATGGAAAAGGGCGCCCCTTCCGGAGCGCCCTTCCCTTAGGCTTCCGCCATCTGGCCGAAGCGGCCGCTGTTGAAGTCGTCGACCGCCTGGCGGATTTCCGCCTCGCTGTTCATCACGAACGGGCCGTAGCCGACGATCGGTTCGTCGATCGGCGCGCCGGTCAGCACCAGCAGGGTCGAATCGCCGTCGGCGTCGATGGTCACGCCCGTGCCTTGACGGCCGAGCAGCACCATCTCCGCCTCGCCCGCCGCCTGGCTGCCGCCCACGGTGACGTGGCCGGACAGGACGACGATCGCGGCCGTGTGACCTTCGGGCAGATCGAACGCGACGGAGGCATCGCGGTTCAGCCGGACGTCCCACACATTCACCGGCGTGAAAGTCCGCGCCGGGCCTTTCGTGCCTTCGAAATCACCGGCGATCACGCGCACACGACCGGCGCCGTCGGCCAGATCGACAGACGGAATGTCGGCGTTCAGGATGGACTGGTAGCCAGCCGGCGCCATCTTGTCCTTCGCGGGCAGGTTGACCCACAGCTGCACCATGCGGAACGGCCCGCCCGTCTTCGTGAAGCTGGGCGAGTGGAATTCCTCATGGATGATGCCGCCGGCAGCGGTCATCCACTGCACGTCGCCCGGACCGATCGTCCCGCCCTGTCCGGTCGAATCGCGGTGCGAGACCTCGCCGTCATAGACGATGGTCACGGTCTCGAAGCCGCGATGCGGATGCTGGCCGACGCCGCGCGGGCTGTCCGCCGGATCGAAATTCCAGGGGCCGCCATAATCGAGCAGCAGGAACGGGCTGATATGCTGGCCGAACTGATTGTAGGAAAAGAGCGAGCGGACGGGGAAGCCATCGCCCACCCAATGCTGCTGGTCATTGCCGAAACGGCCGAGGATCTTCTTCATCTCGTCTCTCCCGGCACCGGCAATGGCCGGCGCCTCTTGCCACGCAAGGTGGGTTCTAGGCCGGGGCACGGTAGGTTGCGATCCCGAAACTAGGCGTTTCGGCAAACGCACGGGGCGGCTAACAGACGCGGCATGAGTGTTGTCACCATGATCGTCGCAATGGCGGAAAATCGCGTCATCGGCCGCGACGGCGGGATGCCATGGCATATCCCCGCGGATCTGAAGCGCTTCAAGGCGCTGACCATGGGCAAGCCGATGATCATGGGGCGCAAGACGTTCGAGAGCCTGCCGGGGCTGCTGCCCGGGCGGCGGCACATCGTCCTGACCCGCGACCGCGACTGGGAAGCCGAGGGCGCGGAAGTCGTCTACGGGATCGGCAACGCTTTGATCAAAGCGGGCGAGCCTGAGGTGTGCGTGATCGGCGGGGCGGAGATTTTCCGCATGTTCATGCGCGTCGCCGATGCGATCGAGCTGACGCAGATCCAGGGCGCGGTGGAGGGCGACACCTATATGCCGGAATGGGACCGGCGCTGGTGGCGCGAGGTCTCGCGTGAAAAGGTCGAGGCCGAGGGGGACCAGCCCGCCTACAGCTATGTGCGGCTGATCGCGGACTAGGCCGCGCGCGCCATCATCTCGTTGGCGCGGTCCTGGGTGTCGATCACGGTCAGGTAGTTGACCAGCCGATTCTCCTCGAGCCGGCGCAGCAACGCATTGTCGTGATAGGGCAGGACGATCTCCGCGACCGCCTGGCTCCACGGCGCGTCGGTGGCGAAGAGCACGCCAAGGCCGAACACGGCGGGGACTTCGGCGAACATGTAATCGCGGCCCGCCTCCACTTCGTCGCGGAGGAAATCCTCGATGCCGGTCAGCACGCCGTTGCGCGGGCCACCCTCATGCGTGGCCCAGGCGAAATGGCCCATGCCGCGGAAGCCGCGGTTGAGGACGAGGTCCGGCCGGCCCGGAAACGCTCCCGCGTCGAAGCTGTGCTCGTGGCGGTATTCGGCCGGGATCGTGTCCGGCGCATAATACATGTCGCGGCGGCCCGACGGCCAGCAGATGTCGTGGAAGAAGACCAGCAAAGGCTTGCCGTCGGCGCGGGCGCGTTCCGCAATCGCGTGCGTCTCGTGATAGACGGTGTACCAATTGTGATCGCCGTCGACGATCCAGGCGTCGGTGTCCGCGCAGGCCGGAATGGCGGCGAGGCTCAACTCGGCCACGTGGCGGACCGCCGGATTGGCCCCGGCCCACGCCACGAATTCGGGCTTCGGCGCGGGGTCGATGCTGGTCAGGTGACCGCCCAGCGCCGCCGCATGCTCGGCCAGCAAATGGGTCATGCCGCCATATTCGGCGCCGATTTCGACGATCTCCTTCGCCTCTGCGGCTGCCAGGCAGGGCAGGATGATGTCGCGGAATTCCGCCATCGAATGAATGAGAAGATCGGGCATCAGGCGGCTGCTTTCATTGCGATTTGCGGCGCGCGGCGGACGACCGGGCGGAAAACGATGCTGAGCAGCACCGGACCCTCGATCTTGCCTGGCGGCGGCGGCGGGACGAGTATGAGCGCGCCTTCGCCGCAGCGGTAGAAGCCGGGCGAGACCTGCTCCATGCCGTCGCAGATCGGCTCTGCGGGCACGGGCGGGGTGATGATCGCCTTGCGGCTGTCGTGGAAGGCGCCGACCGCGTGGAAGGCTGCTTCCTCGATCTGCACCCATTCGGCCGCAGCGCCGATCGCGATGCCGGCGGCGAAACGCCCCTCGCCGACCGGAATGGTGGCGAGGAAATAGCCGTCATGCGTCGCATGCGCCTCGATCGGGAGAATGGTCTGGCCGCTGCCGTCGGCGAGGAAGCCGGTCAGTTCGAGCGTCTGCGCGTGGAAATCGGCGGGGCGCAAATCGAGCTGGTGTCGCGTCGCCGCGAAGAGGGACAGCATTTGCGGCAGGCCGTGGCGCTGCAATTCGCCCGGCAGATACATACGATCGCTGTGGTTGACATAGAACAGGCCGCGACGGCGCAGGCCGGTCTCGGCCTCGTCCGGATCGACCAAGGCGACCATGTCGTCCGAGCCGAGATTCACGTCGTGATCGAAGGCCTGGAGGACGTCGACTTCCTCGGCCGTCGGCAGGAACAGGAAGCGCGCCAGCACCGAGGCGGCGGCGCGGCGGCGGCAATCGCCATCGTCCGACTTGGCCGGAGCGACGACGCCGTCGGTCGAATGTTCGGCATAAGCGACACAGGCGGCCTGGACGCGGTCGCGAACCTGATTCTGCAGGCCCTTCTGCCCCGCTTCCTTGCGGACCGGGGCGCCGTCGCCGTCATAGGCGACGACCGAACCCTGGGCGACGGTGCAGAGCTGCTCCACCACCGCGATCGGCATGGAGAGCGAATGCAGAGCGGCGAGATCGTAATGGCACGGGTCGAGCAGACCCTTCTTGTCGGCGCTGCCGATCTCGGGATCGCGCAAGAGGAGGTAGCGGCCGGAAACATGGAGGTTCATGCGCTCACGCAGCACCGGCTCGACGAGGGTCTGCACGCTGCCAGCATAACCGAGATCGACGAACATCACCGCGTCGCCTTCCTGCACGCCCGCCCGGTTCAGATGGCGGATGAGGCTGTCGGCATAAGCATTTGATCTTTGCGTGATGGTGCGGAGGGTGGCGGGGCCAAAAGCCGCCTTGTTCAGCTCCGCCTGCCCGGCAAAGCCGCTGCGGCCACGCGTGAGCTTCATCGCCTCGTCCATGGTCAGGCCGAGCTGCTTCGACAGCACGTCGACACGGCCATGCTTGCCTTCGTCATAGAGATAGTCGCGGATCGCCCTTTCGTCGGCGAGAGCCGCGCGGCGAGCAGAGAAGCGGCTGATCTCAACCGCTTCGCCCGCATTTTTGCCATAGAGCGCACGGTAGACTTGCAGCGGCAGATGGCCGTCGCGCATCAGGAAGAGCGGCTTGACCGGCTTGCCGAGCGTCTCGCTGAGCGCGATCCGTTCATCCTCCACCCAGCGAGCGAAGGCGGTCATGACCGGGCCGAGCACATCGTGACCGAGCGCCTCGGCGGCATCCTCGCCGCCGTGCAGCGACAGCACCGGACGATGCGGCGCGACGATCGGTTCGGCACTGCGGGCCGAAGGATCGATCATCGCCGCGGCGGCAGCCTCCAGGCGGAGGCGCTGGGCGGCGCCGGACGTGAACTGGCGCAGATGGGCGGTGGGAATGCCGAGCAAAGTCGGCGCGTCCTGGTCTGCGACGATGTTGTCGCCGACATGAAAGATCGCTTCCGGCCCGCAATTCAGCGCCTTCAGCACCGGCTTGAACAGCCCTTCCGCCTTGCCGACGCCATGGTCGCAGGAGACGAAGAAACGGTCGACCATCCCGGCGACCTCCTCGCCCGCCGCCGCCGCGATCAGATCGCGCAGTTGGTCCTGGGACAGGTAGGTGTCGGAGACGATAATGATCTTCAGGCCCCTCGCCTTCGCCGCCCGCATGAGCGCGACGGTCGGCGCGAAACCGTAGCAGTGGCGCGCTTCGGCATTCAGCTCATGCTGGACGGCTTCGGTGATTTCCTCCTCGGACGCCCCCGGCATCATCGCGCGATAAATTGCCTCGATCCGAACCTCGGCCTTGCCCGTACCGACAAAGGCGCGCTGGCGGGCGCGGGCTTCGGCCTTGGCGCGCGGCCAGAGGCCCCCGCCGGCAACCGGCAAATCCGCAAACACGTCGCGCGGCGCGATGCAATTGCGCCAGAGCAAGGTGTCGAAGCAGTCGAGCGAGAGATACTTCACGCGCGGCGGCGCGCGGTCGAGCAGGTCCGGCAATTCGGACGCGCGAACGGAAAGCTTGATGGTCATGTGATTCCCCCGGCCGCTCAGTCGTCCCACGCGCTCAAAGAGCGGCGGAGCTTGTCCAGGGCGGCTTTCTTGATCTGGCAGATGCGCGCGGCGCCGACGCCGAGCGTCTGGCCGATCTCGTCGAGGTTCATTTCCTCGACGAAGTAGAGCTGCAGCACCATAGCGTCCCGCTCCGGCAGGTCGCGAATGCCTTCGGCGATCGCGGCCTTCAGCCCCTCGCGCTCGAGCGCATCGTCGGCCCGCTCCTCGACGTCGGCGAACCACATCGAATGATCGGAATAGACTTCGTCCAGACTTTCGTGCCTGGCGCTCTGTGTCTCATCGACCAAAGCGCGGTAGCCGGCGGCGTCGAGTCCCATCGCCTCGGCCATTTCAGCCTCGGATGGGGCACGGCCATATTCCCCCTGCAGCCGCTCGCGCGTCGCATTCATTTCGCGCCGATTGACCATGGCCGCGCGGGAAATGCTCGCCGACTTGCGCAGATGATCGATCATCGCACCGCGGATGCGCATCGTCGCATAGGTGCCGAAGGCGTGGCCGCGATCCTCATAGCCGTTCGCGGCCTCGACCAGGGCAATCATGCCGATCTGCACCAGATCCTCGATCTCGATCGTCGAGGCGACGCGGGCATGGACGTGCCAGGCAATCTTGCGGACCAAGGGCATGTGCTGGCGCACCAAAGCCTCCGGTCCGGCACGCGGATTGCGCGTGTAGGTGTGGACGGGATCAGTGAGCGCCATGATGCGCCTCCATCCCGAAGAAAATATGTCCGCCGGGCAGCATCGGCATGTCCGCCTCCGCGACCTTGCGGGCGAGCCGGCCGAAGGCGGCGCTGGCCGGCGCGGACGGGAAAGCCTCGACGCAGCAGCGCTTGGTCAGCACCGCATCGCGCAGATAGGGGTCCTCCGGGATCGAGCCGAGATGGTCGAGATGGACCGGCAGGAATTGCTCGACCACATTGCGGAAGCGGTCGAACAATGCGCGGCCGTCAGCCTCACCCCGGACCCGGTTGGTGACCACGGCGAAGCGGCTGCAATCGTGACGCACCGCGAGGCCCTTCAGCACCGCATAAGCGTCCATGAAGGCGGTCGGTTCGGCCGCGAGCACGATCAGGATCATGTCGGAGGCGGAGACCAGGCTGAGCGATTCCCCCGCCATGCCGCCGCCCGTATCGACGATCACATCGTCCACGTCGCCCGCATAAGGCCGGAACGCCGCGGCGAGCGTGGCACGGGCATCGGCGCATAGTCCGCCGCCGAGGCCGAGGCCGCTATGGCCTGGCACCAGCATGACGCCGCCCGGCCCCTGACAGGCGATGTCGGCGAGCTGCGCGGAGGAGCGGGTCAGGTCGGCCAGGGTGCGGCCGCCCTCCATCCCCAGCAAGATGTTGGCATTGGCCAAGCCCACGTCGCAATCGACCAGCATCGTGCGCCGGCCGAGCCGCGACAAAGCTACCGCCAGATTGACGCTGACATTGGTCTTGCCCGCCCCGCCCTTGCCGCTGGCGACGGCGATCACTCTGGCACTCCGTTCGATCACGCACTCATCTCCGCATCAAGCATCGTCCGCTGCGGTTCGCCGCCGACGATGGCGATCACTTCGACGGGCTTGCCGTCGGGAATTTCGAGAAAGCTCAGCACCGGCACGTCCGGCAGATGCGGGCTCAGCAACCGGCTCAGCGCACGGCGGGCGAGCGGCGAGGTGACGAGCGCGAAACGGCGGCCTTCGCCGACAAGCGGCCCGGCGATCGCGCCGACGGCGGAGACGAGCTTCTGCCCCAGGCCCGGCTCGATCGGATGCTGCGCCTCGCGGCCGGTGCGAACCGCCTGCGCGAGCAGGCCTTCCAAAGTCGCGTCCAGGGTAATGACCGGCAGCGGCATGCGCACCGGGACGATCGTCTGCACGATCAGGCCGCCAATCTGCTGACGGACGCGCTCCACGAGCTGCGCCGGGTCGGTCTCGTCGCGGGCGACATCGGCCATCGCCTCGGCGATGCGGCGGAAATCCTTCAGCGGCACGCCTTCGGCCAGCAACGCCCGGCACAGGGCCGCGATGGCGGTCAGGGTCATTGGCGCGGGCGTCAGATTCTGGACAAGCTGGGGAGCGGTTTCCTTCAGCGCGTCGAGCAGGCTCTGCGCCTCGTCCATGCCGAACAGATCGGCGGCGGCGCTCTGGATGATCTGGTTGAGATGAGTCGCGGCGACGGTCGCGGCGTCCACCACGGTGTAACCCGCGACCACCGCCTCGGCCCGCTGCTCCGGCGCGATCCAGACGGCGTCGAGGCCGAAGGTCGGGTCCTTGCAGGCACGGCCATCGACCTTGGAGATCAGGTCGCCGCTGTCGAGCGCGAGCAATTCGTCGGGATAAAGCTCGTCCTCGGCGACGACGACGCCGGCGACGCTGATCCGGTAAGCATTGGGCGCGAGCGCCATATTGTCGCGCACCCGCACGAGCGGGACGACGAAGCCCAGTTCACGGGAGAGCTGACGGCGGATGCCGGTGATGCGAGCCATGAGCGGCGCGCTCTTGCGCTCGTCGACGAGACTGACGAGGCCGTAGCCCAGCTCCACGCCCAAGGCGGCGTCGTCACTGACCTCGTTCCAGCCGATGACGCTCGGGTTCGGTGCGACCGGAGCCGGCGGCGGGATGTTCGCCTTGGCCTGTTCGGCCTTGCGGAGCTTCCACGCGACATAGCCGGCGAAGGCGGCTGCGGGCAGCACGATCATGTGCGGCATGCCGGGCAGGATGCCGAGGATCGCCAGGATGATTGCGACCGGACCCCAGGCGCGCGAGAAGCCGAACTGGTTGGCGATCTGGCCGGAGAGGTCTTCCGGCGAGCTGACGCGGGTGACGATCGAAGCGGCGGCGATCGACAGCAGCAAGGCCGGGACCTGCGCCACCAGCGCGTCACCGATGGCGAGCAGGATGTAGATGCTCGCCGCCTCGCTCATCGACAGGCCGTGGCTGACGGTGCCGAGGATCAGGCCGCCGACGATGTTGACGATCAGCACGAGCACGCCCGCGACCGCATCCCCCTTCACGAACTTGGAAGCGCCGTCCATCGAGCCGTAGAATTCGGCTTCGGTAGCGACTTCGCCGCGGCGCTTCTTGGCTTCGTCCGGGGTCAGCAGGCCGGCGTTCAGATCGGCGTCGATCGCCATCTGCTTGCCGGGCATGGCGTCCAGGATGAAGCGCGCGGAGACTTCCGATACGCGGCCCGCGCCCTTGGTGATGACGACCAGGTTGATGATCATCAGGATGAAGAAGACGAAGATGCCGACGGCATAGTCGCCGCCGATCAGGAAGCTGCCGAAGGCATGGATGACGTGGCCCGCCGCTTCCGGTCCCTCATGGCCGTTGACCAAAACGACGCGGGTCGAGGCGACGCTGAGCGCGAGACGCAGCAGGGTCGTGAACAGGAGCACCGTCGGGAAGGACGAGAAATCAAGCGGCTTGGCGACGTTGATCGCCACCATCAGCACCGCGAGGCTGAGCATGATGTTGGCGACGAAGCCGACGTCCAGCAGGAAGGCCGGGATCGGAATGATCATCAGCACGACCAGCGCAAGGATGGCGATGGGCAGCACCGCGCCCTTGCCGGCCGCGAGCATATTGCCGCGATTCATGGCCATTGTCGTCATTCTAGGCGCCCAGATCCGCGAGCATCAGATAAGCGAGCCGCGCATATTCGGGCTGCACCTGCATGGTGGGGCCGAAGCTGGTGCCTTCACGCAGCGCCTCGAGCTGATAGGCAGTGTCCATGAACTGCATCGGATTGGCCGCCGGGGTCGGAGCGACCGTCGGCGCGGGCCGGGCCTGCGCCATCGCGACATTGCCGCCGGCGCCGAGCTTGCCGCCCATCAGGTTGCGGACCTCGTCGAGGGTTCGAGCCGCGCCGCCGCGCTTGAAGAAAATGTTGCGGTTCGCGGCTGCCTCCCGCGGGAAGCTCGCCGCTGCCGAGGCGTCCGGATTGGCTGCGTGCGCGCGCAGGAAGCGGGTCGCGCCCCCTGCCCCCAGAAAATGCGCCATGTAGAGATCGACCGACTGCATCGGCCGGCCGAGGCGGGATTCCAGATGGGCCTGATTGTCGCTGGCATATTCGGCGGCCATCGCGCTGGCGGCTTCTGGATTGCGGCGCAGGTCCATCACCTGACGGCGCACCGCCGGATCGCTGACATAATAGCGGCCGTTCGCGCCACGCTCGACCGCATTGGCGGCCCAGCCGAGGCCGTTTTCCGCGCCATGCTTGTCCACCATGGCGAGCCAGGTCTGGTCGAGAAACTGATAGAGGCCGGTCGCGCTCGACGTGCTGGCGCGCGCATTGGTGTTGAAGCCGCTTTCGACGCGCGCCTGATTGTAGAGATAGGAAAAGTCCACGCCGCTGCGCTCCGCGGCGGAGCGGATGGCAGCATCCACACGGGCCTGCGGCACAGCGTTGGTTACAGCGGTTGAAGACGTCATTTTCCCGACACCTCGCGAGTGGTCGGGAAGACAGAAGCAAGGGACGTGCCAGAGTGAAATCGGGCAACGGACTAAGGAAAACGAGTCGCCCTTAACCTCTCCAGCAAGGGCTGGAGAGGAATCACGACCTTACTCCCCGTCACGATTTCGTGGAGGGGCCTGGGGTGGTTCTTACTCTCTGTGATGAGCCGCCAAGGCGACCAGACGCTTCAGCGCGTATAGACCGAGGGCGTTGGCTGGCCGCGCATCGCGGCAAGGGATTCGGCGCGGCGGCGGGCGCGGTCGCCCAGCACGTTGACGCGCATCATCGCGGCCTCGGCGAGACGGCCGATCCGCTCCGCGGCGAGCTTGAGTTCCGGATCCGCGACCCAGGAATTGAACCCTTCGAGCGCCTGCAGGCTGACCGCCAGATCGGTGCTGGCCCGCTCGATCGCCGCGACATCATTGCCGTCCAGCGCCGCGAGCAGCGCCTCGTGCTGCGCCTCCAATTCGGCGAGTTCAGCCTTCATGCGCCGAGATCGGCCGCGATCATGCGCTCGGCAATGGCTTCGGGATCGACCGTGTAACGGCCCTCCGCAATCGCCTGCCGGATCGCCGAAACCTTGTCGCTGTCCACCGGCGGACCCATGCCGACGAGGCTGGCGACAACGCCGCCGACGCCGGCCGACCGCTCGCCTGACGGCGCGATGCTCGACGGCGCCGCAGCGGCAGGTCCCTGCCCCGCGCCGGCGCGATGAAGCTCCAGCCGCTCCGCTCCGCTTTTGCCGATCCCGTTGATCATCGCATCAATTCCTTGCCTGGCCGCACTTAGGCCCGTGATTTCTCAACAATCTATTACGGCACGCATTACGTTTCATTAAATCCGCGCCAAATCAAAAGCTCATGGACACCCGGCCGTCGCTCATCACCTGGCCGATGATCGGCGCGGCGCGCGGATCGGTCCGCACGCGAATGCGGTCGCCGGGCGCCCCATCCTGCTCGGCGATCGCCTGGCGCGAGACGGTGAAGCCACCGGTGACGACGACCAGAGCGACAGGGTCGCCGCGACGGATTGTGGGTTCTGCCCGGGCCTGGCGCACAGCCGGGACCGCTGGGTTACGGAAGGCAGCTTCTTGCTGGCTCTGCTGCACCGGCACGCGAATGCGCCAGCCGATCTGCTGACAGCGCACCGTCACCGCGCCCAGATTGACCGGTTCGACGATGATCGGGGCGGGGCAGGTCTGGAGGCGAAGACGGCGGTCGACCGCGCGGATGGCGCCGCCGGGCTGGCCGATCTCGGCGCCCAGAGTGGCGGCGACCTGCTGGTCGATCTCGTCGATGCTGTGAAAGCCCTGCTGCGCGCTCGCGGGCATCGCGAATGTGGCGGCGATCAGGATCGCGGCATGTCGGAAAGTTGACGGCATAGCGGGCTGCTCCACATTTTCGCGGAAGAGAAGCAATGGCCGTGCCAGATGCGCGTGCGCGATGGTGAAAAAGCGGGAGGGCCGGGCGCAATGTCGTCGTCGGACGCGCCCGATCCTCCCGCTTTGAAGCGAACCGGCAATACGCCGCCGGTTCCGGCAATTTCTTGCCGCTCACACCCCCGCCGCCAGTGAGGGACGGTTGCCACAAGAGCGCATGCATAAAACTGGCACGGCCATTGCAGCGAAGCGACGGGTGCGCCTGCCATGTCGAAATAACGGCGGCCGGCGCGAAAGATTTAGGGCGACGAAAAAATGTCTGACGATCTGTTCGGAATTCACGGCACCGCATTGTCGCTGCGCTCGCAGCGCCTGTCGATGCTCGCGTCGAACATCGCGAACGCCGCGACCCCCGGTTACAAAGCACGCGACATCGATTTCGGTGCCGCGATGCAGGCAGCCGAATCCGGCATGGACGATTTCGGCGCCGCCCAATCCGCGACGCGCTACCGCGTTCCGGTCATGCCCAGCCTGGACGGGAACACCGTCGAGCTTTCGACCGAGCAGACGCTCTTCGCCGAAAATGCGGTCCAGTATCGCGCGACCCTCTCCTTCCTGGAAGGCCGCATCAACACCATCAAGCGCGCGCTGAAGGGAGAGTAAGAGATGAGCGATCGTCCGCTTTCCGTGTTCGACATTTCGGGCCGCGCGATGAGCGCGCAGCTCGTGCGTCTGAACACCACCGCATCGAACCTGGCCAATGCCGGAACCGTGTCGAGCAGCCGCGCGACCGCTTTCCGCGCACTGCGTCCGGTGTTCGAGACCAACGAGATTTCGCCGGGTGTCGCCACCGTCGGCGTCGGCCGCATCGTCCGTTCGGACGTCGAGCCGACCCGGCAGTACAATCCCGACCACCCCCTCGCCGACGCAGAAGGCAATGTCTGGGTCGCCGGTGTCGATCAGGCATCCGAGCTGGTCGAGATGGTCGAGGCAGCGCGCCAATATCAGAACAATGTCCAGGTCCTGCAGACCGCAAAGACCTTGACGCTCGACACCTTGAGGCTTGGCCAATGAGCGTAATTGACGGGCTGAACGCCCCCAACACCATCGCCCCGACATCTGCGTCCATTGGGAGCCAGGCGCTCGATCAGCGCGCCTTCCTGCGCCTGCTGACGACGCAGATGACGACGCAGGACCCGTTCAATCCGGTCGACAACACCCAGATGGTCGCCCAGATGGCGCAGTTCAGCTCGGTCGCCGGCATTGCCGAGATGAACCAGTCGCTGAAGACCCTGATCTCGAACCTGACCGGCTCCGGCCGTCTGTCCGACGCATCGAACTGGATCGGCCGGTCGATGCTGACCAAATCGGACGTCATCACGCCGCTGGCCGACGGCGCCTATGCCGGAGAACTGGAACTGCCGAGCGCGGCGGACCAGGTTTCCATCAGCTTCGTCAATGCAGAAGGCGCCACCGTCCACTCGATGGAATTGGGCGCGCAGGAAGCCGGCGCCGCCGCCTTCATGTGGAACGGAAAGAACGAGGCCGGTCAGGTCGTCGCGGACGGGCCGCTGCGCGTCGTCGTCACAGCCCGCGCCGGCACCACCAATCTCAACCCGACCATCGCCACCTGGACGCCGATCGCCGGTCTCCAGTCCCCCGCCGCCGGCGGGGAAGCGCGCCTGGTCACCGGCCTGGGGCTGAAGAAGCCCGAGGACGCCATCCGCATCGCGTGATCAACCGAATTACCCCGAGGAGACTTCCATGACCTTCTACACTTCGCTCTCCGGCCTGCGCGCCGCCCAGACCGACCTCGCCGTCACGTCGAACAACATCGCCAACGTCGGCTCGGTCGGCTTCAAGAAAAGCCGCGCGGAATTTGGCGACATGATGCCGCCGTCGAGCAGCACGGCCGGCATCGGCACGCGTCTGAAGTCGATCACCCAGCAATTCACGCAGGGCCAGTTCGAGACGTCTTCGCGCGAACTGGATCTCGCAATCAACGGCAGCGGCTTCTTCATCACCCGCGACGATGCCGGCACGGGCGACATGATGTTCACCCGCGACGGTTCGCTGGCGATCAACGCCGACCGCTTCGTAATCGACAGCAAGGGCGCGCATCTGCAGGCCTTCCCGGTCGACAGCGCCGGCGTCGCGACCTCGACCGCGCTCAGCGCAGCGACCAGCGTCAATGTCCCGGAGTTCAACACCACGACCGGCGCACGCCTGAGCGATCTTTCGATCGACCGCGAGGGCCTGATCGTCGCCGCTTACTCCGATGGCACGACGGAGCCGCTCGGCCGCATCGCGATCGCGAACTTCTCCAACCCGGCCGGCCTGCGCCAGCAGGGCGACGGCCGCTGGTCGGTGACCGGCGAGAGCGGTCCGGTGCAGACCGGCACGCCCAAAAGCGACGGCTTCGGCGCGATCCAGACCGGCGCGATCGAACGCGCCAATGTCGATCTGACGGAAGAACTCGTCGCGCTGATCGCGGCGCAGCGCAACTTCCAGGCCAATGCGAAGGCGATCGAGACCGCCAACGCGTTGACCCAGACCGTCACCAACCTGCGCAACTAAGTCTGACTGGTAAGAGGGAGTTCGCGGCATGAACGGGATCGTTCAATCATCGGTGGCGGCGCTTCGCGCGGCGATGAACCGCCAGGCGATGACCGCGAACAACCTTGCCAACGCCAATACGGCGGGCTTCCGCGCGGATGTTTCGGCCAATCAGTCGACCTTCCTGCAGGCGGGCGGCCAGGTGTTCGGCGCGCGCGTGACCGGCACGATCGTCGATTCCAACATGGCGCCGGGCGCAATGACCCAGACCGGGCGCGACCTCGACGTCGCGCTGTCGGGGTCGGCGCTGCTGACCGTTCAGGCCCGCAATGGCGACGAGGCCTATACCCGCCGCGGCGACATGATGGTCACCGACAGCGGCCTGCTGGTCACCGGCGACGGTACGCCCGTTCTCGGCGAGGGCGGCCCGATCACCTTGCCATCCTATGACAGCGTCCGTGTCGACGCCGATGGCGCGATCTGGATCGTCCCGGCCGGCGGCGATGCCGACAATCCGACCCAGGTCGACCGGCTGAAGCTGGTCGATCCCACGGGCAGCCAGATCGTGAAAGGCCTGGACGGCCTGTTCCGCGTCCGTGGCGGCGGCGCGCTGCCGCAGGACCCCGAGGCGCGGGTCACCGCCGGCAGCCTCGAGCAATCGAACGTCAACACCACCCAGGCGCTCGTCGACATGATCGAGGCGAGCCGCGCCTGGGACACACAAATCAAACTCGTCGAATCGGCGCGCGAACTCGACACGAGCGCCGCCGATCTGATGCGCCTTCCCTCCTGACGGAGTCTGAAACGACATGACCAACGCAGCACTTCACGTCGCCCGCACGGGCCTCGACGCCCAGGCCGCGCGCATGCGCGTCATCGCCAACAATCTGGCGAACGTGAACACCACCGGTTTCCAGCGCGAGCGGGCCGAGTTCCAGACTCTGTCTTATCAGACGATCACCGCGCCTGGCGCCGCCTCGTCGGGCGACAATCGCTATGCGGTCGGCCTGTCGCTGGGTTCAGGCGTGTCGATGACCGGCGTCAGCCGAATCAACACGCAGGGATCGCTGAACGCGACGGAAAACCCCTACGACCTCGCCATTCAAGGTGAGGGCTATTTCCAGATCGTGAAGCCGGACGGCACCACCGCTTATACGCGCGCGGGCAATTTCCAGGTTTCGGCAGAGGGCCAGCTGGTCACGTCCGAAGGCTTCCCGCTGCAGCCGGACATCCGCGTGCCCGAGGGCATCACCGCGGTGACGATCGGCGCCGACGGCAAGGTCACGGCCTCGATCGCGGGGCAGACCGATGTCTCCGAAGTCGGCCAGATCGAGATTGCGCGCTTCGCCAATCCGGCCGGTCTCCTGCCGCTCGGTGACAATCTGTACCAGGCGACACAGGCGAGCGGCGAACCGCAGACCGGCGTGCCGGGTTCCGAAGGCCGCGGCGCGATCCGCCAGGGTGCGCTGGAAGCGTCCAACGTCAATGTCGTCCAGGAACTGGTCGACATGATCGAGACGCAGCGCGCCTACGAGGTCAACTCGAAGATGATCCAGTCGACGGACGAGATGCTCCGCAACGCCAACCAGCAGCTGTGAGGGCATGACCGTGACGCGTAACTTCAGCCTGGTGCTGGCCGCCAGTTTCCTCGTCGCCGCGTATGAACCGCCGGCGCCCGGCTTCCAGCCGACCTTCTCGGTCCCGGCGCCGCCGCCGGTCGCCAATGGTTCGATCTTTCAGGTCTCCAACGGCTATGCGCCACTGACCAGCGGCCAGCGCGCCGCGCAGGTCGGCGACGTGCTGACCGTCGTGCTGACCGAACGCACCCAGGCGGCCGCCACGGCGGGCACCTCGACCCAGCGCGACGGCAATATCGGCCTTCGACCGCCTACCACCGGTGCGCTTGCCCTGTTCACGCAGACAGACGCGACCGTCGGCGGCGGGTCGCAATTCGGCGGCACCGGCCAGACAACGCAGTCCAACACCCTTTCGGGTGAGATCAGCGTGACCGTCGTCGAGGTTCACCCGAACGGCACGATGGTGGTGCGTGGCGAAAAGCGCCTGCGGCTCAATCGCGGCAACGAGTTCATCCAGGTGATGGGTATCGTCCGCCCGGCCGACATCACGCCGGACAATCGCGTCGCTTCGACCCGGCTGGCCGACGCTCGCATCACCTATTCGGGCCGCGGCGAAATCGCCCGCGCCGCCCGCGAAGGGTGGCTGCAGAAATTCTTCAACTTCGTCAGCCCGTTCTGAGGTGGATAAGATGCGTATGATGGTCTCTCATCCCCTCCGGATGAACCGGCGCCTGATCCAGCTGCTTCTGGCAGTGCTGGCGGCGGTCCTGATCGCCTCGCCGGCGCAGGCGCAGCGGATCAAGGATATCGGCTCGTTCCAGGGCGTCCGCTCGAACCAGCTGACCGGCTACGGCATCGTCGTCGGCCTGGCCGGCACGGGCGACGACAATCTCGCTTACGCCACGCAGGCGATGGGCGGGGTCGCAAGCCGCTTCGGACTGGTGCTGCCGCCGGGCGTGAACCCGTCGCTGCGCAACGCCGCGGCGGTGATGATTACGGCCGAACTGCCGCCCTTCGCCAATCCCGGCCAGCGCATCGACATCACCGTCTCCGCTTTGGGACGCGCCCGCTCCCTGCGCGGCGGCACTCTGATCCTCACGCCGCTGCGCGGTGCGGACGACCAGATCTATGCGATGGCGCAGGGCAACCTCGTCGTCGGCGGCCTGGGCGTCTCCGCGCAGGACGGCAGCCAGGTCACGGTCAACGTCCCGAGCGCCGGCCGCATCCCCGGCGGCGCTACGGTCGAGCGCGCAGTCGATACGGGCTTCGCCTCGGCGCCCGAACTCTTCTTCAATCTGGCGGATGCGGACCTCACTACGGCCGGGCGGGTCGCGGACGCGATCAACAACGCGATGGGCCAGCCGATCGCACGAGCGATGAATGGCGGCTCGATCGCCATCACCGCGCCGGCCGGAGCGCAGGCGCGCACTGCCCTGATGGGGCAGATCGAAAATCTCGTCGTCGATCCGGGCGAAGCCCCGGCGCGGGTGATCGTCAACTCGCGAACGGGCACAGTCGTCATCAACGGCGCCGTCCGGATCGCGCCTGCTGCGGTCAGTCACGGCCGGTTGACGGTCCAGGTCGAGGAGAATCCACAGGTCGTCCAGCCCGCGCCTTTGTCGCGCGGCACGACGACGGTGCAGCAGAACAGCACGATCAGCATCGAAGAGGAGCGCGCCCGCATGTTCGAAATTGGCGGCGGTGCAGCCCTTTCCGAGATCGTCCGCGCGATCAATGCGATCGGCGCGACGCCGTCCGATCTCGTCGCCATCCTGGAAGCACTCAAACAGGCCGGCGCCCTGCGCGCGGAACTGGTGATCCTGTGATTGGCGCGACCACATCCGCCGCAACGCCGGCGACCGCCAGTCCGACCGCGACGGACCCGCGCGAGGCGGCCCTGCGCCAGGCGGCTGAGGCGTTCGAGGCGGTGTTCCTGCGCCAGCTGATCGGATCGATGCGGCAGGCGAAGCTCGCCGAGGACGTTTTCGGTTCGGCCGCGACCGAGCAGTTTCGCGACATCGCCGACTCTAACCTGGCCGACAATATGGCTCAGCAGGGCAGTTTCGGCATCGCCGATCTCCTGCTGCAGCAGATGCGCGCCGTGATCCGCCGGATCGACGGTCCGGCCGCTGCCGGCGAGACCCCTGCCCCGCCCGCGCATACCAATAATGTCGGAGGGACGGCGTGAGCGATCTTCTCGGCATCGGCCTGAGCGGCCTGACCGCCTATCGCAGCGCACTTGCGGCGGTGGGCGAGAATGTCGCGAACGCGGAAACGCCCGGCTATGCCCGGCGCACCGTGCGCATGTCCGCCATCAATTCGGGTGGCGGCAGCGACGTCCAATATCGCGAAGACATGAACTTCAGCGGCGTCAACGCGATTGCGGTGGTGCGCGCATACGACATCTTCCGCGCCGCTGAAGCTCGCCACGCGGCGGCTGGAGCGGGACGTGGCGCCGTCCGCGAACAATGGCTGACCGGCATCGAAACCGCGCTGGATGACGGCCCCACCGGCATCGGCAGCCGCCTGACCGCCTTCTTCACCGCCGGCGATATCCTCGCGGCAGCACCGAACGACACGCTGAACCGCACCCGCTTCCTGATGGCGCTGGACGATGTCGCCGGTTCTTTCCGTACCACCGGGGCGGCCCTCGCCCGCATCTCGACTGCGATCGGTGAGTCGGCCGGACTCGAGACGACGCAGCTCAACCAGTCACTGAATGCGCTGGCGGACGTCAACCGCTCGCTACTCACCGCGCCGAACGGTGGCACGACCCGCGCCGCGCTCGAAGACCAGCGCGACAGCCTTATCGATTCGATCGCGGCCAGCATCGATGTCACCGTCAGCTATGACAGCCACGGCGCCGCATCTCTGCGGATGGCCGACGCGCCCGGTGCCACCATCCTGGCGCCCGGCAATATCGGCCAGATCGCCACCACTCAGGCACCCGACGGGCGGCTGACGGTGCAACTCACCAATACGTCCGGAACGATTGCGATCGCACCGGCTACTGGCAAGCTGGCCGGCTATGTCGATGTGGCCAACGTAACCGCCGATCGCCGCGCCGCGCTCGATACCCTCGCCGCGGATTTCGCCACGCAGATCAACACCTGGTCCGCCGCCGGGCGCGATCAGGCGGGTAATGCCGGCCCCACCCTGCTGAATGCGAGCGGCGGCGCGGCGACGATGACCGCCCCGGTCGTCGATCCGGCGCTGGTGCCCGCCGCATCGATCATCGGCAAGGCCAACGGTAATTTGCTCACGCTGGACGCGCTGCGCGGGACGAATGGGGCGGAACGGCGCTGGACCAATATGGTCTCCGGCCACGGTCTCGTCCTGAATGCCGCGAAGGCCGAAGCCGCCGCTACCCTGGCGTGGAAAGAGAATAGCTATGCCGCGCTCGACGAGACGACCGGCATCGACCTCGATCGCGAGGCCGCCGACTTGCTGCGCTTCCAGCAGGCCTACAGCGCCGCGGCCCGCATCGTTCAGGTCGGCCGCGAAATCTTCGAAGACATATTGAACGTCATCTAGGACCGACACCATGATCACCGGCACCCGCTATCAGTTGCAGCGCGAGATCAGCCGCCAGATGCGTCTGGCGAGCGACATGGCGCGCGCGCAAATGGAAATCTCCGCCGGCGGCAATCGTATCCTCGCTCCGTCGGATGATCCGATCGGGGCGGCCAGAGTGGCGGAGATCACGCGCAATCAGGCCAACAGCGCTGCCTGGAAGGCCAATCTGAACGCTGCCGCGGCGCTTTCGAGCAACGCCGAGGGGGTACTGGATACAATGGTCAGCGCCTTCGATCGGGTAAACGAACTGATGCTCGCCGCTTCCAACGGCACGCTGTCGGCGGAGAACAAGCAGGCTGCGGCACTGGAAATCGAAAGCATCGCTTCGGAGATTGCGACGCTCCGCGACACACAAGATTCCCGCGGCGCCTTCCTCTTCCCGCCGGCGGCGCAGGCGATCCTTATCCCGGTCGGTGAAAATCTCGAGATCGCGGCCGTCGGCAAGCAGGAGGTGATCTTCAACCTGTTTATCCCGCCATCCACGGCACGCCCTCTCACCACGGTGCTCTCCGATGCGGTTGCGGCGCTTCGGGCGAACGACCCGGCGGCGATCGCGGCATCGCTGGCGCAGACCAACCAGGCGTCGACCCATGTGATCGCGGCGCAGGCGGAACAGGGCGCGCGCGGGGCGCGGATCGATGCGCTGGCGGATCGGCTGCTGAGCAACGAACTGGGCCTGAAAGAAGAAAAGTCGGCTGTGCAGGACGTGAACATTTCCGAACTGCTCGCCAGCATTTCCGCAAAGAAGCTTTCGCTCGACGCCGCGCAGGCGGTCTTCGCGCGGGTGAACCAGTCGACTCTGTTCGATCTGCTGCGCTAAGCTTTTCCCCACCGCCGCCGTCATTGCCAGCAACGGGCCGTTAGCCATGCGCGGCGGCCAGCCGGCACGCGAAAAAATGCGGCACGCGGCGAAGAAAGATCATCACCGCCGCCTTAACCATTAAGTCTGCTGCCGAGCGCCGTTAATCAGCTTGGGCGCGAGCTTTTCTCACGCCCCAGGACCAGTATCGGGCGGGGACGAGCATGTTTGCGGGTATCGGCATTTTGGTCGTTCTGGCGATGGTCTTCGGCGGCTTCATGGTCGCCGGCGGCAATATGGACGTCGTCCTCCACGCCCTTCCTTTGGAAATGATGATCATCGGCGGCGCCGCGCTGGGCGCCACGATCATGGGCAATTCGCTGCCCCAGCTGAAGGCGATCGGCGGCGGTTTCGCGAAAGTGTTCAAGGGTCCGCGCCACAAGCGACAGGATTATCTCGACACCATCTTCCTCGTTTCCAAGCTGATGAAGATGCTCCGCACCGAAGGTCCTGTCGCGGTCGAGCCGCACATCGAGGATCCGGCGGCGAGCGCGATCTTCTCCGAATATCCGCGCCTGTTGAAGGACGAGGCGCTGATCCATCTGATCTGCGACACGCTGCGGCTGGTCGTGGTCTCCTCCGGCACGCTCAATCCGCATGCCGTGGAGGAAGTGATGGATAACGCCATCAAGACCCACCATCACGAGGCGCACCGGCCGATCGCCGCGTTGCAGACCCTTGCCGACGGCCTGCCCGCATTGGGCATTGTCGCGGCCGTGCTGGGCGTCATCAAGACGATGGGTTCGATCGACAAGCCGCCGGCCATCCTGGGTGGCATGATCGGCTCGGCGCTGGTCGGCACCTTCCTGGGCGTTTTGCTGTCCTACGGCCTGGTCGGCCCGTTCGCGAACCGCGCCAAGCAGGTCGTGGAGAGCGACGGCGCGATCTACGACGTGGTCAAGCAGATCATCGTCGCCTCGCTGCAGGGCCACCCGCTGCCGCTGGTGATCGAAGCCGCCCGTTCGGGCATCCAGCATGCGAACCAGCCGGCCTTCGCCGAAGTGTTCGACGGGATGCGCGGCAGGTAAGGCATGGCAACCGTCGCCCGCGGCAGGAACGAGCCGCCCCCAGCCCCGATCATCGTCGTCAAGAAGATCGTCGAAGCCCCGCATGAGGCGCATCATGGCGGCGCGTGGAAGATCGCCTATGCCGATTTCGTGACGGCGATGATGGCGTTCTTCCTGCTCATGTGGCTGGTCGGCGCGACCGACGAGAACAAGAAGCGCGGCCTGGCCGACTATTTTTCGCCGACTTTGATCGAATATAAAGCGGGCAGCGCCGGTTCCGACGGCATCCTCAACGGCGATTCCATCATCGCGGCGGAGAATTACCCCCATAAGGCGGCGCAAACCGGCCGCGCGACGCTGGTTCTCCCGCGCGACGCGAGCGGGGGCATACGCGAGGGTGCCGGCACGGGTCAGTGGCAGGAAATCCAGCGCTTCGCCCGGCTGAAGCAGGAGCTGGAGCGCCGCATCCAGCAGAATCCCGAGACCCGGGCTCTGGCGCAGCAGATTTCGTTCACGCAGACCGAGCATGGCCTGCGGATCGACCTGGTCGACCGCGCCGATTTCTCGATGTTCGAAGTCGGCACCGACCGGCTGCGGCCCGAGGCGTTGCAACTGATCCGCGAGGTCGCGGCGGCGATCCGGGGCGTGCCGAACCAGATCATCGTGCGCGGTCACACCGATAGCCGCCCCTATGGCCGCGGTCAGGTGATGAACAACTGGCTGCTCTCCACGGCGCGCGCGGAAACGACCCGGACTTCGCTGGAGCGCTCGGGCGTGCTGATCGGCCGCTTCAGCCGGATCGAAGGCGTCGCCGATCGCGAGCCTTTCGTCCCGCAGGACCGGATGGATCCGCGCAACCGCCGCATCTCAATCACCCTGGTCGGCAGCGGTCCGGCACGCGCCGAGCAGGTGGCGAGCGCCGCTCCGCAGCCGCCGGCCACCTCTGGGCCAGCCCCCAGTTCGCCCGGAGCGCATTGATATGGCTCAACCCGCTTTGCATCGCAGCATTGCTGTGCCACATGGCGTCCCGTCGGCGATGGGGGCATCGCAGGCCAGTGCTTGGGGGTTCAATTCAGATCGGCAGGGCGGCGTGACTGCAATCGGCTCGCGTGACGGCGACATTCAGCACATCTTCGAGAATATCGGCGCGTTTCTGAGCGCGCACCGGCTATTCCCGACACCGCCGAACTACGCCCTCGTCTACGCGGTCGTGACCGAGCCCGATGGCCCAGCGGCCAAGCAGGTCGATGCGATCATCGCCGACGGCATGCGGCTGAGCCAGGACGATGCCGACCGCATCCGCATCGAATGCGGGATCGACGGCGCCCAGGCGCCCGCGCCGACGCAGGAATCGCTGACGCGCGCGCGCCGTCAGATCGAGGATTTCGCCACGATCGTCGAAGCGACGCGGATGGAAACGCAGGCCTATGGCGCCGACCTCGCCAGCCGCACCGCCGAATTGCGCGCGGCCGAGATCAGCCACCCGGCGGTCAGCGACGTCGTCCGGATCACCGGCGCGATGATCGAACGTACGCGCGCCACGGAAACGCAGCTCGAAATCGCCCGCGAGGAAGCCAGCGCGCTGCGCAAGCGGCTGGCGGAGGCGGTTGACGAGGCGCGCCGCGATCCGCTGACCGGCCTGCCCAACCGGCGCGCGCTCGACGATCGGCTGGCCGAACTGAATGCCGAGGGCGGGGTTTGCAGCATCGCGATCTGCGACATCGACCGCTTCAAATCGATCAACGACAGCCACGGCCACGCCATCGGCGACCGCGTGCTGAAAATGTTCGCCGACGTGCTGAGCGCCAATTGCGAGGAACATATGGTCGCGCGGATCGGCGGCGAGGAATTCGTCATCCTGTTCGCCGGCATGGATCCAGCCACCGCCGGCGCGCTGCTCGATGAGGCGCGGCAGGACCTTGCCGAGCGCAACTTCCGGATCCGCGGCGCGGACACGCCGCTCGGTCAGGTCACCTTCTCCGCCGGTGTCGCCCATTGCGTCGATCGGGATGGCGAAGCGCCGCTGAAGCGCGCCGACGACCTGCTTTACCGCGCCAAGAATGGCGGCCGGAACCAGGTGATCGTCGAGGCGGCCTAAAGGCCTCCGTCCGCGACATCCTTGCCGAGCGCCTCAAGCCCCATTCGCAACGCCGCAGCGCACTCGCCCAGAATGGCTTCATCCGCGCTGCGAATGACGAAATTCGCCCCTGCCCGCCCCTCGCGGAAGAAGGGATAGCTGCCGATCTGCGTGCCGGGATGCGCTTTCTCGGTTTCAGCAAGCAGAGTGGCGACTTCGCTTTCCGCAATCCATCCGCCGAGCGTGTGCGACAGCAATGGCCGTCCGCCCTCGATCTTGCCGACCAGTGATTCCAGCATCATCGCGGCGATCCGCGGCACCCCGGCGAGAATATAGATATTCTCCACGTGAATGCCCGGCGCGCCGGAGAAACTGTTCTCGATCAGGTCGGCCCCGGCCGGCACCCGCGCCATGCGCAGCCGCGCCTCGTTGATGCCGCCGCGGTCGACATAGAAAGCCTCAAGGATGGCGCGCGCCTGCGGATGGACCACGACCTCGCGGCCTAACGCGGCGGCGATGCCGTCCACACTGATATCGTCATGGGTCGGGCCGATGCCGCCTGTGGTGAAAAGATAGTCGTAGGCGCTGCGCAACGCATTTACCGCCTCGGCGATCGCCTCGATCCGGTCCGCCACCATCCGCACTTCGGCGAGGCGGATGCCCTGCAGGTTCAGCCAGGTGCCGACCTGCGCGACATTGCGGTCCTGGGTGCGCCCCGAGAGGATTTCGTCGCCGATGATCAACAAGCCGGCGGTCCAGATGCGCTCCTCTGCCATGTGCAGCCCATGCGGGACGCTTCATTGAGAAGCAACCGCTCGCTCGCTATATGGGCGGCATGGATATTCAGACGATCGATCCGAGCGGCGAGATTATTGGCCGCAGCGGCGCCATCAAGCTGCACGGCCCCGCCGGTTTTGCCGGCATGCGCGCGGCCGGCCGCTGCGCCGCCGAAATCCTGGACGCGCTGGTGCCGCACGTCGTGCCGGGCGTGACCACGCAGGAGATTGACGATTTCGTCTATGCCGAGATGCGGCGCCGCGGCGCGATCCCCGCGACGCTCGGCTATCGCGGCTATACGAAGAGCTGCTGCACCTCGGTGAACCATGTCGTCTGCCACGGCATTCCGGGCGACCGCGTGCTGAAGGACGGCGACATCGTGAATATCGACGTGACGCCGATACTCGACGGCTGGCACGGAGACACGAGCCGCATGTATCTGGTCGGTGATGTCGGCATCAAGGCGAAGCGTCTGGTCGACGTCACCTACGAATGCCTGATGCTCGGCATCGAGCAGGCAAAGCCCGGCAACACGCTCGGCGACGTCGCCGCGGCGATCCAGCGCCATGCCGAGGGGCATCGCTATTCGGTCGTCCGCGACTTTTGCGGCCACGGCCTGGGCCGCGTCTTTCATGATGCGCCGGAAGTGGTCCATGCGGGCCGTCCGGGTACGGGTCCCGAACTGATGCCCGGCATGTTCTTCACGATCGAGCCGATGATCAATATCGGCAAGGCTGCATCCAAGATCCTCGACGATGGATGGACGGCGGTCACGCGCGACCGCTCGCTGTCCGCCCAGTTCGAACATTCGATCGGCATCACCGAGGATGGCTGCGAGATTTTCACCGCCAGCCCCGCCGGCTTCGACCGGCCACCCTACGGCTGAGGCGCGGTCGTGCGTCGCGGCTTGTCCCTGATGAGCCTCGCCATTCTCGCCGCGTGCGAGGAACCGCAACCTTTGTTCAGCGCCGCGTGTAACGACGGTACCCGTGTCGCGGGCACACGGGATGTGGTGGAAAGCCGCTGCGCCCGGCGCCGCGGAATAAGCTCCCTGACCCCGCTCGACGAGGTCAAGGAGCCGCCTGAAGCCAGGCCTTAGTTGCGCACGCGCCGATAAGGCACGAATTCGCCGAGGAAGACGCTGCCGCGGAAAGTGCCGGAGACCGGATCGACCATCCGGATCGTGTCGATCGAGCACAGCTGGTTGCTGAACGAGCGCACCACCTGCGTATCATCGCGGTCTAGCGACTCGGCGCCGGAACGCGGGCGATTAACGTAGATCGTCCCGCCGGCATCGAACAGGATCGCGGTGCGATCGATGATCCGCGAGTTACGAACCGTGCGCAGGTTCACGCAATTGACGGGTTCGCCGGCGACGCGCCCTTCGAGCGCGCGCTCAAGCTGCTGTTCGGGGCTGCGACGCTGATCGGCCTGGGCAGGAAGGGCGACAACCACGCCGGCGGTGATCGCGACGAGAGAGAGGAGCTTGCGGGCCATGATCCGTCCTTTTCGAAATACGCCATGGGGTTACAAAGGCTCTGTGAGCCTTGCGCCGTCGCATATGAACGCCCGCTGACCCCGTCCGGCTCCATCTTCGCTTGACTCGGGGGTGCAAGATTGCGCTGATGAATCGCCAAGCCAACCTTTGGGGGTTCGAGTCCATGAAATTCCGTTCTTTGCTCGCCGTCGCGTCCGTCGCGGCTCTCTGCGCCTGCTCTGGCGCCGCCAAGAATAACAGCGCCACTGCCAACAGCGCCGCGCCAGCAGCCCCGGCCGCTTCCGGCGGCGCCGCTGCTCCGGCCGCGCCTGCCGCTCCGGCGACGGGCGGCACTGCCGACGCCGCGACCATGCAGCAGTTGACGCTCGCCGCGCAGGCGATCCAGTCGCAGGCCCCGATCCAGCAGGGTCCGACCACGATCACCGGCGCTCGCGTCGAAGGCAGCACGCTGGTCACCGCGATGACGCTCGCGGTGCCGCTCTCCTCGGAAATGACGAGCCAGATGGGCACCCAGCTTTCCGGTCAGGTCTGCCAGAATCCGGCGCTCGGCCAATTGTCCCGCGCGGGCGCAAGCTTCGCCTATGAGATCACCGATTCGAACAGCCAAGTTCACCGCGTCGACGTCGCGCCCTGCTAAGACTCAGGATCCGGATCGGCCGGTCTCGCATCATTGCGGGGCCGGCCGGACGGAATCTGCCGCCAGGTGATGAAAAAGATCGAAGCGATCATCAAGCCGTTCAAGCTCGATGATGTCAAAGAGGCCCTGCACGATGCCGGGGTCAGCGGCATCACCGTGATCGAGGCGAAGGGCTTCGGCCGTCAGAAGGGCCATACCGAGCTCTATCGCGGCGCCGAATATGTCGTCGACTTTCTGCCGAAAGTGAAACTGGAGGTCGTGGTCGAGGATGACCAGGCCAGCCGCGTCGTCGAAGCGATCGCCGCCGCCGCCCAGACCGGCCGCATCGGCGACGGCAAGATTTTCGTATCGACCATCGACGAAGCTATCCGCATCCGCACCGGCGAACGCGGCAGCGACGCGATTTAGGCTGCTTTCCTGAAAGCCCCGCTCATCCTTCGCTTGTCGAAGGACTGCCCTTCTTCCTAAAGCTCCGTTCACAAAGGCAGGGCTTCGACAGGCTCGGCCTGAGCGGTAATGGGAAGCACGTGGACGATCCCGAAAGCCTGAAAGCCTCCATGTCGCCGGACGAACTGCGCGCCGCGATGCGCGCGCTCGGCTACCGCACCCAGAACGACCTGGCCAACGCCATCGGCGTGAGCCGCTCGGCGGTCAGTCTGTGGCTGGAAGGCAAGGTCGGTGTCCCCCGCCCCGTCGCCATGCTGCTGCGCATGCTCGTCGCCGCGCGGCGCAGGAATTACTGAACGAAGACGGGCTTTTCTTCCGAACAACGCCGGCTAGACTGTGCGCGGGGGAGCATATCCGTGATTATTGGCATAGATTTAGGCACGACGAACAGTGCCGTCGGTGTTTGGCGCGACGGCCGGGCCGAACTGATCCGGAACAGCCTCGGCGATCTGCTGACGCCGTCCGCGGTCAGCATCGGCGATGACGACCAGATCCTGGTCGGCATGGCTGCGCGCGAGCGGCAAGCGACACATCCCCAACTGACCGCAACCGCCTTCAAACGGCTGATGGGCACGAGCCAGAAGGTCCGGCTTGGCGGTCAGAGCTTCAGCCCGGAAGAACTGTCCGCGTTGGTCCTTGGCAGCCTGAAAGCCGACGTATCGGCCGCCACGGGCGAGGAGCCGACCGCCGCCGTCATCACAGTCCCGGCCTATTTCAACGATCATCAGCGCAAGGCGACGCGGCTGGCCGGGCAGATTGCCGGTCTCACCGTCGAACGGCTGATCAACGAGCCGACCGCCGCCGCACTCGCCTATGGCATCCATGAGCGCGACGACAAGGAGCCGTTCCTGGTCTTCGACCTTGGCGGCGGCACTTTCGACGTTTCGATCGTCGAGATTTTCGACCGGATCATCGAAGTCCGCTCCTCAGCCGGCGACAACCGGCTGGGAGGCGAGGATTTCAACGATATCGTCACCGCAATCGCCTCGCGCCAGCTGAGACTGGAATCCGGCACCGGCGCGGACAGCCGCATCCGCGAGTTGCTGCACGCTGCAGCCGAGCGGACCCGCCGCGCCCTGACCGAGAAAGCGGAGGCGCCCTTCACCGTCGTTATCGACGGGACCGCCCATGAGACGGTCATAGCCGCCGACGAATTCGCCGCCGAGGCCGAACCCTTGCTGGCCCGCCTGCGCGATCCGGTGCTGCGCTCGCTACGGGACAGCGGCCTCAGGACCGAAAATCTCAGCGAGATCATCCTGGTGGGCGGCGCGACGCGCATGCCGATCGTGCGCAAGACAGTCACCAAGATGTTCGGCCGCTTCCCAAGCGCCCTTGTCGATCCGGATTTGGCCGTGGCCGCCGGCGCCGCGGTGCAAGCCGGCCTTCGCTCCCGCGATTCGCAGCTGGAGGAAGTCCGCCTCACCGACGTGTGCCCATTCACGCTCGGCATCGACGTGACCGAAATCGACCGCGGCGGCTTCCACCATCACGGCCATTTCTCGCCGATTATCGAGCGCAACACCGTCCTGCCCGCCAGCCGCGTGCGCAGCTTCGCGACGGTGCAGAACGACCAGACACTGGTGCGCTTCGGCGTGTACCAGGGCGAAGCCAGGCTGGTCGCGCAGAACATCCGCCTCGGCTCGATCCAGATCCCCATTCCGCCCCGGCCCGCCGGAGAAATCTCGGTCGAATGCCGGTTCAGCTATGATGTCAGCGGGCTGCTGGAGATCGACGTTTTCATCCCGGAGACGGGACATACCGAACAACTCGTCATCCAGGACGGGTATGACGGCCAGGAAGATATCGAAGTGCGCCGGGCCGCCCTCGCCGCGCTGAAAGTCCACCCGCGCGAGGATACCGCCAACCAGGCCGCCATCGCGCGGGCCACGCGCTGCTACGAAATGCTCGTGCGCGAATCGCGGGAATTTGTCGGCAAGCTGATCGTCGATTTCGAAGCGGTTCTGGAACGGCAGGATGCGAAGCAGATCGACCTCGCCCGTCGCTTCCTGGAGGAGCAGCTGGACGCGATCGAAGGGGAGCGTTTCCTGTGAGCGACGCTGGCTGCTGGGCCGAACTCGGGATCGCCGCCACCGCTGACACCAAGGCGATCCGGCGCGCTTATTCCACCCGGCTCAAGCAGATCGATCCGGAGCGCGACGCGGCGGCCTTCATCCGGTTGCGCGAGGCGTATGACGAGGCGCGGCATCTGGCCGCCGAACAGGCCTTCGCGGCCGGAGGCGATGCGCCCGGCCCCTGGCAGGAACCGATCGGCATCGGGCAGGCTCCCACAACTCCCCCTGCGCAGGAACCCGTACCCGCCACGGAAATCGCCCATCTGCCGGAGCGCGACCAAAAGCCATTCCAGCAGATCGTCGATATCCTTTTCACGCCCGAGCGTCCCGAGCAGCCGGACGATCATGCCACACTCCACGCGCTGACCGAGGAGATTCTGCGTTCTGGGCACATGGAGCGGATTGAACATGCCCGGGAGGTCGAAACCTGGCTGATCGAGATGATCATGCGGGCGGACGTACGCGGAAACGCATTGCTCGGCCCCGCCATCGCCCACTTTGCGTGGTATGATGACAGCACGCGCTGGAGCGAGCATCCGGTGATCGCCCATCTCGTAGAGCGCCAGAAAGGCGTCGAGATGATCGCCCGCATCGCCGATCCGCAATCGGCCTTCCATCCGGCCTATCTCGAACTCACCAAGACTGAAGGCAAGCTCGACAAACGGCGAGATCGCGACGTCGAGGTTATCGACCTCATCAACCTGATCAGGTCGGAGGCGCCCTACGCCGAAGCCTATCTCAACCAGGACCGGCTCCAGCGCTGGTTCGAGCACATCAACGCAAAGGCTCAGGCAGCGGAGCGCCAGGATGACCGTCGCTTCAGGTTCCAGGAGGCGGCTATTTTCGGCGGCATTGCCGCGTTCCTGATCCTGCCCCGCATGTGTGCCTACGCTTCTCCCCCGAGTCCGCCTCCGCCCCCTTATTATCCCCCGGCCTACCAATATCCTGAACCGTCGTCGGCGCCGCCGCCGAACGTGACGACAGCCCCGCCTCTCGGCGCTCCGGCCGCGCCAACCATCGACACCGAGCGCCTGGACCAGATTGAACGCGCGCTGCGCGAGGACGGCGCGAATAGCGGCATGTCGAAAGCCGACAGGGACCGGCTGCTCCGCGCGATCGAGGCCGAGCGCGAGCGGCTCAAGGCACCGCCGCCCACCTTCTAGCCGGTGAAATATTCACGCCGCCGAGTCCGGCACTGGACGCCCTCGCCTGCCGCCGTCCACAAGCGCTTCATCATTACGCGGCCGCGCGGGCGGTCCATCACATCGAGGAATCACCATGGCGACCGGCGCGGGCAAAATCCTGAAACTGATCGAGGAAAAGGAGATCGAATGGGTCGATCTTCGATTTACCGATCCCAAGGGCAAGTGGCAGCATCTCTCCATGGTCGCCAGCGCCCTGGATGAGGACCAGTTGACCGATGGCCTGATGTTCGACGGCTCCTCGATCGCGGGCTGGAAGGCGATCAACGAGAGCGACATGATCCTGAAGCCGGACCTCGAGGCCAGCTACGTGGATCCGTTCAGCGCGACACCGATGCTGATCCTCGTCTGCGACGTGGTCGAGCCCTCGACCGGCGAACTCTACGCCCGCGACCCCCGCTCCACCGCCAAGCGCGCCGAGGCCTATCTCAAGCATACCGGCATCGGCGACACGATCTATGTCGGCCCCGAAGCCGAATTCTTCATGTTCGACGATGTGCGGTTCGAGGACGGCTATGCCTCCTCCTACTTCAAGATCGACGATATCGAACTGCCCACAAACAGCGGCCACGAATATGAAGGCGGCAACCTGGCCCACCGGCCGCGCGCCAAGGGCGGCTATTTCCCGGTCGCGCCGGTGGACAGCGCCCAGGACATCCGCGCGGAGATGGTCTCGACCATGCTGGAAATGGGCCTGCCCTGCGACAAGCATCACCACGAGGTCGCCGCCGCGCAACACGAACTGGGACTCACCTACGGCTCGCTGGTCGAGACCGCCGACCGCATGCAGATCTACAAATATGTCGTCCACATGGTCGCCCAAGCCTACGGTAAGACCGCGACCTTCATGCCCAAGCCCATCATGGCCGACAACGGCTCCGGCATGCACACCCACATGTCGATCTGGTCGAAGGGCAAGCCGCTTTTCGCGGGCAACGGCTATGCGGGGCTGAGCGAGACCTGCCTCTTCTTCATCGGCGGCGTGATCAAGCATGCCAAGGCGCTGAACGCCTTCACGAACCCGACGACAAACAGCTACAAGCGCCTGGTGCCGGGCTTCGAGGCGCCGGTGCTGCTGGCCTATTCCAGCCGCAACCGCTCCGCCTCCTGCCGGATCCCCTATGGCACTGGCGAAAAGGCCAAGCGCGTTGAGTTCCGCTTCCCGGACGCCACCGCCAATCCCTACCTGGCCTATGCCGCCTTGCTGATGGCCGGCCTCGACGGCATCCAGAACCGCATCCATCCGGGCGATCCGATGGACAAGAATCTCTACGACCTGCCGCCGCAGGAACTGGCCGACGTGCCGACCGTCGCCGGCAGCCTGCGCGAGGCGCTCCTCGCGCTCCACAAGGATCGCGACTTCCTGACCAAGGGCGACGTGTTCAGCGACGACCAGATCGACGCCTATATGGAGATCAAGTGGGAAGAGGTGCTGCGCTGGGAGACCACGCCCAGCCCGGTCGAATACGATATGTATTACAGCGCCTGAGGACCCGTTCCGTCCGCGCCCTCGCGGCGCGGGCAGGCGCGTCTAGCAATGGCCGGTAGCGGTCATACTGGCGCAGCGATTGACCTCCGAGCAGCCGAGCGGCTCGGTCAACAAGACACCGGCGCTATGTTCGTGCGACCAGCGCACGACGCCGCGCCGCTCGATACCGTTCTCCAGGGTCATCAGCAGGTGCAGGCCCGGCTCCAGCCGTCCATCATGGGTGAGGCCGATGCCCATTTGCGACAGGTTTGTGGTGCGTACCGGATGCAGGCCGCGCTCCGAATAGGCAACGCCCAGCAATTGCGCGTCGAGCCGGGGTGCGCGGTGCCGGGCGGAGCGTTGCTCCTCGGCCAGTTCGTGCAGCAAGGCCTCGCTGTCGATCGGCGCATCGAAGGCGACACCGCAATGCCCGTCTTTCACCCAGACCGTGCGGCCGGTCACCCGATGATCCGGCGACAATTCGACGGCCACGGCCTCGCCCGTATCGACCGCATCGTCGACCGAGGCCATCAAGCCTTCGTCCGAAATGTTGCACAAATGGCTGAGGCTGGTGGTACCGCGAACGCTCAATTTGACCACCCGATAGACCGTCCGGTGACGGTGACCTTCCCGCCGCTCGGCGAAGCCTGTCTCGCCGCTCGCCGGGGCGGCATCCTCCGGCTGAAACTCGGGTCTGGCTGCTTCCACTCTGGCTGTGGTCATCTGACATCCTCTGCTTTGGGAACAGGCGGGCGCAGAACAAGAATGCAGAACCACTGTAATTGATCCACGATCCTCAAATAAATGAAAGTGAATCTGATGTTTACCATATAGTTTACTTACGCTGGCGTCGCATCACGCCGCGATCGGCAGTTCGGTTCCACTGGAGAAACGCAGGCGATATTCGCCGGGCGACAGGCCGACGACACGCTGGAAGACGCGCCGGAAGGCGGTGGCATCCTCATAGCCCACCGACCAGGCGATCTGATCGACCGACCGCCTCGTGAACTCCAGCAATTCGCGCGCCTTGCCGACGCGCAAATTCTGAACATATTCAATCGGCTTCATTCCCGTGGCCGCTTTGAATCTGCGCAGAAAGGTCCGTTCCTCCAGCCCCGCCTCACCGCCCATGTCGGCCACGCTCACCGGCCGCCCCGCCCGCGCCTGCAGCATGTGTTGGACCTTCAATATCGCCTCGTCGCCATGGGTCAGCTTCGGTGCAAAGCTCGAATAATGCTTCTGCTCGCGGCCCGCCGGATCGATCAGGAAGAATTTGCCGGTCTCGACCATGATCGTTGGTCCCAACAGCCGGTGCACGATCCGCATCGCCAGATCGGTCCACGCCATCAACCCGCCGGCGGTGATCAGGTCGCCATCCTCGATCACCATCCGGTCGGTATCGAGCGCGACAGCCGGAAAGCGCGTCCGGAAAGCATCGGCGAACATCCAGTGCGTCGTCGCCGGCCGCCCCGCCAGCAGCCCCGTGGCCGCCAGCAGGAACGCGCCCCCGCAACTGGACGCGAGCGTTGCCCCGTGCGCATGGCGGTTGAGCAGCCAGCGGGCATATGGCGCGGCCTCCTCCGGCCCGACCAGAGCGCCGAGCCGCCCCGGCACGATGATCACCGCCGGCTCGCTCTTCGCGTCCGGGTGGCTGTCGTGACAGCGTACGAAGTCTCCGCCCCCGTCCATCCGCCAGTGGCTGACGCGCACCGGCAGCCCGCCCCGCTCCACCGCATATTGCGATGCCACCGCAAACAGATCGGTGATCCCCAGCACCATGCAGCGCTGGCAGTCGTCGTAAAGCATCAGCCCGATCTCGGCCGCGACCTTCTCCTCGGCCATGCCCGCCTCCTTTTGTCAGAATCGGCCTGCTCTATGTCGGAACCGCCGATCCTTTCGCCTGCGGCACGAGCCTATCCCTTAGCCATCGGAGCGCAACCGCTCGCAGACAGGTTCACGGGAGAAAATGACATGGCCACCATCACCACCACTGACGGCACTACCATCTTCTATAAGGATTGGGGTCCCCGCGACGCCCAGCCGATCCTCTTCTCGCATGGCTGGCCGCTCTCGGCCGACGCCTGGGACGCGCAGATGCATTTCTTCGCCGCCCAGGGCTTCCGCACCATCGCCCACGACCGCCGCAGCCACGGCCGCTCCGATCAGGTCTGGGACAACAACAATATGGACCAATATGCCGACGACCTGGCTGAGCTGGTCGAGGCGCTGGACCTCAAGGACCTGATCCTTGTCGGCCACTCGACCGGCGGCGGCGAAGTCACCCGCTATGTCGGCCGTCACGGCACGGATCGGGTCGCGAAGATCGCCCTGATCGGCGCCGTCCCGCCGCTGATGCTCAAGACCGAGGCCAATTCGGGCGGACTCCCGCTGGAGGTCTTCGACGGCATCCGCAAGGGCACGTTCGACAATCGCAGCCAGTTCTTCCTCGACCTGACCACGCCCTTTTACGGATATAATCGTGAGGGCGCGGCAGTCAGCGAGGGCATCCGCCAGGACTTCTGGCGGCAGGGCATGATGGGCGGCCTCAAGGGCCAGCTCGACTCCATCCGCGCCTTCTCGGAGAGCGACTTTCACGCCGATCTCGCCCGTTTCGACCGGCCGACATTGGTCCTCCACGGCGACGACGACCAGATCGTGCCGATCGGCGCTTCCGCGCTGGAGACGGTGAAGATCGTCAAGGACGCGCAACTCGTCATCTACGCCGGTGCCGACCACGGTCTGACGCAAACCCATCAGGACCGCTTCAACGCCGACCTGCTCGCCTTCGTTCGGGACTGAGCCCCGGCGTGATCCTTAACCACCGCATATTCGGAGACACATCATGACCAAGACCATCGTCCTGATCCACGGTGCCTGGCTCAACGCCAACAGCTGGGAGAATTGGAAGGCCCGTTACGAAGCCAAAGGCTATACCGTCATCGCCCCGTCCTGGCCCGGCGACGAGCGCGACCCCGCGGAACTGCGCGCCAGCCCGCTCCCCGCCCTCGCCAAGCTCAGCCAGAAGCAGATCGTCGCGCATTATGAAGCGATCATCCGCGCGCTTCCGGAAAAGCCGATCCTGATCGGTCACTCATTGGGCGGCGTATTCGTCCAGCACCTGCTCGACCGCGGCCTCGGCGTCGCCGGCGTGGCGATCGATCCGGCCCCGACTCCGGGCGTCCCACTCTATCCGCACGCCATCCGCTCGGCGCTGCCGGTGTTCATCGATCCGCTGAGCTGGCGGAAGGCGAAGGTGATGAGCCGCAAATTCTTCCGCACCCGCTTCGCCCAGACCGTCGATCCGGCTCAGGCCGATGCGTTCTACGACCGCTACATCGTCCCGACCCCCGGCCGGGTCTATTGGAACGGCGTGATCGGCGCGATGAAGATCAACTGGACGAACCCCGACCGCGCGCCGTTGCTGCTGATCGGCGGCGGCAAGGATCTGATCGCGGATGAGAAGATGACCCGCGCCATCTTCCGCAAGCAGAGCCGCGCGCCATCGCTGACCGAATATCGCGCATTTCCGGATCGTTCACACTGGACCGCGGTCGATCCGGGCTGGGAGGAAGTCGCCGACCTCGCGCTCGACTGGGCTGAACGCAACCAGCGGACCTGAAAAGCCCCGCACGCTGGCGACATTCGCCTCAGCCTGCTATTTCCCCCCAGACGACCTGACCGGCCGTTTGGGGGGAAATCGATGCGGAGATGGTGCGCTCTTGCGCTTGTGACGATCGGCATCGCGCAGCCGCTCTCCGCTCAGTCTGCCGTCGAAGAGCTTCCCGTCGAACGGCATCATGTGCCGCCGGATGAATTGCTCGCCGAGCTCAGCCAGGTCGTCGAAGACTTGCCGCGCACTGGCCTAACGGAGGACGTGTCCGGCCGGGTACTGGAACTGGGCCGTCAGCTGGAGGAAGAAGGTCGCGCCGCCGATGCCTGCCGCGCGCTCGCAAGCTTCGCGGACATTTCGACGCTGGTGCAAGTCGCCGACGAACTTCGCGCATCCACCGAAGGCACGTCCAGTTATGGCCTGCAGAGCGGACTCATTCTGGTGGTCAACGGCTACCGCATCGCGACGTTGGTGTCCGATCTTTGCGCAACTGTCCCTGCAAACGGCCTGCCCGCCTCGTTGCGCGAGTTCGCCTCCAATTGGCCCACGGTACGGACCGCCATCAGGCAAACTCTCGGGAATATGGAAGTCCAGACCGAGGAGCAGCGCCGGGCGGTCTCCGCTGCGGCACAGGAAGCGGCCAGCGACCGCCTCGACCGGACCATCCAGGATGTCGATCGGGAAGCCGAAGCCGGCCGCGACTTCTTTCGCCAGCGGCTCAACCGGCAATTGCGTTCGGCGGAGCCTGCCCTCGCCGCCGCACTTATGGGCGCGAATTACCGCTCGCTCAGATCCGCAACGGAACCGGACCCGTCCGCCACAGCCTATGCGGGCATCGCCTATCTGCGGGCGCTGATGATCGCGGGCGACCGCGACCGCGCCCTTCGCGTTCAGGATGAGCTGCGCACGATCCTGCCCGACGATCCGGAAAGCATCGCACGCGTGAACGCGGACGGCGCCTGCATGGCCCGGCTTCTGCGTGATCGGAACGCCGACCGGACGGGCTGCTCCGACACTGTCTATTCGACCGAACATTGTTACTTCACGGCGGTGCGGAGCGCGCTCAACGATACCGCCCAGGAAAATATTCCCGCTTATTGCCCGGAAGTAACACAGTCGGTCTTCAATCATCTCCTCACGCAGCGGCTTTACCGACTCTCCGCCGACCGCTCGCCTGACGCTATGCTGCGCCTCTACCTTATCGATCATGCCGACGAGACCGAGCCGCCCAACGAGCGCTGGATCCTGCCCGATCCGCTCAACCCGCAGGCAACGCTCTGGAGCCGGATCAGGCCGGGCGCGACTGGTGCGGAGCCTGACCTCGCCGCGAGCCTGTTCCGCATGATTCAGGGCTTCAATGCGCAGCCTGTCGTGACCAGTTCGACGCGCCGCGACGTCGATACCGACCTCGCTCTGGCCGTCGCCCGGCAGGAGGCCCGCGCCGCCGGCGCGGGTGCCGACTATGACCGGTTCATCTCGCAGATCGAAGGCTTGAAGGATCTGGTCGTGGCCGCGCAGCCGCCCGCCACGGTCTACATCCCCCCAAGGAACCAGGCCGCCGCGCAGCCGCAGCCGTCGGGACCATCCCGAACGGTCGGCTCGACTGGCCGGGTGATCAGCGCCGCCGACGAGGATCCTGCCCTGAGGCAGGGCACTCCTGCCGAGCGGCGAGCCCGGCTCGCGACGAGAATGGAGACGCAAGAGGCGGCCATCGCACGCACCAGCGACGCGATCGCCGCCCGGGTTCCAGGCTGGAACGAGATCATCTCCGCCGATCCGGTGCGGCTCGAAACCGCGCGCCGCTTGCTCCGCCCGGACGAAGCGCTCGTCCTCGTCGACTCGCGCCACTACGGCACGACCACCATCGTCGTCACCGCGGAAGGCCAGCAGGTCCATGTCTCGGACTGGAACCGCTTTCGCATGGAGCGGGCGGTCGAGCGGTTAAGCTGGGAGCTTGGCGCCCAGGCCGTGCCGCCGGGATCGACGATCGAATTGATGTGGGCGTCACTGAGCGAGCAGGGGCAGCTCTATTCGGCCGGGCTGGCGCACGAGATTTACGCACAGACGATCGGCCCGCTCGCGGCGAGGCTGGCCGGCAAGCGCCATTTGATCGTCGTCGCCAGCGGCCCGGCGCAGCGACTGCCTTTCTCCACTCTGGTCAGCCAGCCACCGGCGGCGCCGATGGTTGGTGGGCCCGAGTTGCGCAATACACGCTGGCTGATCGACGATTTCGCGATCAGCCACCTCCCTTCCGTCCGCGCCTTCCAGCTGCTCCGTCGCCGTGCGCCCGCATCGCCTCCGACCGGTGGCGGCCTGTCGTTCGTCGGCATCGGCATGACCGGCGGCGCACCGGCAGCGGGTGCCGACGAATGCCAGCTGACCCAGGGTGAAGGCCGCGCGCTTGCGATGCGGATGCGGACCGCGAACGAGGCACGATATGCGTCGCCCTTCGACCTGCGGGACGCCCTGCCCGCTCTGCCTTGCGTCCGCACCGAGTTGAACCTCGTCGCCTCGGCGCTTCAGGGTGCGGACACGCGCACCGTGACGGGAGATCAGGCGACGGAGGCGTTCATTCGTTCGCGCGATGTGTCCACCGCGAACCTGCTGCTCTTCTCGACCCACGGCCTCACCGCCCGGCCCGCCAGCGGCCTCAACGAATCCGCCCTCATTCTCCATCCGGTTTCCAACGAACCGGCCGCCGACGGCTTGCTGACCAGCTCGGAAATCGCCGCGCTCACCCTCAGCGCCGAATGGGTGATCCTGTCCGCCTGCAATTCCGGCACCGGCTCGCGCGCCAACTCGCCACCACTCGAAGGGCTGTCACAGGCATTCTTCCTGGCCGGCGCGCGCAGCCTTCTCGTTTCCTTTTGGCCGGTGGTGGACGATGTGGCGCCACGACTGACAGCAGCGGCCGTCGCGGCGGTCCGGAACGGCAATGGCGCAGTATCGCGCGCCGCCGCCCTGCGCGATGCGATGATCGCCGTCAGGACCCGCGACGACGCACTCGCAATCCAGCGTAACTATGCCCATCCAAGCCGCTGGGCCTCGTTCACTCTGATCGGCGACTGACAGGATCGCGCCAGCGACGAACCGGCGGTTCCTTGCGATCAATGTGCAGCGTTAACCTCCCGGATTAACCGGATGCCAAGCCGCGCCGGTTAATTCGACAGCGTGACCAGTATGCTTTCCTCCGCTCGCACCGCAGCCGCCTCCGGCCTGCTGCTCCTGTTCGCATCGCCCGCTCCGGCGCTGGCGACCGAGGCGGCACGGCCGTTCGAGGCGCCGCAGGACCGCTCCTCCTTCCAGCGCGCACTCCGCTGCCTGACCGAAGCCATCTATTACGAGGCACGCAGCGAGTCCGAGGACGGCCAACGCGCGGTCGCGCAGGTCGTACTCAACCGCGTACGCCACCCGTCCTACCCTGCCAGCGTCTGCGGCGTCGTCTATCAGGGTTCGGAACGCCGCACTGGCTGCCAGTTCAGCTTTACCTGCGACGGATCGATGGCGCGCGGCGTAAGCGACAGCGCCTCCTGGTCCCGCGCCGAGAGGATCGCCACGTCCGCCCTGCGCGGCTCGGTTTTCCGCCCGGTCGGCCTCTCGCTGAACTATCACACCACGGCGATCCGGCCTTATTGGGCGCCGAGCCTCATCCGCCACACCGTGATCGGCGCGCACATCTTCTATCGCCATCCGCGCGCCGGCACGCTGGCCTCGTTCCAGCAGACGCCAGACACGGCGGAGCCAGCGCCAGGGCGGCAGGCCTCGGTCAATCTGGTCGCGCGTGCACCGCGCGCTGCCGCCACGCGCACGCCCCCGGGGTTCCAGCCGGCGCGGATCGAGCGGGCGATCGTCGAGCGGGCGCAATTGGAGCGCTATGAGGTCGAGCGGCCCACCTTCCAGCACCCAACCGGCCGCACCACGCGCCAGCGCCCGGCCCGGGCCAGCGCACAATCGCAGCCCCGCACGCCACAGACCAGCACCACTCCGGTCAATCGCGGCCCGCGCACCACCATCGAAAATGGTGTCCGCGTCGCCCGCGGCTCCTAAGCCCTAGCGCGCCACGGCAGGCACGAAGGCAACGCGATTGCTGGCCTGATCGACGATCAGCGTACCGCCGGCAAAAGCCTGCGACCCGATATTGGCCAAGTCCCCAATCGCCGGGTAGCGGAAGCGGCTGACCGGCAGGCGCTCCCCGCCGAGCGATACCGGCACGGCCAGGTCGGCCTCCATGATCTCCACCTCGGAAATGGCCGTGCGCGCACGTCCGGCCTGCCGTGCTTCGCCGGAGCGCAACCCGTCGGCCAGCGCGGTGGGTAGAACCAGAGGCGCCATAGCATTGCCAGTGTCGATCACGGCCGGCACAGCGCGCCCGCCAATATCGAGTGATACGACAATCCCGCGCTGACTCGCCTCGCTGGCGGCGGCACTCGCTGGCGGCGCGCCACGCGACAGTGCAACCGTCCCGCCCGCATAGTCGATTGCCAGCAGCAATTCGGCGAAAAGTCCGCGCCCGATTATGCCATCGACACTCTGCAGCCGCCCGGGAATGTCACCCATCTCCGTCAGCTGGACACCCTCGAACCGAATGTCGCCGACGCTGAGCGCGGTCGCCGCGAAATTGCGCCGCTCCTGTACCGCGCCCGATCCGTCACCTGCGCGAACGATGCCCGTTACCGCCAGGCCCAGCGCCTCGGCAACGGCCGGGCGAATGCGGCCGTGCCCGCCCGCCCCGGTGTCCAGTGCGAAGCGATAGGGGCGCCCGCTGACCGTGACGTCCACCACCGGAATGCCGTCCACCAATGCCATCGGCACGCGCGCCGCCTCGCCGATCGCGCGCGGCGGCGGAACCGGCGCCTGCATCCGCCGCACCACCGTCGGCCCCTGCCCCGGCTGCGCGCCAGCCTGGGGGGCGGGCTGCGGCTGGGCGTAAGCCGGCGCGGTCAGCACCGCCACGATGGCCAGCGAGAGCAGCAAGCGGGTCATGCGCATGTCATTTCCTCTTCAACAGGATCGGCAGCAGCGATCGAGCGCAACCGCTCACCGAACGATTCTTCACGGAGCGCCGCTTCGATGCCTTCGACCGCGCGCAGCAGGTCGATCCCGGCATCAGCGAACAGGCGGGCATAAGCGCGATCCATCGCACCAAGCGCAGCGGCAACCCGATCCGCCTCCGCCTGGCCGGTTGCGGTCAACGCCACCGGCCGCCTTCGCGCGTCGCCCGGATCCGGAACGGCCTCGACGATACCCAGCTTTTCCAGCGTCGCGACCAGCTTGATCATCAGCGGATGACTGAGCCGGAGCCGCGCTGCCAGTTCGGTGACGCCAAGCGGCCCTTCGTCACGCAACAATATGATCGTGGACATGCTGCGCGCGGGCGCCTCGATCCCGGCCAGCGGCAGCCAATCGGCATAGGCGTCGACGAACGAGTCGGACAATCGCCGCAACCGGTGGGCGATCAATGGCCGCCCGAATTCAGAGACGAAATCCGTCACCGTTCAACTCCGCAACTTATTACGTAATAGGTTACGCTTCCTGTCGCTCGCATGAATGACCACTTGGCTTGACCACGGGCAGGTTTGATCGGATTCTGGCGCCCAAGTGCGGGGAGAGAATGGGCGAAAGCAATGAAATCGGCGCGGACGACGCCCTTACCGCGGCCCGCGAGGCGCTGGGGCGCGGCGACCCGTTTCGTGCCTATGACATAGCATCGCGCGCGATCGCCGCCGGCGCGGCGTCAGAGGATCTCTATCACCAGCAGGCGCTGACGCTCGCGCGCATGGGCGATACGCAGCGCGCGCTCGACATCTTCCGCTCTGCCGGACTCGATCGCTCCGACAATCCGCACAAGCGCGCGCTCGGCGCTCGCCTGCTGAAGGATAATGGCCTGGACGGCGATGCCGACCAGCTCGAACAGGCGTATCGCGCCTATCTCGCAATCTATCGCTACAGCGGCGACGCCTATCCTGGCATCAACGCCGCAAGCCTCGCCTTACTCACCGGTGACGCCGAAACCTCCAGTGCGCTGGCCGAAGAAATACTGGCGATGCCGAAGGTCGCGGCGCCCGAGGACTATTACGACGCCGCCACCCGGGCCGAGGCCTCCCTTCTGCTCTGGCGCTTCAAGGACGCAGCGGAGGCGGCGCGGCTCGCGATCACCTTGCCCAATTGTACGGTTGGCAACCGCGCGACCACAGTGCGCCAGTTCGGCGTGATCGCCGACCGGCTGAAAGTGCCGCCAGGCGCGCGTCGGGCGCTGCTGAACCCGCTCCGCGCGCCCGCCGCTTTTCATTATGCGGGACACATCTTCCTGCCCAATCCTGTGGAAGAAGCGCGCCTGTCGGCCGAGATCGACGCGATCCTCGACGCCCGCAATGCCGGCTACGCCTATGGCTCGATCGCGGCAGGCGCCGACATCCTGATCGCCGAAGCCGTGTTGCGCCGGGGCGGCGAACTCAACATCGTCCTGCCTTGCATAAAGGAGGACTTCTTCGCCCAGTCGATCCTCCCTGCCGGAGAGGAATGGGCCGCGCGCGCCGAGGCGTGCCTCGCCGCGGCGGAGACCGTCACTTACTCGACCCGCCTCCATTATGTCAGCGATCCCGGCCTGTTCGGCTATGGCGCGGCCGTCGCCATGGGTCGCGCGCGGCTGCGCGCGCAGCATCTCGCAACCAATGCCTTCCAGCTCGCAATCTGGGACGGCGAGCGGGGCGGCCCTGTCGGCACCGGCGCCGATGTCCTGCTCTGGCGCGATCGCGGCGGCGAGACGGATGTGATCGCCCCCGGTACGATCGACCGGGCCTATCCACGGCCCAATGCGGCCGCGGCCCCGCCTCTGCCGCGCCGCACCGCCGCTATCCTGTTCACCGACTATGCCGGCTTCTCCCGCCTGGCGGAATCCGCTTATCCCGTGTTCGACCGTGAGATCATGGGCCGGGTCGCCGAGGTCATCGCCGCCCAGCGCCGCCACATCCTCGCCCGCAACACCTGGGGCGATGCGCTCTATCTGGTGATGGAAAGCGCCGCTGCCGGGGCCGAGGTGGCGCTGCACCTCCAGCGCGTGCTCCACGCCTATGACGCCAGCGGCCTCGGCTTGCCGCCCGGTCTGGGCGGCATGCGGATCGCGCTTCACTATGGCTCGGTCTACCAGTCGGAAGACCGCGTCACCGGCCTCGCCAACTTCCTGGGCAACGAGGTTGCCCGCGCCGCGCGGATCGAGCCGGTGACGCCGCCCGGCGACGTCTATGTCACCGAACCGTTCGCGGCGATGGTGGCGCTGCACGCGCCGTTCCGGTTCCGCTGCCGCTATGTCGGCCAGATCGACCTGGCCAAGAAATATGGCGCTTTCCCGATGTACCGGCTGACCGCCGCGAAAGGGAACCGGCGCAGCGGCGCCGTTGAACAGGACGATCCCACCGGATAAGGCGACGCGCGAGCCGGGAGCAGTCATGGAAGAGAAGAGACCACCCAGGCTGTTCGTCAGCCATCCATCGACCAAGGCGGAGACCGCGCTGCATATCGAGCGCTCGTTGAACGCCCGCGGCGTCGATTGCTGGATCGCGCCCCGCGACATCGAACCCGGCGAACAATGGGACATCGCGATCCGCCACGCCATCGCCGAAACCGACGCGATGCTTTTGCTCTTCTGCATCGATTCGGAGCGCAGCAAGCAGGTGAAGCGCGAACTGATCCTGGCCGATCAGTCGAACAAGTCGATCATTCCAATGCGGCTGGAACGGATCGAGCCGCACGAACTCTCCTACCATCTCGCCGATTCACAGTGGATCGACTGGATCGAGCAGCGCGACGAAGCGATCGACCGTATCGCCGTGAAGGCCCGCGAGTTCCAGGCCGGACCGCCGCCTGCGCCGCCGCCGCCAATGCCGCGGCCTCCTGGTGCGCCCCAGCAATCGCACGGAGCCTATGGCGCCGCTTCCCATTATCCGCCGCCGCCCTACGCGCCGCGAAAGAATTTGAAATGGCTATGGCTGAGCCTGGCGGGGCTGGTCGCCGCGGCGGGCATCGGCTTCGCCGTGTGGTGGTTTGCGCTGCGCGGTCCCGCGGCACAACCAGTCTCCGAGCAATTCTTCGCGGGTGTCTGGAGCGACACGCGCGATTGCCAGGCGATGCTGCGCTTCGATCCCGGCGGTGCGCTGACCTGGCCCGACGGCACGTCCGGCACCTGGCGGATCGAGGCACCGAACGTGCTAATCATGGAGACGCGCGGCCAGATCGAGCGGCGCGTGCTGACCAAAATCTCGGACAACGAAGTCAGCAGCGCCACCGGCCGCGCCTATCGCTGCATGTGATCCGCCAGGATGGCAGCAATGGGACTTTCCGGGCGCGTGTAGCGCCCGCCGGCGGCGGCATGACTCCTTCCTCTCGGGCGGTGGCCTCACCTAAGGCGAAGCGGTGACTGGTCCGTTTCACTTCGCATCGTTCACGCTCGACACTGCCGACCGCCGGTTGCTCGAGAATGGCGAACCGGTCGAACTCAACGCCCGCTATTTCGACGCGCTGGCGCTCATGGTACGCGATGCCGGCACTCTGGTGACCAAGGATCGCTTCATGGATGAGGTGTGGTCCGGCGTTCCGGTGACCGACGAAGCGCTGACACAGTGCATCCGGACGCTGCGCAAGCGCCTCGGCGACGATGCTGCACGGCCGCGCTTCATCGAGACTGTGCCGAAGCATGGTTATCGTTTCGTCGCGGCCGTAGATGGCGCTACGAAACCCATTCCCCCCCTCCCTGCCACGCCAACGCCCGTCACAAACGCCTGGCCGGACATGCTCCGGCTTGGCGCCGCAGGCATGGCCGGCGGCGCGGTTGCGGGGATTATAGGCGGCATAATCTATGGCTCACTGGGCGCGGCGCAGCCGGGGGTCGGCGCCTTGTCAGTGCTGCTGGTGCTCACGTCTGCTACCCTGCTCGTCGCCTTGCTCGGCGCGACCGGGGTCAGTTTCGGCATCGCCGCCGCCGGAAGCCGCCCGCCTTATTGGCAGATTGCCGGCGGCGCGCTTGGCGGACTGATCGTCGGCGCGGTGGTAAGCCTGCTCGCGCGCGACGCATTCACCTTGCTGGTCGGCTACGCGCCCATTCGCGTTACGGGCGCGCCAGAAGGCGCATTGCTGGGCGCAGCCACCGGAACAGGTGTCTGGCTGGGTGGGCTTGGCCGCCTGTCCATCCGCCGGGGCGCGATAGCGGGTGCGATCGCGGGCAGCATGACCGGTCTGATCATCGCCCTGTCGGGCGGCAAGCTGATGGCAGGCAGCCTCGCCCTGCTGGCCGACCGCTTTCCCGCGTCTCGTTTTCGGGTCGATGGCATCGGTGCACTACTCGGCGAACAGGATTTCGGAGCGTTGACGGAAGCCGTCACCGCAAGCCTTGAGGGCGCGCTGTTCTGCGCCTGCGCGTCAGCCGCGATCGTGACGGCTCGCAAGGGAATGGCCGCCGGGCCGTCGGCTAGCGGATAACGATATGGTAGGTATCCTCTCCAATCGGATCGCCACGAAACCTGTTGATCACGCGCACGGTGACGGCGCCGGGACTTAGTGCCGCAAACCGGAAGGTCGTGGTCCCGGAATCGCCGCCCGGCGCGACGTCGCGCGGGACGGTGGACGTCCGGCCGACCGCGCGCACCTGCGGCGGCAGGCCGACGATCTCGGACGTGTAGCCGACGGACGGATGCTCGCTGAGCGAGATACCGAATTCCTGCCCCACACGCAATTCCGTGCGCGCACCGTCTGCGTTTGCCCGCAGAATTACCATGCCGCCGGAAGGAGGCGGGCTGTTAGGCGCCTTCGCTTCGCCACCTTCATGGATTGACACTGATTCATTGGCAGCACCCGTGTTGGAAACGGCTTGCTGCGGAACCGAGCACGCGGTCGACAGGCAAGCGCCAAGCACGACGCACATGAAAAGCGACTTTGTCATTCTTTGTGCTTCCTTCACCATCCGGAATGTTGGAGATGGCGAATTCCTGGTGTCGATAGGGTCAGACATACCTCGAGACGGAACTCACGCTCCGCAGTTGACACCGTCCGTCCCGCCTCCTATCTGCCCGCCATCCCGTTAACCGGCCACCCGGCGGCGTGCCCTTGCGCGCGCGCCGGTTTTGTCCGTTTGATTTGGGACGAACGCGACGAGATGGGGACGAACAGCCAGCGTCCCTGTGGAGCTAGGAGAAATAATCGGTATGGCACGTATTGCGGGTGTAAATATTCCCACCGCGAAGCGCGTGGTGATCGCGCTTCAATATATTCATGGCATCGGCCCGGCGAAGGCCAAGCAGATCACGGCGAAGCTGGGCATCCCGGCGGAGCGCCGCGTCCAGGACCTGACGGACCAGGAAGTCCTGCAGATCCGCGAGACGATCGACGCCGACTATCTGGTCGAGGGCGACCTGCGCCGCGAAGTGGCGATGAACATCAAGCGGCTGATGGACCTGGCCTGCTATCGCGGCCTTCGTCACCGCCGGGGCCTCCCCGTTCGCGGCCAGCGCACGCACACCAATGCGCGCACCCGCAAGGGCAAGGCCAAGCCGATCGCCGGCAAGAAGAAGTAACAAGGGCCACCCCCGGCCCCTCCACGAAGGCGTGGAGGGGAGCTTCTTCAGATCAGCCGCTCGTCAGAATGAGCGGCAGCGGAATTTAGGGATTTAGTACGAACATGGCACAAGCCCCCCAGCGCCTTCGCCGCCGCGAGCGCAAGAACATCACCGCCGGCGTCGCCCACGTGAACGCCAGCTTCAACAACACCATGATCACCATCACCGACGCGCAGGGCAATGCGATCGCCTGGTCCAGCGCCGGCATGATGGGCTTCAAGGGCTCGCGCAAATCGACCCCTTATGCGGCCCAGGTCGCGGCCGAGGATGCGGGCAAGAAGGCCGCCGAACATGGCGTGCGCACGCTCGAGGTCGAAGTGAAGGGTCCGGGTTCGGGCCGCGAGAGCGCCCTTCGCGCCCTCCAGGCCGTCGGCTTCACCATCACGTCGATCCGCGACGTGACGCCGATCCCGCACAATGGCGTGCGCCCGTCCAAGCGGCGCCGGGTCTGAGTGTCCGGGGGCGCCGAGGCGTCCCCACCCCCGTTGCCGGCCACAGGCCCGGCCGGGTGAAGTCGAGTTAGAGTTTCAAATTCGGGAAGCGGACGCGCTTCCCCAACCGCCAGAGGAACCACATGGCCGTCAACGCAAAGAACTGGCAGGAAATGAAGAAGCCCAACGCGCTCGAGAAGAAGGTCGGCGGCGGCGACAGCCGGCGCAAGGCGACCTTCGTGGCCGAGCCGCTGGAGCGCGGCTTCGGCCTGACCCTGGGCAACTCGCTGCGCCGGGTTCTGCTCTCGTCGCTGCAGGGCGCGGCCGTCACCTCGATCAAGATCGAGGGCGTGCTGCATGAATTCTCCTCGCTCGCCGGCGTGCGCGAGGATGTGACCGACATCGTCCTGAACGTGAAGCAGGTCGCGCTGAAGATGGAAGGCGAAGGCTCCAAGCGCCTGCAGCTTTCCGCCACCGGCCCGGCCGAAGTCACCGCCGGCCAGATCGCCGCGACCGGCGACATCGAGGTGATGAACCCGAACTTGGTCATCTGCCACCTGGACGATGGCGCGACGCTGAACATGGAACTGACCGCCGAGGCCGGCAAGGGCTATGTCGCCGCGGCCGCGAACCGCCCGGTCGATGCGCCGATCGGGCTGATCCCGGTGGACGCTTTGTACAGCCCGGTCCGCCAGGTCAGCTACAAGGTGGAGAATACCCGCGTCGGCCAGGAGCTGGACTATGACAAGCTGACCATCACCGTCGAGACGGACGGCACGGTGAGCCCCGAGGACGCGATCGCCTATGCGGCGCGCATCCTGCAGGACCAGCTGCAGCTGTTCGTCCACTTCGACGACGGCATGGCCGCGGCGCAGCCGATGGGCGGCGCGATGATCGGCGGCGGCGCCTATCAGGGCGGCATGGACAGCGAGGCGGACGCCAACCAGCTGAACCGTTACCTCCTGAAGAAGGTGGACGAGCTGGAACTGTCGGTGCGTTCGGCCAACTGCCTGAAGAACGACAACATCATCTATATCGGCGACCTGGTCCAGAAGACCGAGGCCGAGATGCTGCGCACGCCGAACTTCGGCCGCAAGTCCTTGAACGAGATCAAGGAAGTGCTGGCGAGCATGGGCCTGCGGCTGGGGATGGACATCCCTGGGTGGCCGCCGGAGAATATCGAGGAAATGGCCAAGAAGCTGGAGCAGGAATTGCTCGGCTAAGGCTTTCGCCGATCGAAACAGGAAGGGCCGTCCCGGGAGGGGCGGCCCTTTTCGTTAGCGAAGGCCTGCGGGCGTTACTCCGCTGCCATCAACGCAGTTGCGCCGAACTCGCCCGTTTCCGCGGACTCAATACAGCCTATCGCTTCCGCAGCGACGCCCGCCACGGCTTCAGCCAGAAGACAGGGCACCGCATTGCCGATCTGCCGGTACATGGCGCTTTTCGACCCCATGAGAACGTAATCATCGGGAAATGTCTGGATCGCCAGACATTCATCAACGGTAAGTCGCCTGAGCCTAGACGGCGCATCGCCCGATCGTGCCGGCTGTCCGGCGGTCAACTTGCGGTGATAAGCCTCCACGTAAGAGGCCTTGCCTTCGAAAATCTCCTCTTCATCCACGATCGGCGTCTTGTTGCCCCCCATGGAGGCAGGGAGGGTCGATGCAACCCCATTGGCGGAAAGCGGGCGCCCTGCCCCGTTGAACAGCATCCCGGCATAGGGCGAGCGCCGCATGATCGGGTTGGACGCGTGCGTGATCTTTGCAGAGCAGGTGCGGTCGTTTTCCGGACTTCCTGCACGACCGAGCTTCCGGACGATTTCGCCCAAGGTGCACGGCTTCGCCTTGCTCCGCGCAAGGGTGCGTTCGACCAGTTCTTCAAAATCCTCCTGGCCACCGGGAAAACGCGCCCGATCAATTCCGATCAGAAACATTCGCTCGCGATTCTGCGGCACGCCAAAATCGCTCGCGGTCAATACGACCATAACGACCAGATGGTTCTTTTCCGCCCTGCCGATGACACGCCGGCGAAGGTCCTCCCATTTAGCGAGTTCCGCGAACGCCTTCACATTCTCGCAAATGAAAGCCTTTGGAGCGACCCGATCGACCACATCAAAGAAGGACATCATCAGCTGGCTTCGCGGGTCATCCGGGTCCATCTTCCCCGCCACCGAAAAGCCCTGACACGGCGGTCCGCCGAACACGAGGTCGATTGCCGCGAGATGGCCAGCGAGCGGTAGAATGTCCCGGATCGTGCCTTCCACAATATGGGCGCCATGATTTGCGCGATAGGTAGCGCACGCATCCGGATCGAGATCATTTGCGAGCAGCACCTGAAAGCCGGACGCTTCCACGCCAACGTCCATTCCTCCTGCCCCGCTGAAGAGGGAGACTGCCGTCAGAGCGGGCGCCGTGAGCTGGACCATTAAACCGACCCCATGGATCAAAATGAGAACATATCAAATACACAAAGAGGTCAAGAGACTCATAGTCCGTAGACCTATAAATCTCAACATGCTCAATCCCTGTTGTGAGCGGACGTGCGGCAGAAGGAACGATTGTGCAAGTGTTCGCGGCGAACCTGCGGGCGCGCCGGCTCGAACTCGGTCTTTCCCAGGAGGCTTTGGCTGAAAGAGCCGGACTCGATCGAACCTACGTCAGCAGCTGCGAGCGCGGACTGCGGAACGTGACCCTGACGAGTCTGGCCCAGCTCGGCGGCGCGCTTGGGGTGGAGGCCCGCGACCTCCTGAAGGCAGATGAAAATGAATAGCGAGTTGAGGGCTGCCATCCTGGGCCTTTTGCTTCCCTGCGATCAGAGCGAAGAAGAGCGATTTCTCGACTTTTTCCTCGCCAGATTGGAAGCGCTCGACATCGACGAGGAGGACCGCTCCCTATGGGTGCGCGCCCAGCTTGGCTTTTGGCAGGCCAATGCGGAGCCGACGCCGGAATTCGGAGCGATCGTCGAGGAGAGCATCTACTCAGCCGAGCGCGTCCCACCGACGTTCATGTTCTCTCGCCTGCACGATGACGACCCGCGTGCCGCAACCAGCAAAAACCTGGCGTCGAAATATTTCGAGATCCAGCAGAAGTTGCAAAGCCATCACCTCATGGGCTTCGACGAGGCTCGCCAGTTTCTCTCATTTTCCCCGCTGATCATCGCGCTCGCGCTGGAGCAGCGCATGTCGGCGTCGGAGATCAGCCGGATTCTGGCCGCCAGGGATCCGCGCTATCAAATGCGGTGGCGGCCGGTGAAATATGTTCTGGATCAGGTCAAGGCGTCGCAGGCGATCAAGGCTGGCGCGATCAGGCCTGTTTACGAAAGGCACGCCGCTGCGGAGCCGGAACTGCTTTCAGACCTGAAACTGGATGAAGGGCCGGGCTATGTCGCGCGCATTGCCGCGGCGCTCGGCTGCGATGCGGATGTCGAAACGAGCCTGCGTACCCTGCTGATCGACCATGTCCACGAACCCTATATCTGCATCCTCCACTACCAATTGATGATCCTGTCGTTCAGCGACCACGCCGTCACCTACGCCTATGAATTTTCACCCCGCGGACAGAATGTCGATTTTCTCACGCAGCGATATAATGAGGCGGGCATCGTTGTTGCCCAGAGCGCCTATCTGAACAACGCGAAGGCGCTGCTGCGCTTCGACCAGGCGTGGGCCGATGGCCGGTCCGGTCACCTGCGTGCCGCCAATGCGCTGGCTTCGCTCTTGGCTTTGCTGGAACGGATGCCGGTCCTGCCGAAAGCCGAATTGGCGCGCTTCATCCTGGCCCTGCTGCACCGCAATCTCAGAATTTCGCTCGAGCAGAATGCGGGCGGTCTTCCTGAGCCGCTCGAGAACCTGACGAATGCGGATACCGATCAACTGCTCCAGGCGGTCGCGGAACAGGGCAGCAGGACGGGAGGACTGATCGAACAGCGGCTGGTCGATTGCTACGCCATGACCCAGCATGGCGCTCAGGGCGCCTGGCGCGGCGTCGGCGATTCCGTGTTCGCACCCAATTTCTTCCGGAAGAAATTGGGCGATGTCGAATTCATGGATCCGCACAGCACGCCGCCCGCCGCGACCGGATATGAATCGCACGGCGGCAATCTCACGGACCTGTATGTCCGCGACCATTTCGATACCTATCAAAAGGTTCTGGCGGCGCGCGTGGACCAGTTCGAAGCGATCGCACCCCTGCCGGACTGGAGTTTCGCCGTTGCGTTCGTCGCGCACTCATTCGGGGCCGGCCTTCCGCCCCAGTTTCCCGTTACGGTCGGCGAAATCGTGATTCCCGTTGAGGTCCGCTACCTCACATTTGCCGAGCTTGCGGACAGCATGATGGCCGACGACGCGCGGGCCGCGACACTCAATCGGTTGCTTGTCGAGCAACTCAACCATTTTCACGTTCATCGGCGCGTTCGCGCGCGCGTGGCGGAATTGGCCGGCTAGCATCCGCTCGCCCGCCGCAGCCCGGGCCACTGAACAAGGCCGACATCGGATCACGGGCGTGGCAAAGGAAAGACACGCTGTCCGGTCTGGACGAGCCTTTCGTTTTGGCGGCTCCCGGCTATTCTCGCGCTCGCGACTTATGGTCGCGGGATTCGCACCGGGGGGAGCGCATGTCGAACTTGACCTTCAATCAGGAACTCGCGCTCGCGACCGCGATCGGCGAGCAGATCTGGCGCGAGCAGAGCCTGGTCGCCAACCGCATGACCTGGAATTTGACCTTCCAGGGCTTCATGATCGCCGGCTTCGCGCTGATCGCGACCGCGGACTTCAGCACGCCCGACCGCATGACGCTGGAACTGGTCGTGGCCGCCGCCGGGGTGATCGTCGCGCTCGCGACTCTGGCCGGGGTATATGCCGCGCAGCGTCAGTCGAGCTATTTGAAGAAATGCTGGGTGGCGCAGTTCACGCCGCCGCCGACCGACGCGGAGGGAGAAAGCGGGCAGGATGCGGCCGGGGAGCCGCGCGAGCATGAATTTCTGCCCCGCCCCTTTTCCGACTCCACGGGTTCGCGGCTGGGGCGGATCGCGCCGCGCACCATCTGCGTCACGGTTGCGATCATGTGGATCGTGCTGGGCGGGTTCGCATGGGCCGGACTGGAGGCGGAACCGAAGGTCACGATCGAAGGCCCGGCGCGGATCGAGGTGCCAGGGCCGCAGCCGGCACCCGCGCCAGTGCCTGCACCCGCTTCGGAGGCGAAATAGAGAATCCTATTTGGCACATTTTTGCTTGACAGCGTGACGCTGTTTCGGTAAATATTGTCAAACTGCGGGTGAATCGGGCCGGGCGACCTTCATGGTCGCGCCGGCCCTTTCTTTTTGGCGGTTTCGGGAGAGCGGGATGGCGGGCGGCGGTGGTGGCACGCGCGGGCGGAAGGCTGCGCGCGAGCGCAAAGGCAAGCATAAGGAACTGGCGTTCGGTGTGCGGGGACGGTTTTTGCGGGCTTTGGCGGAGGTGGGGCAGGTGCGGGCGGCGGCGGGGATCGCCGGGGTGGCGCCTTACTTTCTGTATCGCGTGAAGAAGCGCGATGAGGGGTTTGCGGCGGACTGGACGGAGGCTCTGGCGGTTGGGCGAGCGTCGCTTGTGGCCGAGCGGGGGCGCAGGGTGACGCAAAAGAAACGCATACGGCGGCGGCAGTGGCAACCCGAGGATTCGGTGCGGGCGGTAGCGGTGGCGGCGGAGACGGGGAGCCTGAAATCGGTGGCGGCGCGGACCGGCTTTTGCGCCGATACCGTCCGCAAGCAGCGCCGCGGCGCGCCCGGATTCGACGCGGCGATCCGCGCGGCGCTGGCCGAGGCGACAAACCGGCTGGAGGCGGAGCTGCTCGACCAGGCGAGCGAGGCGATGGCCGTGCCAGGCTCGGCCGGCGCGACGGGGCCGGGCGGCAAGGCGGTGGTGGACTTCGGGCAGGCGCTGGAACTGGTGAAGCATCGCCGGGCGGTGGAGGCACGGGAGGCGCGCGGCGCGGCGCGGGACCCTTCCCGCTTCGCGCCGCCGCAACCATCGATCGAGGAGGTGCGTGAGCGGGTGAAGGCACAGCTGGCCGCGATGCGCCGCGAGCGCGGGGAGGAATGAACGCGATGGGGCATGAGCAACGTGTCGCCTCCGTCCTGCTGAACGCGAAGCGGGGCGATTGCGAGGCGGTGGTGGACGCCATGCCGGAGACGGACGTGCGGGAGTTCTTCGCGACGTTCGGCGAATGGGCGCATCGCGGGCAGCTGGCGCCGGAGGGGGATCACTGGCGGACCTGGGTGATGATGGCGGGGCGCGGGTTCGGGAAGACGCGGGCGGGGGCGGAGTGGGTGATGGGGCTGGTGCGGCCAGCTGCTCCTTCGTCTCAGAGAGGGAAAAGGAAGAAGGGCAGTCGTTGGCCTGCGGCCGACTTCGTCTCGACAAGCTCAGGAAGAGCGGAATCGGAGTGGGATGACCCTCACCCTTCCGCCGCATCGCGGCTCCCTCCCTCTCCCGACGGGAGAGGGAATATCCGGATCGCGCTGGTGGCGGCTTCGCTGGATGAGGCGCGGCGGGTGCTGGTGGAGGGGCCTTCGGGGATTTTGGCGGTGGCCCGAGAGGGCGAGGTGGTGGAATATTCGTTTCAGCGGCGGCGGATCGTGTTTGCGAGCGGGGCGGAGGCGACGCTCTTTTCGGGGTCGCATCCGGATGGGCTGCGCGGGCCGGAGCATGATTATGCCTGGTGCGACGAGCTGGCCAAGTGGCGGCACCCGCAGGAGACGTGGGACAATCTGCAGCTGGGCCTCAGGCGCGGGGCGCGGCCGCGGGCTTTGGTGACGACGACGCCGCGGCGGGTGGAGGCGCTGCGGCGGCTGCTCGGCGAGCCGGATGTGGAAGTGACGCGCGGGGCTTCTGGGGCGAATCCCCATCTGCCGGCCGGGTGGGTCGAGGCGCAGCGGAGGCGGCTGACGGGGTTGCTGGCGCGGCAGGAATTGGGTGGCGAATTGCTGGAGGAAGTGAGCGGGGCGCTCTGGACGCGGGCCGGGATCGAGGGGATGCGGGGATGGCCCGAGGTGTTGCCCGAGGTGGAGGAGGCGGAGGCGCTGCCGTATCTGAAGGGTGGTCCACTGGCTGGGCCTGGCTCCCCTCCACGCCTTCGTGGAGGGGCTGGGGGTGGTTCTTGGCCGCAAGGGAAGGAAGAAGAAGTGCCACCCCTAGCCCCTCCAGCAAGGGCTGGAGGGGAATTGTTTGTCCGCATCGTCGTCGGGGTGGATCCGCCGGCGACGGCTTTGGGGGACGAGTGCGGGATATTGGTGTGCGGGATGGGCGTAGACGGGGTGGCCTATGTGCTGGCCGATGCTTCGGCGGGTGGGCTTTCGCCGGAGGGGTGGGCGCGCAAGGTGGCGGCTGCGGCGGAGGCTTGGGGCGCATCGCTGATCGTGGCGGAGGCGAATAATGGCGGGGAGATGATCAAGTCCGTGCTGCGCGCGGCAGGGGCGACGCTGCCGGTGAAGCTGGTGCATGCGCGGCGCGCGAAGGGCGAGCGGGCGGCGGTGGCGGCGGCTTTGTTCGAGGGCGGGAAGGCGAAGTTTGCGGGGTGCTTTCCGGCGCTGGAGGAGGAATTGACCGGGCTGAGCTATGACCAGCCCTATGCGGGGCCGGGGCGGTCGCCGGACCGGGCGGATGCGATGGTGTGGGCGCTGGACGCTTTGTGTCCGGGTGGGGCGGGGCCGAGTGTGCGCGGGCTTTAACCCGGGCAGGGATACCAGGTTTCGGCGGTGCCGCTGGTCACGTCGGTGAGGACCATGATTTCGCCGTTCGCGCCGGACAGGCTGGGGGTCGCGACGATTGTGCCGTTCGGCTCGGCGAAGGTGACGCGGCCGTTGCTGACCGACCAATTGCCCGCCGCCTGATCGTAATAGCTGCCGTCCGCATTGATGGTGGCGACGCGGCCATTGCAGGCCGGATTGTCGCCCCAGCGGCCGACGACCCGCTGCCGCCATTCCGCGTCGGTGGCGGGCTGCGCAGCGGAGCTGGCGGCGGGCGCGGTGGCGGGGGCGGCGGCCGGGCGGGGGCGCAGGGCGAAGAACAGGGTCAACGCCACGACCGCGACGAGTGCGGCCGCGATCCCGCCGATCAGCAGGGTCCGGTTGGGAGCGCCTGCGGTCGGCGGCGGCGGAGGGGCCGGATAAGCGGGCTGGACGGGCGGAGCCGGGGGCGGCGGCGCGGGCGGGGTTGGACGCGGCGGCTTCGCGGCAGGCGCCTGTTCGGCCTGCTCGACGCGCAGGCGGAGCAGATCGCGGACGCTGGTGACGAAGCTGGAGACGGTGCGGCGCACATCCGCGCCGCCGAAATCGCTGTGGCGATGCTCGCGGAAATCGAACCATTGCAGTTCGCGCAGGGAAGCGTCGACGGCGGGGTCCAGCCCCTCCACCTCCATCACGTCGATATAATGGATCGGAAAGATACGGCTGGTGCGCGGCAGATCCGGATGCAGATCGAACAGGCGCTGCTGGCGGTCCTGAAAGATGCGGAGTTCCTGCACGCACCATTCGCTCTGCACGAAGCTGGGCGACAGGATCGGGATGAAGAAGGTGGAATTGTCGAGCGCGCGGCGGATCTCGCCTTCCCAGCGCGAACCGTGGGAGATGGCGCTGACGTCCTGAAAAAGCTGGATCGGCGCGCGGCCATATTGCTGCTGCAGCTCGGCGCGGATCAAAGCGCGGAGGCGGGACAGCTGGCCGCCGGACAATTCGTCGTCGGGGCGGGCATAGCTCCAGAAACCGATCGGCGGCAGCGTGCGTGCGGGCATATCATCCCCCCTCGCCCGCTTTTCCATTATCCTGGATCAAGTGGCAAGGTGGGGGCGGCACGGTCAGAAACGGCGGGAAATGCCGAGATTGAACTGGAGGTAGGAATAGCCCGAATCCGACGCGCCGCTGAGCGACGGCGTGTTGGTCCAGGTGACGCCGCCCTGCACCGACCATGAAGAGCGGGCCGGGCTGCGGATGCGGGCGTGGAGGTAGCGCGAGGCAAATCGAGCGATTGCTCAGCTCTCACTCAGTTTCGACAAGCCTTCCCGCACCCCATTCCGAGACATGCAACCATATCGAGGTGTGCGACCTTCAGGTGATCTCACGGAAGATTAGAAGCGGTGTGATCGCGCTGGCGGCGGCAGGGCGCCCCATGGCAACCCTCACAATAGGCGCAAGCGTCTTTGACACATGCCCGATTACGCTCTGAAACACGCCAGGCGTGGGGTCGTCTTGAACATTAACATCAGGCGCGACGAACTCGGGTGATGCGCTAAGAATCCCGACCATAGACCATTCTCCAGGCATAGTGCTGCCGTAGGAAAGCGTAATATCGCTAGCACGAATCGCTAGATATTCCTCTCTTAGGGTGCACCAAATCATTTGCGCTCTCCCCTGACTTGTCAGCAAAGAAGCATGAACGGAATGGGGAAGCAGCTGCATCATTTCCAGCATCAACTCGGCGTTTTCTTTCTGTTCCTTTTGGGCCGCTTTTGCAGCGGCACTCATATTGGATGTTTTTCCTGACACCACGCTCCCGAGCACCTTCCGCGCTATCGTAGGCAACTTCCAGGCATCTTTAAGCATCGCCAGATCAAGGACGCTCAAATAGCCCTTCGCAAGGACGAATTGGCCGAGTTTCGCGGAATCGAGGTCATGCTGAAGCAGGTCATTCTCACTCAAATAGTCGAGGAGTGCTCGTGCATTGGCCCAGTAGGGATCGAATACCCTAGTATAGCCTTCAGCCGTCTCAAGAGATGTTTCCATGCCGTCTGTGAGCGTTCCAGAGGCGACCCCCAAGCTTCCCTTCACGTCATGGGTACTGGATTGCTTCTTGCCTCGCGCGCCATCTTTGGTGCGGGTCAACTCTGAGAGGTGACCGTCACCTTCAAATTGTGAGAGGAATGAGCCAATTCTACGGGCGTCGTGATAAAGGAAATCAAGGACGGAATGGACGCTTGAATCGCCGTCCACCCGCTCGGATATCGCTGAAGTGCTCTTTGGCATTGCGCTCAATTTTCTCCGCATCCTTGGCGACTCGTTCGTGGATCTCGACGAGTTCCGTTGGATCGGTCTGGATAAGGCGAGTCAGAGCCTCGTCAAAGCTGAGATTTGAGAGCTTGACCTTTGATTTGCTCTTTTTCTTCGTCACGCGACGAGTGCCTTGTCAGTCCGCCGCTTACAATCAATTGTAGCAGGACGAGCACTAAGGCGGGTAGTGCCTTTGCCATCAAGCCGATGAACGCAGGAACCCGCCGCGACGTATTGCTCGCTCTGCTCCTGCGGCACAAAGTGCTGGCTACCGATGATCTGCCGTTTCAGAAGCGACCAGAAACGTTCAATGCCGTTCGTATGGCAGTCGCCGTTCACATGTTCCCCAAGGCTTTGCACGATCTTTCTACCGGATAGCATCCTTTTATCAAAAGAACCTATCGTGGTTCGGCACCGCATAGAATCCTGCAGTGACACGGAAGAATTTACTGCATCTCGTGCCGGCGCATGGCGTGGCGGAGCTGGTCGTAGCTGAGTTTGAGTTCCTTCGCGGCGGCGCGCTGGTTCCAGCGGCATTTTTCCAGGGCGGAGGCCAGGATCGCCTTTTCATATTCGGCGATGGCGAGGCGGAAGTCGGCGCAGCTGGCGGGATCGTAGGCGGTGAGCCCGGCCTGGACGACCAGTTCCGATACTTCAGCGACGGCCCTACCCTGCGCCTGCGGCGCTGCGCCTCCCGAAAGCGGGAGGGGGGCCGGTGCCTGGCCCTGCGGCATGAAGGGAGAAGCGAAGGGATCGAACTGGATATCGTCGATCGGCGCATCGGCGACGGCCCAGCGGTAGACGGCGCGCTCGACGACGTTGCGGAGCTCGCGGACGTTGCCGGGCCATTCATATTCGACCAGTTTCTCCTGCGCGGCGCGGCTGAAGCCCGGCCAGCTGTCCCATTCCAGCTCCAGCGCCATGCGGCGGCCGAAATGGTCGGCGAGTATGGCGATGTCGCTTTCCCGGTGCCGGAGCGGCGGCAAAGTGACGACTTCGAAGGAGAGGCGATCGAGCAGGTCGGCGCGGAAGCGGTGCTGCTCGACCAGGGCTGGCAGATGCTCGTTGGTGGCGGCGACGATGCGGACATCGACGCGCACCGGCTTGGAGGCGCCGATGCGGGTGACCTCGCCATATTCGATCGCGCGGAGGAGACGGTCCTGGGCGGGCTTTGAAAGCGTGGCCAGTTCGTCCAAGAAGAGCGTGCCGCCATCGGCTTCCTCGAACCGCCCTGCGCGCGCCTTGGTGGCCCCGGTGAAGGCGCCAGCCTCGTGCCCGAACAATTCCGCCTCGATCAACGTTTCGGGAAGCGCGGCGCAGTTCAGCACGATCAACGGGCCGTCCCAGCGATCGGACAGATGGTGCAGACGTTCGGCGATCAGTTCCTTGCCGGTGCCGCGTTCGCCGATCACCAGCACCGGCCGGTCAAGCGGCGCGGCGCGGCTGGCGCGCTCCACCGCATCGAGGAATGAAGAGGCCTGGCCGACCAGTTGCTTCGCGCGATCCATTCCCGCGACTTGGCGCATTATCCCGACTATTGGCAAGATTTTTCGGTTCGTGACGCCAGCGAAATTGCAGGATTCCGCAGTTTTCCGCCATTCCCGCCTGCTGGCACGCCGGTTGCAAAGTTTCGGGCAAGCCCCGGCGGTCGGGGCGGTGAAAGAAGGAAAAAGAACATCATGTCCGGTTTCGCGCGCATCATTGCCACGGTCGGGATGATCCTGGTCGTTGCCGCGCCGACTTTGGTCTATGCCGGACACGCACCGGTCGCGGTCGAGGGCAATCGTGCCTGAGGCCCGCGGCGCCAAGATCAGCATTGCGGCGGCGCTGCGGCCGTTCGATGCTGGCGCGGACGATGCGAGGATGGCGGCCGCAAGCCGCGATCAGCGCGCGGACGCCGGACGTACCGGCACCGGACATGCCGGCGCGATGTTCGATCTTTTGAAGGAACCGATGTTCATGAGCATTTTTTCGCGGACCCGCGACATCATCGCCGCCAACGTCACCGACCTTTTGGACAAGGCCGAAGACCCGGCGAAGATGATCCGCATGATCATCATGGAGATGGAAGAGACTTTGGTGGAGGTTCGCGCCTCGGCCGCGCGCACCATCGCCGACCAGAAGGAAATGCGCCGCCACATCGCCAAGCTGGAGCGGATGCAGGACAGCTGGGTCGAAAAGGCCGAACTGGCGCTGAGCAAGGACCGCGAGGATCTGGCCAAGGCGGCGCTCTACGAGAAGCAGAAGGCGGCCGACATGGCGGCCGAGCTGCAGATCGAGATCGACGTGCTGGACGACGCGCTGAAGGCGTCGGAAGCGGACATCGCCAAGCTGCAGAACAAATTGCGCGAGGCCCGCACCCGCCAGAATGCGATCATGACGCGCATGGAAAATGCCCACAATCGCGTCCGCATGCGGGAAATGTATGCGGGGCCGAAGACGCAGGAGGCATTCAGCCGCTTCGACGTGCTGGAGCGGCATGCCGATCTGGCCGAGGGCGAGGCGGATGCGCTGGCGCTGGGCGCCGGGCCGAAGAGCCTGGACGAGGAAATCGCCGAGCTGCGCAGCGCGGACAAGGTGGATGCCGAGCTGGAGGCGCTGAAGGCGTCGCTGGCCAAACGGTCGAACCAGACCGGTAGCAACGACAAGAAGGAAGGCTGACGGTCATGGACGGCGAGTGGATTCCCATCATCATCATCCCGATCATCTTCATCGTCTTCCCGTGGATCATTCTCCACTACGTCACCAAGTGGAAGACGAAGACCTCGCTCACCACCGAAGACGAGACGATGCTGGACGATCTCTACGATCTGGCCCGGCGGCTCGACGACCGGATGCGCACGCTGGAGCGCATCCTGGCGGACGAGAATCCGAACTGGAACCCGCTTGCCGGCAGTGACCGCCGCCCGGCGCTGAGCGACGAACGCGCGGAACTGGACGATCTGGAGAGCGAATTGCGGGCCATCCGCGGGCGCAAGTCCGGCCGGACCAGCCTGTCCAAGCAGGAGCGTGCGTGATGGCCGGCCCCAACACCCGCTTCTACCTCGACAAGCGCAACGCCAAGATCAAGGGCGTCTGCGCGGGGATGGCCGAGCATTTCGGCATCGACGTGACCTGGGTCCGCCTGATCGCGCTCGGCAGCCTGGCCGTGCTCGGACCGCTCTCGATCGTCGGCTATTATGTCGCGGCCGGATCGGCCGGGGTGCGCTCCGACGATGTCGAACGCCGGGTCGAACGGCAGGATGTCGAGGAGAAGGAATTCTGGAAGAAGGTGCGGCGCAATCCGCATGCTTCGGCCCGCTCGATCCGCGCCCGCTTTCGCGATCTCGACCGGCGGCTCGCCGCGGCCGAGACCTATCTGACCAGTCCCGACAAGCGCCTGGCGCGCGAAATCGACCGGCTGCGCTGAAGGGAGAATTGAGACATGGACTGGGGAGGCCCCGCCTTTGTGATCGCCATCGTGGCGATCAGCACCGCCGGCTGGCTGATCAACAACTGGATCCGCGCCCGGCACGGCTATCCGGTGGAGAATGAATGGTCGGGCGTGACGCACAAGGGATCGCCGGACGACGAACGCAAGATCGCCTTGCTGTCGTCCGACAATGAGAAACTGGCGGGCCAGGTCGTGAGGCTGGAGGAGCGGATCGCGGTGCTGGAACGCATCGCCACCGACCCGGCCGAGCGCACCGCCCGCGAAATCGAACGGCTTCGTTAGGAGATAAAGGGCAATGGACAAGACACTGGCCGTAGTGGTCCTGATGATCGCGGCGATCACCGCTTCGGTGCTGGTGACCTGGCTTTCGGCCCGGGCCCGCAGCCGCGCGCGGATCGCCGAGTTGAACAGCCAGGCGAGCGACGAGGCCGCGACTGCCACGAGACTGCTCACCGAGAATGAGCAATTGCGCGAGCAGATCGCCAGGCAGGAGGAAAGGCTGCGCGTCCTCGAACGGATCGCCACCGATCCGGCGCAGCGCATCGCGCGCGAAATCGCCGAACTTCAACCTAATTGAGTGGAACGACCCAGATGGAACCCGACAAGCTTTCGATGATCCAGACCATCCTGCCGTTCGTCGCCATCATGGCGGTGCTCGGGATCGGCGGCTGGGTGCTGACCACATGGCTGCGGATCAAGAATGGCTATCCGCTGGAAAGCAGCTGGGGGAAGGCCGTCTATCCGCAGAAGAATGACGAGCTGATCGAACGGGTGAAGCTGGTCAGCCAGGAAAATGCGCAGCTGCGCGCCGAGCTGGGTTCGGTGAAGGACCGGCTGGCCAATGTGGAGCGGATCGTGACCGACGACAGCCACCGCCTGGGTCAGGAGATCGAGGCGCTGCGGCTGCCGAAGAATTAAGGGGTAGGACAATGGACGTGAACTGGACCGCAATCCTCTTCTTCATGATCGTCGTCGGCATTCCGGTGATCGGCGGCATCTGGTCCGAAATGCACAAGCGCAAGCTGAAGCATGAGGAGAAGAAGCTGGAGCTGACCTCCCAGCACACGGCGGAAAAGGCCGCGCAATATGCGGCCCATACCGAGCGGCTGGAGCAGCGCGTGCGGGTGCTGGAGCGGATCATCACCGACAAGGGGATCGAGGTCGCCGACCAGATCGAGGCGCTGCGCGACCGGCCCGAGCGGGATGCGCCGCGGCTCGACAAGCCGAACTGAGACAGCGAGCGACAAAGGGACTGCCGACGATGAGCTGGAGCGTGACGTGGATGGTGCTGGGGATCGTGCTGATCGTGTCGATCGCCGGTCTGCTGAAGGCCCGCATGGGCATCCGCAAGGACATGTGGGGCAATGAGATCAAGGATAATGGCCGCGACGACGCCGAGGTCGAGCAGATGCGCGAACAGATGAAGGCGCTGAAGGAACGGGTCGCGGTGCTGGAGCGGATCGCGACCGAGAAGAATCACAGCCTCGAACATGAGATCGAGCGGCTGCGCGACCGCTAGGGACGGGATCAGGGGACGACAGGAATGGCAATCAATCTTTGGTCGATGATCGTGCTCGTCGTGCTGATCGGTTCGGTCGCCGGCACGCTGCAGGCCTACCTCAAATACAGGAGGCCGGACGGGACGAGCAAGGCGGACAATCGCATGATTATCGAGGAGGTGCGGACGTTGCGCGAGCGCGTCCAGGTTCTGGAGCGGATCGCGACGGACAAGAATCACAGCCTCGAGCATGAGATCGAACGGCTGCGGGACCGGTAAGGGAGACTGGGGCGATGTCCGAACAGACGCTGCTGATCGCGCTCGCGGCCGGGCTGGCGGCATTGCTGATCGCCATCGCCGCCTTCCTGCGCGGCTGGCAGGGCTGGCTGGAACTGAAGCGGGCGCAGCTGGCGGCGGGCGACCATCCGGGGGAGCCGGCGGCGCCCTCCCCCGCGGCGCGGATCGAGCTGGCCGATCTGAAGGAGCGCGTGCGCCGGCTGGAGGCGATCGCCGACGGCGCGGAGTAGTTCAGAAGAAAAAGTGCACCCCCAAGCCCCTCTGGCAAAGGCCGGAGCGGAGTCAGGCCGTGACTCCCCTCCACGATTTCGTGGAGGGGTCGGGGGTGGTTCTTTCTTCCTTGCGGCTTAGACTGCTCGGATGGACCCGCGAGACTTTCCTCGCCATTTGCGCAACAATGCAACGCCCGAGGAACGGGCGGTCTGGAACGCCTTCGCGCGGATACGTCCGCGTTTCACCAGGCAGTTGCGCATCCACCCGCACATCGCCGACTTCGCCTGCCGAAGGGCCAAGCTGCTTGTTGAGGTCGATGGTAGCCAGCACGCAGACAGTCACAGAGACGATCTGCGAACGGCGGAGCTTGAAGCAGCGGGCTGGCGGGTGATCCGCTTCTGGAATTCGGAGGTCCAATCGAACTTGGAAGGGGTGGTGCAGGCGGTGATCGAGGCGGGCAATGCGCGGTTGCCGGTTGGGGAGGCGTTTGAGTTTTTGCCTTCACGCGCAGGGCGAGAGCGGAAGCCGAAGGCAAGGAAGTGAGGAAGGAAGAAAGAGCCACCCCCAACCCCTCCAGCAAGGGCTGGAGGGGAGTCAGGCCGGCTCGGTTCGTTCGGCCTAACTCCTCTCCACACCTTCGTGGAGGGGCTTGGGGCGGTTCTTTTCTTGTCAGCTTAGATTGAGTCGCTAACGCCGCGCCATGAATTCCCTCGCCGACATATATTCCGATTACGAACTGCTCGATGCGGACGACCGCTACCGGTTGCTGATCGATCTCGGCAAGGCGCTGGAGCCGATGCCGGAGGCGTTGAAGACGGACGCGACCTTGGTGCGCGGCTGTTCGGCTTCGGTGTGGCTTTATCCGGTGGCGCAAGACGACGGCCGGCTGCATTTCCTGGCGGACAGCAATGCCGCGATCACCAAGGGGATCGTCGCGCTGGTGCTGCTCGCGGCGCAGGACCGGACGGCGGGCGATATCCTCGCGACGGACTTCGACGCCGCGCTGGCGCCGTTCGACCTGAAGAACCAGCTCAGCTCCAACCGGACGCAGGGCATTCCCAACATGATCGCCCTGATCCGCGAGACGGCGGCGCGGCTGGCATGAGCGAGGCTGCGGCGCCCGGGGGCTTCGACCCGAAGCAGTTCATGTCGTTCGTCCGCCGTGTCGGCCATGGCGGAGCGCTGGGCATCGGCTATGTCGCCCATGGCGAGGATTGGGCGGAACTCAGCCTGCCCTATGACGAGAAACTGATCGGCATGCCCGCGAGCGGGATCATCGCGTCCGGGCCGATCGTCAGCCTGATGGACATGGCGACCAGCGTCGCGATCTGGGTGCGGCTGGGCCAGTTCCGGCATCAGGCGACGCTGGACCTGCGCGTCGATTATCTGCGGCCCGCGACGCCGGGGCGGACATTGATCGGGCGGGGCGAATGCTATGCGGTGCGGCGCAGCGTCGCCTTCGTGCGGGGGATCGCGCATGACGGCGATCCCGAAGACCCGGTCGCGCATGTGACCGGGACGTTCATGTTCACCGAGTGAGCTTCCCCTCCCTGCAAGGGAGGGGTCAGGGGTGGGTCAGCGCTTGAAGAGCGCTGCGAAACACCGGCGGCCGAGAAATCGCAGCGGGCTGTCGCCCGCTCACCCACCCCCAGCCCCTCCCTTGCAGGGAGGGGAGTTTGGCGGCGTCAGACCGCCCGGCCGTTCTTCCGTTCGTCGGAGCGGCGCAGCACTTCGTAGGCGGCCTGGATCGCCTGAAAGCGGGCGGCGGCTTCCTTATCGTCCGGATTGGTGTCCGGGTGATTGGCCTTGGCGAGCTTGCGGTAAGCGAGGCGGACGGTGTCGAAACTGTCGTCGGCGTCCAGGCCCAGCACGTCCAAAGCGCGCATCTCGTCGCGGGTCCGGCTGCCGTCGCCGGGGCCGCCCCAGCCATAATGATTCGCTTCGGCATAAGCCGAGGCCTCGCCCCGTTCCTCCTGCTCGCGCGCGGCGGCGGCTTCGGCGGTCAGGCCTTCGAAGTAATTCCAGTTGCGGTTATATTCGGCGGCATGCGCCTCGCAGAAATGCCAGCGCTCCGGGCTGTTCGGCGATTTCGGCGCGGGCCGGTCGCCCGGATCGGTGCAGCCGTCGCGGTCGCACAGGCGCACCTGCTGCGCCGCGCGCTCGCCGCCATAGCTGCGCCAGCGGGGAAAACCCCAATCGTTCGAACGTCCTGAAAAGCGTGCCACGGCGGCTATCTAGGGGCAGGCGGCCACGGTGGGAACCGGGGCGGCGGCGGAAGGACAAAGAAAAAGGCCGCGGTGCATGCGCGCCGCGGCCCGTTTCATGTGCGCGGGCGATGCCGCGTCAGATCATCATGCCGAAGCCGCTATAGCCCATGAAGATCCGGAAGACGATTTCGGCAACCAGATAATAGAGGACGATCCAGGCGATCGTCGCGATGCCGGCGACGACCGGCGCCTGTTCCTTGGACACGCCCAGCATCGGCCCGGCACCGACATAGAAGATGTAGCCGGCGAAGACGAAGCCGGCCAAAAGGATGAGCTGCAGCAGATTGCCGAGCGTCGGGACCAGCCAGCCCAGCAGCACGACAATCAGGCCGGCGATCCAGATCGGCGTCCCGGCAAGGACCGAAAGCTTCAGCGCATTCACGTCGTCGCGCCGGCCGCCGAAATTCGGCGCCAGCCGGCTGAGGCCGAGGCCGACGGCGACCGCGACACCAAGGTTGCGCAGGACATAGAGGGCGACAATGATCAGGATCAGATTGACGAGACCGGAGCCGCCGGCGCCACGGGTCTGAATGAGCGTGAGAACCAATGCAGCCACGGCCGGCAAAGCCGCCAGCGGCGCCGCATAGCCGGTGATAAGCCCGGTCGTCGTGGCGGGTTCGCCCGCGACCCTGTTCGCGGTCGGGGCCGGGGCGGTGAGGACGGCGATTGCTGTGCTGATCGGATTCATAACGCTTCCCTCCTGCGCGTTGAATTGGTGCCACAATGGAGGATCGAAACGCGCCCGTAAACATGGGTTAGGCGATAAAATGCCAGAGGGTCTGTAAGCCGGGTTCTGTCCCTCCTTCGCCAGGGCGTCGGCGGGCAAGCCCGCGTGGCCCGGAGAAAGAATGGGCGGCCATTCCTCTAGGACGCGGATTGCTCCGCGCCTCAAGCAACCAACCCGGGCCGCGAGGCGGAAAACCTCATATGCAGCCCCTATTCGGTCTTGCTCCCGGTGGGGTTTGCCGTGCCGTTCCCGTTACCGGCAACGCGGTGGGCTCTTACCCCACCCTTTCGCCCTGGCCGTGCCGAAGCACGGTGGTCTGCTTTCTGTGGCACTTTCCCTGGAGTCGCCTCCGCCGGACATTATCCGGCACCGTCTTTCCGTGGAGCCCGGACTTTCCTCGCCGCACCGAAATGCGCCGCGGCCGCCCGACCCTCTGGCCCGGACCGGTTAGTCCAAAAGGCGCCGTCAGTCATCCCCTTGCGGGCGGGGGAGCAGGAGGGCGAGGAGGAGCATGCGGCTTTCGGCGTCGATCGTGCCGTCGATCAGTTCGGGGCGGAAGCGGCGCTGGAAGGCCAGGGTGGCGGCCATCGAGTCGCTGACATCATAGCCGAACCGTTCCAGCGCGAGCAGGAAGCCGGCGTCGGTCCATTCCGGGTCCATGAGGTTCTTCGTCGGGCGCGGCAAAGCCAGGCGGAGGCGGGCGAGCCGGCCCCAGGGGAAGAGTTCGCCAGGGTCGCGCTTGCGGATCGGGGCGATGTCGGAATGGCCGACGATGTTGCCGCGCGTGATGCCGTGGCGATCCTTGATGTCCGCGAGCAGCAGGATCAGCGACTCGATCTGGGCGTCCGGAAAATCGCGATAGCCATGGTCGTGGCCCGGATTGACCAATTCGATGCCGATGCTGCTGTGGTTGAGGCCGGTATGGCCGCGCCAATAGCTCTTGCCCGCATGCCAGGCGCGGCGTTCTTCCGGCACCAGGCGCAGGACGCGGCCATCCTCATGGATCAGATAATGGGCGGAGACACCCGAATCCGGATCGCACAGGCGCTCCAACGCCGCCTCGCCGCTTTCCATGCCGGTATAATGGAGGACAACGACCGAGACCGGCTCGTTGCGCTCGTCATGGTTCGGGGAGGGATGATCGGCGATCTCGGACATTGCGGCGATTGCGCGCCAATTGCGGCCGAAGGTCAAGGGCCTCTCAGGCGACCCGCCGTGCCTCGGCGCCCGGTGCGGGGCGGTAGAGGCCGCGGGAATCGGGGTCCGAGACGAAGCGGTCGGTCTGGCCGATCACGGTTTCACCCGCGCCGAGCATCAAGGCGCCTTCCGGACGGATCGCGTCGGCGAGGCGGGTATAGGCCAGGCGCTTCATCGAATCGGCGAAGTAAAGCAGGACGTTGCGGCACAATATGATGTCGAACATCCCCGGCATGGGCGGACGATCGGCGATGCCGCGATTTTCGAAGCGGACCATGTCGCGGATCGGCTGGGCGATGCGCCACTGACCGGCGCCCTCTTCCTCGAACCAGCGGACCATCTGCAGCACCGGCAGGCCGCGCTGTACCTCGAACTGGCTGTAGCGGCCGGCGCGGGCGCGCTCGGTCGCCGTGCGGGAAATATCGGTGCCGACCAGGTCGATCGTCCAGCCGCGCCAGCGCGTGGCCTGTTCGGCCAGGGACATGGCGATGGAGTAAAGCTCCTGCCCGGTCGAGCAGCCGACGCTCCAGATAGAGAGGCGCCGCTCCTTCATCCGTGCCGCCTCGATCCGCTTCAACGGCTCGGCGAACAGCAGATCGAAGGGCAATTTGTCGCGGTAGAAATAGGTTTCGTTGTTCAGCAGCGCCTCGAGCACCTTTTCGGCCAGCGCCGGGGCCTGGCCGGAGGCAATCCGCTTCACCAGCTCATCGACATCGGTGAAGCCGCCGTCGCGGGCGATCGGGGCGAGCGCGGCGTCCACGCGCCAGCGCCGGCCGATGCCGATCTGCTGGCCGGTGCGCGATTCCAGCAGGCCGGCGAGGATCTGGCGGGAGGAAGCGCTTATCTCCACGCGGCGACTCCCAGCCGCGCGGCGACCTGCCGGGCGAGATCGGCGGGCGGGCTGATCGCGGTGGCGAGACCGGCTTCGGCGACCGCGCGGGGCATGCCCCAGATCGCGCTGCTGTCCTGATCCTGCGCCAGCACGATGCCGCCGGCACTGACGAGGCTGCCGCTGCCGATCAGGCCGTCGCGGCCCATGCCGCTCAACATGACGGCAAGGCCGCCGCGGCCATAGGCTTCGGCGACCGCGGCCAGCATCGGATCGACGGACGGACGGCAGCCGGAGGGCGCGGGCGTATCGTCGAGCGCGACGCGGACGCCGCCGCCATTGGTGGAAAGGCCCAGATGGGCATGGCCGGGGGCGACATGGATGACGTCCGGCTCCAGCCGCATGCCTTCCTCCACGACGCGCGCGAAGCGGCCGGAAACCTGCTCCAGCTGACGCGCGAAGAAGGGCATGAACAAGGGCGGCAGATGCTGGGTGACGAGAATGGGGATACCCATCTCGCCCGGCAGGCCGCCGAGGAAATCGTGAATGGCGTGAATGCCGCCAGTCGAAGCACCGATGGCGATGCAGGCGGGACGCCAGTCATGCACTTCGCGCAAGGCCAGCGGGCCACGCGCGGACGGCGCATCGCGATCGACGCTGCCGACCCGGCCGATCCGCAGCAGCCGTTCGGCCAGTTCATCGGCGAAGCGGCCGCCGAACAGGCCGGAGCCGGGCTTGGGCATCGCATCCGCAGCGCCGAGCGCCAGCGCGCGCACGCTGGTCTCCGCCCCGGCCTCGGCAACAGAAGAACAGATGACGACGCGGGCGCCGCGACCCGCGCGGATGATTTCCGGCAAGGCGTCGAGGCCGCTTTCGCCGGGCATCTCAACGTCCAGCAGCACGATGTCGAACATTGCCGCGCCGAGCAGCGCCAAAGCCTCGCCGGCATTGGAAGCGGTCGCCGCGACCTCCAGCCCCGGCCGCCCCGCAATCATCCGCGAGAGCACCGCGCGCGCGACGCTGCTGTCGTCGACCAGCAGCAGCCGGATCGGCGGTTCAGCGGACGTAGGGTCGGAAACTTTCGATGGAAGGACCGCCCGCCGTCCCAGGGGGGCGGCGCCGAAGGTCATGCGGCGCCGACGATCTGCAATTTTGAGTGCAGGGTTTCCCGGTCGAACGGCTTCATCACATATTCGTCCGCGCCAGCCTCGATCGCGGCGCGGATATGGGCGATGTCATTCTCGGTCGTGCAGAACACGACTTTGGGGGCGTCGCCACCCTCGACCCGGCGCAGCGCGCGGAGGAATTCCATGCCGCTCATCACCGGCATGTTCCAGTCGAGCAGGACCACGTCCGGCATGCCCGAACCGGTGCAATGATCGAGCGCGGCGCGGCCGTCCTCGGCCTCCTCGACCGTGAAATCGAGCGTTTCGAGAATGTGACGCGCGACCTTGCGGATCACTTTGCTGTCATCGACGACAAGGCAGGTCTTCATCGCACGCGCTCGCTTATCTGGGCTTCCCGCCGGCTTTGGTAACGGCCGTTCGTAAGCATGTGTTTAATTTTGCCGGAAAAGATCATGCCGCCACCGACAAGGGCGGACCGGCGATGAACGAATGCGGATCCGCGAAGAGCAGCAATTCCCCCTCCGCCTCGATCATCCCCGTGGCGACGCGGTCCCAGCCCGCGCCGGCCGGCGCCTGAAAGGGCGACGGGTCTCCCCCCGCCTCGACCACATCGTCCACCGCCTCGACCAGCACGGCGTAAGTGTGACCGCCCGACGGCACGACGATCGCTTCGAGCGCCTCGCCCGGAGCAGCGTGAGCCAGTTCCAGCGCGGCGCGGCTGTCGATCACGGTCAGCACGCGGCTGCGCAGCGCGGACAGGCCGGCAATGTGCGGCGCCGCGCCGGGCACGGGCGTCAGCCCCTCGAGTTCCACGACCGCCTCGATCTGCGACGCCGGGAAGGCGACGCGGCGGCCGGCGATGCGGGCGATCAGCAGCAGCTCAGCCATTGGCGGTCTCCTTGCGTACGCCGCCCAGGGCCGCGAGCAAAGCAGCGCGGTCGTAGCGGTAGATGCTGCCATCAGCCTCGCCGGCGGGCTGCGGCGTGGCGCGCAGGCGCAGCAGGGTCGCGCCCTGCGGCGCCGCGGGCGCGGGCGTATCATCGCCGGCGATCACGATGTCGGCACTGACCCCCTCCCCGGCCGCGACGACGCGATAGCCGAGGCTTTCGATCATCGGCCGGAGCATATTCTCGAGCCAGGGGTCGCCGGGCGGGATGGCGCAGACCGGTCGCGCGGCGTCGCCATTCTCTCCCGCCTCGGCGAACAGCCAGTAAGGATCGATCAATTCCATCTGCTCGCCATCGACCAGGACGACGCCTGCGACCTGGCCGGGATTGCGCGCCGGACGAATCTCGCCGGTCAGCGGGGCGATGTCGATGACTTCGGCGAAGGCATAAGCCAGTTCGGCGGCGCCATCGGTGAGGCGCAGGATGCGCAGGCGCGGCGTCTCCGGAATCGTGTCCGTGCCGGCCAGCGGCAGGATGCGGCTGTCGAGCGTGACGCGCAGCCGCCCGCCGCTCATGCGGATGGCGTCGGCGGGAACGTCCTCGATCCGCTCGACCGCCGCGAGGCGCACGGCGCGGCGGACATTGTCGAGCGAGCGGAACAGCAGCAGCCGCTCGTCGCGGGCCGCGGCACCAGCCGTCTCGACCGGCAGGGCCGCGCGCGGCGCCGCTTCGGCCTCTTCGGCACGGATGCCGGCCCTGGCCGCCATGCCCGACGGATCGAGCAGCAGGACGGGCTTGCCATCGTCGGCGAGCGTGGTGCCCGCATAGATGCCCGCGGCCATGACCGGGGGCGCGGCGGGCTTCACCACCAATTCCTCATGGTCGTGCACCGCCGCGACGTTCAACGCATAGCTGGCCCCGCCCGCAGGCTTGATCAGGATGAGCCGGCGTTCGGCGGTCGCCGCCACCGGCACGACGCCAAGCACGTCGCACAATGCGATCATCGGCATCCGGCGTCCCCGGACAGTCGCCACCCTGGCGCCGCCGATCGTGTCGATCCGCACGGAATCGCTGCCGACGCGCAAGATCTCCTCGATCGCCGAGCGGGGAATGGCGAAGGTCTGGCCGCCGCCGCTGACGGTCAGCGCCGGGATGATGGTGAGCGTGAGCGGGGCGCGGATGGTGAACTTCACCCCCCTGCCCGGCCGGCTTTCGACGTCGATCAGCCCGCCGATCCGCTCGATATTGGCGCGCACCACGTCCATGCCGACGCCGCGGCCGGAAATGGCGGTGACTTCCTGCGCGGTGGAAAGGCCCGCTTCGAAGATCAGGGCGTTGCGCTGCGCATTGTTCAGCCGCGCGGCCCGTTCCGGCGTCAGCACGCCAGCGGCGAGCGCCTTGGCGACCAGCCGTTCGCTGTCGATGCCGGCGCCGTCGTCGGCGACCTCGATCAAAATCTGGTTGCCGGACTGGCGCGCGCAGACGCTGAGCATACCCGTTGCCGGCTTGCCCGCAGCCTCGCGCGCGGCGGGCAATTCAAGGCCATGGTCGATCGCGTTGCGGACCATGTGGGTCAGCGGATCGCGGATCATCTCGATCATCTCGCGATCCAGCTCGACATCGCCGCCATCCACGTCGAGGCGGACCTGCTTGCCCAGCTCGCCGGCAATGTCGCGGACGACGCGGGGCAGAGCGGCGAACAGGCTGTCGATGCGCTGCATGCGGGTGCGGGTGATGGCGTCGCGGATTTCGGCGATGCAGGTGGAGACGCGCTCGAACGCCGCCTCCACGCCCATGTCGCCCGGATTTTCGCGCAGGCGGCGGGCCAGTTCGTTGCGGGCGAGCACCGCGTCCGAGACGCCGCTCATCATCCGGTCGAGCAGATCGACGGAGAGGCGGATGGAACGCTGGCTCTTGCGCAGATCGGCGGGGATTTCGGCGGCTTCGACGGCGATCGTCTCGGCGGGACCCTGGCCGGGCGCCAGCGCGCGGATCAATTGTTCGTCATCCTCGGACGCGATCGCCTCGCCCGTCTCCAGCGCCATGACCAGTTCGCCGATCCGGTCGATGATCGCCAGCACGGCGCTGACCAGAGCGGAATCGGGCGTGCGGCGGCCGGCGCGCACGTCCGCCAGCGCATCCTCGGCGGCATGGCTGAGCGCGGCCAGGCGCGGCAGATCGAAGAAGCCGCAATTGCCCTTCACGGTGTGAACGAAGCGGAAAATCTCGTCGAGCCGCTCGCGGTCGCCCGGCGCCGCTTCCCACGCGACAATCTCGCCGCCCAAAGCGAGCAGCATGTCGCGCGTCTCGGCGATGAAGTCGTTGATGAGTTCGTCCATGGTCCCGTCCGGCACGTGCCGGGCGGTTATGGACGGAGGTGGTAAAGAAGGGGTTAGCCAAAAGTGGCAAGTTCGGCCAACGCGAGGGCGGAATGTTCACCCGCGTCGCGAGGTCAGACCATGCAATATCTCCACACCATGATCCGGGTGGCCGATCCGGATGCTGCCGTCCGCTTCTTCGAACTGCTGGGACTCGTCGAGACGCGGCGGATGGAGAATCCGGCGGGACGCTTCACCCTGATTTTCCTGGCCGCCGACGAGGATTCGAACGGCGCGGGACAGCGCGGCAATGCCGAAATCGAGCTGACCTACAATTGGCCGCCCGAGGACGGATCACCGCCGGAAGCCTATACGGGCGGGCGCAATTTCGGTCATCTCGCCTATCGCGTGGACGACATTTACGCGACCTGCCAGCGCCTTCAGGATGGCGGCGTCACGATCAATCGGCCGCCCCGCGACGGCCACATGGCGTTCGTTCGCTCGCCTGACGGCATTTCGATCGAGCTGCTTCAGGCCGGCGACCGCAAGCCGCCCGCCGAGCCATGGGCTTCGATGCCGAATGTTGGCGCGTGGTGAAGGTGGCTGAGCGGAACGGCGGCGGTTCTTAGTATTCACCAAGAACCTCGCTTCGCTCGGCCCCTCCACCACTCGCTGCGCGAGCTGTCCCCCTCCCCTCGGAATCGACGGGAGGATCATTAGGTCAGCGCCGCAACGCGGCCCCGAGCATCAGCACGCCTTCATCCTCGTCCATCAGCTGCAGCTGGCCGCCGCCTTCCTCGATCAGGCTGCGGACCAGCCAGGCGGCGGCGGCGCGGGGGGCGACTTCGCCCTCATTCTCGCCGTTCAGGACGCGCTTCAGCTCGGGATCGAGGATGATGCGCGTGCCTTCGGCGCGGATGACGATGTCGGTGCCGCCGTCATGCCGCTCGGCGCCGATATCGAGCCGGCCGCCGCGCACGAGCGCATCGCCGGCGATCAGCGAGAGGTTCAGCAGGATCTTCAGCGCCGCTTTGCTCATCGTCGGCTCTTCGATCATCCAGCCGATCTGGATGCGGCCATCGCCGCCGAACAGCCCTTCGATCGCGCCGCGGGCGTCGCGCGTATCGACTTCCTCGGCAAAGCCGCCGGCCGCGCCGAACGCCAGCCGGAAGAATTTCAGCTTGTTGGCCGATGCCCGCGCGCTTTCGCCGAGCAGATCGAGGCAGCGCGCCCGCATTTCCGGATCGCTCTCGTCGGAGAGCAATTCGATCCCGTTATTGAGCGCGCCGATCGGGCTGAGCAGATCGTGGCACAGGCGCGAGCAGAGCAGGCTGGCGAATTCGTGAGATTTCATGCGGCGGAACGGCCCTTTTTCATCGCGCTGCGCCTCTCTTGGAACCTGGGGCGGCGCCTTGCAAGCGCAGGAACGGGTTCAGTATTCCGGCATCATCCAGCGAACCGTCTGGATATAGGTAGTCTCGATCGGATTGCCCTGGGCATCGAGCGCCGGGTCGAAACGAAACCGCCCGGTGGCGATTGTGCAGGTCGTGCTGTCGAGCGCCTCAGCGCGCGATGAGACGAGCACGACGCAATCGCTGGCGCGCCCGTCGACACGGACCCGCATGCGCACCACGACGACGCCCGCCTGATTTGCCCGGATCGCCTGCGCAGGATAGTCGGCGTTGCTGATCGAGCCGCGCACGATTGTCGCTTGGCGGCGGTAGGTGGCCTGCGCCCCGACGTCGATGCCCCAGGATCGGAGAAGGTCGTCGTTGCAAGCGCGCAACCCCTCAATCGCAGCGCGCGCTCCCGGGATGCGGAGGGTAAGCCGCCGACGGTTTCCCGCGTCGATCCCGACTGCCCCGGATGCGGCGAACCGATCGAAAAACCCTTCCGCGATACCCTCGATGCGGATCGCTTCGCGTCCGGCAGTGCGATAGCGGAAGGCGCGCGCTTCTTCGACCTGGCCGTCGGGGTCGAGCACAAGGGTGATATTGCGCGGCAGATCGGGCAGCCGCTCGGAGCCGTCTCGCACGATGATGATTTCGGGCTCGTCGCGGCCAAGATAGGAACTGAGGATGAAGACCGGCGACTGCTGGCCGCCCAACCGGCGGCCCAGCGCGCAGCGATGTTCGCCATAGTCCAGATTCCAACGGGCGACCGGAACGGCCAGCTGTGACCCGTCCTGCGCGGCCGCCGCTCCGATCCCGGCCGGGAACAGCATCAACCCAATAGTCAGGACGCGTTGCAGCAGCATTTTTCATTCCTCTCATCAAAGCGCCCTTGGCAATACAGCGCCGCGCGAGCGAACCGCCGGACCGCTTGATTTTCCCGCGCAAATTCCCACATCAACGTCAGTGGGGGAAGTCCGAAATCTCGGAGCGAACGTGGCGAGCGACGCCGTTGGCTGGCGTCTCGATCGGGCGCTGGCGGCAGCGGTGCCGACACTTTCCCGCGAACGGGTGAAGGCGCTGATCTCCAGCGGCGCGGTGACCAGCCCAACCGGAGCCGTGGTGCGCGATCCGGCGACGAAGGCGGTTATAGGCGAATATGCCATCGCGGTGCCGGAGCCGAGGCCCGCCCATAACGAGGCGCAGGATATCGCGCTGGAGATCGTCTTCGAGGACGATCATCTGCTGGTGGTCGACAAGCCCGCGGGGATGGTCGTGCATCCGGCCGCGGGCAATCTGGACGGGACTTTGGTCAACGCCCTGCTCCACCATTGCGCCGGGCGCCTCAGCGGCATTGGCGGGGTGGCGCGGCCGGGGATCGTCCACCGGATCGACAAGGATACGTCGGGCCTGCTCGTCGTGGCCAAAACGGACCGGGCGCATGAAGGCCTCGCGGCGCAATTCGCGAAGCATGACATTCACCGCCTCTATCTGGCGGTGGTCAGCGGCATGCCGATCCCGCCCGCCGGCAAGGTCGATGCCGCGCTCGCCCGGTCGAGCGCGGACCGCAAGAAGATGGCGGTGGTCATACCGCCGCGGGTGAAGCCCGGCGGGCATATGTCGCAAGTGCTCGCTTCATCGGAAACGCCGGGGCGCGGAAAGCGTGCGGTGACGCATTATCGCACGATTCGGCCGCTAAAGGGCGGCGCGCTGGTCGAGTGCAGACTGGAGACCGGCCGCACCCATCAAGTGCGCGTCCACATGGCGCATATCGGCCACGCTCTGGTCGGTGACCCGGTCTATGGGCGCACCGCGCCAATGCATCGGGAGGTGCTGAGAACACTCGGATTCGCCCGGCAGGCTTTGCACGCCGCTCAGCTTGGCTTCATCCATCCGGTGTCAAAAGAAAACTTGTCGTTCAAATCCGCGCTTCCATCGGATATAGAGGAACTGTTGGCAGCGCTTACCGTATAGTCATCAAGTGCGGGCACGGATCACACGTGCGGCGCCCAGGGAAGGTTCGATAACGATAATGGCTGGAAGGACTGTAGCGACGATCCCCGCCGCGGGCGGGGAAGCGGGACTCAACCGCTATCTCGCTGAGATCAAGAAATTCCCGATCCTCACGCCCGAGGAAGAATATATGCTGGCCAAGCGCTGGACCGAGCATCAGGACACCGATGCCGCCGCCAAGCTGGTCAACAGCCACCTGCGCCTCGTCGCCAAGATCGCGATGGGCTATCGCGGCTATGGCCTGCCCGTTTCCGAGCTGATTTCGGAAGGCAATATCGGCCTGATGCAGGGCGTGAAGAAGTTCGAGCCCGAAAGGGGCTTCCGCCTGGCGACCTACGCCATGTGGTGGATTCGCGCGTCCATTCAGGAGTTCATCCTGCGCTCGTGGAGCCTCGTGAAGATGGGCACCACGGCGGCGCAGAAGAAGCTGTTCTTCAACCTGCGCCGGATGAAGAACCGCATCGAAGCGTTCGAGGATGGCGACCTGAAGCCCGAGGACGTGACCAAGATCGCGACCGATCTGGGCGTCAGCGAAGAAGACGTGATCAGCATGAACCGCCGCATGGCGATGGGCGGCGACACGTCGCTGAACGTCCCCGTGCGCGAGGATGGCGAGGGCAGCTGGCAGGACTGGCTGGTCGACACCGATCCGCTGCAGGACGAGCGCGTCGCCGAGGCGCAGGAGACGCGCGTCCGCCACGATCTGCTGATCGAGGCGATGGACGCGCTGAACGACCGCGAGAAGCATATTCTCACGGAGCGCCGCCTGACCGACGAGCCGAAGACGCTCGAGGAATTGAGCCAGGTCTATAATGTCAGCCGCGAGCGCATCCGCCAGATCGAGGTGCGGGCGTTCGAGAAACTGCAGAAGGCGCTGATGAATTTGGCCGGCGAGCGGCGGCTGCTGACGGCGGCTTGAGGCTCGGACACTAGCCAGCAAGAAAGTGCCACCCCCAGCCCCTCCAGCAAGGGCTGGAGGGGAGTCAGGCCGCGGCGAAACTCCCCTCCACGCCTTCGTGGAGGGGCTGGGGGTGGTTCTTGCTTCCTAGAACCGGTTCGCCGCGCCGACGTAGATGCCGAAATTCGGGGTCTCCCGGTTGAGGCCGATATTCGCGCCGAGATCGAGCTGCAGATCGTCGTTCACGAGCCAGGCCAGGCCGAGGCCCGCAAGCGCTTCGGTGCTCGCGCCCAGCGGATCGTCGTCGCGGTAGAAAGCCAGATCGAGCTGGGCGCTGAGCCGCTTCGACAGGTTGAAGCCGAAACCGGCGGCGAGGCCGTAGGACAAATGCCGCCCGCGCCGGTCGGCGTCCGGCGTCGCGCCGAGCGCGGGCGTCAACAGCAGATAATTGTCGCCAAGCTCGAACTCGATCGGCATTTCCAGATCGAAGCCCCAGGTCCCGGCGCCGATCGCCGCGCCGCCGGTGGGGAGCAGCAGGCGCCCCTGCACCGCCGCCGAGACCCTTTCCCCTTCGAAGAAGCGATGGCGGATCCCGACCAGCGCATCGCCCACACCATCGTCGCGCGAGCGGATGCCGGCCGTGCGGTCGCGGACGCGGCCATAAGCGGTCCAGCCGAATTGCAGCTCGGTGCGGTCGCCCACCCCGACGCGGACGAGCGTGTCACCGGCGAGCAGAGTGTCGGTGCGGTCGCCGCCCTCCTCCTGGAACGACCAGTCGACCGCGAGCTCGACCTGGACGCGGTTCGCCGGCACCGTGCAGGTGGAGCTGGCGATGCCCGGCCGGTCGGCGCAGATCGCGTCTTCTTCCTTGACCTCCGGCGCGGTCTGGGCCTGGGCCGGCGTGGCGAGGAAGGTCGCTGCGAGCAGGATCGGGAGACGGAAACGCATCCGACCCAGATATCAGAGGCAGGCCCGGAGAGGTCCTGCCACCTATGGTAAACCGAGTCCCGCTAGGAGACAGCGCTTACCGCGCCACCCCGACCATCCTGAGCTTTTCGAAGGACTGTCCTTCTTTATGGCTCAGCGAAAAGAAAAGGGCAGGCCTTCGACAAGCTCAGGCAGAGCGGGTTTGGGTTATCGCGCTTACCCTTAGAACGGCATCTTGAAGCCCGGGGGCATCTGCATGCCGCCCATGGCCTGGCTCATCGAGCCCGCGACCGCGGCCTCGGCCTTCACGCGGGCGTCGTTGAAGGCGGCGGCGACGAGATCCTCCAGCATCTGCTTGTCGCCCAGCAGGCTGTCGTCGATGTTGACCGCGATCACGCGGCCCTTGGCGGTGGCGCGGACCTTCACCATGCCGCCGCCGGACGCGCCCTCGATCTCGACCTTCTCGAGCCTGGCCTGCTCCTCCATCAGCTTGTTCTGCGCTTCCTGCGCCATCTTCATGATGTCTTCGATATTCTGCATGTCAGATCCTCAGTGCGTGCGGTCGCCGGCCGTATAGCCAGCCAGTTCGGCGTCGGGAAAGGCCTCGAACGCCGCTTTCACCATCGGCGAATTCAGCACGTCCTGCCGTTCGTCCTGTTCGGCCTGAATCTGTGCTTCGCGCAGGGTCGGATCGCCCGGCACATCGGTGAGTTCGGGAGCGATCGTGCCGAGGCCGGCCTGCTTCAGCGCATCCTTCAGCTCGCGCAGGAAGTCGTCGTTCGCGCCCGGCATGTGGAAGACGATTTCCGGCGGGGCGAAGCGGACGAGGCTGGCTTCGTCGCGCAGGCGCTGGGCGACAATCATCTTGCCGGCATCCTCCAGCCGCTCGATCAGAGCGGGGAAGCTGGCCACGTCGCCGGAGGGTGCGGCCGGGGCGGCGGCCGGCGTCGCGGCGGCGATCGTGACCGGGGCGCCGCCGGCCAGCTTCGCGGCCAGTTCGCCCGGGTCCGGCAGGGTCGAGGCGTGAATCAGGCGCAGCAGCGCCATTTCCGCCGCCTCCACCGGTGACGGCGCGCGGGCGACATCGTCGAGGCCTTTCAGCAGCAGCTGCCAGAGGCGGTGCAGGATCGGATAGGACAGGCGGTCCGACCAGTCGGCATAGGCTTCGCGCTCCTCGTCCGACTGGGCGGGATCGCGCGGGCCGCCGACCTTCGCACGGGTGATGCCGTGCACGGCCTCCAGCAGGGAGCGGATCAAAGCGGCGGGTTCGACGCCGAGATCATATTGGTCGCGCAAGGCCGCGAGCGCGCCCTGCGCATCGCCGGCCAGCAGCAGGCCGAGCAGGCCGCGCACGGCACCGCGATCCGACAGGCCGAGCATCTCGCGGACCTGATCCGCGCTGACATTGCCGGAGCCGTGCGCGATCGCCTGATCGAGGATGGAGAGGCCGTCGCGGGCCGAGCCTTCGGCGGCACGGGAGATGAGCGCCAGCGCCTCCTCCTCGACCTCCACCTGCTCCTCGCGCGCGACATGGGCGAAATGGGCGGCCAGACGCTCGGCCGGGATGCGGCGCAGGTCGAAACGCTGGCAGCGGGACAATACGGTGACCGGGACCTTGTTCACTTCGGTGGTGGCGAACAGGAATTTGACGTGGGGCGGCGGCTCCTCGAGCGTCTTCAGCAGCGCGTTGAAGGCGTTCTTGGACAGCATGTGGACCTCGTCCACGATATAGACCTTGTAGCGCGCCGAGACGGCGGAATAGCGCACCGCCTCGATGATCTCGCGCACGTCGTCGACGCCGGTATTGGAGGCGGCGTCCATCTCGATCACGTCGATGTGGCGGCCTTCGCCGATCGCTCGGCACGGCTCGCAGACATTGCAGGGATCGATCGTCGGACCGCCCTGCCCGTCCGGGCCGATGCAGTTCAGCGCCTTGGCGATCAGCCGGGCGGTGGAGGTCTTGCCGACGCCGCGCACGCCGGTGAGCAGGAAGGCATGGGCGATGCGGTCGCGCTTGATCGCATTGCCGAGGGTGCGGACCATCGCCTCCTGCCCGATCAGCTCGGCGAAGGTGCGCGGGCGATATTTGCGGGCGAGGACGCGATAGGGCTGGCCGGAGGCGTCCGCGGGCGGCTGCGCGGGCTGCGGCGGCTCGTCGAGGCCGAGGGAGAAACCGTCGTCGGGAGATTCGGAAGACATTGTTCCGCGAACCTAAGCCCGCGCCGGGGCGCTTGCCAGTGCAAAGCGGGTGGCGAGCCTTGTCGAAGCGGCATGGCCGTTCGCCGAAAGGGATGACCGGTCCGCTCCCGCGCCGCTAGGCTGTCGCGAAAAGGGGGATATGCCATGCCGGATAGCGCGCGCCGCCAGATGCAGGCCTTGCTGGTCCTTCGCCTCGTGCTTGCGGGGCTGATCGCCGCGCATGGCTGGGCGCGGTGGGTTGCGGGCGGGGTCGCGCCGTTCGGGGAATGGCTCGATTCGCTGGGTTTCCCGCTCGGCTTCTGGATCGCGGCGGGGATCACCGCCTTCGAGATATTGGGGACGCCCTTGCTGGCGATCGGGCGGTGGGTCAGCGCTTTGTGCCTGGTCTATTGCGGAATCTACGCGGTGGGGATCGCTTTGGTGCACTGGCCGGCGGGGTGGTTCGTGGTCGGGCTGGGCCGCAACGGGATGGAATATAGCGTGCTGCTGATTGCCGGGCTGGCGGCGCAGGCGTGGGTTTGGTGGCCGGGGCGGCGGGCAAGCTGATTTTGAGCTGGGGCGTCGCGGCAAAGCCGCGCCGTCGGTCCTGTCGGCGAAGCCGCAGGCCGTCCGTCCCAAGCCGGCTCTACGCGCTGCTCCGGCGATGCTTCGCATCGGCGTCGTTGCGCTCGGCGGCTTGTGGGCGTCGCGGCAAAGCCGCGCCGTCGGTCCTGTCCGCTGGAGCGGCAGGCCGTCCGCTATTCAATGGCTCTACGCGCTGCTGCGCTGCGCTCGGCATTTCATGGGTGGGAGCCGGAACGACCCGGCGCGAAATCGTTGTGGCTGCTTCCTTCCGGACCTGACCAGGTTGGCGACGACGCCGTCCGCCCGACTCCCGGGGCGCATATGGGCGAGCGTTGTCCGGGATGCAAGATTAGCGGACGAGCGTGACCGCCAGCCGCGCCACATCGGCGATCGCCGCTTCCGCCTCCGGCCCGGAGACGCTGGGCCGATCCAGATAGACAGCCAGGACATGGAAACGCCCGTCCGGCGCGCGGAACCAGGCAATGTCGTTCCAGGCGTTGCCACAGGTTCCGGTCTTGTCGCCCGCTTCCCAGCCGGCCGGTAGCCCGGCACGAATCCGGCGGGCGCCGGTGCGGCTTTCAGCCGTCCAGCGCAGCAGGCGCTCGCGGCTTTCGGGCAGATGGATATCCGGCCCGAAGATCCGCGCCGTCATCGCCGCCGCGGCGCGCGGCGTCGTGGTATCGCGCGGATCGCCGGGCCGATTCTCGTTCAGCTCCAGCTCCCATCGATCCAGCCGCGTCTCCTCATCATCATTGGCGCGCAGCCAGGCGGTGAAGGCGGCAGGACCGCCAATGCGCTCCAGCAACAGGTTGGCGGCGGTATTGTCGCTGACGGTGACGATCGCCGCGGCCGCTTCTTCCATCGTGATCCGACCGGATTCGATGTGCCGCGCGGTGACCGGGGAATTGGGCAGGAGACCGGCCCGGTTGACAGGCATGCTCGTTTCCAACCGCCAGCGGCTCTCTTCGACCCCATCCAGCAGCCGTGACGCCAGCGCCAGCTTGAAGGTGGAGCACATCGCGAAGCGCTCGCCGGACCGATGGGCGATCAGGGTGCGGCGCTCGTCATCCAGCAGCACCAGCCCGAGCCGACCGCCAGTGCGCCGCTCGATCGCCTCGATGTCCGCGCGGACCCGGTCGGCGGCGGCAAGCTGGTCCACGGGTCCCTGCTGTGCGGTCACCGCCGGCGGGGTTCCGCAGGCAGCGACGGCGAGAATGGCGAGGATCGCCAACAGACGCATCATTTCCCCCTCATGTCATGCGCGCCGCCGGGGATGCGGACGGTGAGGCCGTCCAGCGCTTCGGTCAGCTCGATCTGGCAGGCGAGGCGCGAGTGGCGGGTGACGCAGGCGGCGAGATCGAGCAGATCGTCCTCCTCCTCGCTGGCGCGGGGAAGTTTGGCGAAATCCTCGGCGGCGACGATGACGTGGCAGGTGGAGCAGGCCATCTGCCCCTCGCACGTCCCTTCCAGCGGCTGGCCGGCGGCCTGGGCGATTTCGAGCAGGCGTTCGCCGGGCGGGGCATCGACATCCTGCACGTTTTCGCCATCGGCGGAGATGAAGCGGACGCGGATCATGGCAGGCGAAGCTGGCGCTCGGCGGCGGTATTGATCAGGTCGAGCGCTTCGATCAGTTCCGCTTCCGTCGTGTAGCGGCCGAAGCCCAGGCGGATGCTGGACCGCGCCTCGGCGTCGCTGAGGCCGATGGCGCGCAGGACGTGGCTGGGGCGCCCGGAGCCGCTGGCGCAGGCGGAGCCGGCGGAGAAGGCGACCTGCCGGACGTCGGCGATCAGGCGGGCGGCGTCCACCCCGGCGCGACGGATGTTGAGATTGCCGGGCCACCTCACGCTGCGATGGCCATTCATATGCCAGCCCGCGTCTCGCAGAATCTCGCGCGCGCGATGATAAAGCTGCATGACGTGACCCGCGCCCTGTAGCGGGTCGGCCCCGGCCAACTTCGCGGCCGCGCCGAAGCCGGCACAGAGCGCCGGACTTAGCGTACCGGACCGAAGCCCGCCTTCCTGTCCGCCGCCATGCAGCAACGGCTCGGGTTCGAAACCCTTACGAACCCACAGCGCGCCGATGCCCTTTGGGCCGTGAATCTTGTGGGCCGAAATCGCGACCATGTCGCACATCGACACGTTTACCGAGTAACGGCCGAAACCCTGCACATTGTCGCAAATGACCGGCACGCCGTGCGCCCGCGCGACCTCGCTCATCCGCAGCAGGCCGATATGCTGGACGACGCCGATCTCGTTGTTCACGGACATACAGGCGATAAGCGCCGTTCGTTCGTTCACCGCCTCCATCGCCTGGACGACGTCGATCTGCCCCTTGCGGTCGACCGGCAGGACGACGACCTCCGCCCCGAACCGCTCGAGCGACCGGATCGTATCGAGCACGGCCGCATGCTCGGTCGCGACGGTCACGATGCGCCTGCGATCCGGCGGCGCCTTGCTGAACGTGCCCTTGATCGCCCAGTTCAACGCCTCCGTGGCCCCCGAGGTGAAGAACAGCCTGCCGCTTTCGGGGCGCGAGTCCCAGGGATAGGTCTCCGTTACCCAGGGCGGATTGTCCGCCTCGTCACCGCGCCGTTCGTAGCGCGGTTCCCAGCGCAGGAGCGTCGCCACGATTTCCTCGCGCGCCGCCTCCACAGCCGCCGCCGCCTCGCGGCCCAAGCGGTGGGAGGAATGGGGGTTGGCGAATTTGTCGTCGAGCCAGGGGCGCATCGCGTCGGCAGCTTCAGGCGCGAGCGGGGTGGTGGCCTGATAGTCGAGATAGATGGTCATGCGGTGCGCCGCTTCGCATCTTCGGCGATACGAAGCCACGCCTCTCGAAAGGCCGCGATCTCTTCCGCAGTGGTCGACCAGCCGAAGCTCACCCGGATCGTGCGCGCCGCGACCTCGGGCGGCACACCGAATGCGGCAAGCGCGCGGCTGGGCTTCAGACTGCCCGAGGAGCAGGCGCTTCCGGCCGAGACGGCGAAGCCTGCGATGTCGAACTGGATCAGCTGCGCCGTCGCCGGCAGGCCCGGCATCGCCAGCGCCTCGATATGCCAGGAGAAACTGGCTGACCGCTCCTGATCCCGAACAGGCGGCCCTGTCCAGACGGGGTCGCCACCAGCATCGAGCACGGCGTTGATCAGGCGATCGACCTCCTCATGCAGATTGGGGATCGGAGCATTTGCCCAATATTCCGTGGCAGCGGCGAAGGCCGCAGCCGCAGGCAGATTTTCGGTGCCGCCCCGATAGCCCTGCTCCTGTCCTCCCGACGCGGCCAGCATGGCGAAATCGCGCACGAGCAGCGCCCCGATGCCCGGTGGCCCGCCAAGCTTATGGGCCGATACGATCGCCAGATCGGCATCCGGCAATTCTCGTTTGCCGGCCGACTGCGCGCAGTCGCTGACCAACAATCCGCCAGCGTCACGCACCATGGCTGCAATGTCACCCACCGGCTGCATCTGACCCGTTTCCGAATTGACGTGCTGCAAGGCGATCAACGCCGCACCGGATTTCAGCGCGACCGCCAATTCGTTGCGGTCGAGTTCGCCATTGTGATCCAATGGCAGGATGTCGGCGTCGGGCGCCGCACGGAACACGGCATCATGCTCGACCGCGCTGATGAAGCGCTTGCCCCCCTTCACCCGCCGCATCGCGATCTCGATCGCCTCGGTCGCGCCGCTGGTGAAGATCAATTCGCCGTCCCAGCCGAGCGCGCGCTTGATGCGCTCGCGGGCATCCTCCAGCGCGGCGCGGGCGGCGCGGCCTTCGGCGTGGGGGGAAGACGGGTTCGCCCAGCGCTCCATCGCCTCCATCATCGCCGCTTTCGCCGCCGGAAGGATCGACGTCGTGGCGGCGTGATCGAGATAGATGCGGGGGCGCTGGCTCAACGGTTCGTCTCAAATTGTGGAAATCCACGCGCATCCCATATAGGAGGCGCGCTTTCGCGCTCACCCCTTTTGTTACGGGCGCATCGAAGCGCGCCCTTTTCGTCTCACCCAACCCGCAAGCAGGTGCAATGCCCGAAGTCATTTTCCCCGGCCCCGAGGGGCGTCTCGAAGGCCGTTTCCAGCCGGGCCCGCGCCCGCGCGCGCCGGCCGCGATCATCCTTCATCCGCACCCGCAGGGCGGCGGCACGATGAATCATCCGATCACGCTCGCGCTCTACAAGGATTTCGTGAAGCGCGGATTCGCGACCCTGCGCTTCAATTTCCGCGGCGTCGGCAAGAGCCAGGGCGTGTTCGACAACGGCATCGGCGAATTGTCCGACGCGGCCTCCGCGCTCGACTGGATGCAGCAGGTTCATCCCGAGGCGGAGACGACCTGGGTCGCCGGCTTCAGCTTCGGCGCCTGGATCGGCATGCAATTGCTGATGCGCCGCCCGGAAGCGCGCGGCTTCATCTCGATCGCGCCGCCGGCGAACATGTATGATTTCGCCTTCCTGGCCCCCTGCCCCGCGAGCGGCATCATCGTGCAGGGCGAGGCCGACGAGGTCGTGACCCCGCCTGCAGTGGTGAAGCTGGTCGAGAAGCTCCGCACCCAGCGCGGCATCACGATCGAATATGAGACGGTGCCGGGCGCCAACCATTTCTTCGTCAACGAAATGCCGCAGCTGATGAAGAAGGTGGACGATTATCTCGACTACCGGCTCGATCCGGGGTGTCCGATAAGGTGAATAATGCCCCTCTCCCCTTCAGGGAGAGGGAGGGGCCCGCCGCGTAGCGGTGGGAGGGTGAGGGTCTTTAAGGCAAGTGAAGCGACCCTCACCCGGCGCTTCGCGCCACCCTCTCCCTGAAGGGAGAGGGAAGAATCAGAGCGTCATGATCGCGACATTGCCCCACATGACGAGGGCGGCGACGATCATCAGCACGCCTTTGGTGCGGTCGCCCTGCTTGGCGAGGATGTAGACGCCGCCGGCCACCAGCACGAAGCCGGCGATCATCAGCAAGGCGAGCATGAGGTTGGAGAGGCCGTCCATCGTCCGGCTCTTTACGCACGCTTAACCCTGTCCGCCTAGCCTTTCGCGGCCATGAAGCATGAGGATTTCAGCAAGGTCGCGGTCGGCGCGGCGTTCGATGTGATCGAAGGCCGGATCCTGCCGTCGCTGACCCAGCTGATCGAGAGCGCCGCCGCCGATGAGAAAGGCGCGGGCATCCGCGCCGACGAATTGCGCGCGCTCGCGGCCGAGCTGGAATTGCTGAGCGCTCTGCTCGATCCCGGTCAGCCGAGCAAAGACGCGAAATAGGCCGGATCGACATTGCCGCCGGAGAGCAGGATCACGCTCCCGTCCGGCGGATCGACCTTCCCCGCGAGGACAGCCGCCAAGGCCGCCGCGCCACCGGGTTCCACCACCAGCCGCAGATGATCGAAGGCGTAGCGCATCGCCGCGCGGGCTTCCTCGTCGGTGACGGACAGGCCGCGCGCGCCGCGTTCGTGGAGAATTGCGAAGGTCAGCGGCGAGACCAGAGGCGTCTGCAGCGCATCGAGCTTCGTCGGCGGCGCGTCCGCTTCGACCGGGACGATGGTGCCGCCCGCCAGCGAACGCGCCATATCGTCCCAGCCGGCCGGTTCGACCGGCACGATCACGCTGTCCGGCAGCGCCAGCGCGATCCCCGCCGACAGGCCGCCGCCGCCGCAGGGCACCACCACCATCGGCGGGTTCGCGCCCAATTGCTCGCCAATCTCGACGCCCGCCGTCCCCTGCCCCTCGATGATGTGGATGTCGTCGAAGGAAGGCACCACCACCGCGCCGGTCTCGGCGGAGATGCGCGCGGCGATGGCAACGCGGTCCTCGTTCGCCCGGTCGTAGAGGACGATCTCCGCCCCTTCCGCCGCCGTCGCCGCGCGTTTCACCTCAGGGGCGTCGGCGGGCATGACGATGATCGCGCGGATGCCGAGCCGCCGGGCCGCGATGGCGACGCCGCGCGCATGATTGCCGGAAGAGAAAGCGACGACACCGCGCTTCCGCTCGTCTTCACTCAGTTGCAGCAGGCGGTTGGTGGCGCCGCGCAATTTGAAAGCGCCGCCCTGCTGCAGGCACTCCGCCTTGGCCCACAAGCGGCGGCCGCGAATCTCCAGCGGGAGAATCGGTGTCCGCGTCACCCCGTCTCGGATCCGTTCCGCCGCCGCGGCGACTCCCCCGGCGCTCGGCAGTCTTTCACGATTCATCCCATGCTCCCAACGACTTGGCGGCGCTTGCCGAGACGGCGAATGATATGACGGAAATGGGTCTTTACACACGGGACCCCCCTTCATATATCGCCGATCCGCGACCCCAAGGGGACTTCCAATAACCGCAAGGTCGCATTTCACCCTAGCTGCCGTTTTGGAGGTCCCTTGAGTTGCACAAGCATCATCGCGCGCTGGGGCTAGCGTCGCCCCGCGAAGGCGGCGTCACCGCCCTCGATATCGCCCGTCAGCGCCCGGCCGCTTCGGTCACGCTCGTTCGTCCGCACGCCGCGCGTCGCGCCGCCCGCTTCTTCGTGGAGAAGTTTCCGGGCCGGTCCATGTATGCCGTGAAGGCCAATCCCGAGCCGGCCTTGCTGCGCGAGCTCTGGGCCGCCGGCATCACCCATTATGACGTGGCCTCGCTGGCCGAAGTGGCTTTGGTGGCGGAGACGCTGCCGCAGGCGGTGCTTTGCTTCATGCATCCGGTGAAGTCGGAAGAGGCGATCGCCGAGGCCTATTTCGCCTTCGGCGTGCGCACCTTCTCGCTCGACACGATGGACGAGCTGGAGAAGATCGTCGCCGCGACCGCGACCGACGGCGTGGCCGCGACGGACCTGAATCTGTGCGTCCGGATCCGCGTCAGCTCCGATCATTCCAAGCTGAGCCTCGCCGCCAAGTTCGGCGCGGAGCCGGACGAGATGAAGGATTTGCTGATCGCGACCCGCCAGGCGGCGGACGCGCTCGGCATCTGCTTCCATGTCGGCAGCCAGGCGATGACGCCCGCCGCTTATGGCGAGGCGATGGAGCGCGTGCGCGCGGCGATCGTCGAGGCGGCGGTCACCGTGGACATCGTCGATGTCGGCGGGGGCTTTCCCTCCTGGTATCCCGGCATGGAGCCGCCGCCGCTCGAAGCGTATTTCGAAGTGATCGGCCGCGCCTTCGAGGATCTGCCGATTTCCTATTCGGCGGAATTGTGGTGCGAGCCGGGCCGGGCGCTGTGCGCGGAATATGCCAGCGTGCTCGTGCGCGTGGAGAAGCGCCGCGGCGACCAGCTCTACATCAACGAAGGCGCCTATGGCGCCCTGTTCGACGCCGCTCACGTGGGCTGGCGCTTCCCGGTCACGCTGGTGCGCGAGGAGGAATCGCACACCCGCGACATGGCGTTCAGCTTCTACGGGCCGACCTGCGACGATCTCGACCATATGGCCGGACCGTTCATGCTGCCGGCGGACACGAAGGCGGGCGATTATGTCGAGATCGGCATGCTCGGCGCCTATGGCACCGCGATGCGCACGCGCTTCAACGGCTTCGGCGCGGGCATGACGGTGGAGGCGAAGGACGAGCCGATGGCGAGCCTTTACGCCGAGATCGAGGAACGCCGCGAAGCGTCGAACGTCGTTACGCTGTAACGGCGGCGGCCTACGGGCTATCTCGCCATAGTTTCTATTCGTCATGCCGGGCTTGATCCGGCATCCACCTGCCTGTTCAGAGACCGAAAGAAGGTGGACCCCGGATCAAGTCCGGGGTGACGGCTGATTGATTGGAGATGCTGAAGTGACCGACACCCAGATCAACGACACCCGCAAGGCCGAATTGCTCAGCCAGGTGGTCGAGCATATCGACATCACCAGCTTCGACGCGCGCCCGATCGTCGATGCGATGAAGAAGATGAGCTTCTCGTCGCGCGACACCGGCCGCGCCGCGGAAATCTACAACCAGATGCTGGCCGACAAGGATTGCTCGGTTGCCCTGGTCGTGGCCGGTTCGACCTCGGCCGGCGGCTGCATGGACCTGTATGCGGAGCTGCTGCGCAACAACATGATCGACATGATCGTCGCCACCGGCGCGACCATCGTGGACATGGATTTCTTCGAGGCGCTTGGCCACAAGCATTATCAGGCCAAGGAAATCCCCGACGACGATACGCTGCGCTCGCTCTACATCGACCGCATCTACGACACGTATATCGACGAGGAAGACCTCCAGCACGTCGATCACACCATCTTCGAGATTGCCGAGACGCTGGAGCCGAAGGCATACAGCTCGCGCGCCTTCATCCGGGAGATGGGGCGATACCTGCAGACCCACGGCAAGAAGGATAACAGCCTGGTCAAGCTCGCCTTCGAGCATGACGTGCCGATCTTCTGCCCCGCCTTCACGGACAGCTCGGCCGGCTTCGGGCTGGTGAAGCATCAGGTCGACCGGATGAAGGCGGGCCAGTCCTACCTAACCATCGACAGCATCGCCGACTTCCGCGAGCTGACCGACATCAAGATCAAGGCGGGCACCACCGGCCTGCTCATGATCGGCGGCGGCGTGCCGAAGAATTTCATCCAGGACACGGTCGTCTGCGCCGAGATCCTCGGCCATGACGATGTCGAGGTGCATAAATATGCGGTGCAGATCACCGTCGCCGACGTGCGCGACGGCGCCTGCTCCTCCTCGACGCTGCAGGAAGCCGCGAGCTGGGGCAAGGTGAATACCGGCATCGAGCAGATGGTTTTCGCCGAGGCGACCACGGTGATGCCTTTGATCGCCAGCGACGCCTATCATCGCGGCCATTGGCGCGAGCGGATGGCGAAACGTTACGGGGCCATGTTCGATTAAGCTGCGGCCATGTTACCTTCTCCTCCTGCGCCGCCGATTCGGGGTGCCGGGGGGGAGACATGACATGAAGCGACTTTCGACCTTGCTCGCGGGCGGATTGCTGCTCGCGACCGCGGCGCCCGCATTCGCGCAGCAGCCTGCGGCGCCGGGACCGGCCACGCTGCAGCCGCTGACCGACGATTATCATCAATATACCGCGTCGGTGACCGACGTGACGCCGCTGACCCAGCAGGGCGAGGGCGAGCATGATCTGGCCGTGCATCTGTACGGCACGACCGGCGGCGACCCGGCGATGAACGGACTCTACACCTATATCGCTTTCTACCAGTCGCCCGCGGAAGGCTATCGCGTCTTCCAGATCGGCGATTTCAACACCTTCCGGGTGGTGAACGAGCGCAAGGGTAGCATCCTGCTGGAGATCAGCGAGAACGTGATCGACGGCGAGGGCAATATCGGCCACCGCTCACGGCGGATTTCCGTGTCGTGGACGCCGCCGGCGAACGGCATCCCGCCGGCGACGATCAGCGTGACCCCGGCGACGTAGAGTCGGTTTCAGCAAAGCTGAAACAGGGGCCGGTGCCGAAAACTACCCAGCTGCCCCGCGCGCGCGCCATTGCTCGCGCGTCTGGCCCCACAAGGCGATGTCGAAATGCTCGTAGGGGGACGGCAGCTTGCTCGGGCCGCGCCAGGTGGAGCCGAGCCGCTCGGCGAGGGCGATGGAGGGCGCGTTGTCCGGCGCGATCGAGTGGATGATGTCGGTCCAGCCGAGCGTGTCGAACGCCCAGTCCATCGTCGCGACCGCGGCCTCGTGTGCATAGCCCCTGCCCATCGCGGACGGCAGCACGCCCCAGCCGACTTCGGTGCCCGGCCAGCCTTCCGGGCACCAGGGTCCGGTGCGGCCGAGCCACTTGCCGCTGGCCTTGTCGATCATCGAGAACATGCCGTAGCCGAGCATCGACCAGGAGCCGGCCATCGCCATGAAGCCGCGCCAGGACGCCTCGCGCGGCACCGGCCCGCCGATAAAGCGGGAGGAATCGTGCGCCATCAATTCGGCCCAGCCGTCGAAATCCTCGGGCGCGGTGGGACGCAGGATCAGGCGTTCGGTTTCGATGCGCAAGTCCGACGGGGTGCTCAACTTTGGGGCCTCGGGCGACGGGAGGATGATCCCAGTACAGTGATCTGGTCGGCGCTCTGAATGGCGACATGGGTCTGGTAGTAATACAGGTCGGTCAACCGACCCTGCGAAAAGAAGTTGATCCGAACGCGCGCTGCCGCACCGGTCACCCGGACGCGCTTGCCCGGGAAGAAGACATCTGGCGGTGCGCCATGACGACGCGTCAGTCCGGCCGCGGCCTGCGGACCGATGCTGAGCGACAGGTTACGCTGATCCCGATAATCGCGTTCGGAATTGAGGAAGATGCGGCCATTGTCTCGCCCTGCGGCAAGCACCGGCATCTCGAAAATCGCATGAACGCCCGCAGGCGCCGAATCCGCGGCCCGTTCGACCGCCTGGCGAGGCGTCAGCACACTCTCGTCCCGAACCGTCGCGCAATTGGCGAGGAAAAGAAGGACGATCGCGAGTCCGGGCGAGACCAGCGCGCGCCGACGCCCGATCATGCCAGTTTGATCTCGCGCAGGCGCTCATTGAGATAATCATGCGCGGTGATCGGCGCTTCCGCCGTCGCGGGGTCGCCGCAGCCCGGCAGCGGATCGATCAGATAATCCGGACGGAAGTGCAGGAAGAAGGGCATGGAGTAACGCGACACGCCGCGCCGCTCGACCGGCGGATTGACGACCCGATGCGTGGTCGAACGCAGCACCTTGTTGGTCAGCCGTTGCAGCATGTCGCCGACATTGACCGCCAGCTCGCCCTCGCGCGGCGTGACCGGCAGCCACTGGCCGTCACGGTCGAGCAATTGCAGGCCGGCCTCCTCGGCGCCCAGCAAGAGCGTGATGGTGTTGATATCCTCATGCGCCCCGGCGCGGACGTTCGGGCCTTCGCCGCTGGTCGGCGGATAGTGGAGCAGGCGCAGCACGGAATTGCCGTCGCGAACCGTGTCCACGAAGAAATCGGGGGCGAGGTTCAGATAGCGGGCGATCGCTTCCAGGATGCGCGCGCCCGCTTTGTCGAAGGCGGCGAACAGTTCGAGGAAGGTCGCCTTGAAACTCTCGACTTCCTCCGGCCAGACGTTGGGCGCCATCATCTCCTGATAGGGATGGCCCGGTGCCAGTTCGCGGCCGACATGCCAGAATTCCTTGAGGTCGAAGGCGGTCGCGCCCTTGGCGGTCTCGATCCCGAACGGGGTGTAGCCGCGCGCGCCGCCCGTGCCTTTCAGATGATAAGCGCGCTTCACCTCTTCGGGCAAAGCGAAGAAGGCCTTCGCTTTCTCCTCGGCGCGGGCGATCAGGTCCGCCGGAATGCCGTGATCGGCGACGACGGCGAAGCCGTAGCGTTCGAACGAACCGCCGATCGCGGCGGCAAAGCCCTCCGGATCGCGGTCAGAATCGGTCAGCGAGACCGAGGCGACGGTGTCGAGTGTGGTAGCCATGGGCTGCTTCATACCGCGCTCCCGCCGCCGCCGCCATAGGCGCGGGCGGGCGGGTCAATCGACGATATCGAGCGCCGAAACGCGTCGGACATCCGGCGTCGAATAGCCGACCCAGATGTCATAGCGCCCGGCGCGCTGACGGGGGAAATGGATGGCGGGATTGCCGGCGGCATCCACGCCTTGGCTGCAATACCAATTCCCCATCGGGTCGTTGACCAGCAGGCTGAGCGTCCCCGCCGCCGGCCTCGGGCCGCGGTCCAGCACCGAAAAGACGATCGGGATGCCCTTGCCGTCCGAGGTGAACTGGGCATCCGGCGCCTCCGAGACGAAGCCGGAACAGGATCTGCCAATCCCTTCTGCGATGTCGATCGCGCCACCCGCCAGCACCGGCATGCGGATCGAACCGCCGGGCGAGCGCACGACCGCAGCGGTGATCCGCACGGTCGCGTTGTTCGCCACGGCGTTCAGTCCCGCCGGTTCGCCGACCCGGAACCGCCCCGGCCCGCGATAGCGCCGTGTGCCGAGCGGGCCGAGCAGCAGGACGCTGTCACCGCGTTCGAGATCGAGCGCCGCGCCGGGGGCGAGCCTGCCGCCCGCCGGGAAGCGCGGCGCGGACGGGCCGGTCGCGCGCAGGATCTGGTGGCCGGGCTGGGCCTGTTTCGACGCCGCCGCCCCATCCGATGCCCCATTTCCCACCACGTCCGGCGCGAACAGCAGCAGCGGCGCGAACAGGATGCTCATTCGGCTATGCCATCAACAGCCCTGCCAGCGCCGCGCTCATCAGATTCGCGAGGCTGCCCGCGATCAGCGCGCGGATGCCGAGCTTGGCGATGTTCGGGCGCTGATTGGGGGCGAGATTGCCGGTCACGGCCAGCTGGATCGCGATCGAGCTGAAATTGGCGAAGCCGCACAAAGCGAAGGTGACGATCGCGCGGCTGCGCTCGTCGAAAGTCGCCGGCTCGAGCGCGCCGAGATCGATGAAGGCGACGAATTCGTTCAGCACGATCTTGGTGCCGAACAGGCCGCCGGCATTGCCCGCCTGCTCCCACGGCACGCCGATCAGATACATGATCGGCTGGAAGATGTAGCCGACGATGGACTGGAAGGTCAGGCCCTCCAGGCCGAACCGCTCGCCGACCCCCGACAGGATACCATTGGCGAGTGCGACGAGGGCGACGAACGCCAGCACCATCGCGCCGACCGCCACCGCCAGCTTCACGCCGGTCTGCGCGCCCTGCCCGGCGGCCATGATGATGTTCGCCGGGCGCTCGCCCTCCTCGAACGTCTCGGCCAGCTCGACTTTCTCCTCGGACGCATCGGCGGGCGCGTCGCTCTGCCCTGCGAGCGGCAGTTCCGGTTCCTTCGCGGGTTCGTCCGGCATGATGATCTTGGCCATCAGGATGCCGCCCGGGGCGGACATGAAGGCCGCGGCGAGCAGATAAGGCAGGGATTCCGGGCCGAGCAGGCTGGCATAGGCCGCCAGGATCGTGCCCGCGACGCCGGCCATGCCGACCACCATCAGGGTAAAAAGCTGCGCCGGAGTCAGCGACGCGAGATAGGGGCGCACGACCAGAGGCGATTCGCTCTGGCCGACGAAAATATTGGCGGCCGAACCCAAAGCTTCGACCCGGCCGACGCCGGTGATCCAGCCGATCGCGCCGCCGACCCAGCGCACGATGATCTGCATGATGCCGAGATAATAGAGGATCGCGACCAAAGCGGCGAAGAAGATGATCACCGGCAGAGCGGCGATGGCGAAGGTGTTGGCGAGCGGGTTGGCCGCGGCCGGGCCGAACAGGAATTCGGTGCCTTTGTTCGCATAGCCCAGCAGGCTGGAAACGCCGTCGGACATGTTCGCGATCGCCTGCCTCCCCCACGGCGTGTAGAGGACCAGCACCGCGATCCCCGCCTGCAGCGCGAAGGCCGCGCCGACCACGCGCAGGCGGATTGCCTTGCGGTTCGACGATAGCGCGAAGGCGATCAACAGGATGACGGCGATGCCGGCGACGCCGATATATTGCATGACTTGAAACCCCCTCCGGCCCGCGCGGACCGGCGCGGGAAAGGGCGGGAGATTGGCCCGGTGGGGACGCGTTGGCAAGCGGCGGCGCGAGGCCACTTCCGTGCGCGCGGAGTTGCGGCTAGCTTCGGCGCATTGGTTCGCTCCGGGAAAGCCCCTCCCCCTTGTGGGGAGGGGTTGGGGTGGGGG
>ERZ761602.187-NODE-187-length-151228-cov-16.806255_pt1 | contig 151228 bp, 136 predicted proteins | sample MGYA00512165_ERZ761602 | MGnify/ENA primary metagenome ERZ761602 (study PRJEB28899, sample SAMN02445085) | bioreactor sludge metagenome | biome: EBPR sludge; isolation source: Thorneside wastewater treatment plant | place: Australia: Brisbane, Thorneside... | reverse complement strand
AGACCGTCTCCACCGACTACGACACCTCCGACCGGCTCTACTTCGAGCCGCTCACGCTCGAGGATGTGCTGGAGATCTACCAGCAGGAAGGCTGCGCCGGCGCCATCGTGCAGTTCGGCGGCCAGACGCCGCTCAACCTCGCCACCGCGCTGAAACAGAACGGCGTGAACATCATCGGCACCTCGCCCGAGAGCATCGAGGCCGCCGAGGACCGGAAGCTGTTTTCCGCCATCCTTGACAAGCTCGCGCTCAAATCCCCCGCCAACCGCACTGCAATGAACGAGACGGACGCCCTCCGCTTTGCGCACGAGGTCGGCTTTCCCGTGCTGCTCCGGCCGTCCTTTGTCCTCGGCGGCCGCGGCATGTTCATCGTTTACAGCGAGGAGGAGTTCAAGGCGGTCGTCCGCCAGGCCTTCGACGTGATGCCCGACAAGCCCGTGCTCATCGACAAGTTCCTCGAGGACGCCATTGAGCTCGATGTGGACTGCATCAGCGACGGCGAGACCTCGGTGATCGGCGGCATGCTGGAGCACATCGAGTTTGCCGGTGTGCACTCCGGCGACGCCGCCATGGTGATGCCGCCGCATACGCTTTCGCCGGCCATGCTCGACACCGTGCGCGCGGCCACCCACTCGCTGGCGCGGGAGCTCAAGGTCATCGGCCTGATGAACGTGCAGTTCGCCATCAAGGACCACCAGCTCTACATCCTGGAGGTGAACCCGCGAGCTTCGCGCACGGTGCCCTTTGTCGCCAAGGCCATCGGCGTGCCGCTGGCCAAGCTCGCCGCCAAGGTGATGACCGGTGCCAAGCTCAAGGACCTCGGCTTCACGCGCGAGCAGACGCCGAAACACTGGTGTGTGAAGGAGGCGGTGTTTCCCTTTGTGCGTTTCCCCGGTGCCATGATCACGCTTTCGCCCGAGATGCGCTCCACCGGCGAGGTCATGGGCCTCGACGAGGACCTCGGCGTCGCCTTTGCCAAGGCTCAGGCCGCCGCGAAACCCGGTTTGCCGGTCGCCGGCAATGTCTTTCTCTCCGTCAAGGATGCTGACAAGGCGCGGGCCGTGGATCTCGCCCGGCAGCTCGCGGCGCTGGGTTTTGCCATCTACTCGACCAGCGGCACGGCCAAAACCCTCGCCGAGAACGGCGTGGAAGTCACCCGGCTGGCCAAGATCGACGAAGGCCGGCCGACCGCCGTGGACATGATCAAAAACGGCCAGATCCAGATGGTCATCAACACCCCCGGCGGCATGATCCCGCGGCGTGATGAGAACCAGATCCGGGCGGCCGCCTACGCGCACAATGTCTGCATCATGACCACCATCACCGGTGCCTACGCGGGCCTGAGCGGCATCAAAGCGCTCAAGCGCGAGCGCATCGGCGTCAAACCCATCCAGCGTTACAAGGGCAACGTCACCACCGTCTGAGCGGGCTCCGGCCCGCCGTTTGCCGTCCGGAACGGCACGGCGGGTCCGGCAAATCCCGTCTTTACGCCCGGGAGGGGATGTGTTTCGGTGCCCCTTCCATTATTTGAAACCCGCATGAGCACGCCCGAAAACCCTGTCCAAAGCAAAACCGCCGATGCCCCGAACCTTGTCCCGGCTGAGGCGGCCGGACCCTCCTTTGAGGAGACCCTGCACAATTTCTGGAAGCAATACGGCCGGATCGTCGTGGCCGGTTGCGTGATCGTGCTCTTGGCCATCTTGGGCAAGGGTGTGCTCGACTACATGGGCGCGCAAAAGGAGACGGAGATCCGCCAAGCCTATGCCGCCGCCAACACGCCGGAAAAGCTCAAGGCTTTCGTTGCCGCGCAGTCCGGCCATACGCTGGCGGGCGTGGGTTCGCTGCAAATGGCCGACACCGCTTATGCCGAAGGGCGCGCGGCGGAGGCCATCGGTCTCTATGAAGCCGCGGCCAAGACTTTGGCCAACACGCCACTCTCCGGCCGGGCCAAGCTCGGCCGCGCCGTCGCGCTGCTGCTGGCCGGCCGCGCCGCCGACGGTGAAGCTGCCTTGCAGGAAGTGGCGGATCTCGCCGCAGTCCCGGTCGCTTTCCGCGCCGAAGCCGCCTACCATCTTGCCGCCCGGGCGCAACTCGCCGGCCGCACCGAGCAAGTCCGCAAGCTCTCCGAGCAAATTATGCAGATGGACCCCTCCAGCCCTTGGGCGCAACGGGCCATGCTGCTTGTTGCCGGCTCAGCTGCTCCCTCCGCGACCACGCCGGCCGCGCCGGTTGACGAACCTGCCGCCGACTCGGTCATCAAGCTCAACCTTCCCGGCGGCAACTGACGTTCCCGCTAAGGTTGCAAAACAAAGCCCGGCTGAAAATAGCCGGGCTTTTGTTTTTCAGGGACCGGCAAAGCATCACGCTACCGCGCATGGCCGATATCGGCGGCGCGCCACCACGAACGCCAACACGGCAACCCCGGCCAAAAAGGCATAAGTCGAAGGCTCGGGCACGGCTGTGTAGGTGAGGCTGAAGTTGTCGATGCCGAGCGTATCAAGGTTCCCAGTGCCAGTGAGGCTGGTGCCGCGAATGCGAATAAAGACATATTCGCTTTGGTTGTTCAGCGCGCTCAAGGTGACTGAGTTCGCCGTCAGAGTTGTCGGGTTAAAGGGTGTTCCAGTCGTGTAAGTGCCGAGAGAGGTAAAATTGCCGGTGGTGCCCACGCGGTATTCCAACGCATAGGTTTGGTTGTTGGCTACGTCATTGGCGGTGAAAATGCTCACGCTAAGGTTGAAATTTTGCAGCCCGCTGGTGTTTGCCAAAGCAAAGGTGACGGCCCCTTGTCGTGGCCCGGTATTTTCGCTGGTGACACCCACCGGGCGCCAGCCCAAGGCACGATCGGTATTGGCGTTTTGCGTGGCGGTGTTGTCAGAAGTGGTCCCGGTATTGCTGGCGATATTTCGAAAGACTCCAGTCGTGCTGCTCCAAACTGTGGCTGCTTGGGTGAAAATCGCTGCATCGCCCAGGGCAGACAGGGTCGCGCTGGTTGAAACCGACCACCCGGCCGGAAGCCCCGATCCGATGGCATTGAAATCCTGTGTGTAAGACGTTCCGGTCAACACGACTTGTGCATGCGCTGTCAGGGCTGTGGACAGCGCAATTATGGCGAGGGCGGGGCGCAGGGCTTTCATGGCTGAAAGATGCCGTAGTAACGCGACCACCATGTTGGATTTACCCGCCGGATTTGCACGTTTATTCGGCTTGGTGCCGGGGCCGGTGGGCAGGCCACTGGCTTCAGAATGGTCGGGGCGGCAGGATTCGAACCTGCGACCTCCTGGTCCCAAACCAGGCGCTCTACCAGGCTAAGCTACGCCCCGCAACCGGCCCCAAGGGACGCGCTTAAATCGAGTCTGTCAATGATTCCGGCGGCGTCTTTCGGGGGTTGGCATAAAGTTCTCTAAATCCATCGCCGGGCGGTGTTAATAATCTCTGCTTGCTTCAGGGGTGCTTTGAGTTAGTCCTGACTCTGCAAATTTCCAACATGGATACTATCTCACGCGAAAATAACAGTATGCTTCCGGTTGGCGGCATCATCGTGGGCGTCATCGCCCTGCTGCTCGGCGGCTACTCGGCCATCAAACTTTCCAGCGTCAACAAGGCGCTGGCCGCACACGAGGAAAGGCTCGCCCGGGTGGATGCGGTTGAATCCCAAGCTGCCACTTCCGCCGCCAGCGCCGAAAAGGCCGCCCGCGATGTGAATGCGCTTTCCCGCTCGACGCAGGACGCCTTCAACCAGGTCGCGGCCGAACTCGGCAACCTGCGCGCCGGCATCACCAAGCTTGAGGAGAGCGCCAAAGCGGCTCCTGTCGCCACCCGTTCCACGGGCGGTGCCCCGGCCGTGGCCGGCCCGGATGAATACATCATCAAATCGGGCGACACCGGTGCGAAGATTGCCCGTGAAAAAGGCGTCTCGCTCGCCGATCTGCAGGCTGTCAATCCCGGCGTGAACTGGACCCGTCTTGCCGTGGGCCAGAAGATCAAGCTGCCGAAGAAGTAAGCCGGCACCGATTTTTCCACCTGCCTCCTCGACGCAAAGTCAGGAGGCATTTTTTTTGACCGCATGGCGCAACCGTCTGACCAACCGGCCCGCTGGCAAAAGCTCGGCGAGCATTCGCTGGCGGTGACGCGCATCTTTGATTTGCGCAGTCGCCGTTATCGTCATCCGGCGCGGGGCACAGAGCAGGATTTCTTCGTGTTGCAGGCGCCCGAGTGGGTCAACGTGGTCGCGCTCACGCCGGAGCACCGCCTCGTGCTTGTGCGCCAGTTCCGCTTCGGCGTGGATGACTTTGCCCTCGAGATTCCCGGCGGCATGATCGACCAGGGCGAGGACCCGGTTGCGGCCGGCCGGCGCGAGTTGCAGGAAGAGACCGGCTATACGGGGACGCAGGCGCGGTTGCTCGGCGTGGTGCATCCCAACCCCGCGATTCAGAGCAACCGCTGTCATGTGGTTTTGGTCGAGGGCGCGGTGCGCAGCGCCGCGACGGATTGGGATCCCGACGAGGAGATCGCAATCAGTGCCCTGCCGGTCGAGGAGGTCTACGCGTTGGCGCGGAACGGCGGCATCACGCACGGTTTGGTGCTCAATGCGCTGATGTTCTTCGAGCCCCGTTGGCGCGAATTGCGCGGGTCGGGCGTTTGACTTCGCTTCCGGGAGCGTTTTGCTGCTGCCGACCTGTGATCTCCGCTCCGCAATTTGCCAACAGCCCCGCCGTCTTCGGCGCTCCGACGCCAGACCGGTTGCCGGGGCCGCTCGAGCAGGAGATCCGCCGGATTTACGCCCGCAGTCCGCTTTACGGCCGGCGCTTTCCGCTGCATCCGGACGCCCTGCAATGGTCGTGCTACCGCGAGATCCCGGCGCTTTCGAAGCAGGACATCGTGAAGGAAGGGCACCAGGCCTTCTTTACCGATTATGCGGAGATCGAGCGCGGGCTGCAGGACAAGCGCTTCGAATATGAATCCACTTCCGGCACCACACAGGGCCCCATGACAGTGATCATGGAGCAGGGGTGGTGGGATGCGCAGACCACCCGGGCTTACCGCGCCTCGCCCATCCTAAGCGAGTTCGCCGACCGGCCGCACCGCAAGTGCGTCCTCGCGCCGGTGGGCTGCTCCAGCAATCTCTGTCCCTACGAGGATCATCCGTTCCCGCACCGCTATTTCAACGGCACGGTCTATCTCAACCTGTCCAGCGATCCGTTTGCGTTCCCCGAGGCCGAGTGGGATCGCATCGTGCGCGAGTTGCAGGCCACCAAGCCCGACATCATCGAGGGCGAGCCCGTCTATCTCTCGTTGCTCGCGCGGGCCGCCCTGAAGCGCGCGGTCAGCGTGCCCAGCATCCGGGCCGTCATCCTCACCTACGGCAAGGCCAGCCGGCAGCACGGCCGCCGCATCGCCGAGGCTTTTCCCGCTCCGCAGGTTGACCTCTACGGCTCGACCGAGGCCGGCTACCTGTTTGTCGGCGAGGCGTTCAAGGACGACTCCCGCGTCATCGACGACAATGCCTTCATCGAGCTCGTGCCCTGGCGGGCGGAGTTGCCGGATGTTTTTCAGATCCATGTGACCACACGCGGCCGCGAAGCCATGCCGCTCCTGCGCTATCACACCGGCGATATCGTGCAAAAGTTCCCCAGCGGGTTCCGCATCCTCGGCCGTGAGGGCGGGATTTATTTCCGGCCCGACGGCTCGCTGGTGTCGCCGACGGATGTGGATGCCGTGTTGCCGGCAGATTTCGCCTGCTGGCACTACAGCTTGGTGCAGACTGCGGCGGACCGTTGGGACTTTCACTACGTCGCCGAACACACCGCCCCGGCCACGGTCGGCGCGGCGCTGGCGGGCCTGCTCGGTGCCGGAGTGCGCGTGAACGCTTTCCGCAAGCGGGTCATCGCGCCTGCGGCGAGCGGCAAGTTTGCCCTCCTGAAGCCGCTCGGACGTTGAGCCGCCGGCCCTTCTCCCGCGGGTAAGTCCGCCTTATATGCGGGTGGCTCATTTGGTCTACCCGGACCGGGCCTTTACATTGCCGGACGCTTTTGTCTTACCAAGAGGCACCGCGGTCAGTTCCCCGGCCGCCTTTTGACCTGTCCAATGAGCCTCATCGCCAACCTGTTCCGTTCCTCCGTCGGCCGGAAGATCCTGATGGCCCTCACGGGCCTCATCCTCGTCGGCTTTGTCGTCGGCCATCTGGTGGGCAACCTCCAGATCTTCGGGCATCCCGACAAGATCAACGGCTACGCCCAGTTCCTCCACCAGACCGGACCGCTCCTCTGGGTCGCGCGGCTCGGGCTGCTCGCTGCCGTCGTCATCCATATCTGGGCGGCCACGATGCTCACCTTGGAAAACAAACGCGCCCGCGGCCCCGAGGCCTATGCGGTGAAAACCTGGCTCCGCGCCTCGCTGGCTTCGCGCTACATTCGGTGGACCGGCTACATCGTGCTCGCGTTCATCGTTTATCACCTCGCCCATTTCACCCTTGGGGTGACGGATCCGGCCGATTTCAAAGACCGCCACGCCTACGTGCTCCAAGAGGATTACACCGTGATGGGCTTCGCCACCGTGCCGGCCGGGACCACGGTGCCCAATGTTTACCTGATGGTTTACCGCGGCTTCGAGAGCGCGCCGGTGGCCGTCTTCTACATCATCGCGGTCGGCCTGCTCTCGTTTCACCTCCTGCATGGGCTGGACAGCCTCTTCCAGAGTCTCGGCCTTCGCTCGGCGGCGTGGTCGGGCTGGCTGCGGCGCCTCGTGGCGCTGCTCTGCCTCGGTTATTTTCTCGGCAATCTCGCCATCCCCGCCGCCATCCTGAGCGGCGCCCTGCCGCTCCATCCCGCAGCGCAGGTGACGTCCGGCACCCCGAACTGATTTCCCGCCATGGCCAAACTCGATTCCAGGATTCCTTCCGGACCGCTCGCCGACAAGTGGCGCAAGCACAAGACGGACATCAAGCTCGTCAATCCGGCCAACAAGCGGAAATACGAGGTCATCGTCGTCGGTGCCGGTCTCGCCGGTTCCTCGGCGGCCGCGACCCTCGCCGAGCTCGGCTACCGGGTGAAATGCTTTGTCTTCCACGACAGCCCGCGCCGCGCGCACTCGATTGCCGCCCAAGGCGGCATCAATGCCGCCAAGAATTACCAGAACGACGGCGACTCGGTGCACCGGCTCTTTTACGATACCATCAAGGGCGGTGATTACCGCGCCCGTGAGGCCAACGTTCACCGGCTGGCCGAGGTCTCGGTCAACATCATCGACCAGTGCGCCGCGCAGGGTGTGCCCTTTGCCCGCGAATACGGCGGCCTGCTCGCCAACCGCTCCTTCGGCGGCGCCCAGGTCTCGCGCACCTTCTACGCCCGCGGGCAGACCGGCCAGCAGCTTCTCCTTGGCGCTTACAGCGCGCTTTCTCGCATGGTCGGGGCCGGCGGCGTCGAGCTGCACACCCATTCCGAGATGCTCGACCTCGTGCTGGTGGACGGTCACGCGAAGGGCGTGATCATCCGCAACCTGCTCACGGGTGAGATTACGCGCCACGCGGCCGATGCCGTCATCCTTGCGACCGGCGGCTACGGCAACGTCTTCAACCTCTCGACCTACGCGCGCCAGTCCAACGCCACCGCCAGTTGGCGGGCCTACAAGCGCGGCGCCTGTTTCGCCAACCCCTGCTACACCCAGATCCACCCGACCTGCATCCCTGTCAGCGGCGACTACCAGTCAAAGCTCACGCTGATGTCCGAGTCCCTCCGCAACGACGGCCGCATCTGGGTGCCGAAGAAAAAGGAAGACCGGCTCAAGGCCCCCGGCGACATCCCCGAGGCCGACCGCGATTATTTCCTCGAGCGCATCTACCCGAGCTTCGGCAATCTCTGCCCGCGCGATGTTGCCTCCCGCGCGGCCAAGCGCATGTGCGACGAGGGCCGCGGCGTCGGCGAGTCCGGCCTCGGCGTTTACCTGGATTTCTCCGACGCGATCAACCGCCTCGGCGAAAACGGTGTGCGCGAGCGTTACGGCAACCTTTTCGACATCTATCACGAGATCACCGCGGAGAGCGCCTACAAGCAGCCGATGCGCATCTTCCCGGCCGTGCATTACACCATGGGCGGCCTTTGGGTGGACTACAACCTGATGTCCAACATCCCCGGGCTCTTTGTTCTCGGCGAGGCCAACTTCTCCGACCATGGTGCCAACCGTCTCGGAGCCTCGGCCCTTATGCAGGGCCTCGCGGACGGCTACTTTGTCATCCCCTACACGATCGGCGATTACCTGGCGGGACAGAAGCCCGGCTCGCGACCCAAGACCGACCGCGCCGAATTCCGCCAAGCCGAGGAAAATGTCACGGGCATGACCAAGCGGCTCCTTGGCATCAAGGGCAAGGAACCCGTCAGCCACTTCCACAAGCGCCTCGGCAAGCTCATGTGGGAATATTGCGGCATGGCCCGCACCAAGGCCGGCCTGGAGACGGCGTTGCAGAAGATCCCCGAGCTCCGCGAGGAGTTCTGGGCCAGCGTCAATGTCCCCGGCTCCGCGGAGACGCTCAACCAGTCTCTCGAACAGGCCGCACGCGTGGCGGATTTTATCGAGCTGGGCGAACTCATGTGCCGCGATGCGCTCACCCGCGAGGAAAGCTGCGGCGGTCACTTCCGCGAGGAACACCAATACGAGGACGGCGAGTGCAAGCGCGACGACCAGAACTTCGCCCACGCTGCCGCCTGGGAATATCAGGGCGAGGGCAAGACCCCGCTGCGCAACGTCGAGCCCCTGAACTACGAATTCACAAAGATGAGCGTCCGCTCCTACAAATAAGCCCGGGGACATCACCATGGTCGCTGAAAAATCCTCCAAGAAACTCTTCAACGTCACCCTCCGCGTCTGGCGCCAGGCCGGTGCGCAAAGCCCCGGCAAATTTGTCGACTACACTGCGACGGACGTGAATCCCGACATGTCCTTCCTCGAGTTGCTCGACGTGGTAAACGACGGGCTCACCCGCAAGGGGGATGAGCCCATTGCCTTTGCCCACGACTGCCGCGAAGGCATCTGCGGCACCTGTTCCTGCACCATCAACGGCAAGCCCCACGGTCCCGGCCACGGCATCGCCACCTGCCAGCTCTACATGCGCACCTTCAAGGACGGCGACGTGATCATCGTCGAGCCTTTCCGCGCCCGCGCTTTTCCGCTGGTGAAGGACCTCGTGGTGGACCGCAGCGCCTTCGACAAGATTCAGCAGGCCGGCGGTTTCATCAGCGTGCGCACCGGCGCCGCGCCCGATGCCAACAGCATCCCGGTGCCGAAGGCTGACGCCGATCTCGCCATGGACGCCGCCACCTGCATCGGCTGTGGCGCGTGCGTGGCCGCCTGCAAGAATTCCAGCGCCATGCTTTTCGTGGCCGCCAAGGTCTCGCACCTCGGGCTCATGCCGCAGGGCCAGCCCGAGCGCGACCGCCGGGTGCTGGCGATGGTGCGCACGATGGACGATGCCGGCTTCGGCAACTGCACCAATCAATACGAGTGCAGCGCCGCCTGCCCCAAGCTCATCAGCCACGATTTCATTGCCCGCATGAACCGCGACTACCTGGCGGCGAGCGTCAAGTCGGCCTTCCAGCCTGTTTCGTTGGGCGGTGGAGGTGCGGGCTGAGCGGCTTCAGTCCTCCCTCTCGACGTCGAAGATCCGGCCCTTTGGTGACAGCTCCACCTCGGGCTTGATGACCTTGTATTGCAGCCGGACTTCTTAACGCGTCCGGCGATCTTCGGTCTCGCGCTCGGCGGAAAAGGTTTTGGGCCGGGAAAATACTCCGCGATGGTTTGGACCACCGGCGCGGAGCGAAGTGAGACCGGATGCGAACAGGATGAAGGAGACGATGAGGGTTTTCACAGTCTGGCACTCTTGTCCGGTTCGATCGCAAAGCCGGTGGCGCCGGCGATTTGCGTCCGGTCTTGGGCCCGGTGCGGCCGGTGTGATTTCCGGGCCAAAATCTTTTTTGCAACTTTCCCGGTGGTGCCGGGTTTTCATGGCATCAACACCTTCATATCCATGAACACCTCTGCCTTCATCAAACTCGCCTCGACCGTCGGCCTCACCGCGGTGGTGGCTTTCATCAATCCCGTGGCGGCCATCGCGATTCTCGCCGGCGCCGGGGTCATCGGCATCACCGTCACCGACTACCGGGCGCGGCGCGTCAGCTTCTCCGGCTTGGCGGCTTGATCCCCGTCTGGCCTGCACTGGGCGGCTCCGGCACCAGCCGGGGCCGCTTTTTTATTGGGCGAGGGGCGAGAGATCGACCCGGCCGTTGGCGACGTTGCGCACGCGGAGGCGTTCATCGCCGCGCTGCGACTGCAGCTCGCTTTCGAGGCGGTAGCTGACCGTGCGGTCGCCGCCCCCGGCGAGCAACTGCCGGAGCAGGGCCGGATTTTCCACGGTGAGCTTCACGTCGCGGGTGATGGCGCTGGCGGGCGCGAGCCCGAAAGGGGATTCGTTGATGATGCGGCCGACGGGCGTGCCGTTGAACTGCACGCGGTGCGTGCTGCGGCTGAAGCCGAAAGGCATGATGTTCTCGTTGATGAAGCGGAGCGTGAGCCCGACCTCCGCGAAATCGCCGGCGGCGGGCTGGACGGCCACGATGGCTACGCCGATTTCGCCGACGCGGTTGTCACGGGTGTTGCAGCCGGCGAACAGGACTAGGGTGGCGGCGAGCAGGGCGGGGAGGAACCGTTGCAAATGCATGCGCGCAGCCAAAGCCACGCCCGGGCAAACCGCAAGACCGGGCTCCATCATCGGGCGAGGAAAAGCGGGGCGTCCGGCCCCATGGGGAGGCCCAGCATGATCCAGGCGATGAGCAGCAGGATCCAGCCGATCGTGAATGCGATGGAGTAGGGCAGCATCGTGGCGATGAGCGTGCCGATGCCGGCCTTGGGATCGTATTTGTTGATGAAGGTGAGGATGAGCGGGAAGTAGCTCATCAACGGGGTGATGATGTTCGTCACGCTGTCGCCCACGCGAAACGCGCCCTGCACCAGCTCGGGCGAGAAACCCAGCAGCATGAACATGGGGATGAAGACGGGGGCGAGCAGGGCCCATTTGGCCGAGGCGCTGGAGATGAGGATGTTCACGAGGCCGGCGAAGAGCACGACGGCGATCATCAGCAAGACCGGCATCTCCTGCAGGCCGAGCCGCTGGATCAGCTCGGCGCCGCTCACGGCCGTGATAATGCCGAGGTTGGTCCAGTTGAAGTAGGCGATGAACTGCGCGGCGAAGAACGCCAGCACGATGAAGGAGGCCATGGACTTCATGGTGGCCGTCATCCCGCCCATGACGTCGTGGTCGTTCTTCACGGTGCCGGCGGCGAAGCCGTAGGCGAGGCCGGGGAGGAGGCCATAGAGAAAGATGAAGGTCACGAGGCCGACCATGAAGGCCGAGTCCTTCAGCTCGGGACTCTTCGGGTTGACGAGAAAGCCGTCGGCGGGGAGCAGGCCCCAGAGCACGACGCCGGTGAGTGCGAGACCGGCAAGTGCGGCGGCCCACAGGCCGCGTTTCTCGGCGGCGGCGAGCGGGCGCAGCTCCTCACGGGGGGCGGCGCCGCGATACTCGCCGAGCCGGGGCGCGGCGATTTTCTCGGTCACGAAGGTGCCGGCCGCGGTCACAATCACCACGGAGGCGGCCATGAAGTAATAGTTGCCGTAGGTGGCCACGCTGTAGGTTGGATCCACGATCTGCGCGGCGGCGGTGGAGAGCCCGGCGAGCAGGGCGTCGATCGAGCCGACGAGCAGGTTGGCGCTGTAGCCGCCGGAGACGCCGGCGAAGGCCGCCGCGAGCCCGAGCAGCGGATGCCGGCCCAGGGTGTGGTAAAGCGCGGCGGCCAGCGGCGTGAGCAGCACGTAGCCGACCTCGCTGCCGGCGTTGGACATCACGCCGGCGAAGACCACCATCGGGGTGATGAGCTTGGCGGGCGAGGCCAGCACCACGAGCCGCAGGCACGCGCCGATGAGCCCCGAGTGCTCCGCGATGCCGATGCCCATGAGACAGGCGAGCGAGATGCCGAGCGGCGGGTAGGCGAGGAAGTTGCGCGTGAGCTCCGTGATCATCCGCTGCACGCCCTCGACGGTCATCAGGTTGACCGCTCCCACGACCTGGCCGGTGGAGGGATGCGTGACCGCGACGCCGAGGGCGCTGAAGAGGCCCGAGGCGAGGACGACGATCGCGGCAAGCGCGACAAAGAGCGTGGCCGGATGGGGCAGGGCGTTGCCGGCGCGCTCGACGAGGGTGAGAAACCGCTGGAAGGCCGACGCTGGGGCGGCCGCGGGGACGTTGCTCATGCGGGGAGCAAGCGCGAGCGCCCGGCCGACCGCAAGCCCGGGCTCCGCTGTCGGCTTACGTGGCGAGGGTCAGGCCGGCGCCGGGGCCCACCGGCAGGCCGAGCAGGATCCAGCCGATGAGCATGAGTGTCCACGCGATCATGAAGGCGATGGAGTAGGGCAACATCAGGGCGACGAGCGTGCCGATGCCGGTCTTGGGCGCGTAGCGCACGGCGTAGGTGAGGATGAGCGGGAAATACGGCATCAGCGGCGTGATGATGTTGGTGCAGCTGTCGCCCACGCGGTAGCTGGCCTGCACGAGCTCCGGGGTGTAGCCGAGCAGCATGAACATCGGCACGAAGATGGGTGCGAGCAGCGTCCACTTTGCCGAGGCGCTGCCGATAACGAGGTTCACCACGGCGGTGAAGAAAACCAGCGCGACCATCAGGAGCACCGGCTGGTTTTGCAGGTTGAGGCTCTGGATCAGGCCCGCGCCTTTCACCGCCATGATGGTGCCGAGGTTGGTCCAGTTGAAGTAGGCGAGGAACTGCGCGGCGAAGAACGCCATCACGATGTAGGAGGCCATCGTGGCGATGGAGCTGTCCATGCCGCGCACGACGTCGTTGTCGTTGCGCAGCGTCCGCGCGCCGATGCCGTAGGCCAGGCCGGCCACCAGCCCGTAGAGGAAAATGAAGAAGATGAGCCCGCGGATGAAATAGGACGCGAGGAAGGTGGGATTCTTCGGATCGAGCAGGAAACCGCCGGCGGGCAGCGTGCCCCAGAGGATCACGCCGGTGAGGGCGAGCGTGGCGATGACCGAGGACCACAGCCCGCGTTTCTCCGCGGCGTCGAGCGGCTTGATTTCCTCGGGCTTGGCCTCGCCGTCGTAGGGGCCGAGCCGCGGTTCGATGATCCTTTCCGTCACCCAGGTGCCGACGACGGTGATGAGCACGGAGGCGGCGATGAGGAAATACCAGTTGGCCGTGGCGTGGACCTCGACGCCCGGCTGCACCACCGCGGCGGCCGCCTGCGTGATGCCGGCGAGCAGCACATCGATGGTGCCGAGCACGATGTTGGCGCTGAAACCGCCCGACACGCCTGCGAAGGCGGCGGCGAGCCCGGCCAGCGGATGGCGGCCCGCAGCGTGGAACATCGCCGCGCCGAGCGGGATGAAGAGCACGTAGCCCACGTCGGCCCCCGAGTGGGAAAGGATGCCGCCGAAGATGACCACGGCGCACAGCCACCGGCGCGGGGTGGCCAGCACGATCAGCCGCAGCGCGGCGGTGATGAGCCCGGAGCGCTCCGCCACGGCGATGCCGACGAGGCAGGCCAGCACGGTGCCGAGCGGCGGGAAGCCCACGAAATTGGGCACCACGCTGATGATCATCCGGTGCAGGCCCTCGAGGTTGAGCAGGTTGACCACCGCAATCTCCTGCTGGGTGACCGGATGGATCGCGGTCACGCCCATTTTGCTGAAGACCCACGAGAGCAGGACGATGAGTCCGGCGAGCAGGGCGAAGAGCGTGGAGGGGTTCGGCAGGGTGTTGCCGACGCGCTCGATGATGCTGAGAAACCGCTGGAACAACGACCGGCCGGCGGCGGCAGTGGGGGAACTCATCCGCCCGAGCATGGGGCCGGCGGCCCCGGGTGCAATCCCGCGTGCGGCGGGCTCAGAACATCGTGAGCGCGCGGGCGCTCTCCAGCACGACCCAGGCACAGCCCAGGCCGACCAGAACGTAGAGCCCCTGCCGGGCGAGCCGGCGGCCGCGCAGCACGGTGTCGTGGAAATTGGTGTCGAGCGTCTTGCGGTTGCTCTGGGCCAGAAAACTCACGAACCGCGGGTTCCGCAACTGGCCGCGGCCGTCCCGGGACAGGCCCGAGCGGATCGCCGGGCGGTGCAGGAGGTTGGCCAGAAAGCGCAGCATGGGACGGGCATAACGCCGGTTGGGGCCGGATTTTTCAAGGTGAAACTCGCCTTCCGCTGGATTTGACGCCTTTTTCTCAACCAGCCCATGCACCGCTTTCACTACGCCGGCGCCGATCTGCACTGCGAATCCGTGGACCTTGCGGCCATTGCCCGGCTCTACGGCACGCCGACCTACGTTTACAGCGCGGGCACGATGGCCGACAATTTCCAGCGGCTGCAGGCGGCGATGGCCGGGCTTGACGTGCGCATCTGCTATGCGGCGAAGGCCAACTCCAACCTCGCGGTGTTGCGGCATTTTTCGAACCTCGGCACCGGCTTCGATCTCGTGAGCGGCGGCGAGATCCGGCGCGTGCTCGCGGCCGGCGGCACGCTGGCGGAGAGTGTCTTTGCCGGGGTCGGCAAGACCGAGGCGGAAATCGCACTGGCGCTGGAGCACGGCATCCACGCCCTGCACGTTGAGAGCGAACCGGAGCTGGCGCGCATCAACCACGTGGCCGGGAAGCTCGGCGTGGTGGCGCCGGTGGCCTTCCGCATCAATCCCGATGTGGATGCTGGCACGCACGCGAAGATCACGACCGGGAAAAGCGGCAACAAGTTTGGCCTCCCGCTGAGGCAGGCCGTCGCCGCCCATGAAGCCGCGGCCAAGCTGAAGCACATCCGCATCCGCGGCGTGCAGATGCACATCGGCTCGCAGCTCACCGCCGCGGGTCCCTTCGTGGCGGCCGTGGAGAAGCTGCGGCCCTTGGTCGCCCGGTTGCAGGCGGACCACGGCATCGAGTATTTCTCCATCGGCGGCGGGCTCGGCATTGTTTACCAGGATGCGCTCGCCAGCGGAACAGCGGCCTGGTGGGAGACGCAGCCGGCGGACCGGCGGCCGCTGACCCCGGAGGCCTACGGCGCGGCCCTCGTGCCGCTGCTGGAGCCGCTGGGGCTGAAGATCCTGCTGGAGCCGGGCCGTTTTCTCACCGGCAACGCGGGCGTGCTGCTCACCCGCGTCGAGCACCTCAAGCGCGGCGCGGACAAAAACTTTCTCATCGTGGATGCCGCGATGAACGATCTCGTGCGGCCCGCCATGTATGAGAGTTATCATGAATTCGTGCCGCTGCACCGCGACTCCTCGCGCCGGGCGCTGGTGGCCGACATCGTGGGGCCGGTGTGCGAGAGCGGCGATTGTTTTGCCCATGACCGCCGGTTGCAGGAGGTCGGCGAGGGGGAGCTGCTGGCCTGCCTGAGCGTGGGCGCCTACGGGTTTGCGATGGCCGGCCGCTACAACACCCGGCCGCTGCCGGCCGAGGTGCTCGTGCAGGGCAGCGCGTTCGAGCTGGTGAACGCCCGCGAGACTTTCGAGCAGATGACGGCCGGCGAGAAGATCCCGGCGTTTCTGCAGTAGCGCCCGGGCGAAAAAAATTCGTGCCGGCACCGGGAAACCCTGCCACACTTCGCGACATGAATTTCACGGTCATCGGTGCGGGAGCCTGGGGCACGGCATTTGCCGTGCATCTGGCCCGCATCGGGCGCGACGTCACGCTGGCACCCCGCCGGGCGGAGCAGGCCGCGGCGTTACAGGCCGGCCGCGAAAATGCCGAGTATCTACCCGGCGTGGTGTTGCCGGCTTCCCTGCGAATTGAAACCGACCTGGAAAGGGCGCTGGCCGAGGCCGAGGTCGTGCTGCTGGCCTGCCCGTCGCAGGCGTTGCGCGAGACCTGCGGCCGGGTGCGGGCGGCGTTGCCCGCCGGGCCGCGGGTGCGGCTGGTGGCGAGTCTGGCGAAGGGGTTGGAACTGGGCACGCATCTCCGTCCTTCGGAAGTGATGGCGGCCGTGTTGCCGACGCTGCTGGTCGGTTCGCTCACCGGCCCGACCAACGCCGGCGAGGTGGCCCGGGGGATGCCGGCGGCGATGGTGCTGGCCGCGGAGCGCGACAGCGCCTGCGTGCAGGAGGTGCAGGCGGTGTTGAGTGCGGCGACGCTGCGGGTTTACACGAGCACCGATCTGGCGGGCGTGGAGTTTGGCGGTTGCCTCAAAAACATCTACGCGATCGCGGCCGGCTGCTGCGACGGTCTGAAGCTGGGCGACAACTCCAAGGCGGCGTTGTTGACCCGTGCACTCACCGAGATGGTGCGCGTGGGCACGGCACTCGGCGCCCGGGCGGAAACCTTTTACGGGCTCAGCGGTTTCGGCGACCTCGTAGCGACCTGCCACGGCGGGTGGAGCCGCAACCGCGAATTCGGCCAGCGCATCGGCGAGGGGGCCAAGCCTGCTGACCTTGTCGCCGGCCGCAAGACCGTGGTCGAGGGTTACAAGACCACCCAGGCCTTTGCCGGGCTTTGTGCCGACCGCGGCATCGACGCGCCCATCCTGCGGGAGATGCAGGCCATCCTCTTTGAGGACAAGCCGCCGGCCGCGGCGCTGGCCGCGTTGATGACCCGCGGGCTCAAGAGCGAGAGCCCGGTGCCGCGGCGCTGAGCCTCACTCGGCAAAGGTGCCGCGGCGCTTCTCCTTGATCCAGATGAAGCCGATGATGGCGGTGAGCAGCGCGATGCAGATGGGATAGATGAGCCCGGCGTAGATGTTGCCCGTGCGCGCGACCAGGGCCGTGGCGATGAAGGGCACGAGGCCGCCGAACACGCCGTTGCCCACGTGGTAGGGCAGCGACATCGAGGTGTAGCGGATACGTGTCGGGAACAGCTCCACGAGGAACGCCGCGATCGGGCCGTAAACCATCGTCACGAACAGCACCTGCACGAGCACGAGGATGACGAGCATCACCTCGTTGAGCGGGTTGGAGAAATACATCATGCCCTGGTAGATCGGGTAGTAGAGCAGGGCCGCGAGCACGCAGCCGGTGAGGATGATGGGCTTGCGCCCGATGCGGTCCGACAGGCTGCCGAAGAAGATGAAGAACGGCGTGCCGAGCAGCAGCGCGATGGCGATGATGATGTTGGCGGTCACGAATTCCACGCCGCCCGCGCGCTGGAGGAAGAACAGCGCGTAGAACTGTCCGGTATACCACACCACGCCCTGGCCCATGGTCGCGCCGAGCAGCGCGAGGATGACGAGCCGCCGGTTCTCCGGCTGCACGAAGCTCTCCTTGAGCGGGTTCTTCGAGAGCTTGCCCTCGGACTTGGCCTTGGCGAAGAGCGGCGATTCGGACATCCGCACGCGGATGTAGTAGGAGAGCAGCACGAGGAAGATCGAAAGCAGGAAGGGCAGCCGCCAGCCCCAGTCCTCGAAGGTCTCGCGGCCGAGCAGTTGCCGGCAGAGCAAAATGACGCCCAGCGCGACGAAGAGGCCGAGCGTGGCGGTGGTCTGGATGAAGCTGGTGTAGAAACCGCGGCGGCCGTCCGGCGAGTGCTCGGCCACGTAGGTGGCGGCGCCGCCGTATTCACCGCCGAGGGCGAGACCCTGCACGAGCCGCAGCACGACGAGAAGGATCGGCGCAAAGATGCCCCATTGCTGGTAACCGGGCAGGATGCCGATGGCGAAAGTGGCCCCGCCCATCAGCAGCAGGGTGAGCAGGAAGGTGTATTTCCGCCCGACGATGTCGCCGAGGTAGCCGAAGACGATCGCGCCGAAGGGCCGCACGATGAAGCCGGTGGCGAAGACCGCGAGGGTGGAGAGAAAGGCGGCGGTCGGGTTGCCCTGCGGGAAATACTGCGTGGAGATGATCGTCGCGAGCGCGCCGAAGATGTAGAAATCATACCATTCGATGAGCGTGCCGGCGGACGAGGCGCCGATCACCTTCCAGATGCCCTTGGGGGCGGGGGTTGCTTTCATGGGGTGGGCGACGTTGTGGGCGAATCGCTGCCCCGGTGCAAGGATGCGTTGGGCGTGGGGCTGCGCAGGCAACGGTCCGCTCGGAGATCGGACCCTACCGGCGCTGCCGCGCCACAGCGTTTCAAACTGAACTCCAAATGCCGCGGATGACAGCCTACCTCATTGCACGACATCGCGCAGGCGCGGCTGCGCGAGGGCGTGGCGGCGGTGGACGTCCAGGTAGGTGTCGTCGCACATGCGGTCCACCGCGGCGTGGTCGGGGAATTGCGCGAGGAAGCCCGGGTGGTGCGGTTCGAGGGCGAGCCGGGCGGTGGCGAGCCAGCCGGCGATGAGTTCGCGCGGGTTTTCATCGCCTACGGCGATGCGGATCGTGGTCGGAGTGATGCCGGCATCGCGCAGGGCGGCGGGGCTGAGTTCGCTGTGCGAGGTGAGGGCGGGGCAGAGGACGACGGTGTTGCTCTGGCCGAGCGAGACCTGGTGGCCAAACATCGGCGCGAGGCTGTCGAAGAAGCGCTCGAAGGTCAGGCGGTCGAGCCCGGCTTTTTCAAAATCCACGGTGAAGAGCGGCGCGGGCAGGCCGAGGTAGGAGAGCCGGTCGCAGATGGCGTGGTTGGGGTCGCCGGGGCTGGCCGGCCCGCTGACGTGGAGGAGCGGATGCGCGGCGAGCCAGCGCGCGAGGATGAGCGTGTTGATGCACTTCTTCAGCATGCGCATCTCCAGCGTCTTCATGCCGCTGAGCACCTCGAAGGCCTTGTCCGCGTCGAGGAAAGCGCCCTTCACGTAATAGACGTTCCAGAAGAGCGTGCGGTCCCAGCCGGGGTCGCCCTTGGGGATGAACATGTCGGCGTTGCGCCCGATGACGACGCCGGCGGTCGTGTTGCCGTCGCCGACGAGATCCTTCGTGTAGCTGTGGATGACGAAATCCGGCCGCGCGGCGGGGTCGGGCTCCTGCAGCGGGCGCACGAGGAAGGGCGTGCCGACGGTGGCGTCGAGCATCACGGTGAGGCCGGCGGCGTGGGCGGTCCGGCAGATGGCGGGCACGTCGAGGAAGTTGCCGTGCGGGTTGCAGGGGCTTTCGAGGTAAACGTAGATGCGCCGACCCTCCGCGAGCCGGCCGGCGTATTTGGCCTGCGCCGCGGCGAGGGCCCGCGTGAAGTCGTCCGCGGTCACGCCGTCGAAGAACTCCACGCCGACGTCGAGGTTGGATTTCTTGGCGAACCAGTCGTGGAGCAACTGGTGGGTGCCGCCGTAAACGTTGCGCGAGGCCAGGACGACGTCGCCGTAGCCGACAAGGTGGGAGAGGATGCCGTCGATGGCGGCCATGCCGGAGTTGAAGTTCCACGCGAGGTATTCCGCCGACATCGCGCCGGCCTCGATATCCACGATGTGGTTGGCGAGGGAGATCGAGGTGGGGTTGAGCAGGCGCGAGTAAATCTCGTGCAGGAACTCGCGGCCTTGGAAGGCGTCGTCGATCCACTCGGTGCACGCGAAGATGTAGGTGGCCGTGCGGGTGATGACGGGGTTGGCGGAAAAGATGGCCGCGACGTTGTCGAAGGTCGGGTAGGGCCCCTTGGCGAGCGAGGTGGCGGTGGAGTGGCCCAGCGACTGGTGGACGGCGCGGGTGGGGTTTTGCAGGGTGTCGAGCAGCTTCGCCAACTGGAAAGCGAGGAACTTCTTCGCATTGAAAAGCGCCACGCGGTCGGCCTGTGGCAGCCGGGCGAGCGTGCGCGTGGTGGCGGTCCAGAGTTCGTCGAGGTCGCCGTGCGCGGCGTAGAGCCGGCCGGCGAGGCGGAGGAGCGGCGCGCCGACGGGTGAATCGGGATCGAGGTGAAAATGGGCGAGCTGTTCGCGGGCGAGCCCGTTGAGGGTGGTGGCGGCGGTCGTCTTGCGCCGGGGGGAGAGCAGTTTGGCGGCGGGGGCGGGCATAAATGCGGGGATGGCATTTATGACACAACGGCCGCGCGGCGCCGCAAAGCAATAGCCGGCGGCGGGACGGGTTTAAGCCGTTTGGCGGAGGGGCCTCAGCGCTGCACCTGCTCGATTACGGTCACCCGGCCGTTGATGAAGGTGATGCGGATGCGCTCGTCCACGCGATCGCGGTAAATGTCGGTGCGGATCGGTTCGAAGTAGATGATACGTTCGCCGGTGCGGGGATGGACGGTGACATAGCGGCGGTAGCCCATGGTCGTGGTGCCAACGTATTCTTGGAAATAGGTGCTGTAGATCCAGACCTGCTCGCGGCCGGCGGCGGTGACACGTTCGCGCCGCTCATCGGGCCGGCCGAGCGCGATGTAAACCATGTCGGTGTCGTAGCCGACCTCGACCATGCCTTGGCGCAACTGTTCCTGCGTGGCGGGGTCCAGCGAGGCGAAGACGGCGGCCTTCTCCTCGATGCGGCGGTCGATGGTGCTGCAACCGGCCAGCAACACGAGGAAGGGAAGGAAGAGCAGGCGGGTTTTCATGGTGGGATTGGACGCCCGGAACGTTGCTTGGTTTCGTGAAATTCGCAAATCCCGACTTGGCGCACGGTTGCAGGCTGGCAGGATCGCGGCGTGCTTCACTCCGGTCTCGTCTCGATCACCTTCCGCCAGCTCGCGCCCGCCGCCATCGTGGAGCTCGTGCGCCGCGCGGGGCTGCGCGGCATCGAGTGGGGCGGCGATGTGCATGTGCCGCATGGCGACCTTGCGCGGGCCAAGGAAGTGCGGCAACTGACGGAGCAGGCGGGCCTCACGGTGCCGGCCTACGGCAGCTATTACCGGGCCGGGCGGAGCGAGGACGAAGGGCTGCCCTTCGCCAAGGTGCTCGAGTCGGCCGTGGCGCTGGGGACGCCGCTCATCCGCATCTGGGCGGGGGCTGCGGGTTCGGACGTCACCGGCGAGGCCGCGCGTGCGCCCATCGTGGCCGACCTGCGGCGCATCACGGAGTTGGCTGCCCACGCGGGCGTGCGGGTGGCGGCCGAGTTTCACGGCCACACGCTCAACGACACCAACGCCGCCGCGGACCGGCTCCTGCACGAGGTGGAGCATCCCAATTTTTACTCCTACTGGCAGCCGCTGACCGACATGAGCGATGCCGACTGCCTCGACGGGCTGGCGGCCCTGCGGCCGCGGCTGGCCCATGTGCATGTGTTCCAGTGGCGGACCTATCGCGACCGGCAGCCGCTGGCCGAGGGCCGGGAGCGTTGGGCAAGGTTTTTCCAAAGCGCGGCTGCGGCCCCGGGCGACCGGTATGCGATGCTGGAGTTCGTGCGGGACGATGCGCCGGAGAATTTCGTGCGCGACGCGGCCACGCTGAAAGCACTGCTCGCCGCGCTTGATTGATCGGGGCGTAAAAAGACCGCGGCCTGCGCCGCGGTCTTGGCCTGATCAGAAACCACCAGCCGCGCTCAGAATCGGAAGCTCAGGCCGGCGGAGAGGGCGACGTCGTCACCGACCTTGAAGTTGGTGCCGGCGAGTTTCACGTCGTCGATCCAGAGGTATTTCGCACCGAGGCTCAGGGTGGCGGCAGGTGACACGCGATAGGTGACACCGGCGAAACCCTGTGCGGCAAACGAGGAGTCGCTCAGCCGGACGGGTCCGCCGATGCCCACGCCTTGCACGCGCGTGCGGGCCGAGCCGGCACCCGCGCCGACGTAGTAGCCGAAATTGCCGCGGGTGGCGGCTTCGAGCCGGTAGTTGAGCGTCAACGGCACGAGGTTGGCGCTGCCGCCGGCCTGCTTGGTCTTGGCGTAGCCGATCTCGGCTTCGAGAAACTGCGCGCTGGTGTCACCGGCCTTCAACTGCCAGCCGACGCTGGCGGTGGAGTAGGCCTCCTCGGCATCGAGGAGATAGCCGAGGTCGGCGCGGGCGACGAAGGTCCGGGCCGAGGCCGTGAGACCGGTGAGGAGCAACAGAGGGATGAGGAGTTTTTTCATGGTATGTCTTGGTTTGCGCCCGGCGGTCCGGGCGGAAGCAAGGGACCGAGCGTGGCGGCGAAGGTTTCATTTTCGCGCGTGCTATATTTTCGCCGCGAGGATTTCGCGCGGAACAATTTTCGCGACCGATCACCGATCGGCGTCATCAACCGCGGATCGCACCGATCGATGCGGATGTGATGCGGCCATGGTTGGGGCAGGGTCAAATTTGACGCCCGGGCCCAATAATCGGGCGCGAAAAAGGCCGCGGCTTGCGCCGCGGCCTTTTGGGTCAGTTGTGTGTTGTGGTGGGCTTACTCCAGGCCGAGGGCGTGGCTGATGGCCGGGGCGAAGCGCACGATGAGGCCGGCAAACACGACCGAGACGATGGAGATGAGCTTGATGAGGATGTTGAGCGAGGGGCCGGAGGTGTCCTTGAACGGGTCGCCCACGGTGTCGCCGACGACGGTCGCCTTGTGGTCGGGCGAGCCTTTGCCATAGACGATGCTCTTGGGCCGGCCGGCGGCGATTTCGTCCTCGGCGCGGGCGACGATGGCATCGCGCACTTCGGTGGGGATTTTTTCCCGCACGGCGGCATCGTTCTTCACGGTCTCGGCGGTGATGCGGCCGTAGGACTCGAGGAGTTTCTTGGCGTTGTCCCACGCACCGCCGGCGTTGGCCATGAAGACCGCGACGGCGAAGCCGGAGACGAGGCCGCCCGCGAGCATGCCGAGCACGCCGCCGACGCCGAGGATGAGGCCGAGGGCGATGGGGGCGGTGATGGCGAGGATGGAGGGCACGATCATCTCTTTCTGTGCGCCGGCGGTGGAGATGGACACGCAGTTGGCGTAGTCTGGGTATTCCACGCCTTCGTGGGTGACGCGCTTGGGCCAGGACTCGGGGTCGGCGATATCGGCCTCGCTCATGCCGGCGGCGCGGAAGGCCTCGCGCATCTTGGCGAACTGGCGCCGGCACTCCCGCATCATGCGGTAGGCGGCGCGACCGACGGCGTTCATGGTGAGCGCGCAGAACAGGAACGTGAGCAGCACGCCGATGAAGAGACCGGCGATGACGCGCGGGTTGGTGAGCGTCACGTCGTAGTAGCGCATGATCTCGTCGATCGTGGCCTGGCGGGAGGAGACGACGTCGAAGCGGGCATTTTGCCCGGCCCAAGTGACGGTGTAGCGATTGGCGTTGAAGGGATCGGTGCCGACCGCGGCGACCGGGAGCTGGGCACCGACCGGGATGTCGCGGACGGTCTTGCGCGGGAGTTCGTGCGAAGGGAGGAAGAGCGCGCCGTCGTAGTAATCCGTGCCGTCGGCCATGGCCTTGGGGAAGGCGACGGCGAATTTGCCATAGCCTTGGTGGACGGCAACCGGGGCGGCCTGCTCGGCGGCATGGGCTTTGCCGTAGCTGACGGCCTGCGAGGTGATCTGCGTCTGCACGATCTGCACGTAGGCGGCGAAAAGGGCTAGGGCGGTGAGCGCGGCCGAACCGATGGCGAAGCCCTTGCCGGTGGCGGCGGTGGTGTTGCCGAGTGAGTCGAGCATGTCGGTGCGCTTGCGGACCTCGGGCGGCTGGCCGGACATCTCGGCGTTGCCGCCGGCGTTGTCGGCGATGGGGCCGTAGGCGTCGGTGGCGAGGGTGATGCCGAGGGTGGAGAGCATGCCGACGGCCGCAATACCGACACCGTAGAGACCGAGGAGGAAGCTGTCGGCGCCGCCCGCAAAGAGGAAAGCGCCGAGGATGGCGATGGCGGTGGTGAGCAGGGAGGCCCAGGTGGACTTCATGCCCTCGGCGACACCGGCGATGATGACGGTGGCCGGGCCGGTGAGGGCCTGGTTGGCAATGGCCTGGGTGGGCGGGCGCTCGTAGGAGGTGTAGTATTCCGTCGCGTAGGCGATGACGAGGCCGGCGCTGAGGCCGAGGGCAATGGAGACACCGAGCCGCCACCAGGCGGTGCCCGCAGCCTCCAGTGCCGCCGCATGCGCGCCGGAGCCGAAGAGGTAGTAGAGGATGCCGAACGCGCAGACGGCGATGAGCGCGGAGGCGACATAGACGCCGGTGTGCAGGCTCTTGAGGAGCTGGGCGAAGGTGGCGTCCTCCCGCGTGCGCACGGCGAAGATGCCGAAGATGGAGCAGATGATACCGAGGCCCGCGAGCGCGATGGGCGCCGCGGCGAGCTGGAGCGCGAAGGAGGCGGCGCCGGTGGTGACGCCGAGCACCGAGATGGCCGCGGCCGCGCCGAGCGCGAGCGTGGCGAGGATAGAGCCGTAGTAGGACTCGTAGAGATCGGCGCCCATGCCGGCGACGTCGCCGACGTTGTCGCCCACGTTGTCGGCAATGGTGGCGGGATTGCGCGCGTCATCCTCGGGGATGCCGGCCTCGACCTTGCCGACGAGGTCGGCGCCGACGTCGGCAGCCTTGGTGTAGATGCCGCCGCCCACGCGGGCGAAGAGGGCCTGGGTGGAGGCGCCCATGCCGAAGGAGAGCATGATGGTGGTCATCTCGGCGATGCGCTCGGAGGGGCCGCCGGAGAGGCCGAAGAATTCACCGTAGGAATTGAGGACGAAGAACCAGAAGGAGATGTCGAGGAGCGCGAAGCCGACGACGTTGAGGCCCATGACGGCGCCGGAGCGGAAGGCGACAACGAGGCCCTCGTTGAGGGATTGCTTGGCGGCGAAGGCGGTGCGGGCGGAGGCGTTGGTGGCCATCTTCATCCCGAACCAGCCCGTAAGCCCGGAGAGCAGGCCGGCGATGGGCACACCGATCATCGTGAGCCCGGGCTGGAGGCCGAGCAGCCAGAGCAGGCCGAGGAAGACGACCAGCGCCACAAAGACGACCGAGACGACCTTGTATTGGCGGAAGAGGTAGGCGATGGCGCCTTCGCGGACGGCCTGGGCGATGCGCACCATCTCCGCGTCGCCTTCCGAGCGTTTCATGACGGAGGCGCTGAAAAAGCGCGCCATCAGGAGGGCGGCGACACCGGCGACCGGTGCGAGCCAGAACAGGGAGGGGATATCAGACAGGGTAGCCACGGGCCACGGAACGGACACGTTCATATTTTAGGGGGTAGGGGTTGGGGGTAAACTGGAGACCAGTTGTCGGGTAGGGGCGGGAGGTTGGTAAGGCCCCCCGGCAAAGGCCAGCGCGTTCGGCGGGGGCCACGGCAGGCATTAGAAATCTTTCATGCGCACATGAATCCGGGCCATGCAGCTTATAAACCGGCGTGCGTCATAGCGCCGGCGGGAATCAACGCAGGGTTGCCAGTGGCCGCGGGATGCGCCCATCGTGCGCCCACCCCATGCACCACCTACGTTTCCGGCAGGTTCACCTCGATTTCCACACCAGCGGACTGATCCCCGGCATCGGGGCGAAGTTCAACAAGCGGCAGTTCCAGGAGGCGCTCAAGGTCGGCCATGTGAACTCCATCACGGTGTTTTCCAAGTGCCACCACGGCTACAGCTACCATCCGACGAAGGTCGGCAAGATGCACCCGCACTTGAAGACCGACCTGCTCGCGCGGCAGATCGAGGCATGCCGCGAGATCGGCGTGCGCTGCCCCATCTACCTGAGCGCCGGCCTCGACGAGCTGGCGGCCTTCGCCAACCCGACCTGGGTGGTGAAGAAAAAAGACGGCACCACCTACAAGCCGCTCGAGGTCGAGTGGTTCGTGCGCATCCTGCGGTTCAATTCGCCCTACCTCGACTACCTCTGCGCGCAGATCGAGGAAGTCTGCCAGCGGTGGCCGGACAACGACGGCATCTTCCTGGACATCATCGGCACGCACCGCGACTACAGCGACGACGCGCTGAAGGAAATGAAGCGGCTCGGCTACAACCCCGAGAACGACGCCGATGTCGCCCGCTACGGCGAGGACGTGCTCTACCGGTATTTCAAGGCGACGACGGCGGCGGCGAAGTCGGTGCGCAAGGATACGCCGGTCTTCCACAACTCCGGCCACATCTCCGTGGGCGCGCGGAAAGCCCTCGGCTACAACACGCACCTCGAGCTCGAATCGCTGCCCACCGGCGGCTGGGGCTACGACCACTTCCCGCTCTCCGCGCGCTACGCCATCACGCAGAAGTGGGACTTCATGGGCATGACCGGCAAGTTCCACAACACGTGGGGCGAGTTCGGCGGCTTCAAGCGCGCGGCCGCGCTCCAGTATGAGTGCGGCGCGATGCTGGCCTACGGCGCGAAGTGCAGCGTGGGCGACCAGTTGCACCCCGACGGCGAGATGAACCTCGACACCTACCGGCTCATCGGCGCGGCCTATGCCGAGGTCGAGCGCAAGGAGCCGTGGTGCGATCACGTCAAACCCGTGGCCCGCATCGCCCTCGTGAGCTGCGAGCAAAACCAGCACCGCTGGCGGGGCGGCCATGCGCAGTCGGTCGTGGCCGACGAAGGCGTGGGCCGCATGCTGTTGGAGCTGCACCAGCCTTTCCTGATGCTCGACGAGCACGCGGACTGGGTGGGCTTCGATCTCGTGGTGCTGCCGGACACGTTTGTCATGACGCCGGCCTTCCGCGCGAAGGCGGAGAAATTCCTCAAGGCCGGCGGCCGCATCATCGCGGCGGGCTCGGCCCTGCTCGACGAGAAGCAGGAAAAGTTCGCGATTGATCCCGGCGCCAAGCTCCTCGGCCGCTCCGCCAACGATCCCGATTACCTCGTGGCGACGAAGCTCACGCCGGACATCGCCGTGCGGTCGCCCATCGTGATCCTCGGCGGCGCCTATGAGATCAAGCCGACGACGGCCAAGGTGCTCGCGGAGCGGCGCGCGTCGTATTTCAACCGCACCTGGGAGCATTATTGCTCGCACCAGCATGCGCCCGACGCACCCGCCAAGGTCTCGCCGGCGGCGGTGCTCGGGAAGCAGATTGCCTATTTCGCGCACAATCTCTTCAGCGCCTACCGCACCTACGGGCAGCCGCTCTACCGCGATTTCTTTGCCGCGGCGCTGCGGCACCTGCTCGGCGACCGGCTGCCGGTCGAGACGAGCCTGCCTTCCACCGGACGCATCAACGTCCTCGAGCAGCCCAAGGAGCGGCGCTACGTGGCGCACCTGCTCTTCGCGGTGACCAGCAACCGTGGCACCTTCCACGGCAAACCGGTAGAGATCATCGAGGACCTCGTGCCGCTGCGCGACACGCGGGTGCGGCTCCGACTGCCGCGCAAGGTGAAGCAAGTGCGCCTCGTGCCGGACGGTGGCGACTTGGCCTTCACCGCCCACGCCGACGGGGTGGAGTTCAACGTGCCGGAATTCACCGCGCACCAAATGATTGAGCTGGGTTATTGAGCGATGGCGGCGAAAACAGTCCGCTTCGCGGTGGCCAACGATCTGCATGCTCAGTTCGTCCCCAGCGTGACGATGCACACCGGCTATCCCGGGGCGAATGCCCGGGCGGAGTGGTTGCTCTCACAGGTGGAATACGGCGGCGCGCTGGCCGGTGTGGATTTCATCATGGGTGCGGGGGATTTCATCCACGGGGAAAATCTGGCGTCCATCGGCGCGGAGATGGCGGCACTGAAAGAGCGGTTGGCGAAGCTACCGGTGCCGTTTCATCCCTGCTGTGGTAATCACGAGGTGAGGCAGCAGGAGGGTGACGCCGCTTGGGAGTCGCCCTATGTGCGGGCTTTTGGCGCGGACAAATTCGACTACGCCATCCCCGCGGGTGCGGCGGAGATCATCGTGCTCAACAACGCCGGCACGTTTCACGTGGGGGCGGCACGGCGTGAGGCCCGGCTGGAGAATTTCCGGCGGTTGCTGCGGGCGCGGCCGGGCGTGCCGAAGATCCTTGTGTGCCACATCCCGTTCCTGCCGGTGCGCGACAACGCCGTGCTGCGCGAGAGCTTCGGCTTTCTCTCCTACAAGGCGCTGGAGGTGGAGCTGCTTGACACCTTGGAAGTGGACGGTGGTGACGTGCGGCTCATCATCTCCGGCCACCTGCATCTCACGGGCGCCGTCGCGGTCGGCGGGGTGCGGCAGTTGGTGACCTCGGGCACGGCATCGTTTCCGCACGACTACCCGGTGGTGACGGTGACGCCGGACGCTATCACGGTCGAGGTGCGCAGCCTGCCGGAGGAAATGCATGAACCGCGGACCAACCTGCACGGCCCCCCGCGATATAAGAAGGATTATACGGATGTCGCGCATCCGACGGGCGACGCCTACCTGCGCGGTAACGCCGACGAGCGCGCGTTCACCATCCCGCTGTGAGCCTCGCGACCGCCAGGCCGCACGGCTACCTGCTCGACATGGACGGCGTCCTCTATCGCGGCCGCCGGGCGGTGCCGGGCGCGGCGGCGTTTGTCCGGCGGCTGCACGCCGCCGCGACGCCCTACCTGTGCATCACCAACCACTCCTGTTTCGCCCCCGAATACCTCGCGGCGAAACTGCGGCGGTTCGGCATCCCGGTGCCGGCGGAGCGCATCCTTACCGCGGGGCAGGCGACGGCGGCGTGGCTGCGGGCGCAGGACGCACGCCGGGTGTTTGCGATCGGCGAGCCGGCGTTTCACACTGCGCTGGCCGACGCGGGAATCGAGAGCAACGCCGCCCGGCCCTCGCACGTGGTCGTGAGTCTCGACCGCCGCGTGGACTACGAGCGGCTGGCTGCTGCGGCGCGGCACATCCTGCGCGGCGTGCCGTTGGTGGCGACCAATCCCGATCCGTCCTACCCGACCGAGCGCGGCCCGGCGCCGGAGTGCGGATTTTTCCTTGCCGGCCTGGAGCGCATGACCGGCGTGCGGCCTCTGGTCATCGGCAAACCCGGACCGGAACTCTTCCGCATGGCGGCGGAGAAACTCGGCTTGCCACGGCGCCGCCTGGCGATGGTCGGCGACCGGCTCGACACCGACATCCTCGGCGCCAAGCGGGCCGGCCTGCGCGCCGTCTTGGTGCTCAGCGGCCACTCCACGCGCGCGATGCTCAAGGGAGCACGCCTGCAGCCCGACCGGGTGGTGCGCAGCGTCGCAGACCTGCGGGACAATTCACCCGGTAAGTGAACTGTTTGGAAAGGCGGGCTCGCGGTGGCGGTTGGGGACGGGCTAAAAGTTGGGTTTGCCGAAAAATCTTCCCGGTTGGCCCGGCTGTCCGACCCTGCCTCCACGCACCGAGGCGTGGTTTCTGTGCTTAAGCCCCAATCATGGGCGAAATGAGCAGGGTCCGCCCGCCTTCGTTGAAGCCGCGGCGGGCAATTTTCTTTACCAGCGGGAGAGAAAACTGGTGCCCGGGGTGGGACTCGAACCCACACACCTTTGCAGGTCACGGATTTTAAGTCCGATGCGTATACCAATTCCGCCACCCGGGCATGGGCGGACTCTCGGGGTGGAGGCGGCGAGCGTCAACCCCGCGGCGGCGCTCGGCTTATGACGCAGTTTCCCCGCTGCCGGTCGCAGATGGGTCGTGTCCTGAGATCGTGGATTCCAGTTTACCCCACACCATGGTTCTTGACGGCGACCCCGAGCAGCGGCCAATCGAGCGGCCCGAGTGCGACCGTGAACTGCGCGATGGCGCGGTCCGGTCGGTGGGGATTCCCCTGCTCGGGCTGGCCATCCCGCATCTGACGGGAAGCTACGGGGAGCTGACGTGGACCGATGCGTGGTGGTGGGCCGGTCACGGCTGGTTTCTGCTGCTTTCCTTTGCGGTGTGGCAGGGCAACCGGTTGCTCATCCTGCGGCTGCGGCGAACGCTGGACTGGGAAACACGGCCGCTGCGGAAGCTCCTGCTGCTGATCGGCGGCACGCAGGGCTACACGCTTGTGCTCACTGCGGGCGCGATGCTGGCGTGGCAGGCGGCGGCGCCGTTTCCGGGGATTGACTGGCCGCGGGTCGGGCTGGTGGCGGCGGTGGTGGGGCTGGCCGTGCTGTTTGTGAGCCATGTGTATGAGACGACGTTTTTGATCAACGGCCGGCTGGAGGACCGGCTGAGGCTGGCGCAATCCGAGCGGGCGCGGCTGCAGGCGGAACTCGAAGCGGTGAAGGGCCAGTTGGCACCGCATTTTCTCTTCAACTGCCTGCACACGCTGGGGGTGTTGATCCGCGAGTGTCCGGAGCGGGCGGGACAGTTCACCCGGCATCTGGCGACGGTTTGCCGCTACCTGCTGGAGCGGCAGAAGCAGGATCTGGTGCCGCTGGCGGAGGAGCTGGCCTTCTTCGAGGCCTACGCGGAACTGTGCCGGCTGCGGTTTCCCGAAGGGCTCGAGATCGAGCTGAAGGATTTCGGCAACCCGGCGGGGCGGCACATCCCGCCGGCCTCGCTGCAACTCCTGCTGGAGAATGCGCTCAAGCACAACGGCTGCAGCGCAGCCCAGCCGTTGCGCATCACGCTGGAGTTCGAGGAAGATGCGCTGGTTTTCGGCAACTCCTGTCCGGTGACCGCGGCTCCGGCCGCGCCCGGCGCCGGGGTGGGCCTGCGCAACCTGCGTGAGCGCTTCCTGCTGGTGGTGCGGCGCGACATCAGCGTGTGCAGCATGCCCGGTCGTTTTTCCGTGCGGCTGCCGCTGCTGCTGGACGAGCACACGCCGGCCAGCGGGGTGTGGAATTGAACCTTGCCCGCGGGCAGGGGGGTGACCACGTTGCGCCGCTGTGAAAATCGGATTACTCGGCGGGAGCTTCGACCCCGTGCACTTCGGCCATCTGATGGCGGCGCAGGATGCCTATGAGCAGCACCAGCTCGACAAGGTCATCCTCGTGCCGGCCGCGCAGGCGCCGTTGAAGCCGAACGATGTGCAGTCCTCGGCCGAGCACCGGCTGGCGATGCTGCGGGCGGCGGTCGAGTGGGACCACCGCTTCGAGATCTCCGACTACGAGCTCCGCAAGGGCGGCATCAGCTACACGGTGGAATCGGTGCGGCATTTCCGGAAACTGTATCCTGCCGACGAGCTTTACTGGATCATCGGCGGCGACCAGCTCCCGAAGCTGCACCTTTGGAAGGACATCAAGGAACTGGCCGGGCTGATCGAGTTCATCTTCCTCGAGCGCCCGGGCCACCCGGTGCGGGAGCACCCGGACATCCCCGGACTGCGGCTGCGCCGTTGCGACGGCCACCTGCTGGCCATCAACTCGACCGAGCTGCGCAACCGGGTGCGGCGCGGGCTTTCGCTCGATTATTTCGTGCCGCACAAGGCGATTGTGTATATCCGGGAAAACCGCCTGTATCTCGACAACCAAGGATGAACACCGCACCGCTCCCGACCCTCGAACTCGTCAAACTCTGCTGCCGCGCCCTCGATGAAAAGAAGGCGGAGGACCTGCGGGTGCTGGATGTGCGCGAGCAATCCTCCATCACGGACTACCTCGTCGTGGCCACCGGCACTTCGGAGACGCACCTGCGGGCGCTGCGGGTGGAGCTGGAAAAGGTGATCGATGCCACGGGCACCCGGATCGTCGGCATGGAGACGGCGCAGGAGAGCGGCTGGCTGGTGGTGGACGCGTTTGACGTGATGCTGCATCTTTTCCTGCCCGAGAGCCGACGGAAATACCGGCTGGAAAACCTGTGGAAGGATGCGGTCGAGGTGTCGGTGCCGGGCCTGCTTGCCCCGCCGGCGGAGCCGAGGAAAAAACCGGCGGTCCGGAAGAAGGCCGCGGTGAAGAAAACCGTGAAGAAAGCGGCGCCCGGAAAGCGGGCCAAAAAATCCTGAGTCACGGTCCGGTGCGCGCCGTTTAGAATGAGTAGCCCAGCGAGCTGCTCACGCGCTGGTCGGAGCGGTTTTCCCGCAGGAGGATGGCGTTGTCGTATTCGTATTCGTAGCGCAAATTCAGCGAGATGCGCTCGGAGAGCTTGCCCTGGAGGGTGCTGTTGAAGCGGATCTTGTAGTTGTCGGCCTCCTCGCTGAGAGCCGAGGCGCCGGTGATGACCGTGCGGGTGCGGGGATCGGGCGAATAGAGGGCGTTGAGGTCCTGGGAGAAGGTCAGGCGGCCGTTGATCTTGTAGGAATAATCCTGAAAGAATTCGCCCAGCACGGTCGTGCCGTTTTCGACGCCGGCGGCGTCGCGGTATTGCAGGGTGAGGCCGCCGCCCATGGAGGCCGTGCTGCGGTCCTGCGTGAGGAACTTGTAACCGAAGCCGGCGTTTTGCTCCAAGTTGACGTCAACCCGGGCCACGCGGTCGCTGAAGTAGCTGGTGGCGGTCTGCGCAAAGACTTTGCCGGAGAGTTCGCGCCGCCAGCGGAAGGCGGCATCGCGGCGGTCGCTCGTGACGAGGCCGTTGGTCTCACCGTAGAGGTAGCGGGAGTTGACGCGATAGTTGTTGGCTTTTTTTATGTAGTTTGCCTCACCGCGGAGGTTGAGACTCTTGGCCTCGATGCGGCCGGAGTGGTTGTTGAAGCCGAATTCCAGTTTGCCGCGCCATTTGGGGGGCGGGGCCGGGCGCTGCTCCGGCCGCGGGACATCGGCATCGCGGAGTCGCACTTGTTCGATGACCGGCGGGAGTCCGGCGAGACTATCGGCCGGAGTGTCGGGAATTTCGATGATGACGGCTTCGGTTTCGGAGATGATAAGATTGCCCAAGACCGGGGAAAGAAAATAGATTTTTCCGTCGGTGCGTTTCACCACCTCGCCAGAGATCCTATCTCCATTGTTGAAATGGAGTTCCGCAGCTTTTGTATGCGCAAAGGGCGAGACAAGCAGGAGCAGGGCCGGCAGACAAAAAAGAAAATTCAGACAAGAACGGCTGGGCTCGGATGGAAATTTGGCTTCTCTGCGTAAACTCATGATAGGTTGGTTATTTATGGAATATAGTGCCGCGACTGCGGACAAGGCGAGTCATTAAACCATTTCGGAGCGTTTACGTCACCCAGCGCGGCGGATGGTTGCAACGGCGGTTCCAGAAACGCCCCGTATTCACACTTTTTTTAGCTTGTGACCAAAATGCTAATGATGATGATTTGCACCACTGCTCGCTTCTGAGCGTCGTTAATAATAATCCATACACATACATGAAACAGAACAGCTCCAAGGGTTTTACCCTCGTCGAAATCATGATCGTGGTCGTCATCATCGGTCTTCTGGCCGCCATGGCGATCCCGGCCTTCCAGAAGGTCCGTCAGTCCTCGCAGGACAAGGCCGTCCTCAACAATGCCCGTCAGCTCTCCGCTGGTGCTGACCAGTATTTCCTTGAGAACGGTGTGTCCACCGTGGCTCTGTCCAACCTGGTTGGCGCGACTGCCTACGTGAAGGCTGTTAACACCGTGGCCGGCGAGACCTATCCCGCCCACTACACGCAGGGCATCGCGATCACCATCTCGAGCGTCGCCGGTGCCCGCACGATCACCTACGCTCCCTAACCGGAATCCGTTGGTTTAGCTTTCAAGCCGCCTGTTCAACACAGGCGGCTTTTTTGTCCCTCGTCCCGTTGGCCTTTTGTTTTGCCCGTCCGTCTGCATGCCCGTTGCCTTGAGCCAGCCCCATGAATTTTCCGACCACTGCCTACCTGAGTGATCGCCGGCTGGCCGTGCTGGTGTTGTCCGGGTTGCTCGCCCTTGCCCTGGGTTTTTTTACGCTGAGTGCCGACCACTCGCTCCAGTTCATGATTTACGGCGGTTACTGGGCGATACTTTTGATCACGGCCCTGTTTGGCCTGAGCCTCTTCCGGCTGGCCCGGGCGGATTGGCCACAGTGGCGGGAGCAGCTGCGCACCGCCCCGCGCTGGCCGCTGGTCCTGATCGGGGGCTGTGGGTTGTTGTTGCTCGTGCATGAGGACTATGGGTTCAAGATCCTGATGGATGAGGCGATGCTGCTGGGCACATCGATGAGCCTGCACTTCGAGAAGATGGCCTTGGTGCCGATGCGCGGACATGACATCCAGGGAGCGTTCCAAATCCTGGGGGGCGAACTCGACAAGCGTCCGCTGCTGCAGCCTTTCCTGGTTTCCCTGTTGCACGATTTTACCGGCTACCGCCCGGAGAACGTTTTTGTCCTCAACACACTGCTCACTTTTGTGCTGCTGGGGCTTGCCTATGTGTGCGGCTGCCGTCTTGCCGGCCGCGGCGCCGGGGCGGTGGCGGTCCTTTTGCTGACCACGCTGCCCTTGCTGGCGCAAAATGCTACGGGCGGAGGTTTTGAGCTGCTCAATCTCGTGATGATTCTCTCCACCCTGCTGCTCGCGATGCGCTGGGTGGAGCGGCGCGATGCCGGTTCGCAGGAAGCGCTGGTGCTCTCGGCCGTGTTGCTGGCTCTCACCCGCTATGAGTCGGTGCTCTTTTTGCTGCCGGTGGCCCTGTTGATCCTGTGGATCTGGTGGCGCGAGCGGCGTCCGGTGTTGTCTTGGACCGTGGTTTTCAGCCCGTTGCTGCTCGTGCCGTATGCCTTGCACAACCGGGTTTTCCGGGCACGGGAGTCGGCTTGGGAACTGGCGAGCCAGCCCGGCTACGAACGTCCGTTTTCACCGGCCTATGTGCCCGACAACCTCGCCCATGCCCTGAATTTCTTTTTCGACACCACGGGCGAGCAGTCGAATTCGCTGCTCCTGGCGGTGCTGGGTTTCATCGCCCTGCCGTTCTTTGTGCTCTGGATGGTCCGCACGCTGCCGCGCCTGCACACCGTGGCACCCGCCCAGGCCGCCCTGGCGGTGTTTGCGCTGGGCTTTGCCGCCCACACCGCGCTGCTGATGGGCTATTTCTGGGGACGCTTTGATGATCCCGTGATCCGCCGCCTCAGCCTGCCGCTCAATCTCTGGCTGGTGCTGGCGATTGTTGCCGTGGCGGCCGAGTTTTGCGGCGGTCCGGCGCGGTGGCGCGTGTTGGCCGGGCTGGCCTTGGCGGGGCTCTTCGGGGCTTCGCTGCCCTCGATGGCCCGGCACGACTACTCGCTGGACTATTACATCGGCCGGGAAATCGCCTGGCGCCGCGAGTTCATGGCGGCGCATCCCGAGAAGGATTATCTCTTCATCGACAACAGCTCGATCTTCTGGATCACCCACCGCGTATCCGCGACCCCGATGATGCAGACCGTGCTGAACAAGGAGAGTCTGCTCTTCAACCACCGCAACCACACCTTCAGTGCCTTTTACGTTTACCAGCGGCTGGATGTGAATCCGGAAACGGGCGAACTCACCGTCCAATGGGATGATGTGCTGGGTCCCGACTATCGCCTGGAAACCGTCTGGGAGCGGCGATTCACGCCGCTGACCGTGAGCCGGATCAGCCGCGTGGTTGAAATTTTGGACGGCGAGGCCCAACCGCCGCCGCCACCGGTGAGGGCGGCCGCGTTGTCAGCCACGGAGCGCGAGCGGATCCGTCGGGAATATCTGGACAACTTCATCAAGCAGCTGCCCTGACCGTCGTGGAAGCTTCCCGCTGGCAATTCTTAGGTCGATCCGATGTGCGCTTGGCCGCCTTCGGGTTCTGCGCCTTGCTGGCCGTCTGGCTGGGCTTCATCGGCATCGGGGTCGCCCGGGCCGAGCTGGGGATCAAACACGGCGGCTACTACGTCATGCTGGGCACCTTCGTGCTTTGGCTGGCGGCGTTGTGGCGGCTCCGCCATGAGGCGCTGGCCGGCTGGAGCCGGCGGGAACTCATGACGGGCACGGCATCGGTTGCGCTGTTCTCCGTGGTGGCGGTCGTGCACGAGGATTTTCGCAGCAAGATTCTCTACGATGAATTCGTGCTGCAATCCACCGCCTACAACATGCATTTTTTCCGGGATGTTGCGACTATGGTGCGTGGCTACGACATCCTGGGCACGTTTCTTTCCACCGACAACTACCTCGACAAGCGGCCCTATTTTTACCCGTTTCTCGTGTCGCTGGTCCATGACCTCACGGGTTACCGCACCCATAATGCCTACCTGCTGAATGCCCTGCTGACCCCGGTTTGTCTGGGGCTGGTTTATGGCCTCGGCCGATGCTGGCAGGGGTGGCGCACGGGGGCGCTGGCCGTGGCCTTGGTGGGATCGCTCCCGCTGTTTGCGCAGAACGCCACCGGTTCGGGCATGGAGTTGCTCAACCTCACCATGCTGCTGGCCGCGGTGGCGTTGGGCGCAGCTTGGCTGGCGCGGCCGGACGGCCTGCGGCTGTCGGCCTTCATCCTCGCGGTGGTGCTGCTGGCGCAATGCCGGTATGAATCGGCCCTCTATGTCGTGCCCGCGGCCATGGTGGTGCTGGCCGGCTGGTGGCGCAGCGGCCGGATTGTGCTGTCGGGGGCGGCCGTGCTGGCGCCGCTGCTGCTGGTGCCGGTGGCCCTGCACAACCGCGTGTTGTCGCACACGCCGATCCTGTGGGAAATGAAGGATGACCAGACCAGCCGCTTTGGCTGGGAATACCTTGCGGACAATTTCCGGGCGGCGGCGGATTTTCTTTTTTCCACCGACGTGCGGCTGGCTAATTCCCTCTGGCTGACCTTGGTGGGCGGACTCGGGCTGTTGGTTCTGGTCGGCTGGGTGCTGTGGCGGCGGCCGGCGTGGCGGCGGATGTCGCCGCTTTCCCTTGCCTGGCTGCTGATCGGGCTGGGCATCTGCACCAACACGTTGCTGGTGATGTTTTATTTTTGGTCCGCCTTCAATGATCCGATGGCAGCGCGTTTCAGCCTGCCGTTCTACCTGCTGCTGGCTTTTGCGGTGGTGTTTGTGGCCGCACGTTTTGATGCGCGCGGTCCGGTGACACCGGCATTGCTCGGACTTACACTGATGTGCTGGCTGGGCTTTTCGCTGCCCCGCCAAGCCCAGCATCATTATTCGCACTTGGGAATCGATGAGATCGAGTGGGAGCGGCGGTTGGTGGCTGCGCGGCCGCCGGCGGCACGGCTGATTATTTCCAACAAGTCGGGCCTCCCGTGGTTGTTGCAGAAAACCCCTTCCATTTTGATCGACCGGGCCCGGTTGGTGCCCGACCGGCTCCAACGCCAGTTGGCCGACGGTTACATCAACGAGATCCTCGTCACGCAGTCGCTCCGTCCGACCTCCGTGCACGGCCAACATGAACTGATGCCCGATGAAATCCTACCAGCCGGCTACCGGCTTGAGTTCGTGGCCGAGAAACGCTTCGGCACCAAGCTGGCCCGGGTCAGCCGGCTCGTGGCCATCGAACTGCCGCCGCCTCCCGCCACATGAGCGCATCCATCACCTACGATCTGACCCTGCTGGAACAGAGTCTGGCCAAATGGCGGCGGTCCGCGGCACTGCGCGCCGTTTACGCCGATATTTTCGCCGCCATGCGGCGGTCCATGGTTCCGGGACGGACGCTGGAGATCGGTTCGGGCATCGGGGTGGCGCGCGACTTTCTGCCCGACCTTGTCACCAGCGACATCGTGGCGACGAAATTCGTGGACCGGGCGGTGTCTGCCTACGCCATTCCGCCGGAAAGCTGGAGCAACCTCGTCGCGTTCGACGTGCTGCATCACCTGCAGGAGCCGCTACGGTTTTTTGCCAGTGCCGCTGCCGCCCTGACGCCGGGCGGCCGCATCGTGCTGGTCGAGCCGGCCGGCACACCGGGGGCGCGTTGCTTCTACCGGCTGTTTCATGTCGAACCCTGCCGTCCGAAGCTGATCGAACCGCCGTTCAAGTTCGCGGCGGAGGCGGACGGCAGTTTCGCCAACATGGGCATGGCGCACGCGCTTTTCGGCCGGCACCGGCCGGCGGTCGAGCTCGCCCTGCGTGCGTTCGGCCTGAGGATCGTCTCGGTCGCGCACCGGGATCTGCTGGCCTACCCCGCCACCGGCGGATTTTCCCAGCCGGCCCTGCTGCCGGCGGCGGCGCTGCGAGCCTTGCTGGCGCTGGAGCGTCGGTTGCCACAGGCACTGTTGCGCAAGGTTGCGTTGCGGATGTTTGTGGTGCTAGAGAAATCCTAGAGATGAGCTTGGATTGACGGTTACGAATCTAGCTTACTCCGACATATTAGGGTGGCGGCTTTCCAGCACGCGAAGATATCGCGCCGCATCTTCATGCTTGGCGTCAATTCTTAGGACGGATCGAAATTCTACTATGGCGGCGTAAGGATCATCTGCCATGAGGTGATGCAAGCCAAGTCGCCAGTGCAGGTCTGCGGCGGCCGGATGTGAACCGACCCCTGCTAGGGCATGTTGGAAAAACGTTATCGGGCTACGCCAAACTGCCAGTTGTTGGGTTGAAGCGAAGCCTAGAGCAACTATGCTCAAGGAAGTTACGACCAAGGTCGCCGTCTGATGGGCCGGAGAGGAAAAGCAATGTATCACTCGAGCGATACCACTGGCAAGTAGCAGCGCCAGTGCCAGCGATGGCACGTAGGTATAGCGATCCGACGGTGTAAACGGCATGTCGGTTATTCCAAGCACCGGTATGGCGAGTGTCAGAAACGCGAGGGAAAGCGGTCCCGCCTCGGGCCACATCCGGTGTCTACGCCAAGCCATGACTGCTAGGAAGATGAACATCGATAGACTGGCCGCCGCACGCACACTGATCACTGAAAAATCCCTGAATTCGACATAGACTGGAGATAGATTGAGTGGCAGAAGAGTTTTCTGCAGATACCACATCCAAACGGCGAAAGCTTGGCCGATGCGCGTTAACAGACCCGCGTCTGCCAACGTCGTCGGGCGGTGCCAGATTTCGCCGCTTGCGTTCAGTCGAGTGAGCAGGGTGAGGCCTAAAAGAAGAGCAGAACATAAGACATATGGGGCCAAGTGACGCAAAGCAGCGCGCAGACGACTAAATTTTGCGGTATGGTGCGGATCTTCGGCCATAAGAGAAAGGACCAGAAGCAGAGCAGGGAGAGAGGCGGCCGCTGGATAGCAGAGGAGGGAGACAACAAACAACACGAAGGCGGTCCGGTGCCAGAGAGCACGCTCACCACGCAGATAGTGCTGGAAGACAAGCACGGCCAGAAGCCCGAAGAAAGTGCAGAGGGGGTAACCTACGCCGGAAATCCATGCCACGGGTTCGACCCGCAGCGGATGCAGCGCCCACACGAGGCTACCGACAGCGGCACCGAGCTTGATCGTCCATAGCGGTAGGATGCGCAGCTTGTCGCGGCTGCAAAGGAAAGATTGTGCGACGTAGAAGAGCAGAACGGCATTGCCGACGTGCAATACCAGATTGACCACGTGAAAAATCACGGGGTTCAGACCGAAGCTGTTACCGAGCCAACGCCAGAGAAGCCAATTGATGGGCTTATAGCGTTGGACGCTCTCGAGGTCAGTGAGCATCCAGCGCCAGGCTCCCTCGCTCTGCCAGAGTGCTGGGTTACTCAAGAGGTTCACATTATCATCCCATATGAGGAAGCCACCGCCCAAAACGGGAAAAAACAATACGAGGGTGGTTATGCCACAGAACCCCGGGCCTAACCAAGATCGGCTGAACCAACGTTCAACGGTAGATATCATTAGCGTGTGGAGGTATGCCGTATGGCATGTTCGATGGCTGCCCCCAGCGCTCTCGCCGGTCCGTGCAGGGCTGCGTCGAGTTCGGCAGGCGACAGCCGGTAAAGCAGGATGGAGTGGCCGACATGGTCGTCCGGCCGGCGTGCACGCAGGTAATGGCACAGCCGGGCAAAGCGCAGATCTTCGTAGCGATCCCAGGTTTTCACCCATTGTTCATGCGGTGCGATGGCGGCTATCTCGTCGCGGGCGGCGGGCGTCCGGGCATAATGGAGCAACGCCGGCTCCAAGGCGCGCAGCGTTTGGTATTCACGCTCCATCTCCGCGGTCCATGGCCCCTGCACGGGGGCGTAAACGTGCGAGAGCATGGTGGCGCCCACCGCGTAAATGCCTGGCTGCAGCGCATGCCATTGGGCCGAGTAACCCGCCTTGGGCAGATGCGGCAGCGGCCGCGCCCGGATGCCGTAGTGGCCGGGATCGGCCGTGCCGAAATAGGAAAGATAAACCTTCGTTTCACCCGCGACGACGTCGGGCTGCGCTTCCAGCCAGCGCGCGAGACCGGGCAGGTCTTGGCCCCAATCGAGCGAGCTGTCCACCAGGTGTTTGTAGCCCTGGGCCGGCCCGCCGACGAGTTGGTTGAAAAAAGCGAGGTAGTGCGGCCGCACTTGGAAGCTGGCGGCGGCCTGGGCGACCACCAGCAATGCGACCACGGCGCCGGCGGCGATGCGCTGTCTTGCCCGCGCCGCCCACCAGCCCAGCGCACCGCAAAAGATGAACAGCACGGGATAGGTCGGCAGGATATGGCGATGGCCGATGTTCAGATTGCTGGTGATTGAAAACAGCCAATACACCGCAAACAGCGCCAGCAGCGGCGTCACCCGGACCAGGTCGGCGCCCATGGCCTGCGGCTGTTGCCGCCAGCGCCAGCCGATCACGGCAACGACGGCGGGCAGGGCGAGGAGCAGCGGCAACGGAGTTTTGACGAGAAAGGCGTAGGGGAAAAATTCGACCCAGCCCGTGAGGCTGTAGGCGCCGTTGAGGAAGGCCCCGCGCATTTGCGACATGTCCACCACAAAGGCGAAGCCGTAGAAAAATGCATCCGGCAGCAGCCGCCACTGCCGCACGGTGTCAAACCACCCCCCTTTGCCTTCCAAGCTGGCCAGCACGATGGACCACGGGCGGTGATAGTCGGCGAGTTCCGGCAGGCCGGGGCCGGCCGCGTCGTGGCGAAAACCAAAGCACGTCCAGATGATGAGCCACGCGACAAGGATATGAACCGCTGCCGAGGAGAGGAGCAGGCCGGCCTTGGCCTTGCGCTCATGCTGCAACCGGCCGCGCCACGGCAGGGGCGGGCGTGCCAGCATGCGCCAAATCAGGAGAGGCGCCAGCATCAGCGGCAGCAGCACGAAGGAAAATTTGGCCACGCAGGCGAGTCCGAGCACCACGGCGCTCAACAGCCCGGTGCCAAGGCGAAAATCCTGCAGGTGCCGCCAGTAGGCGCCCACGCTCGCGAGCATGAAAAACGTCATGCACATGTCCGACGTGGCGAGGACGCCGTGGGCAAGAAAGGTCGGACAGAAGGTAAACAGGGCCAGTGCCACGAAGGCCCCGGCGTCGCCGAATAACCGCCGCGTCCACCACCAGACGAGCAGTCCCGTGGCGAGGCTCCAGACCAGGTTCATCGCCCGGCCGGCGAACAACAGATCGTCCAGGGCCGGACCCTGGGCGTTGAAGTAATCGCGGCCCAAGCCCCACACATTGGCGACCGGCCAATCGGGATGGTCTGCCGGGGGCAAGGTCCTGCCGGACAGCCAGGCGGGCAGCGCGGCCCAGCGTTGCGGCAGGTTGCCGTTCTCGGGCTGGAGCCGGTAATCATGGTGCTGCCAGTAGGCGAGGCCGGCGGTCAGGTGGGCGATTTCATCCACCGTGGCGGATTTTTCCCGCGAGGCGGAAAGCGCCAGCCACGCGTGGACGGCCAAGAGGACGATAACGGCGGCGGCGGACAACCGGCGCCGGCGGGAAACCGAGACGTTGAAGGTGGGCGTGGACAAGGGCAACGGAGTCCCCATGCTGCCCGGCGCCCGCATCTGGGCAAGGCCGCATGAATGCCGAGGAATACACCAAACTGGCGGAGGTGGAGCGCACGCACTGGTTCTATGCCGGGAAGCGGGAGTTTGCCCGGCGCTGGCTGCAACGGATCCGTTCCCCACGGCCGGACGACGTCTTGCTCGATTGCGGCGCGGGCACCGGACAGTTTGCGGAAGAAATGGCGGCGCTCTGCCGCGTCCTGGTGCTCGATGATCACGAAGAGGCGTTGCGGATGCTGCGGGCGCGCTTTCGCCCCGAGCAGATTTTCAGTCTGGCGGGCGACCGCGTGCCGCTGCCCGATGCTTCGCTGGACTATGTGACGGCCCTCGACGTGCTCGAGCACACACCGGACGATGCCGCCGTTGTGCGCGGATTCCACCGGCTGCTGAAACCCGGTGGCGTGGCGCTGGTGACCGTGCCGGCGAGCATGGCGCTGTGGAGCGACTGGGATGTGGGGCTGCATCACTTCCGGCGTTATTCGCGTCCGCAGTTGCGGGCGCTCTTCCCGGCGACGGAGTGGGAGCTCGTGCACGTGAACTACACCAACGTCCTCGTGTATCCGGCGGTGTGGTTGGTGCGGAAGTGGCGGAAATGGTTTCCCGCCCGCACGCCGGATGCCCGGGCGGAAAACCGCATCCCGGCCGCGTGGCTGAACCGGCTGCTGCGCTGGCAACTGGTGCGCCTTGCCATGGCGCGTGTGCCCATGCCCTTTGGGGTGAGCCTGGTGCTCGTGGCGCGCAAGCGCTGACGGCGCTCAATACAGCGCTTCCGCGAGCACCTGATCATGTTCATCCAGCACCTCGAGCACGGCATCATGGAGTCGGTCGAAGCTTGGCGCGCTTTCGGTCATGATGGTCAGACGGTAGAGCCCGCGGAGTGCGCCGGCCTGCGCTAATCGCAACGGCGTGCCGTAGGTCAGCCCTTCGGAATTGATAGGTTCGAGGAAAATATCCGCGGGAGTGGCGGAAAAATCGTGCAGCAGCCGCCAAGGATAAGAGGCGCGTGTCAGCCGCACCGTGACGGGCCTGCCGTCCAGCACCAGGTTGGCGCGCAATAGCATCGGCTCGTGGCCGACGGATTCGGCACCGTCTTTGGTCAAGGCTTCAATCTTACCGAAGGGCACCGCTCGGCTTTCCCGGGGCACGAGAAAAGAGAGGATAGAGTCCCGGGTATGTGGGCTGTAACCGGTCTGAAAAAGCGTTCGGTAGCGGTTTTCGATGTAGTCATGCAGCGGTCCGGCAACCGGGATGTTGTGCCGTGCGACGAATTCGTCGCTGGGATGGTTGACGATGACGGCGCTGCGCGGGCTGGCTTCCAGCCGGTCGATGATCCGCTGCTGGTCGGCCTCGTCGAGGAGCCAGAACCAATGGGTGGCGTTGCGTGTTGTGGGGGTCGGCACGCCGCTCCAGAGGTTGTAACTGAACATGCCTTGCCGGGAAAAAAGCACATCGGCATGCAGGCTGGCATTAAGGGTGAGGATGCGCAGGGATTCGCGGATTGGCCCGGTGATACGCACGTTTTCGGCGCCCGGGAGGCCGAGCGGCTTGGCCACGCGGTGATGCTCCCAGCCGTTGTGACCGAGAAGCCAGAGCTGCCAGCCCGTGGCAGCCAACAGGACTGCCCATGCCGCCGGGCCCAAGCGGCGGCCCAGCCGGGGCAACGCGGCGCCCAACACTTCCCAGGCTTCATGCAACCCTGCGGCGAACAGTGGCATGAAAGCAAAGGTCGCCCAGCCCATCTGGCTGCCGGCTACCGGAAACGCATGGAGGATTTGCGGGAGCGCGACAAAGGCTGCGAGCCAAGCCGCGGGCACACCGGCTGCGTTTGGTAGCGGCCGGAGCGGCACCATAAACAAGGGCAGGAGCGGGAGGCATACCGTGATCAAGCGGCCGACTCCGTAAATCGTGAGCCAGGTTTGCAGATGCCAGCAAAAGAATCCCAGGGCCGTCAGACGCGTCAGGACGACGGCGAGCTGGGTGGCGTGGGCCAGCGAACCGCGTCGCCGCAGTTCCCATCCGGCCCGGAGCGCGAGCACGCATGCCGCGGCCGATACCGCCCAGCTTTCGGGGATCCAGGAGAAACCGAACAAGAAATTGGCCGGATGGCGCAGCGGACTGATCAGCACCGCCTCCAGCAGCGCGGCCGGTGAAGTTCCCCGCAGGCACACCATCGTGCCCACCGCCAGCACGGCGGCCAAGCCGGCTGCGGTTGCCACCAGCCAAAGCCGCGGTTGCAACCGCCGGTTGTTTTCTGCCGGTGGCGTAACCCACAGCAACAGTCCGGCCCCGAGGGTGAATTGCAGCGCGAAGATCAGGGCCCAAGGTTCATCCAGCTTGCGCCCCATCAGGCCCCATGGCACGAGCAGCAGACCCGCACCGGCCGTGATGGCGGCCGGGCGGATCCAACGGTCGGGCCAGACGGTGTAGCGCAGTGCCGCCGCTCCGACTCCGGCAAGCAGCAGCAGGCCGACATTGATCTTGGTCAGGCAGAGCAGGGCGGTCGTGACGCCGAGCCAGGCCGCCGCTACTTCCGGACGGGCCAGCGTGGGCAACCGGACCATCGCATATACGGCGCCGGCCACGAGCACGGCGATCAGGCTGCCGGGATGCGTGGGTTCGGAGTTCATCTGCCAGAGCAGCGAGAAGGTTGCTGCCCCGGTTGCCAGTGCGGCGACGGGCCGATTCGTGAGCCGAAGCGCGGTTGCGCCCATGAGCAAACCGCAGCCGGTCCAGTGTGCTGCGGTCAGCCAGCGGCCGAGGGTATGAGTGAGCGGTTCCGCCAGCACGGCGGTAACGAGCTGATGGTATACGAACGGCCACGGCCCGTATTGGGTGAAGATCTCATCGTAAAGCCGGCCCCCGGCGAGGTAGTCGCGCAACGAGAGCAGCACGTAGCCCTCGTCGTCATACAGCATGAAGGTCGTGTTGATGATAAGGTAGGCGGTGGCGAACATTGCCGCAGCCAGCGCCAACCAGGGACCAAGCAACAGGACACGCCGCATCATGACCGCCGGCGCACGAGGTAAAGCGGCCGGCGTTTCACCTCATCATAGATACGCCCGAGGTATTCGCCCAGCACCCCGATCGCAATGAGCTGCAGGCCGCCGAGAAACAACACGAGGACGGCAAGGGTGGTGAAACCGGTCTGGGCGATCTCGATGCCGACCAGCCGCCGCACGATGTAGAAGGTGCCCAGGCTGAAGCCCACCCCCGCCACCAGGAGCCCGCAATAGGTGAGGAGCCGCAGCGGCAGGCGGGAAAAACTGAACAGACCGTCGAGGGCGTAGTGCACCAGCCGGCGCAGGGTTTGTTGGGGTTGGCCGGCCGCACGCTCTTGCCGGTCGTAGGGCACCTGCGCGACGTTGAAGCCAAGCCAGGCCCGAAGGCCCGGGAAAAAGCGCTGGCGTTCCGGCAGCTGGTTGAAAGCCGTGACGGCGTCACGGCTGAGCAGCCCGAAGGTGCCGGCATTGGTGTCGATCAGAGGTCCGTCCGTCAGCCGCCCAAACAGGGCGTGAAAGGCATCCATCCCGAGCCGCCGCACACCGGTTTCTTGCCGGGAGCGGCGCACCGCCAAAACAACCTCCGCTCCGGCTTGCCACGCCGCAACCAATTCGGGGATGAGTTCGGGCGGGTCTTGCAAATCGGCATCCATCGTCACCACGGCGTCGGCGTTGGTGGCGGCGGCCAAGCCGGCGGCGAGCGCGGCCTGAAAGCCGAAATTGCGCGTCAGCTCCACGACATGGAAACGCGGGTCCGCGGCTTCCTGCGCGCGAAGCAATTCTGCGCTGCGGTCGCGGCTGCCGTCGTTGACGAAGATCGCCTGCCACCGGCATTGCGGTTGCGCGGCAAAGAGGGCCGTCAGCCGGGCAAAGGTCTGTAACAATACTTCCTGTTCGTTGAAAACCGGCATCACGATCGTGATCTCGGGTGAGGCCGGGTGAGCGCACATGACGGGACTAAAGGCGGACCGGGCCGCCGGGTGAAGTCATTTTCCGCATGGCCCTGAACCACCGGACCAAGGCAACACCCAGCAGGGTCACCAGTGCCAGGAAGACCCACGGCGCATGCGGCAGCACGCTGTCGGCCAGGAAAGGCTGCGCCAGGTGTTGCTTGCCGGCATAGTTGAGCATGGCGGAGCTGGGCCAGCGGCCAGTCAGTTCGTAGGGTGTGTCCCCGGGGTGGAGCCACCGGGGCAACAGAAGTGACTGGTGAGCAAAGTGCAGGGCGATACCCAGACAAAAATCGACCGCGACTCCGCCAACCCAGACCCGCCGCAACCAGCGCGGCAGGCTGGACCAAGCAACTGCAACACCGGCCAGACCAAACAGAATCAGCGGCTGGAGACAGATATGGGTCAGACCCACTGCGACCGGCGTAGTGTGAACCGCGATTCCCAGTAACACGACCGTTGGTCCGGCCACCCACCAGAACCGGAGTCGGGGGGCGGCGTGACGATTTCTCACCAGCCAGAGCAGCACGGCCAGATTGCCGAGGCCAAAGGCGAGCGGCAAATTTTGCTGGTAGAGGATAAAGAAAATGTCCCGCAACCGGGCGGTGGCATCCATCTGCTGCCAAAAGACCATGAACAGCGGCGCTTGCCAGTCGGGCAGCAGGGTATTGCGCAGGTTGCCCAGCGTAACGGCCAGCACGCCCCGGAAGCCGGCGACAGGGGCGTCGCCGACCGTCGAAGTGGCCTTCAGGAGAAGCTGGGGTCCGTAATTCACGGCCGCCCACAGCAGCCAGGTGCCGGCCAGCAGAGCGCCGGCAGCGGCCCCCGCCAGCAGTTCGCGGCGCGTGCCGGACAAGACGGGCTGCGACCGCGCCAGCCACCACCACCCGGCGCCCAGCGCGATAATCCAGGGACCGGCCGAGTAGTGCGTGATCAGGCCCGCAGCCAACATCACCAAGGCTAGCCCGCCGCCCTTTCCGCCATCCAGCGAGCGCCGGATCAGGGCAAATGCGAGCATTACGAAAAAGGCTGCGGCCAGCTTGGTCCAGGGGAAGGTCGCGTTCTGCACGAACAGCGGGTTCAGCATCAGCAGCAGCGGCAGGAGCCGCAGTCCGGGCGAATCCCGGCCATCGGGGGCGACAAGCGCGGCGAGCGGGAAAAATGCCAGGCAGCTCAACAATGTGGTGAACGTCTGGTAATACGCGAAGGTGTCGCCGGACAATCCCAGCAGCCCGCCGGTGACGAGATTGGCGAACGGCGGACGCGCGGGCAGTGCGCCAAAGCCGAGAAAAGCGTGGTCCAGCGGCCAGCGATGCAGGAAAAAACGGGCCCGCTCGTAGTGCTCGAACCAATCGCCAGCCCATGCTCCCCCGGAATAGCTGTAGATCACGGCGTGCAGGCCGATGCACCACAGGGCCAGCAGCCCTGCCCCGACCGCTGTGGAGCGCACGGCCGGATCGCCGGTGAGGTCCGCGATGGCAGACCGCATTCGCCAGCAACCGACGATGGCAGTCACGGGTGGCAGCCACAACCAACTCCAGGCTGCACCGGATACGTAGATCAGGCCGGCGGCGAGATACAGAATGATGAGGGCTCCCGCGAGGCCGAGGGCGAGACGGAGCACCGGCGGATATCCCGGTATTCGGGCCGCCAGCGGCAAGGTGAGCGCCGTGACGATCAGGCTGAAGAGCAACGTCGCACTGGCCGCTGCAAGCATGGTGGGGAGATCACCGGAACACGTTGTATTTCACGATGGCCCAGAGCGCGCGGACGCCGTCGCGCCAGCCGATCTTTTTCCCCTCGGCGTAGGTGCGGCCGTAGTAGCTGATGCCGACTTCGTAGATGCGGCAGTCCTTGAGCGCGGCGACCTTGGCGGTGATCTCCGGTTCGAAGCCAAAGCGATTTTCCTCGATCACGATCTGCTTCAGCACCTCCCGGCGGAAGACCTTGTAGCAGGTCTCCATGTCCGTGAGATTGAGGTTGGTGAACATGTTGGAGAGCAGGGTGAGGAAGCGGTTGCCCACCATGTGCCAGAAATAGACGACGCGGTGCGCCTCTGCGCCCATGAACCGCGAGCCGAAGACGACGTCGGCCTTGCCGTCTAGGATGGGCTTGAGCAGGCGCGGGTATTCCTGCGGGTCGTATTCGAGGTCGGCGTCCTGCACGATGACGATGTCGCCGGTGGCGGCGGCAAAGCCCGTGCGCAGCGCCGCGCCCTTGCCGCGGTTGACCTCGTGATAAATGATCTGGTGGACGAGCGGGGCGATCTGGGTGCGGAGCAGGTCGCGTGTGCCGTCGCGCGAACAGTCGTCCACAATGATGATCTCCTTGTCGGCCACGGGCGCGGCGCGCACGGCGTCCACTATCGCCCGGATGGTGCGGGCCTCGTTGTAGCAGGGGATAACGATGGAGAGCTTCATGCGTATCCCGGACAGCCTAGACACCGGCGGCGGCGGGGAAAGAATTATCCCCGGGGGCCGGTCGGCGGGCAAGGGCCAGCAGGTGAAGCGGGCGCACCCGCTCCGTGGCGGTCACGGTCCAGCCGCAGGCCTCCAGCACGGCGCGCTGGAGCGCCCCGTCGAAAACATGATGATGGAGACAGCGGTTTTCCGCGTTGTGGCGCGAGCGGCCGGCGAAGGCCGCCGCCGAGCCGGCCCAAGGATCACGCCGCAGGTCGTGCAGGGTCAGAATCTCATCGAGGTGGGTCAGGTCGTCCTCGCCCGTGCCGCGGGCGAAGTCCTCCTGCAGATGGGCCAGTGTGGTGACGGGCCGGCGATGGTCGAAAGTATGCACAGGGTCGGGCAGGATCAGGACGAGATGGCCGCCGGGGCGCACGACGCGGTGCCATTCGCGCAACGCGGCCAGCGGGTTGGCAACATGCTCCAGGCAGTGGGAAGACAGGAGAAAGTCGTAGCCGGCGTCGGCGATCCCGTGCAGCGCGGTGGCTTCGCGCAGAAACTGGCGGCCGGGCGGTTTGGCCGGATGGAAAACAAAATCCCCGTCCTCGCGCAGGCCGGCTTCCCAGGCGGTTTGCGAGGCGAAGTTCACGTTGTCCACCCGGACGGCCGCCGCATAAACGGGCAAAATTTTACCATCCATAAACACCCGGCTGGGCCCGCCGATCTCCAAGCCGGTTTGGCCGCGGGTGGCAGCCAAGATCACAGGGGCCAGCCTCGCGCGGGCGGGCCACAGTCGGTTCAACACGGCCGAGGCCAGCGACCGGGCGTCCGCGTGCCGCAGGCGGCGGAGGAAGGCGAGGGCACGGGTGGTAACAGCCACGCCGGGTTTATCGCGTCCGCGGGAGGACACGGCGAGTTTTTTGTCCGGGTTCGCCGTCTTGGCCATGGGGGAGTTGACCCGGCCGGGCTCCACTTCACACTTTTGCATCCTTATGACCGTCGTTTCCCCGCCGCCCCTTGTCCGCATCCGGCCCGCGCGGGGCTGGCTCGGGCTCCGGCTGGGCGAACTCTGGGAGTATCGCGACGTGCTGGTGATGCTGGCCACGCGCGACATCAAGCTGCGTTACAAGCAGACGGCACTGGGCATCGTGTGGGTGGTGTTGCAGCCATTGGTGGCGGGATTGATTTTTACAGTAATTTTCGGCCGGTTTGCCGGACTGCCCAGCGGAGGGCATCCGTATGTGTTGTTCGTCTTCGCGGGCCTGTTGGGCTGGAATCTGTTTGCCGGCATCCTGCAGCGGGCGGGCAACAGCCTAGTGGCGGAGTCGAAGCTGATCTCGAAGGTATATTTCCCGCGGCTGTTGATTCCCTGCGCGGCAGCCGCCGCTGCGTTGGTAGACTTTGCGGTTTCGCTTGGCGTGATGGCAGTGTTACTGACGTGGCACGGGGTATGGCCAGGCTGGTGGCTCGCGCTGCTGCCGGCAGTGACCTTGCTGACGCTGATGCTGGCGGTCGGCATCAGCCTGTGGATATCAGCATTGAATGTCCGATACCGTGATTTCATGTATGCCCTGCCATTTCTCATCCAAGTCTGGATGTATGCGACACCGGTTGTCTACGGCCTGGAGCTGATCCCTGAGAGGTGGCGCGCACTCTTCTCCCTCAATCCGCTGGTGGGGATTATCGAGGGCAACCGGGCGGCGCTGCTCGGCGGCGGGGACGCGGTGCTGTCCCTGCTGCTGATTCCGGCGCTGGCAACGACGTTGGCATTGGCAACGGGCGCATGGTTTTTCCAGCGGGTCGAACGGGACTTCGCCGACAATCTCTGACGCGCACCATGAGCGATCCCGTCATCCGTTGCGAGAACTTGGGCAAACACTATACGCTGCGTCACGCCGGCGTCCGGCCCGGTTACCGCACCCTGCGCGAGGATCTACTGCACCTGCCCTTGCGGCTGCTGGCGGCATGGCGTGGCGGCGGTCGTGAGGAGGAATTCTGGGCTCTGCGCAATGTGTCCTTTGAGGTCCGGTCGGGTGAGGTGCTCGGTATTATCGGGCGCAACGGTGCCGGCAAGAGCACCCTGTTGAAAATTCTAAGTCGCATTACCGCGCCATCGGAGGGCGGCGTTGACCTTTCCGGTCGTGTGGGTTCGCTGCTGGAGGTGGGCACTGGGTTTCATCCGGAGCTGACCGGGCGCGAAAATATCTATCTGAGCGGCGCCATGCTGGGCATGCGGCGGCATGAGGTGCGGACACATTTCGATGAGATCGTCGCCTTCGCCGAGGTTGAACAGTTTCTTGATACGCCCTGCAAACACTACTCGAGCGGCATGTATACCCGGTTGGGATTTGCCGTGGCGGCGCATCTGAGGACCGATATCCTGCTGGTCGATGAGGTGCTGGCGGTGGGCGATGCGGAATTCCAGAAGCGATGTCTCGGCAAGATGGAGGAGCTTTCGCGCAACGGTAGGACGGTGGTGATAATTAGTCATAATCTCGGCATTGTTCAGGCGCTCTGTAGCCGGTGTCTGGTCTTGAAGGAAGGGCGGATTTCCCATCAGGCGGCGGCGACGGCGGCGGTGCAGTTCTACTTGGCGCAGGGGGCGATCTCCGAGGAGACAAATGTCTTCCGTCTGCCATCTTCGACGGACCCGCGCCAGGCGGTGATCAAACGAATTGAGGTGAGCAATTGGGATGCGACGCCAAACATGCTTTCGGCGGGTCCCCTCCAGTTGGTCGTCGACTGCGCCTTGGCGGCGGGCCATAAAGGGGCGTCATTGCTGCTCGGCGTCTACGACATGCTTGGGAACAGGGTGCTTTTTCTGGATTCGACCGTGATCGCGGGTTTTTCTTTCGCCGGCCATGGCAACACCCAGCGGGTGACGATCCGTTTGTCCCGGGACTTCGCTTTGCGCCCCGGCAGCTACGCCTTGAATGCGGCGCTTCTGGTGGGTGGGCGCATTGAGCATCATATTCAAAATGCCTGCCGGCTCGAGATTGCGCCGGGTAGTTTTTTTGAGACTGGCCGTGCACCGGACAGTCCAGTCTATGTCAGGCAGGAATGGAACGTGAGCACATCCGCATGAAAGCCTTCGGCAATGGCATTGATCGACGGGTTCGGCTGGCACTTACGGAGACCGAGGTGTGGCGCGGGATCATGCCAGCCTGGCAGGACTTCTACCGGCGGCTCTGGGAGGAAGGGACGTTTATCGAGCTCTGCAGGCAGGGATTGCTGGTGGCAAGCGAAGCCGTAGCGCAAATCGACGGGACGGAGGGCGTGCTGCAGTTCAGGCAACCGCGGCTGCCATTTGTTGCCTATCCCTTTGAGTGGTCGGCCGCGATGTTTCGAGCGGCTGCGGAAAAATGCCTCGACCTGCACGAGGCCCTATGGGACCAGGATCTTTGCCTGACGGATTCGCATCCTTGGAATCTGGTCTTCCGTGGGTCCGACCCGCAGTGGGTTGACCTCACCTCGATCACGGCCTACGATGCCGGGACGGTTGAGGCAGGGCTCCGGCAGTTTCGCTCATGCTTTCTACATCCCTTGACGCTGCTGAACGAGGGCCAAGGAGAGATTGCGCGGGCGTTGCTGACGCATCCCTTCGCCGATGTGTCCGACGGTCACGCAGATTCTATCCTGAGTTCTGGGGAATGGCGCTCCCTCCCTTGGTTTCGCCGCATTCCCCGTGCATTGCTTGCAGCCCAGGCAAAGCCCGGGCGGATTCTAGGTCGTGAGTGGCGGAAATACGCTTGCTTCGGTCGGGTGGATTTTCACGCAAAAGCTGCGGCTCACCAGGTGGCGCGGAGGCTACGCCGGGAACTAGCGGCTATCCGCCCGCGGGGCGACCCAAACGAATGGACCACCTATGTTCAGGCCGGACAGGCCGACCTCAGTGCTAAGGAAATTTCTGAGCGAAGGATCGACGAAAGACGTTTGGAGAATACTAAGTTGCGGATCCTGGACAAGTGGCTGGCCACCCTGAAGGCGGAGAGCCGGACCCTGCTGGATCTTGGATGCAACAAGGGACTTTTCACGCAGATGGCCTGGCTGCAAGGCTATGAAGCCGCCGGGGTTGATACGGATCATGGCGCGATTGACTGCATGTATCAGGTTTCCCGCGCCGGGTGCTTGCCGGTGCATTGCGCGGTCAACGATTTTGTGGCTCCACGCGAGGCTGCCGGGATGCTGACGAATCCCCTGCCGACCTTTGCTGAACGCTTCCAGGCCGACGTGATTCTGGCCTTCGCCGTGGTGCATCATCTCTATTTTGGACGCTACCTCATGGATTTCGAACGCATCGTCCAACTGCTGGGACTCTACGCGCGCAAATACCTCATCGTAGAGTTTGTCCCGCCGGGGGACGGATTTCTGCGTGGTCACTACGCCGGGGCCGCCAAGGCGACCGAATACACCAGTGAAAATTTCCGCCAGGCGGTGGAGCGCTTGTTCCGGGTGCTTGAAATCGGCTCATCCTTTCCCAGTGGACGTACGATCTGGGTTTTGCAGAAACTCTAGCCACGCTTGAAGGCAAGGATATCAACGCTATCGGGGACCGGGGCGGCGGCGGATTCGCCCCTCTGGTCCGCTTGCGGCGGGTCGTACAGGCCGCAGCCTCTGGCCCAGACATGAAGCCACGGATCCTAATCGTGAGTTCCGTGGTTCCTGCTCAGGACCGGGGCGGCGGCAGTCTTGCTCTTCACCGGCATTTTTGTGAACGGCAGGATTTTGAGGTGGCGGTGGCCAGTCGCTGGCCGGCGTCCGACGGTTGCGGGGCGCAATTTCGGATTCGCGGGAACTGGGCGGGGGCTGTTGCGCGCCGCACCGGATTGGCCCGTTGGGCTGAGAATCTGAATTATCTGAGCAGCGGGGTGCTCCTGCCGCAAGGTCTGCTGACGTTTGCGCTGACTTGGAAACCGGATGCGGTCTTCAGTGTCGCCGACGACTCTCATGCCCCAATCGGGCACAGGCTTGCGCGCCGCTTAGGGGTCCCGTTCGTGATCAACTTTCAGGATTTGTTTGCCTGTTCGAATTTCCTGCCGCGCTGGCAGCAGCCCTTTTCGTGGGCAGTTCCCCACCTACTGAAAAGATATCGGCGATTGCAGGACGAAGCCGATGCCGTGTTTCACACCTGCGAGGGAATGAGGTCGTGGTTTGGGGCCGCCGCCCGCGGCGAGGTCCTTTATCCCTTGGGCGGTTTTAATTCCATAAAGGCAGTCGGAGAGGCCGCCCCGCCTGGGGCGCGCCTGAGCTTGGTCTATGCTGGGAATTGCTACGGTCCGTATGGGGAGATGATTTTACGCTTGGCCCGCCGGCTGATGGATCATCCCAAGTGGTCGTTGGTAATTTTTGCGATGGGCAACGATTGGCGCCGGGAAGATGTCACCTTCTTTACACAAGCTGGCGTTTATCGGGGCTACCGGCCGTTTGCCGACCTGACGGCCGAATTTGCCCGGGCCGGCGCACTTTTGACTACTATGAGCTTCCGGCCTGAAGACAGGACTTTCATGGAAACCAGCTTCACAACCAAGTTGGTTGATTATCTTGCCTGTGCAAAGCCGATCGTGGCTTGGGCACCGGACTACTCCAGCGTAGGTCATTTTGCCGCAGCAACCGGTGCGGCCATTTTGGTGGCGCAGCCAGATGAAGGCGCTGTGCTCGCCGCGTTGGAGGCTGCGCAGAGCGACCCCGACCGGTGGCGTTTGGTCCTTGCAGCGGCGGCTTGGGCCGCCAAGGAGGAATTTGCACCGGAGCGGCAGCACCGGTTGTTCCGCAACAGGGTCATGGAACTGACCGCCCGGTCATGATGGATTCCGCCCCGTGCTCCTGCGGAGCGGCCCAGTTTGATCCCGCATAGTGATTGCGGGTTTGCCCTGGGTTCGGAAGCATACCTTGCATCGCATGATGAACGCCCCGGCGCATTGGCTCAGTATCATTACGGTGACTAAAGACGATCCTGTCGGATGGGCTCGCACGTTGGCCAGCGCCACAACGTGGCGTGCGTACGACGGGGTGGAACAGATCGTGGTCCATGCCGGTAGGGAGCCGACGGCGGTGCCGGATAGCGTGCAGTGTCTGCGCCAGGAGGGTCACGGCATCGCGGCCGCTTTCAATGAAGGCTTGAAGGTGGCGCAGGGTGAATGGGTCTGGTTTCTGAATGGTGGCGATGCGATTCACGAGGAACTCGGACCGGATTGGTTGAGGTTGCTGCTATCCCGGACCCAGGCTGATTTGGTGGTAGGGTGTGTCCACGGCGACGGTGACGCCGAGGCGCGGGCCTTGTCTCCGCTGCGCGAGCAATGGCCGCTGCTACATTCATGGCCACCGCATCCAGCGACCTTGGTGCGGCGCGGCCTGCTGCTACGATTTGGAGGCTTTGATCCTCATTATCGTATCTGCATGGACTTCGATCTCTGGCAGAGACTGCTGGGTGCTGGTGCGCGGGCTGATGTCATCTCAATTCCTCTGGCTCGCTTCGATCTTAAGGGAGTGAGCAACCGGCCGGATAGTGCGGGTATGGTGTTCCGTGAAAACGGAGCTGTGTTGTGGCGTTACCAAGGTGCCGTTTGGCTCGCGCTTTGGCGGAGCGTGCGAGGTCTGATCACCGGCTGGCTGCGGGCGGTTCATCATCGTTTCTTTTGAGCTATGCCATGAACCTTGAGCGGCCTGATATCACTGTGGTGGTGCGGACTTCAGGGCGTGCGCGCTGCTATCTAGACAGGGCTTTGGCCTCGATCCGGGCACAGACGTATTGGCCTGCGCAGGTGATTATCTCAGACGATACTGGCACCGGAGTTGCGCCTATGGAAGGGGAGCTTCCTGTCGCATGGTTGGCCAGGCCGCCAAATGAGCTGCCGCATCGCTCGAAGGCCTTGAACCGAGCCATCTTGCAAGTGGTCACGCCTTGGGTGGCGTTTTTGGACGATGATGACACTTGGGCGCCTTGTTTTCTGGAGCAGATGGGGGCGGCCGCTGCTGCCAGATTTTCCTCGCATGAGATCGGAGCGCTCTGTTGCCGTACCGAAGCACATTATGAGGATGAAATTGAGGGCCGCCTTGTCGAACTGGGGCAGGAGCCTTTCAACCCCAACCTAGTCGAAATCACGCTCGCCAGACTGGTGGGGCAGAATCTTTTCACCAACAACGCCGTGTTGTGGCGGCGCGAGATCTTTGCCCGGGTTGGCGGCTACCGCGAAGATATTCAAGTGCTGGAGGATTGGGAATTCAATGTACGTGTGTGCCGCCGGTACTCGCTGGCGGTGCTGCCGCAGACACTGGCTCATTATCATCAGCGCCCCCGCATGACTGGCCGCCAAGAGGCCAACTCGTCCAAGCATCAGCATGATGCCGTTCTCGCCCAACTCGCGCAGGAGTGGCGTGCAGCCGGGTTACTCCCGCCTGATCGTGGATGGCCTTGGCTGCGCAACCGTTGGCGGGAGGTTCGGCATCACTGGGCGCGGCGGCGGTTTGCTAAACGCTGGGGGCGGCCTTCATGAGGATGGATGCGGCGCCGGATTCCAATCCACTGCTCTGCACGGTGGTGGTGCTGTTCCAGCCTGACCCCAATGTGGAGGAGAACGTGCGCGCACTGATCCGCGAGTGCGGCCGGGTGGTGGTGGCGGACAACGGTTGCCCGACGGACCTCCGCGCCCGGCTTGAGACTGTGTCGGGAGTCACATGGCTGTCGATGGACGGAAATGTCGGCGTAGCGACGGCACTCAACCGTGGACTAGCCTGGGCACGGGCGCAGGGATTTGTGTGGGCGCTGACCTTCGACCAGGACAGCCAGCCCGAGCCGGGCATGGTGCGTGCGTTGTGGCAGGCGGCCCAGACCATGCCGCAAGCCGTGGTGATCTGTCCGCGGGTGCAGGAGGAGGGCTCGGAGCCGGCGAACTATCGTTGGGTGACGAAGCATCCGGCGCTGCCGTTCTTGTTCCAACGGGTGGCTTGCACGGGCCGGGATCTGCCGGCGGTGACGATGGCGGTGACTTCCGGTTCGTTGTTTGATCTCACGGCTTGGGAGGAGCTGGGCCGGTTCGACGACCGATTTTTCATCGACTATATCGACACGGAATACTGCCTGCGGGTGATTCGCGCGGGACGGACGGTGGCGGTGGCCGGCAACGCGGTGCTGCGGCACCGGCTCGGGGCGCGGCAGGAGCGGGTGCTGCTGGGACGGGATTTTCGGCCGATGAACCACGCGCCGTTCCGGCACTATTACATGGCACGCAACCGCATCGCCGCTTGGCGCAGGCATGCGTTCGCCGTGCCGCATTGGGCGATGTTCGATTTCTGCTTCGCGTGGTATAACCTCGCGCGCGTGCTGCTGTTCGAGGCGCAACGGTGGGCCAAGGTGAAGGCGATTATGCGTGGCACCTGGCATGGGCTGTGCGGCAAAAGCGGACCGATGTCATGAGCGCGGACCCGATCCCGATCCTCTCGGTCATCATCGTCGCGTATCAGTCGCGCTACGAGCTGCCGGCCTGCCTCGGCTCGTTGCCGCGGGAGCTGCTCGGGCGGGTGGTTGAGGTCGTGGTGGTGGATAACTCTCGCAATGCGGACGGCACCGTGGATTGGGTGCGGGGTGAGTTTCCTTGGGTGGACTGCGTGTCGCCAGAGGCGAATCTCGGTTTTGGCCGGGCGAACAATCTCGGCTTTCGCCGCACGACCGGCGAGTGCGTGTTGTTCCTCAACCCCGACACTGTCGTGAACGCTATGGCACTGGCGCATTGCCTGCGGCGGGTGCGGGACGAACCCGGCATCGGGCTGATTACGCCGCGGCTCGAACTGGCCGACGGGAGCATGGACCTCGCCTGCCGGCGTTCGGTGCCGTCGGTGTGGGACGGGTTTTGCCGGGCGACGGGATTGGCGACGGCATTTCCGGGCACGGCGCTTTTCAGCGGCTACAACCTCACGCACCTGCCCACCGGCGGCACCTACGACGTGGGCATGATCAACGGCGCCTTCATGCTCGGCCGTCGCGACATGCTCACTGCGGTCGCGGAGCCGGGCGGCGCGGTATTTGACGAGCGGTTCTTCATGTATGGCGACGACATCGATCTGTGCATCCGCGTGGGGCGCGCGGGTCATCGGATTGTTTATGACGGGCGCGTCTGCATCACACATCTCAAAGGCGTGAGCGTGGCGAAGGAGTTCGAAGCGATGTCAGCGGCCATCTTCGACGCCAACCGCGACGTGTATCTGAAGCATTTCGGCGCAACCTGGCTCTCGCGCTGGAAATGGCGGTCCACTTTCGGGGCGTGGAAGCACCTCGCCCGCTTCCGTGCCGCTCTCAGCGCCTCACGCCGGGTGCGGCCTCAGTAGGCGTTGCGCCAGCGCACGAAGGTCAGGGCGAGGATTTGCAGGTCGAGCCAGAGCGACCAGTTCTCGATGTAATAGATGTCGTGCTGGATGCGGCGCGCGAGGTCGGTCTCGCCGCGCAGGCCGTTGATCTGCGCCCAGCCGGTCATGCCGGGTTTCACGAGGTGCCGCGGCAGGTAGTGCGGGATTGCGTGCGCGAGCCGGTCCACGTGGACGGGGCGCTCGGGGCGCGGGCCGACAAGGCTCATGTCGCCGCGCAGGACGTTCCAGAACTGCGGGACCTCGTCGAGGTTCCAACTGCGCATGAATGCGCCGAGCCGCAGCAAACGTGGGTCCTGCCGGGCGGTGCTTTGGCGGGCGTGGTCGGTGGCCGCGGCGTCGGGCGTCATGCTGCGGAGTTTCCAGAGCGTGAACGGGCGGTGGCCGGCGCCGACGCGGATCTGGCGAAAGAGGACCGGACCGCCGGGCGATTCGAGCTTGATAAGGATGGCGAGCACAAGGGCGACGGGCGCGCCGAGGATCAGGCCGGTGAGCGCACCGGTAATATCGACGGCGCGTTTGAGGGCGCGGTTGAAAAGCTGGTTGATCGCGAGTTCCTCGATGCCGAGCACAGGCAGCCGACCGATGGTTTGCAGGCGCAGTCCGCTGAGCAGGATCTGGAACGACGAGGGGATGACCTTCCACTCGGTGTAGGTGCGCTCGCAGGTTTCCACCGCGCGGATCATGATATCGCGCGGCAGGTCGGAGCGGGCGGCGACGAGCACATCGATCTGGTGGGCGCGCAGGAGTGTCTCGAGATCGGCGAGGGTGCCGAGCACCTGCGGCGGGACGGTTTCGTCGGGCAGCGGGATGACGCCGCAGAAGCGGTAGGGGTGGGCAGGATCGGCGGTGAGAGTCTCGGTGAGGTTGCGCGCTTCGTCGTTCCAGCCGAGCACGGCCACGCGCTGCCGCACCCGGTCGCGCCAAGCGGGACGGGTCAGCAAAAAATAAAACAGCGAGCGCCACACCGCCATGACCGCGATGACGCAGACAAAGCCGATGACGACAAAAAGCCGCGAGATGGGCGGATCGAACTTCAGCACCAGCGACAGGCCCAGATAGGCAGCAAACCAGAGAGAGGTGCCCTTGACGATGAGGGCGATGCTTTGGAATTTCCGGAGCAGCAGCCGCTCGGTGTAGAGGTTAAGCTGCGCGTAGGCGGCGATAAGGAAGGCGACGCCGACGAGCAGCAGCGGCAGATAGGTGCGGAAGGTGGCATCGGGCACCTCGAGGCCGAGGCGGCCGACGGGCGAGGCGTAGCGCAGCCAGTAACCGAGCGCGAGCGCCCCGAAGGCGAACAAGGTGTCCCCCGCCACGAGGGCGGCCGGCAGCAGGACCTTGCGCAGTCGTTGCGGGGAATTTCCGTTCATGGGTTGGTGGCCGGGGCGGGCAGGCGTTGGAGCAGCTCGCGCGCCGGGAGCCAGCCTCGCGCGGGAAACACCGACGAAGCAAACTCGGAAACGATCCGCGGGGTCTGGCGCACAAAGACATCCGTCAACGGCGGGCCGGCGGGGTGGAGGGCGAGCACGCCGTAGCCGGTGCGCGTTGCGCGGGTGTTGAGCCCAAGGTTCGGTTCGCCTTCCGGGCCGGCGGTGAGAAAGCCGTGCCAGGCGGGCGAGGGGTGGCGTGCGGCGCGGCGGGCGAGCGTGGCGGCGAAGGCCGGGTCGCGCGGGCTGAGCGCGGTGAATTCACCGGACGGGTGGAACCACGCATCGAGCAACCGGCCCCAGGCATATTCCTGCAGGCCGGCCGGTGGCGGCTCGCCGCGGCTGATCGCTGTCAGTGCGGCGGCGAAGCGGGCAGTCTCGCGGTTGAAGCCTGCGGATGGCGGCGGACCGCCTTCGTTCCACCAAGCCCAGAGTTCGCCCACGTAGGCAGCGGCCTGGTGGCTGGGGGTGAGTTCTTCGAGCATGGCGCGGGCCTCGCGGGCAATCGCGGGTCGGTAATGCCCGAAGTCCGGATGCGTCCAGATCGGGTGGGTCGCGACGACGGGGTCGTTGACCCATTCGAGGGCGAAGGCGCGGATGGCGGCGTGCAGTTCGCCGTTTTCGCGCAAGGCGAGTCCGAGCCCGAAATAAGCGCCGCCGCGATGCGGGGCCAGCGCCAGCGCGCTGCGGAAATGCCGGTGGGCGAGCTGAGCCGAGCCGGCCTCAAGGGCGAGCCACGCGAGGTTGAGATGGGCGTATTCCTCGAAACAGCCGGCGGCCAGCGACAGCCGGAGATGCTCCGCGGCCGTGGCGGCCAGTTCGTCGCGCCGCGCCGGGTCGCTTTCCGATTCGCGCAGTGCGAGCAGCCGGCCGGCGAGTTGGTGACGGTAATAGGGATCGTGGGGCGCGCGCTGGGCCGCGGTTTCGAGTTTTTTCAGTGCGGCCGGGATTTGGCCGTCCACCAAGGCCGTGAGTGCCTGCTCGTAGGCGTGCCGGGCATAGAGGTCTTGGCCGGTGCGCCACAACGGAATTGCTAGGAGCAACACCGCCAGTCCCCCGAAAACACCCCGGAGCGCGCTCCCGCCAAAGTAACCCAATAGGTTGCTTTGGCCCGGGGATGCGGCGGGGTTTGGAGCGGTGAAGAGCAGCGCGAGGTTCAGGACGAGCAGGGTGTTGAGCGCGGGCAGGTCGAGCTGGTGGTCGGTGAGCGCGAACAGTCCATAGGCCAGCAGGGCGGCGGCGGCGGTCAACGGCACCGGCCCGGGCGCGCGCCGCACGGCCCGGAGGCGTTGCGCCGTGGCGAGCGCGAGCAGGCCGAGCGCGGCGAGGCCGACGGCGCCGAGCGTGGCCCAAACCTGCACCGGCGTGCTGTGCAGTTGCAGGACGTTGTCCACGCCGCCATCGAGCCGGGCCCGCACCTTGGGGTAGGTGAGCGGCACGGCGCCGGGGCCCCAGCCAAGGAGCGGCCGTTCCGCGCCGAGCAGGACGCCGGCCTGGAGCATGGCGCTGCGCTGCGTGTTGCTTTCGCGGGCAATGTCGCTCCAGCCGCCGCCCAGCACCAGTTCGCGCAACCGCGGATTGGCCAGCACCGTCAGGCCCAACAACGCCACGGCGGCGAGCCCGAGCGCGAGTTTGCGGCGTGGAGGCCAAGGTGCGCGCACAAGCGCGAAGACCACACCGCCGGCCATGACCATGCCCAAGGCCAGCACGCCGGCGCGGCTGCTGGTGGTCAGCAGCACGGCGAGGCCGGTGAGTGCGGCCAGTATCCACGCGAACCGCCGCAATCCCGCGGCCTGCCACCCGGCGAGGGCGAGCCACGGGAGCACGAGCAGCACTGCACCGGCGGTATAGTTGGAGTGGCCGAAAGGGATGGCGTTGCGCACCGACCACGGGATGCCGGCGGATTGCCAGCGCCAGAGAAGCAGGCTGCAAACCGCGAGGAGGGTGCCGATGCCTGCGAGCCCCAGCGCGACCCGCCGCGCGCGCGAAGCGGAGTCCGCGAGCCAATGATGTAGCCAGAAAAACAGCGCGACCCCGCCGAGCGTCGGCCACACGCGCGGCAGGCTTAAACGGTCGAAAGGACTGACCAAGGCGCTGGCGAGGGTCGCGCCGGCCAGCAGCACGAGTCCGGCGGTGAGCAACCGGCCGGGCAACCGCCAGGCTTCGCGGGTGCCAAAAAATGCCACGATGGGTGCGAGCCAGACGGCGGTGAGCACCAGCACCCACGGCCAGGTGAACTGCCGGGTGGATGAAGGGTGGGCCAGCGTGAGCGCCACCGTGCCCAAGGCGGCCGCGACCATGAGGCCGGCCGGCCAGTCACGCAGGGTTCGGTTGCTGGGTGTGGTCACGCGAATGGCGGCAGTGTCGGCTTGCGGCAGGGGTCGGGCAAGCGCGGAGCACGCCGCCCTTGACGGTCGGGCGCGCCGGGCGGCAGGCTGGGCGGATGGAAGTTGAGGAGCAAAAGTTCAACTGGATCCGCTTTGGTGGGCTGGCGGTCGCCGGCCTGCTGGTGTTGGCCGCGGGCTGGTGGTGGGTGCAGACGCAGGAAGTATCCCCTCGCGAACTCGCGGAGCAGGGCGTGGTCTGGGTGCGGAGCCTGGGGGCGCCGACCTATTTCCTGTTGATGGCGCTGCTGCCGGCGGCGGGTTGCCCGCTCTCGGTCTTCACCTTCACGGCCGGACCGGTCTTTGCGCCGACGCTGGGCATGCCGCTGGTGTTGCTGCTGGTGTGGCTGAGCCTGGCGGTGAACCTTGCGCTGACTTACTGGCTGGCCCGCTACGCGCTGCGGCCGTGGCTGGAAAAACTTTGCCGCTGGCTCGGCTACAAACTGCCGCAGGCCGCGCCCGCCGACCAGCGCAGCCTCGTGATCCTCGTGCGCGTGACACCCGGTCCGCCCTACGTGTTGCAAAGCTACCTGCTCGGGCTGGCCGGGATCTCCTTCCCGACGTATTTCTTCATCTCTTGGGTGATCACGTCGTCCTACGCCTGCGCCTTCGTGCTTTTCGGCGACGCGGTCATGCAGGGCCGGGGCCGCACGGCGCTCATGGCCGTCATGCTTTTTGCGACGCTGACGGTGGCGGTGCAACTGCTCCGGCGGCACTACCGCCGGCAACGGCCCCCAGCATGAAAAAGCGCGACGAATCGCTCTTCGGCGAGGCGGACGACCGCGTGGAGTCGGTGAGCGAATTCACGCGCCGGGTGAAGACGCTCTTGGAAAGCGGGCTGCGGCCGGGCTGGGTGCGCGGCGAGGTCTCGAACTTGCGCGCGCAGGCCAGCGGGCATGTTTACTTTTCGCTGAAGGATGCCGGCGCGCAACTGAGCGCGGTGCTGTTTCGCGGCGACGCGGTGAAGCAAAGCGTGAAGCTGCGCGACGGCCTGCAGGTTGTCGTTTACGGTGAGGTGAGCGTGTATGAGGCGCGCGGCCAGTATCAGCTCATAGTGCGCGCGGTGATCGAGGACGGCGTGGGGAAGCTGCAGCGCGAATTTGAGGCGCTGAAAAAGCGGCTGGCCGACGAGGGGTTGTTCGACGCGGCGCGCAAGCGCGCGATTCCCGAGCTGCCGGCGACGGTGGGGTTCATCACGTCGCCGACCGGCGCGGCGGTGCAGGATTTCCTACGCATCCTCACGCGCCGCGGGTGGCGCGGCCGGGTGGTCGTGCTGCCGGCGAAGGTGCAGGGCGAGGGCGCGGCGGCGGAGATGGTGGCGATGCTGGCGGCGGCGCAGGAGCTGGGGATTTTCGACCTGCTGGTGATCGGCCGCGGCGGCGGCAGCCTGGAGGACCTGTGGGCCTTCAACGAGGAACCGCTCGTGCGCGCGGTGGCGGCCTGTCCGGTGCCGGTGATCTCGGCCGTGGGGCATGAGATTGATTTCACGCTGTGCGACTTTGCGGCTGATGTGCGGGCGGAGACGCCGAGCGCCGCGGCGGAGCTGATCTCGAGCCATTTCGTGGCGGCGCTCGAACGGGCGGACCGCGCCCGGGCCGCGATGGTCGGGGCGCTCGACGGTGCGATGGAGCGGGCGCAAGAGCGGCTCGACCACGCCCGCAGCCGGCTGCGTTTGTTGAGCCCGGCCGGGCAGATCGAGCAGTGCCAGTTGCGGCTGGATGATTTCGCCAACCGCTTGGGCAGCGCGCTGCGGGCGGCAGTGCAGGAGAAGCGGCAGGCCTTGGCCGAGATGCGGACGCAGTGGCAGCGGCATTCGCCCGAGGGGCGCGTGCAACTGGAGTCGCACCGGCTGTTGTCGCTGTGGAAGCGCCTACAGGCGGCGAGCCCCGCCTCGGTGCTCAACCGCGGGTTCGCGATCGTGCGTGACGAAGCCGGCCGGCCGGTGGCCGCGCGGAAGGGGCTGCGTCCGGGCCAGCGGCTGCAGACGGAGTTCAAAGACGGGATTTTGCCTGTAAAGGTGGAATAATTGCCGGGAGCGGTTAAGGTGTCGCCGTCATGAAACCCCGCCACCTGACCCTGCCGGTGCTGCTCGCTGCCGCCGGCCTCCTGTTTGTCACCGACATGAACGCCTCGAAAAACAAGACCGCCGCCAAGGATGCCCTCGAATGCGCTCCGGGCGAAATCTCCGCCTGCGGACTGCCGTCCAATGTCGTCATCGACATGAGCAAGGCCAAGGTGCAGCGCACCGACGCCGAATGGCGGCAGCGGCTGACGCCGCTCCAGTATCACGTCGCACGCCAGCAGGGCACCGAGCCGCCCTTCAGGAACGAGTTCTGGGACAGCAAGAAGGACGGCGTGTATTTCTGCGTGGGTTGCGACACCCCGCTGTTCGACAGCCAGACCAAGTTCGACAGCGGCACGGGCTGGCCGAGCTTTTACCAGCCGATCGAGAAATCGTTTGTCGGCGAGCTGGTGGACCGGTCGCACGGCATGGTGCGCACGGAAGTGCATTGCAACGTCTGCGGGAGTCACCTCGGCCACGTCTTCCGCGACGGCCCGAGGCCGACGCGGCTGCGCTACTGCATCAACTCCGCGTCGCTGCGTTTCATGCCGCGGGCGGAGTATGCGACATGGGTGGCGCAGGGCGGGGCGGGGAAGTAGGCGGCGCGAAGAGCCAAAATTGCGTCCGTTCCGGATTTGGATTGTGACCCGGCGCTGCCGGCGTAGCTTTCGCGGCGAAGGTGGCACCACCTTCGCCTATGCCACCCAAGCCATTCCCGCATGTAGTGACGGGTATGTTCACGAGATTGGCGGTGCTTTGGATGGATCCCGCTCCCTCAACCGACTCGATGGCGGCGAGAGCGCACTACCACACAATTTTTCAATATACCGTCTGGAGTTTTATCACGGTGGTCGCGGTGATCCTCGCCCTTGCGGCGGTGGTCGAGCCGGAGACGCTGCCGGCCCGTTTGACCTCGGTTGGCGTCTTGACGGGCCTCGGCATGGTGATGCTTTTTATCAGCAGCCGCGGCCATACCCGCTGGGCGAGCTGGGGTCTGGTGGTGGGTGTCGGGCTGCAAATTTTCAACCGTTCCCTGCACACGGGTGGAATCCATTCTCCGGCTACGCCGCTGTTTGTTGCGGTGATGATGATCGCGGGACTGTTGCTGGGCTGGCGGGCCGGGATAATGACGGCGATGGGCTGCATCCTGCTGGCCCTGACGCTGGCCGTGGTGGAAAGCATCGGTTTGCTGCCGGAGCCGGAGTTCACGTTCACCATCTGGTCCACGTGGCTTTTCAATGCGATGGCCATCCTGCTTGCGCTCATCGTGCAACGGCTGGTGACCGTGTCGGTGAGCGATTCGCTGCGCCGGGCGGAGAGTGAAAGCGGCGGCCGGCGCCATGCGGAGCAGCGGTTGCAATTCGCGCTTGAGGCCGGCCACATCGGCACCTGGCAGATGGATCTGCAGCGCGGCGAGATCGAGGCGGATGCGCGCTATCATGCCATCTTCGGTCTGCCCGATTCGGCGGACGGCCGCATTGCCTTGGAACGCTGGCGCAACCTGGTGGTGCCGCAGGATTATCCCGGCATCCGGGAGAACCTGGAGGCGCTGCGGACGAGACAATGCCAGCGGACGCGGCGGCAGTTTCGTATAGTTCATCCGGAGGAGGGGTTGAAGTGGATTGAGGGAGTGGCGGCCGTTTATGAGGAGCGGGATGGCGCGGTGGTTCGTCTTGCCGGCATGGTCATGGACGTCACCGCGCAACGCCGGGCTGAGGAGGAGCGGGAGAAGCTGGTCCGTGCCCTGGGCGAACGGGTCAAGGAGCTGAGGGTGCTTCACGGCGCCGCACAGCTGCTGCAGCCCCAGCGGCGTTTCAGCGGGAAAATATTGCAGGAACTCGCCGCGCTCATTCCCGCCGGCATGCAGTTTCCTGCGCAAGCCGTGGCCCGGATAGTGTATGGCGAAGAAGTGACCACGGCACCTTGGCCGGACACGCCGTGGCAGATGACGACCGCTTTCAAAGTCGGCACAAATGAGGGGCGTATTGATGTGATCTATCTGGAAAAACCGACAAGCTCAGGGGAGGAGGTGTTTTTGGAGGAAGAGCGACGGCTGCTCTCATCTCTGGCGGAGATCCTCGTCAACTACCTTGAACTTCGGGAGCATCAGGAGCACTTGGAGGCTCTGGTCAACGTGCGCACCGAGGCGATCCGGCAGGCCCAGCACGAACTCGCGCGGAACTACGACAGCCTCAAGAAGCTCGAGGAACTGCGGGACAATCTGGTTCACATGCTGGTGCATGACATGCGTTCGCCGCTGACGGTCATGCTCGGCCGGCTGGAGTTGATGGAAATGCAGTTTGGAAGCAATCTGCCGCCCGCAGCGGGCAAGAATCTGCAGGGTGTGACTGCGGCAGCGCGGCACCTGGCACAAATGACCAACGACCTGCTCGACGTGAGCCGGATGGAGCAGGGCAAGCTGCCGCTGGAACTCTCCGTTGTCGATCTGGCCGGACTGGTCCGTCGTATCACCGAGGCGCTGGCCCACATGGAGAAAGGCCGGGAATTGACGGTTGAAGTGATGTCGGAGCGCAGCACCGCGACGGTTGATCGCACCTTGCTGGAGCGGGTGCTGCAAAATCTTATCGGCAATGCGATCAAGCACACCCCGGCCGGAGGCAAGGTCTGCACCCGGCTGCTGGCGACGGAAACTACGATCAGGGTGGAAGTTTGTGATCAGGGTCCCGGGGTGCCGGCGGAAGCACGCACCCGGATTTTTGAGAAATTTGGAGCGATCAAGACCCGGCAGGACGGGCAGTATCACTCCGTCGGTCTTGGCCTGGCCTTCTGCCGGTTGGCGATTGAGGCCCACCGGGGGCGGATTGGTGTCGATTGTCCGCCGGCAGGCGGCAGCGTTTTCTGGTTTGAATTGCCTGTCTGACCCTGCGCCCTGGCGGGCGGCTCCCGGCCAACAGGCCGTAATGGCACGGAACCGGAGCCCGGTTGACAGACTCCAAGGGCGGTATCGTTCTTCCCTTATGAAGCTCACTTTCTCTTTTCCCGCCTGGTTGCGACTGCCGGGGCTGTCGTGTTTGCTCACGGGCCTGGCGGTTTTTGCCGGCTCCCGGGCGGTCGCCGCCGACGCGGAGACGATTATTTCGACCACGCCGATGCGGTTGGTGGCCGAGGAGGGCGCCGGGACGCACGGGCAACTGGTCGTCGCCCAGGAAGTGATCGGGGACACGCTTGGCGGCGACCTGATCTACACGATCACGGTCGAGCCCCGGTTTGGCCGGGTGGGGCTGGCCGGCGGGGATGCGGATTTTTTCCAAAACAAGACCGCGCGCCACGGCTATTTCGCCTACCGGCCGCACGAGGACTACGCGGGTGAGGATTCGTTCACCTACACCGTGCGCAACGAAACTTCCGGGCTGGTTTTCGAGAACCGTGTCGTGATCGAGGTGCAGGCGGCGGCGCCGGTGGTGCTCGAGAAATTTGAGATCACCGAGGACCGCGAGCGCATCCTGGCGGAACGTGCGGTCATGCTCGCCACCCGCCCCAATGTCGCGGTCACGCAGCAGGTCCCCAGCCATGAGGACTTCATGGATCTCGCCGACCGCGCCACCGTCACCAACCGGCAGGTGGTCTATGCCCTGAGCGAGGCCGACCGGCCCCGGCACGGCAGCGCGCGGCTCGATCCCCGCACCGGCCGGCTCACCTACGCGCCCAACCCCGGGTTCATCGGCGAGGACCGTTTCCACTACTACACCTCCGACGAAAACAACGCCCAGCTCGGCATGGAGAACGTCGTCATCGTCACCGTGGAGCCGATCCGCGAGGCGAAGCGCCTCACTGCGGACCGCTCCAAGAGCCGCGAGGTCGATCTCGTGTTCGTCATCAACAACTCGCCCTCGATGGCGCCGCACCAGGACCGCATCGCGGCCAATCTCCGGCGCTTCCGGCAGCTCTTCGACGAGCGCGGGCTCGACTACCGCATCGGCGTCCTCACCACGGATTTTGTCAACGTGGAGCCGGGCCGGCGGGCGGCGCTGTTCAAGCCGGTCCGCTCCGTGGAGCTCAACGCCGCGGGGCAGGCGGTGCTCGATCGCCGCGAGCGGCCGAAGACCGTCACCAAGCAGGTGGCGAGCAACGGTGCGCTCGTGACGCTGCCGGTGCTGCGTCAGCCGTGGGTGACGCCGCAGACGCCCGACGGCATCTTCGCCGAACTCGTGAAGGTGGGCACCAACGGTGACAGCAACCGCACGGCCTTCACGGCGGTGTATAATTTCGTGGCGAACTATTCCCAAAAGCAGCACGCCCTCCTGCGGCCCGACGCCACCACGATCGTCGTCTTCTTCATGGACGAGGAGGAGACCCGCATGGCGACATGGCGGGAACTGCCCGGCGGCGGCCGGGAGGCGAAGTGGATTGAGGACGGCAAGCTCCCTGACCTGCTCAGCCAATACAACGCGCGGAATCCTGCCCGGCGCCAGACGCTCGACAGTTACATCAATTACTGGGTGGTGCGGCCCTTCGCCCTCGTGAAGGGCAACCGGCGTGGCAAAATCGAGATGCACGCCGTGGTGTCGCCGAGCAACGTGTCGCACCGCCGCGCCGCCGAGCTCACGGGCGGCACCGTGCTCAACATCGAGGAAGATTTCTCCGCGCCCCTCGCGGCGCTCGGCGACCGCATCGCCGACACCGTCGCCGTCGCGCTCGATCCGGTCGCGGCCGGCGCCACGCTCCACCGGCCAAGCTTGCGCGTGCTGGTGGACGGTCAAGAGGTGCCGTCCGATCCGGCGAACGGCTGGATTTACGACGAACGCACGCACAGCATCCGCTTCCAGGGCGCCGCCAAACAGCAGGCCTTCGCCGCGAAGATCGAAGTCAGCTATGAGGAGCATAGGTGAGGAAAGCGGTAAGCGATAAGCTTTAAGCGGTAAGCTGGCAGAGGTCGGGCATCGGAGGGTTTTCCGCGGAGATAGCTGTTCAAATTAAGTTATGGCCGCAAAGAGGCGCAAAAGTATCCTTTTCCCTAGGCTGCTCTCCCGCGCGCCTACCGTGTCCGCCGTAGCCTCGGCGAAGGCGGATAGGCGCCTTTCAGGCCTCATCCGCTCGTGGATTCTTTGCGGCTTTTTGCGGCTATTTTTCAGGGGCCTTCCAAGCCTGTTCATTTTCATGGCTATGGGATTATTTTAACCGCTTAGTGCGGATTTTCGCGAATGGCGGATGGGGATATTCCGGGCGAGGAACCCGTTCAGTTCGTAGGCAGCCCGCTCGCGGGCGCAGGGTGTGGCGCGCGTAAACGCGCTGGCCTACGGAAAGCTGAGCTGACCACGTCTATGAACAACGTGAATGGCCTGATATGGACACAAATTCGCACGGATTGATTTTTTCGTTCTGATGGAGCGATGGGGCAACCGCCCTTGCCCGAGGCGGGGCCTCCGGGGTTGCGAATGGCGGGGGGATCGCAACGGTGGCGACATGAATAACCTGACGCGGGCGGTCGCCGGCTTGTTGATCGCGAATATCATCCTGTTTGTCGCGGGTCTGCTCCTGACCGGCGGGGACGAGCGACTGGTCGTGCTCGGCGGGCTTTGGTATCCGGCGAATCCGCATTTCGCGCCGTGGCAACTGGTGACGCACATGTTCCTGCACGGCGGCGTGGGCCATATTTTCTTCAACATGTTCGCGCTGGTTTCCTTTGGCCGGATCCTGGAGCGGGAGTGGGGTGCGCCGCGTTTCCTGCTTTTCTATTTTCTCTGCGGCGTGGGCGCCGGGCTCGTGCAGTTGGGCGTGAGTTGGCAGGAGTTCAACGCCCTCCACGAGCGGCTGGTCGCGGCGGGGCTGGCCCCGGCGGCCATCAGCGAACTCCTGGCGACCGGCCGCGGCGTGCTGCCCACGGACCCGGCGGTGAAGGCGACGCTCTTCGATCTCTATGGCGTGTATGCCAGCCCGATGATCGGTGCTTCCGGGGCGATCTACGGGGTGCTGGTGGCCTTCGGGTTTCTTTACCCCAATGCGAAGCTCGCGCTGATGTTTGTGCCCGTGCCGGTGGCGGCGAAGTATTTCATCCCGGGCCTGCTGGCGCTCGACCTGCTGGCCGGCGTGACCGGGTTTTCCCTCTTCGGCGCGAGCGTTGCCCACTTCGCCCACCTCGGCGGCGCGCTGATCGGCTTCCTGCTGATGCTGCTGTGGCGGAAACGCCGTGCGGATCCGGTGATGGCGGAGCAGAGCTTCCGGAGCTGAAAAGTAAGACGATAGCGGTAAGTGGTAAGCTGTAAGCGATGAGCTGGCAGGTTTCAGACGCCTGAACTACTTGCAGGCAAGCAAGGCGCCTTTGGACCGCCTCAAGATCCAGCTACCGATTTACCCGCTCCGCGGTCTCCGCGTTTAACCCGGCTCGATTTTTCTCTGTGCCTCCGTGCCTTGGTGGCTACCCGGATATTTCACCGGCATGAATCTTTTTGATGGAAAAACATCCGTTTTGCCTGCGGCAAAAGCGACTTTGTCGCGGTTAGCCCCGACGAGGTCGGTCCGGCAGGACGGACATTTCCGTTTTCTAAACGTGAAATATCCGGGCTAATCTTTCCTCCATGCCCACGATCCATGTCGCCAAGGCGAATTCCTGAGGATCGAGGAGAGGCGTCAGAAGCCAGACGTCAGAGGACAGAGGTTTGGGAACGGCCTTGCTATGTGGCCCAAAAATGGTCCATTAGGGGCATGCCCACTGACGCCACCGCGCTTGCCCTGAAGAGTGAACTGACCGGGGCGCTGAAACAGCGCATAGCCAGCGGGGACATTGATGTGTCCAGTTTTGCCAAGCAGATGCAGACCAGCCGCTCGGCCGTGCGCCGGCTCCTCGATGAAGAGAATACCGCCATCACCATCCGAACGCTGGCCCGGGCTGCCGAGATCGCCGGCTTGGAAATCAAGCTTACGGTGCGGCAAAAGTCCCCGGCCGAGCTGACGGGGCTGGCACGGCAACTGGTCGGCGCCAAATCGCGGGCCAAAGCCGCCGCGTTGAAGAAGAGGCTCGCGGCCGGCTTCTACGGACAGGGCTGAACCGTCATGCCCCGGATCAAGCGCAGTGGTCTGCCCCGGGCGCTGTTTGATCACATCCTGTTGCGGATTCAGCAACGGGGTATCACCCCGGAAGACTTGGGCCGGATGGCGGCTTGGATGGACGGACAGCCTGTCGTCCCCGTGGGCGCGTGGTTCAAGCGCTTTGAAACATTTATTCTGTGCGGAGAAGGCGAGTTGGTGAAAACTGTCCTGACGTCCAAGCAGAGCGCCATCGGCGAGGAAGTGAAGTAAAGCGGAAGACCGGGAGCGCCGGCATTTTTCTCTGTGCCTCCGTGCCTTGGTGGCTACCCGGATATTTCACTGGCATGAATTCTTTTGGTGGAGAAATATCCGTTTTGCCTGCGGCAAAAGCGACTTTGTCGCGGTTAGCCCCGACGAAGTCGGTCCGGCAGGACGGACATTTCCGCTTTCTAAGCGTGAAATATCCGGGCTAGTCTTTCCTCCATGCCCACGACCCCCAAGCACCGCGTCTATGCCATGTCCGTCGCCAAGGTTTATCCCTACTACATTGCCAAGGCGGAGAAGAAAGGGCGGACGAAGGCGGAGGTGGACGCGGTCACCTGCTGGCTGACGGGCTACACGCCGAAGGGCTTGGAAAAGCAACTGAAGCTGGGGACGGACTTTGAAACTTTCTTTGCCCAGGCCCCCAAGCTGAACCCCAAGCGCAAACTCATCACCGGCGTCATTTGCGGCGTGCGGATCGAGGAGATCGAGGAAAAGCTGATGCGGGAAATCCGCTACCTCGACAAGTTGGTGGACGAATTGGCCAAGGGCCGGCCGATGGAGAAGATTCTGCGCGCCTAAGAGGTCGAAGCGATTGCACTGTCCTGTTTGCACCGCAGAGACGGGGCGGACACAGAGAAACCCATCGGTTGGAGGAGCCTGCCCCGTCCATCCCGCGCCCGCCGTGCGCCCCTTTCCCAACTCCAATCTCCGAACCCTGAATTACGATGCCCCTCCTCTCCATTGTCCCGCCGATGCCGGGTGCTGAGCGCCGCTTCAAACCGTTTGTCGATTTCGTGCACGCGGCGGGCTGGGAGACAGAATTTGTCCGGCTGGAATGGCCGGGCCGGCGACCGCCCTTCGGGGACAACTCGCTCTTTCCGCAGGTGGACGCCCAGACGGAGGGCAAGGTCGTCATGGGTTTTTCTCTCGGTGCGCTCTACGCGCACCTCGGTGCTTTGCGCGCCCGGCACCTGATCCTCGGCTCGATTTCGCCGTTCTTCCTTGAGGACGAAGACGAACCCGAGCGCTGGCTGGTCTCCTACCGCGCCGGCAACGCCAGCACCCCGGCCGACATTTTGGTCGGTGCCGAGGAAGACGCCCAGATGCACCGCCGCGCGGAGGCCGTCCGCGATTTCTACCGTCAATCCACTTTCGCAAAGGTCGCGGAAGCCGACCACGAGCTTTGGCACCCAAACTACCTGCAGGCGATCAAAACGGCCTTGGACCGTCTCAAAGCCTAGCCATCGGAACCCCCAAAAAAACCCAAGGCCAGACCTCGTCCGGCTGCTCCTTTTGCATTGCCGGACCTGGAGCTTGCTTCGAGGGGGTAATTGATCATCCATAATTCCAATGGCTAGCGCTGCCCAGATCAAAGCCCTGCTAAAGAGTCATGCTGATGGCGATGACCCTCAGTTTTATGCAGTGGCGTTACAGGTCGCGGCCGCTGAGGCGCGGAGCGGTCACGTAGAATTGGCCAAAGAATTGCGGGATATCGTTGAACGAATCAAACTGCGTGATTCTCGGCAAGCTGCTCAACAAAACCTGCTGCATATCGCCCAGCCCCAAGGTGAAGTCGCCGATTTACTGGCGATTCAGCAGCCAACGACGAAGCTCGGGGACCTTATTCTGAGCGAAGTCGCCGCTGAGCACATCCGCCGGATCCTCACCGAACAAAGGCAACTAGATAAACTGAAGTCGCATGGACTTCGTCCACGGCAGACTGTTTTGCTCACAGGCCCTCCCGGCTGCGGCAAGACCATGACCGCGGCGGCCCTTGCCGGCGAGCTCGCGCTACCACTCTTTATCGTGCGTCTTGATGCGCTGATGACCCGGTTCTTGGGTGAAACTGCTTCCAAGCTGCGTCTGATCTTCGAGACGGTAGAGAAAACTCGCGCTGTCTACTTGTTCGACGAGTTCGATTCGATTGGCATCGCTCGCGGCGCAGAAAACGACGTTGGTGAGATGCGCCGCGTGCTAAACAGCTTCTTGGTCTTCGTGGAGAATCATCGTGGGAACAGCGTAGTCGTCGCAGCGACTAACCACGGTCACCTTCTGGACCGAGCGTTGTTCCGGCGCTTCGACGACATCATCGAATTGGGCCTGCCCACTCTCGCTCTTGCTGAGAAAACCTACCGCGAAAGGCTGGCTGGCCACAGGCTCCCGCGACTCAATTTCAAGAAACTAGCTGAAGCATCAACGGGCCTGAGTTTCGCCGAAATCACCCGCGTCTGCGAAGAGGCGGTGAAGGATATGCTGCTGCACAGCAAGTCCGTCATCAGCGCCGACGTGTTGTTCGACATCATAAGCCAGCGGCGGCTCTTTCTCGAGAAACGCCACGGTTAAGTTATGGCGAACGGAGCCCTGGCCACATTTCGCCATCTCGATTTCTCTGGAAGGGGCAGTCGGCGGGCATACACCGCGAAAGGTGGAGGTGGTGGACGGTTCGACATGGTTCCACGGAACAGAGCAGCTCATGCACAGAAGCTCCGGCAGGAGCTCCAAGTGGTTCAGGCCGAGGCGGATCGAATCCGTATGACCGGGGAATTGGCGGCCTACGAAGACGCCGCCGGAATCGACATCGAGGTGCGCGGCGTGCCGGGCCGGCCGCTTAAACTTGAGTCCCTTGATTCGCCTACGCTCGGCATCGTATTGAAGAACACTCGGATCATTATGGTCCCGCAGTACGAAGGTGCGCCGCTACCGCTCGAGGTCGCTACCGTGTTTGTTCGCGACGGGAAGCTCTCGTTCTTCCTGAATCGTATCAACGCCTACGAAGCAGCCGGTAAGAGAGACAACAAACGGCTCATAGGGAATATCGAATCCATCGCGCTTGCAGCGATCGAAGCCTATTGGACCTCTAAGCATCCGCTTCCAAGCTTGAATGACGAGGTCTGGTGGGAGGTCTGGGTCAGGGCGGGGTCGAACGCGGCGAAGCGCGAATTGCATGAGAACGCAGTCCTCACGGCTGCGCAGCAAAGCGACATGACAGTTAATCCGGGCAAGTTAGTGCTTCCCGAACACTCGGTGTTTTTGATCAAAACGACGCGGCAGAAGCTCGCTGGGTCGATTTCACTGCTTAACTTCGTCAGTGAGCTTCGACACCCGACACTGACTGCTGCCGACTTCGTCGAAAAACCAGCCGCAGATCAGCATGCCTTGGTGCGGGCCCTGAAACAGCGACTCAAGCCACCTCCAGACGAGAACACGGCTGTTTGCCTCTTGGACACAGGCGTAAACCGGGGGCATCCGCTGCTAAGCGACCTGCTTCGTCCGGATCATCATGACACCGTCAAGCCCGAGTGGGGGAAGGACGACCACGAGCAGTTCGGTCATGGCACGCAGATGGCAGGGCTTGCGGCATACGGCGACCTTACCCCGCTACTGGCAGGAGATACGCCCGTTCAGCTCACACATCACTTGGAGTCGGTGAAAATACTCCCGCGTGTCGGTCACAATGAGCCCGAACACTACGGTCCCATCACCCAACAGGCGATGGCGACGGCTGAGACGAACGCACCGAATAGGCGACGGGTGTTCGCGCTCGCGGTTACGGCCAGTGATGCACCCGATTTTTATGAAAATGGGCGGCCGAGTGCTTGGTCGTCGGCTCTCGATAGTTACTCTTCCGGCCTCCTTGAAGCGGAAGAAACCAAGAGGCTCATCTGCGTTAGTGCGGGCAATGTTAGGGACCTCACAAACCGCCACGAATACCCGAGTCTTAACGAGCTGCGATCCATTGAGGATCCGGCGCAATCGTGGAACGCCCTCACGATTGGAGCCTATACCGACAAGGACACGCTACGCGACAACCACGGCAACTTATTGGAAGGCTGGACCCCGCTTGCTCCACGAGGCGGTCTCAGCCCGGAGAGCCGGACAAGCATGCTTTGGTTAGGGAAAGAATCCCGCCACTGGCCACTGAAACCGGATGTCGTCTTCGAGGGAGGAAACCGCGGCTACGATGGATCGGACCTTGCCCTGACTCACGACTCCCTGTCTCTGCTTTCCACCAATGCGCAGTTTCAGCATCGGCTACTGACCACGTTCGGAGCGACCAGCGCAGCAACGGCTCTTGCTGCGCAAGCCGCAGCGTCGATCAGCGCTCGGTATCCCGAATACTGGCCGGAAACGATCCGGGGATTATTGGTTCACGCGGCATACTGGACGCCGGCAATGCGAAACGGGGTTAACGCGGCTGATAAAGCAACGGTCGCCCAAGCGTTGGCTCGCTTCGGCTATGGCGTGCCTGACGTAGTTCAAGCACTCGCATCTGTTCGGAATCGTGCCACCCTGGTCGCCCAAGACTCGCTTCAGCCCTTCGAGAAAAAAGAAACCAGAGTGGTAACTCGGGACATGGCCCTATACAGGCTGCCGTGGCCACGGCAGCTTCTCGTGGATCATGGAGCCGCCGAAGTTCGGCTGCGAGTAACCTTGTCGTATTTCATCGAGCCAAACCCCGGAGCACGGGTGCCAACCACCAAATATCGCTATGCCGGGTGCAACCTAAGGTTCCAGGTCCAGACGCCTACCGAGACGCTGAGGAATTTCATCGCCCGAGTGACCGACGCGATCAGCGAGGAAGAAAAGGTGGGGTATGAAGCGCCGGATGATGCTACGGAAGGTTGGATGGTTGGGGATAAGCTTCGCCGCCGCGGATCTATCCACAGCGACTATTGGAGCGGCACCGCAGCGCAGCTTGCGCATATGGAACACATCGCAGTATTTCCGGTGAACGGATGGTGGAAGCTGCGGCCGCAGCACAATCGGTTCGGGAAGCGAATCCGATATAGCTTGTTGATGTCGCTGGATACGCTGGGCACAGATATCGACGTATACACCCCGATACAAACCGCCATTGCGGTGCCAGTGCAGGTCTAGATCCTGCACTATCACGTTCAGCGTAAGTAAGACGCTTAAGCGGGAGTCTGGCTTTGTAGCTGGCGTGCCATGAGGTTCGAGTCGGTAGGCGGTCGGTTTAGGAACCGCTGTCTCAGCGGTTGCCGGGTTCGTGGTATTGGCCGGTTTTGTCCACGTGGCCGGCTTCGCCGTATTTATCGTGGTGGCACAGAACCATCCGCCAAGCGGACAGTATCTGTAAAACGTATAATGGCAGGCTTCCTCCTTCGCCAAGGCTACGGAGGACAGGCAGGCAATCCCGCCCTGAAACCACTACGTCATCATCTGTGTGAATCCGTGCCTGCCCTCCATAGCCTTGGCGAAGGAGGGTGATCTGTGGTCAAAAATTCCGCCTCAGACTTTCGGGAACTTCACCCACTTGGCGCCGAGCTTGGAACTGCGGACCACGGTCTCGATGAAGGCCATGCCGTGCACGCCGTCGTCGATGGTCGGGAAGTCCAGATCTTTTGGCTGTGGCTTGCCTTTGAGTTCGGCCTCGATGGCGCGGAAGGCTTCCAAGTAGATGTTGGCGAAGGCTTCGAGGTAACCCTCGGGGTGGCCGAAGGGGATGCGCGTGAATTTTTTCCCGTGCTCGGAGATATAGCCGTTGCCGCGCCGCCAGATCTCGCGGGGCTTGTCGCCGTATTTGACGACGAGTTCGTTGGGGAATTCCTGCCGCCATTCGAGTCCGGCCTTGGTGCCATAGACGCGGATGTTGAGCATGTTTTCGTCGCCGATGCAGATTTGCGAGGAGTGGAGCACGCCTTTGGCGCCGCCCTTGAAGCGGAGGAGGACATTGCCGTCGTCGTCGAGCTTGCGGCCCTTGACGAAGGTCGTGAGGTCGGCGCAGAGGGAGTCGATCTCCAGGCCGGTGATGTAGCGGGCGAGGTTCTCGGCGTGCGTGCCGATGTCGCCCATGCAGCCGGCGGCGCCGGAGCGCTTGGGGTCGGTGCGCCAGGCGGCCTGCTTCTGGTTTTCGCCTTCGAGGAAGGTGGAGAGCCAGCCCTGCGGATATTCGACGACGACCTTGCGGATCTGGCCGACGGTGCCGTTGCGCACGAGCTCGCGCGCCTGCTTCACCATGACGTTGCCGGTGTAGTTGTGCGTGAGGACGAAGACTTTCTTCGACTTCTTCACGATGGCGCGGAGCTGCTTGGCCTCGGCGAGGTTGAAGGTGGCGGGCTTGTCGAGGATGACGTTGAAGCCGGCCTCAAGGAAGAGCTTCGCGGGCGGGAAGTGCTGGTGGTTGGGCGTGACGATGACGACGAAGTCGAGGCGCTTGTCGGCGGGCATCTTCGCCTCGGCCTTCGCCATCTCAACGTAGGAGCCGTAGGCGCGCTCAGGTTTGACGAAGAGCTCGGCGGCGGAGGCCTTGGAGCGGGCGGGGTCGGAGGAGAAGGCGCCGGCGACGAGGCGGGCCTTGCCGTCCATGTGCGCGGCGATGCGGTGCACGGCGCCAATGAAGGCGCCCTGGCCGCCGCCAATCATGCCGTAACGGAGTTTTCTTTGCATAATTTTATTAGAGTTGGCCACGGAGGCGCGGAGACGCGGAGAGATGTGTTCCTCCGTGCCTCCGTGTCTCCGTGGCAAAAATTACTGATTCTTTTTGTCGAACTGCGCGTCGAAGGCGAGGGCGCTGGAGGGGAAGTCGGTTTTACGGACGAAGGCGGCGGCCTCGGTGGCGCCGTGGACACGGTCCATGCGGCTGTCTTCCCACTCGACAGAGAGAGGGCCGCGGTAGCCGACGTCGTTGAGCGCGACGATGATGTCCTCAAACTTGATGTCGCCGTGGCCGAGGGAGCGGAAGTCCCAGAAGCGGCGGGCGTCGCCGAAGCTCACGTGGCCGCCGAAGACGCCGACGCTGCCGTCGCCGTGGCCCCACCACACGTCCTTCATGTGGACGTGGTAGAGGCGGTCGCCGAAGGTGCGGATGAACTTTACGTAGTCCACGCCTTGGTAGCCGAGGTGCGAGGGGTCGTAGTTGAAACCGAAGCGCCGGTGGCCCTTCACGGCGGCGATGGCGCGCTGCGAGGAGGCGATGTCGAACGCGATCTCGGTGGGGTGCACCTCGAGGGCGAAGTTGACGTTGACCTTGTCGAAAGCCTCGAGGATCGGGCCGAAGCGTTTGCCGAAGTCGGCGAAGCCCTTGTCCCAGTAGGCCTGCGAGGTCGGCGGGAAGGCGTAGATCGAGTGCCAGATGGAGGAGCCGGTGAAGCCGTTGACGACGGCGGGGAAGTCGTCGGTGGACTTGCGGCCGGGCTTGGCGTCGAAGAAGGCGCGCGCGGCCTTGGCGGCGGTGATCATCTTGCGCGCGGCGCGCTTGCGGACGCCCTCCGGGTCACCGTTGCCCCAGACATCGGGCGGAAGGATGGCCTGGTGGCGCTCGTCGATGTTGTCGCAGATGGCCTGGCCGACGAGATGGCTGGAGATGGCGTAGCAGGTGAGGCCGTGGGCCTTGAGCAGCGCCCATTTGTCGTGGACATATTTCTTCGAGCTGACGGCGGCATCGACATCGAAGTGGTCGCCCCAGCAGGCGAGCTCGACGCCGTCGTAGCCCATCGACTTGACGAGCGGGGCGAGTTTTTCGAGGGGCAGGTCGGCCCATTGGCCGGTGAACAGAGTGACGGGTCTCGGCATAAATGCGAAGGGTCGGGGGTTAGAGGTTGGGGCGACGGACGGGGTGAGTTTTTTCGCGCAAATGCCGGTGGCGGCAAGTGCTTTGTGCGTCAGGGGAGATCGGGCGGGCGTCGCCCGCGGCGGCTTGGGGATAAGCCGCCCTACCCCGGGGTGGCTTTACGTGGACTGGTCGTAGATCGCCGGGGTGACGACGGCTTCGAGGGGGCGGCCCTCGGCGTAGGCGCGGAGATTTTTCAAGGCGAAGGCGCCGGCGTCGGGGTAGCGGTCCACGGTCGGGCCGGCGATGTGCGGGGTGAGGCTGGCGTTGCGCAGGCCGCGCCAAGGGCTGTCGGGCGGCAGCGGCTCCTGCACGAAGACATCGAGGCCCACGGCAATCCGGCCCTCGGTCGCGACGCGGAGGAGCGCGGTTTCGTCGGTGATGGCGGCGCGGGCGGTGTTCACGAAGACGCCGCCGGGCCGGATAAGCCGGAGAAGTTTCTCGGTGACGACGCCGGTGGTGGCGGGGTTGAGCGGGGCGAACTCGACGATGATGTCGTTGCCGGCGAAGAGCGATTCCAGTGAGACGGCGCAATTCGCGCCGGTGCGCGCGGCGGCAGCGGCATCAAAATCGGGCGCGAAGACCTCCACGCGGCAATCGAAAGGCCGGATGAGTTTCAGGAATTCGCGGGCGACGGAGCCGTAACCGTGCAGGCCGACGCTGCGGCCGAAGAGCGAGCGCACCTCGTCGAAGCCATCGCGCCAGCCGCCCTCGTGGTGGAGCGTAAAGGTCCAGTGCGGGCCGCGGCGCAGGCAGGCGAGCACGTGGTAAAGCGCGCACTCGGCGACGGTGCGGCTGATGGTGCCGCCCCAATTGGTGACGAGGAAGCCCTGCTCGATCTGGGCGCGGGTGACGAGCCGGCGGACGGAGCCGGTGAGGTAGCACAGGTAGCGCAGCGACGGCGGCAGCGCGGCGGGAAGCGACTGCAACTGCCAGCCGCCGAGGAGGACCTCGGGATCGAGCTGCGCGAGCCGGGCGAAAAAACCATCGCGGCCGAGCTCCGCCGGATCGAGGAAGTGCAGCTCCGTCGCGAGCGCGGGGACTTCAGCCGCGAGTTGCCCGGGGAGAAAGCGCTCCCGCTCCTGCGGGGTGAGGGCGACCAGGAGCGAGCGGATGGGCGGCATGGCTCAATAATACAGCCAGAAACGCCGGCTCTGTTGCTGGTAGACTTTCGCCTGTTCCTGCCACTGGCGGAACCAGCCCTCGACGTTGGTGCGGACGCCGTCGCGCTTCAGCGCCTCGTAAAATGCAGTCGAGCCCATGTGGCGCAGGAAGCCGCCGGCGTCGCCGGAGCGAAAGGGGTTGCGCGGGTCGAACTTGATGCCGAGCCGCATGAGGTGGAAGCTCAGCTCGGTGGGGTTCCATTCGTCCCAATCGCTGATCTCGACGAAGACGCCGGTCTGCGGGCGGCCGTCGCGGCCGGGCACGCTGACGCGGCGAAAGGAGAGGCCGGGGAGATTCATCGCGCGGAGCTCGGCCTCCAGCGCCTCGCTGCGGACGGTGCGGTGGGAGAGACCGCGGAAGGCGTATTGCGGGCCCACGCCGTGGCGGAAGCCGATGTCGAAGCCGACGCGCGTGTCGAAGTAGGTGCCGAGGCCGACCATGGCGTAGCCGATGACGGCGGAGAAATCCTGCACCATCGGCGAGGTCGGCACCCATTTCAGGCCGGTCTCGGGCCAGCGCATGCTGCGGCGCCAGCCACGCATGGGGATGACGGTGAGCTTGCCGCGCTGGCGGACCTCCTCGGAAACATTGATGGCGTTGGGCACCTGCATGACGCCGGGCGAATCCTTGGCCATGCGCGCGAGTTCGCCGATGGTGAGACCGTGGACATAGGGCACGCGGAACGCACCGACGTAGCTCTTCCACTGCGCGTCGAGCGGCGGACCGTCCACCTTGTAGCCGCCGAGGGGATTCGGGCGGTCGAGGATGATGACCTCGACGTTGTTCTCGAAGCAGGCGGCCATGGTGTAGAGCATGGCGCTGACATAGGTGTAGCTGCGCGTGCCGACATCCTGCAGGTCCACGACGACGGCATTGAGGCCGCGGAGCATCTCCGGCGTGGGTTTGCGGGTGGAGCCGTAGAGCGAGTAAACCGGGAGGCCGGTGCGGGGATCCCGGCGGTCGGGGATTTTCACCTCGGCCTTTTCGTCGCCGTAGATGCCGTGCTCGGGACCGAAGAGCGCGACCAGTTGCACGCCCGGGGCGCGACGGAGGACATCCACCGTGCTTTCGCCGCGGCGGTTGACGCCGGCGGGATGGGTGAGGAGACCGATACGCTTGCCCTTTACGGCGGCGAAGTCCTGCGACTCCAGCACATCGATACCGAGCATGACGGGAAAAGGCGCGGCCTGGGTCGAGACCGGCGGGCTGGCGGCGGTGATCTGCGGCGCGACAAATTCGGGCCGGCTGGGGGCGGCGCCCGGGGGCGGCGCGGCGGGCGGCTGGCTGGCGCTGCAACCGAAAAGACCCAGCGTGAGGACGAACCAAATCAGGGCTGATTGGGGGAAGAGTGGGCGTTTCCGGCCGGACATCGCGCGTTACTTTGGGGGTCCGGTGGGCTCCGTCGAGCGGTAATGCCACGGCCGGCGGAAAAGTTTCCCGCCGCTGCGCTCCAGCGCAAAGCGCCACAGCAGGTCGAGCAACAGACCGATCAGGGCGCCGGCGATGACGCCGCCGATGACGAGGGCGTTGATGGCGGTGCCGATACGGCGGCCGATGGGCACGGGGCCGTTGGCGGGCTCGGGCTTGACCTTCGCGGCCTCCAGCCGCGGAGGATGCTTGGGGCCGACAGGGAGCATGGGTTCGTGATGATCGACGATATCCACGCTGCGGCCGAAGCCCGAGACCTCAATGACGGTGCGCCCGAGCTGGTGGGTGGCGTAGTAAACCGGCGCGGCGGTGAAAGGGGTGGTGATGAACTGCAGCGCGGCCATCACCATAAAATTGGCCCGCAGCAGCAGCGCGAGCAGCAGCGCGAGCGGAATCTGCACCCCGAGCACGGGCATGAGCGCGAGGATCGCCCCGGCGTAAAACGCGGGCCGCATGTGCGGCGTCTTGAAGGACCACAGGTAGGCGCGCTTGCGGGCCATCTCGGCAAAGCGGCCGACAATGGGGTATTTGTGCATCACGGCGCGGCGCGGCACGAAGCGCAGCAACTGCTTCAGACGGCGGAAGCGGGCGTGGCGTTCCTGGCGATCGGCGTGTTCCTCGGGCGGCATGGGTTCAGCAGTGTTGCCGGATGGCGGCGGTGAGCAAGCCGGACGCGGTTCGCAACGCTTCGGCGAGGGGCAGATCCGGCGGAGTGATGGCGTGCAAGCGGAGTTTTTCGGCGGGAGCGGCGACGGCAACCTGCCCGGCGAAGACCTGCACGGGTTTGCCGAGCGCGAGGGCGCGGCGGGCGACGGCCCCGGGGCCTTTGCCGGTGAGCGAGCTGGCGTCAAAGCGGCCCTCGCCGGTGAGCACGAGGTCGGCGGCGGCGATGCGGCGTTCGAGATCGAGCCACGCGGACACGAGATCAAACCCGGACAACAGCCGGGCACCCGCCGCCGCCATGAGGCCGAAAGCGATGCCGCCGGCCGCCCCGGCCCCGGGTGCGGCCATGAGGGCGTCGGGTTTTCCGCAGTGGTTGCAGAGCATCAGCCCCAGACGCGCGCATTCGTGCTCCAGGCCGGCAAGGTCGGCGGGCAGCAAGCCCTTTTGCGGACCGTAAACCGCAGTCGCGCCCTGCGGGCCGAGCAGGGGGTTGGTGACGTCGCAGGCGATGAAGATGGGCGGAAGTTCGGCCGGGACTGTGCCGGTGAGACGTTGGATCCGGGCCCAATGGGCGGGAGCAGGCGGCGTGAGCGGCGCGCCGGATTCATCGGCAAACCCGAGACCGAGCGCGCTTAGCGCCCCGAGGCCGAGGTCGTTGGTCGCGCTGCCACCGACGCCGAGCAGGACGGCGGCGACGCCGCGGCGTGCGGCCTCGGCGATGAGTTCGCCGGTGCCCTGCGAGGTGGTTTGCCAGGGATCGCGCTGATCGTCGGGGAGCAGGGCGAGGCCGCTGGCGGCGGCCATTTCGATGACGGCGACTTGGGGATTCTCGATTTTTGGTTCTCGATTTTGGATTTTTAGAAGAGCGCGGGCTGCAGAGGGAATGTTTGCCAGTGGCACGAGGCCGAAGCCGGCGGCGACCGGCCGGCCGCGCGGTCCGGCGACTTCGTGCATGAGCGGAACCCCGCCAGCGGCGCGGGTGAGAATGGGGGCGAAACCCTCGCCGCCGTCGGCAAGCGGGCATTCGTCGAGCGACCAGTCCGGATGCCGTTCGCGCAAGGCGGCGGCGGCGGCGGCGCAGGCTTGGGGCGCGGTCAGGGAATCCTTGAATTTGTCGAAGGCGAGGAGGACGCGCATGGGCGGTTCAGTCTCCGATGCGGGCGAACCGCGGGACGGTGCAGTCGGCGTGGCTCACGGTTTCCAGAAACATGGCGTGCGGCCGGACCCAGAGGCCGTGTTCGCCGTAGAGAGCCTGATAGACGACGACCGGCTCAAGCGACTCGGAGTGCCGGGCGAGCCCGAGCACGCGGTAATCGCGGCCTTTGTAATGCCGGTAGAGCCCGGGGCGCGGCGCGGAGGGAAGCGGGGGCAAGTCGGACATGATCAGGCGACAGTGGACGGCGCGGCGCGCAGCGTCCAGCTTGTGCCGGCAACCAGCTGCACCGGGCCGTTGGTCGCGGTCAGGGTGGCGGTGGCGGCAACCGGAAAAGCGACGACACGCGTGTAGGCCGCGCGGGCGCTGACGAACACCTCGAGCAGCGAGCCGTCGAGCAACCAGCGGAGTTGCAGGCCGGTTTCGCCGGCCGGCAGCGGGACCGGCGGGCGTTGGTCGAATTGCACGCCGGCCGGGCCGATGGCGACCGTGATGCCGGCGATGGCGAACGTGATTGTGGCCGCCGCCGGGCGCGCAAGCGTGATCTCTCCCTCGTGTCGCGCACCGGCGGGCAGGGGCAGCGACAGCGGGGTTGATGACAAGGTTTGCGCCGCCCAAGCGGTTTCGCCGGTGCGCAGGGCGGCGAGTTCGGCCACGGGCTCGCTGCAAAACCAGCCATCTTCATCGAGCCAGACGCGACGGGGCACGCCGAGGCAGCCGTTCCAGCCGCGGTGCTTCGGGAATTTTTGCGCCCAACCGAAAAGCACGGTGCGGCCGGTCGGATCTGCGGCCGGATGAGTGGCGTAATAGTGGTCGCTGGCGTCCACCACGCCCGTGCGCTCGGGGTGAAAGCGACAGGTTTCCAGATCGAGCGTGCCGCTGTGCCACTCGACCTCGCGGCAAGGGGAAGTGAGCAGCAGCCATTTGTCGCCCAGACGGACGAGGTTGGGACATTCCAGAAAGACGGTCTGACTGCGCGGCGCGCGATGGATGATGCCGCGGTAATGCCACTGCTGCAGGTCGCCCGCGGGATTCTCGTAGAGCGGGATGACGGTTTCGTCGCCGAGCGTCGCGCCCAGGATCAGGAAGGTGCGCCCGGCCTCGCGAAAGACGAAGGGGTCGCGCCAGTCGCGGTCGAAGGCCGGGCCGCCGTGCGTGGACAGATCGAGAACGGGCGTCGCGACGTGCTGGGTCCACGTCCGCCAGCCGGGATCGGCGGGCGTGGCCGGCACCTGGTTGGCAGGGGCGGCGGGATCGGCTTTGACGCTCGTGTAGAGAATGCGCGGCGCGCCGGCATCCGTGAAGGCGAGGCAGCCGGAGTAGCAGTGCTTTTCCCCGGCGCCGGGCTGCGGATGCAGGGCCAGCGGAAGATGCTCCCATTGCACGAGGTCGCGACTGCGGGCGTGCCCCCAGTGGATGTCGCCCCATTCGTCGCCGTGCGGGTTGTGCTGGTAAAACAGGTGGCACCAGCCGTCGTGCCAGCAGGCGCCGTTGGGGTCGTTCATCCAATACGCCGGCGGGCCGAAGTGCCATTGCGGGCGTGCGGGGTCGGTGATGACGGGATAGCGGTGAGCCATGAAAACGATGATGGCGCAGGGTTGCGCTAATCCTTCAGCGCCTGATCGGCCGGAAGATCTTCGCCGGACCAGAGCCGCCGGCCGGTCCAATCCACTTCAGGATCCTGCCAGAATGCATCCCCGGCGGGCAGACCGAGCGGGAGGAAGGCCGTGGTGCACAGATAAAGGCTGCCGGTGCTGATGTAAGATTCCGCCAGTCCGGGTTGATGGCCACCGAGGCCCGGGCGCAGCCAGCCGGCGTCGTCGAAAGTGCCCGGCGCGGCAAGGGTGCGGCGGATAACGGCGGTGAGCGCGCCGCGCACCTGGGCGGGAGGCAGTGCCTCAGGCAAGGCGTGCTGGAGGGCAAGTTGGGCGAGGTGCTGGAATGCGCCGCAGCGATAGGTGAGCGACCGGCCGAGGGCCGGAAACGAGCCGTCCGGTGCGATCAGGCGTTCCTGCACCAAGGCGTAGCGTTCGGCCCGGCGGCGCACTTCGGGCAGGAGCGCCCGCCAGCGATCGGTGTGGGCATCGGCGACGGCCAGCACATCGAGCAACATGGGTTGGATGACGTAGCTGTTGTAGTAATCCCAATGAAAGTCCGCGCCGTCGCCGTAGGCGCCGTCACCCTTATACCATTGCTCGTGTTGGTCCACGGCGTGGGCGACGGGAGCGAGGTCGGCTTCGCCGGTGAAGCGCAGCAGCGCGGCCTCGACCATGGCGGAAAACAGCAGCCAGTTGTTGGGCCAGGGTTTGATGACACGGGTGGAACGGAGTGCGGCGACGAGGCGGTCCTGGGTGATGGGGTCGAGCGCGGTCCACAGGGCTTGCGGCGCACGAAGGAGGGCTTGAGCGAGAAAGGCGGCGTCCACGAGCGGCTGGGTGCCGATCGTGAAGTTCAGCCGGTCGGGCGAGGCCGGATCGAGTCCGTTACGGATGGCGGCGAGGGCGAGTTCGCGCAGCCGGGCCTGGGTTTCGCGCTCGTCGGCCGGCGTGTCTTCCAGCTCCAGCCACGGGGCGAGCCCCGCCAGCGTGCGGCCGAGAGTTTCCAAGCCGGGCGTGAAGCTGTCCGGCACGCCGGCCCCGGGCAGGTCCGCCAAGGGCAGAGTGGCACGCAATCGTCCTTGCGCCAGCGCGGCCAAGGGCGGCGTGACGAGGCGAACCAACAGGTGGTGCCAGAAGGGGCGGATGCCGGAACCGGTAGACATGGAAAACGCCGGCAGTTTCATGGCGGCGGGAAAAAGGGAAAGCAAAAGAGCGGGGCAGTGACGCCCCGCTCTGGAAAAAATGCCGGCTGCCGGCTCAGAACTTCGAGCCGTCGGCCTTGGTGCCGCAGACGGAGACCTCGAGACCGAGTTCGGCGGCGAGGGCGGCCTTCGTATACATGGCGAGGTCGGCCTCCTTGGCGGAGTTCGCATAGGCGACCTGGATGTGGTTGGCCTTATGGCGGGCCATCATCTGGTCGCGCGAGACGCCGTAGGTGACCGCATGCATGATCGGCCACTGCTCGGTGGTCTCCTCCCAGCGGCGCTGGGTCTCGGCCTGCGGGAGGGTGATGACCTTGGCGCGGCCGAGATCCATCTTGAGCTTGCCGCCTTCGAGGAAGACGCGGCTCCACACGATCTCGCCGGGCTTGGCGATACCGCGGACAGTGCCGCCGCCGAGGCGGAAATACATGTAGGGCTGGCGCATCGAGTCGGTGCCCTTGTAGCCGTCGATGTGGTGGGCCGGCGGGGCGCTGCCCGAGATGAGGAAGACCCACACGTATTCGTCGGTCGTGCCGCTCCGGTCGAAATCGCCCCAGCGCAGGTCGTGCAGGGTGTTTTCGACCGGCTGGCCGAGGGCGGTGTGCACGCGGTTGGTGAAGAGGCCGTCGAGGCCGGCACACTCGTCCACCTCGTTGAAGTGGGTGAGCGGTTTGCCGTCGCGGATGATCTCGCCCTTGGCGTTGGCCACGGGCGGACGGTCGGAGTTGTTGAGGATGCCCTCGACGAGGTCGGAGGCGGGCAGGAGGTCCTTGAGGCCCTGCTGGTATTGGATGCCGATGGTCTCGCAGCCGAACTCGTCGGCGATGCGCAGCGCGGCGACGTAGGTCTTGCACTGCCAGAGCACCTGCTCCTCGGTGAGGTGTTCGTCGGGGTTTTGGCCGAGGTGGAACTTCATGCCCTTGGCCTTGAGCCAGTCATAGACGGCGCGGGCCTCGGCGTCGGTGACCTGGGTGGCGCCGTAGTAGAGGGCGGACTGCGAGAGGCGTTCCTTGTAAACGCCGGTCTTGAAGAGCAGCTCGTCGGGGATGATGGCGTTATACATGCCCATGCAGCCCTCGTCGAAGACGCCCATGATGGACTTGCGGCGGCGGAGGTCGTCGGCGAGCCGCTTGGCCAGCGCGCGGGCCTTCGGCGGCACGGTGGCGCGGGCCAGCGGTTTCACGTGGGCGGTGCGGTGCTTGACGACGCCGGTCTTGAGCCACGCGGCGAGGTTCTTGAGGAAGAAATCGTCGGTGAAGTCCGCGCTCCAGAGCGTGGAATACTTGACCCCGGCCTTGGTGAGGGAGCCGTTGAGGTTGAGCATGCCGACGAGCCCGGGCGCAGTGCCGGACCAGTTGGCCACGGTGAGGATGGGGGCCTGGTGGGAGATGAGCCCGTGGAGGATGTGGTGCGAGTATTGCCAGACGGCCTCGGCGACGATGATGGGCGTCTTGGGGTCGATCGTGGCGAAGACCTGCATGCCCTCCTTCTGCGAGCCGATGAAGCCGTGCTTGAGCTCCGGCTTGTAGGGATGGGCGCGGACGAGCTTGTAGCCGAGTTTGGCGACCGCGGCGGTGAGCTGGCGCTCCATCGCCTCCTGGCCGGGCCAGGTCTTCTCGTTGGCGGACTGGCGCAGGTCGCCGTTGGCGATGAGCAGGATGGTTTTCTTGGGGGATTTTTTCATGACGGGGAAGGTTGCTAGATAAAATCGGCGTTGCCGGAAGGGAAGCGCACGGGGACGGGGAGGTGATTATGCACTGGCAAGGGCCGGGCCGGAATGGATAGTTTGCGAAAAGGCATGGATAAAGTCGGCAGGAAACAACGGCCCGAGCTGCTCTCCCAACAGGTGACGGGCGCGCGGTATTTTTTCCTCAATCTGGCCCCGACGCGCGGGGCACGGGTGGGCCCGGCCTTGGGTGGGCGCGAACTGTGCAACCCTGATTACCGCATCATCCGTGCGACCTATGCTTACGACGGCTTGGAATACGTTGCCGAGGGAGCCGGGTGGGTGGAACTCGACGGGCGGCGGCATCCCTTGGGGTCGGGTGCGGTCTTCGCCTACGGCCGCGCGACCCGCTGTGAAATCCAGACCGATCCGGCGCGGCCGTTGGTGAAATATTTCGTATGTCTGACCGGGGGCGCGGCGGCGAAGCGGCTCGCGCGGGCCGGCGTGGCACCCGGCACCCTGCAGCTGCTGACGGCGCATGCCGAGCTGCGCGGGTTGTTTGAGGAGTTGATTCACGAAGGCCAGCGGCCCGGGCGATTGGCACTTGAGCTCTGCGCCGTGCGCTTGGAGCTGTTGCTCCTGAAGATCGAGGAGCACATACGGGCGGGCGCACGAGGCGAGGATCCGGCCCGCGAACGTTTTTTGCGCTGCAAGGCGCTGATTGAGGAGCGGGCGGAGAAACTGGTGACCCTGGAGGAAATCGCGGCGGCGGCCGGGCTGGAGGTTTCCAGCGTTTGCCGGCTGTTCCGGCGTTACCATGATTGCAGTCCCTACCAGCACCTGCTGCGGCGCAAGATGACCCTCGCGGCGGAGCATCTGGTGGAGAACGGCGGTCTGGTGAAGGAGGCGGCGCAGCGGATCGGCTTCGCCGATCCGTATCATTTCTCCCGCTGCTTCAAAGCCGTGCACGGCGTGGCGCCGCGCGACCTGTTGCGCTACCGGCGGCCGGGTTAATTGGCGGACTCGACCGCGAGCAGCGACTCGACCTGGGTGACGCCGTCGGTTTCAAGGGCGAGCCGGATGGCTTTGCCGATGAGCTCGGCGGACGTGGCGTGGCCCTGCAAGGTGACCCGGCCCGCCGTGCAATCGATGTTGATGGCGAGAGCCGAGAGATCGCTGTCCAAGGCGTATTTGCCCTTGAGGACGGCAACGATGCGGGCATCGGACATGGTCTCATGGGCGGTCTGGGTCTTGGTGCGCACGACCTTGCCGGCCTTGGCGAACTCGGCCCTGATGTCCGCCGACGTCAGGTTCCAGTCCGCAAGTTGGGAAGTGATGGCCTGTTTTGTTTCCGCCGCGGCTTCCTTGGTGCGTTCAACCACCGAGGCGGTCTGCACGGACAGGGACGAGTTGCGGGACTCCCGGTTGAGGTAAACCCGGTAAGAGAGAGCGCCCAGGATGGCACCGAGCAGGAGGAAGATAACAGCGTTTTTCATGATGTGGCAGAGGTTCCCGCATAGACCGCCGACCACGCAGCCGGTTCACGGGTTTTTGTGCGCAGGGTTGAAACCGCGCCGCCCGACAATTCCGACATTGCCCGGCGACGGCGGATGGCTTGGCTCAATAACCCATGGCAACCAAGACCGCCCTCATCACCGGCGCATCGCGCGGCATCGGCCGCGGCATCGCGCTTGAACTCGCCCGCGCGGGCTCCCGCGTGGCCATCAATTACGCCGGCAACGCCGAGGCCGCCGCCGAGGCGCTCGCGCTCGTCAAGGCCGCGGGCGGCGACGGCTTCATCGTGCAGGGCGACGTGGCGGTGGCGGCCGACCGTGAGCGCCTCGTGGCCGAGACGGTGGCGCAGTTCGGCCGGATCGACCTGCTCGTGAACAATGCCGGCGTGGCGCCGAAGGTGCGCGCTGACCTGCTCGACGCGGGCGAGGAAAGTTTCGACCGGCTCCATGCCATCAACCTGAAGGGTCCGTTTTTTCTCACCCAGCTCGTGGCGAAGCAGATGCTGAAACAGTCGCCCGATGCCGAGGGTTTTCGCGGCCGCATCGTCAACATCACCTCCATCTCGGTTTACACGGCCTCGATCAACCGCGGCGACTACTGCATGGTGAAGGCGGGGCTGGCGATGATGACCAAGCTCTTCGCCGACCGGCTGGCGAACGACGGCATCAACGTCTATGAGATCCGCCCCGGCGTGATCGCGACCGACATGACCGGCGGCGTGAAGGAAAAATACGACAAGCTCATCATCACCGACGAGCGCGGCATCACGCCCATCCGCCGCTGGGGCAAGCCCGAGGACATCGGCCGGGCCGTCCGCGCCATCGCCGAGGACCGTTTCCCTTTCTCAACCGGCGCGTGCTTCGACGTGGACGGCGGCTTCCACCTGCACCGGTTGTAATGCCGCAGGGGATGCAGGCTGAACCGGGCCACTGCAGCTAAACCTAACACCTACGCCCGCTCCATCCCTTACCTTCGGCCACAACTCGGATGATCCAGTCATTCAGCGATGCCGATACCGAGGAGCTTTTCCATCGTGAAAAGAGCCGACGGTTTCAAACGATAGCCCGACCGGCTCTCCGCAAGCTAATCCAGCTCAACCGGGCGGGTCGTCTAGGTGACATGTCGGTCCCGCCCGGCAATCGCCTGGAAGCCTTGGCGGGCAAGCTCGCGGGCTTTCATTCCATCCGGATCAACGGGCAATGGCGGATTATCTTCCGCTGGACCGAGGCAGGGCCGGCCGGGGTGGCGATAGTGGATTATCATTGAAACACCCTTATAACGTTATACGTTACGGATCATGAGCCCACCGATCACACCCGGAGAAATCCTGTTGGAGGAATACTTGGAGCCCATGGGCATTTCGCAGAACGCCATGGCCCGGGCCGTTGGCGTGCCTCCCCGGGCCATCAATGAGATCGTTCTCGGCAAGCGTGCGGTTACGCCGGCCATGTCCATCCGTTTCGGCGCTTTCTTCGGGCAATCGCCCGAGTTCTGGCATGGCCTTCAGGTGGAGTGTGATTTCCGCGCCTTGGCCAAGGATCGCAAGCGACTCACCGCCAAAATCCGACCGGCAATATCATTGGCCGAAAGCGGACAGCAAACCGCGGCCTGACGCATTTTGCCCGCGACACCGGTTGTGAACTGGATGGCATGCCGGCTTAGGTGGGTTACTGCACCCACAAACCCAAGGTCTAACGGCTCGAGTTCATCCGCTCAGCGCCGAGGACCGGTTCCCGATTTCGACCGGCGCCTGCTTCGACGTGGACGGCGGCTTCCACTTGCACCGGTTGTGAGTGTTCAGGAATAACCGGGATGACCAAGTCTCCGAGTGAGGAACTGCTATTTCGATTTTCCCTCTAAAACCGCACTGCCGTCTTTTTCGACGCGAATATGCGACTGCTTTTCCTTCGAGGTGGTCTGCTCTAGAATGGTAAGTTGCCCGATATCGGTTACGTCAAGCCGAGCTGTGTAAAAATCTACCCCATCGCGCGGCGCGAACCAAACGGCTGTCGAAATTGGCACAAATTTGCCACTCACACGCAATCGCCTATGGGTCAGTTTGTTTGCAGCTTGGGTTGCATCCGGATCAATAGCTTTAACTGCTTCCGGGCCGATGATTACCAAGAGCTGGCGACGGCTAGATGGGTGCTCCTTTTTTGCATGCAATCGCAAGGCGGTGTTGCCGTCCCCGTCCTGCAATACATCGATCTTAGCAACTTCGAAGTCACAACTTGCGATAAAAGGTCCTTTCTTGTGTGCCTCCCTCGGTGCGACCTCGACGGTGACCACTCGGCTCGCAGCGGATTTTGCCAAGGTGTAGTGAGGGGAGGCGCTGATGATTGCCAAAATGGCTGACAATATCCTCCAAAACATGCCTTTATCAAAAACGGCCGAAAAGTTTCTGCAAATCCAATTTCCGGATCTCCAAGGTGGATTTTTTTGGTATTGCTGATCGGTAAATCCGTTCGCGCAGTTGAAAACTGGTCGGGCCCACATAGTGTAGGCGTGTATGAAAAAACTCATTGCTCTCCTCTGTTCCCTCGCCCTTGCCACCGCGGTTTTCGCCGCCGGCAAGTTTGCCGACATCTCCCACGACGAACTCCAGGCCGCCATGGCCGGCGGCTCGGTGACGGTGCTCGATGTCAACGGCTCGAAGTCCTTTGAAAAGGGCCGCATCCCCGGCTCGATTGATTTCGCCGCCAACAAGGACCGGCTCGCCGAACTCCTGCCGGCCGACAAGAACGCGCTGATCGTGGCTTACTGCGGCAACGAGCGCTGCAGCGCTTACCGCAACGCGGCCATCGCGGCGGAGAAGCTCGGCTACACCAATATCAAGCACTACTCGCCCGGCCTCGCCGGCTGGAAAAAGTCCGGTGCGCCGATGGACAAGAGCTGAGCGGGATTCAAACGCAGCGAAACTCAGCCCGGCCGGAATGGCCGGGCTTTTTCGTGCGCGCGGTTGAATCCCGCCTTAGACCAATTTCCCGTAGCTTTGAGACGATACGACCGAGTGATGGCGGTCCGCATGAACCTGCCCAAAGGTAGGGGCGGTTATCCTTAACCGCCCGGTTTGGCCGACGTTGTCCTCACGGGCCGTTAGGGATAACGGCCCCTACCGGCGCTCACGCGCCAATGTCCAAAAGCCAGGGGCATTTGGTATGAGAACCTCACGTCCGAATCTTGCTAAGGATGGTTTTCCGCTCGCCGCGGGACGAAGCAAGGGCACGTTCGCGGGCATGCTGCTCATCGGTCAGGCCGGCTTTGAAAAACTGCTCGCAGGCGAAGTCACCGCCGGGGGCGGAGTGGTGCGGCAGCAGGGTCCGGGCTGGGTCGTCGCTGAGCAGGTGCCCGCCGAGGTGGCGTTTGCGCATGTGACGCTGACCGGCGAGACCGAATTGTCCGGCGACAAGGTCAACGCGCTGGCGCAACAAATCGCCGATTATTTCATGCAAAGCCTGCAGGGCGAGCGCATCGAGGCGGCGTGGCCCTGCGTGTTTGCCGGCCCCGCGGAAATGGTCGGGCTGGGCCGGCGGATTGGCGCGGTGGAGGAGGCTTTCTTGACGTTGTTGAAAAAACGGTTTTCGCGCGTGGCCAAACTGGCGACGCCGGACCTGCCGCGCGGGGTGGGCACGACGCGCGGGCTGTTGGTGTGGTTCACGGATTTTGGCCGGGTGCTGGTGGGGCGCGATCTGGTGGTGAACGGCCAGCGGCGCATGGCGGACGATGACCTCGCGCCGTCGCGCAGTTATTTGAAGATCGAGGAGGCCTACATCGTCCTCGGACGTGAACCGGCGGCGGGCGAGACCGTGGTGGACCTGGGCGCGGCGCCGGGCGGCTGGAGCTACAGCGCGGCCAAGCGCGGGGCGCGCGTGATCGCGGTGGACAACGGCCCGCTCAAGGGCGGTGCGCTGAACCATCCACGAATCGAGCACCGGATGGAGGATGCGTTTGGTTTCGCGCCAGCCGATGCGCAGGGTTGCGACTGGCTGTTTTGCGACATGGTCGAGGAGCCGCATCATGTGCTGAAGCATATCGTGGAACCTTGGCTGAGCCGCGGCTGGTGCCGGCGATTTGTGGTCAACCTCAAGTTTGGGCGGGTCGATCCCATCGCGCTGCTGCGGGAGCTGCGCGCCCCGGACTCTGTGTTGCAGCGGCACGCGCCCGGCGTGCGCATCCGGCACCTTTATCACGACCGGGAGGAGTTTACCTTGGCCGGGGAAGTAACGGCGCGCTGAAGATTTGTTTGGTTTGGGCCGCCCGGTGCGTCAGGGTGGGGTATGGCCAATTTTTCCAAGCCGGATCCGAGACCCCGGGGGACGGGAGCTGCCCGTGAATTTGTCGCGCCCGCCGGGCAGGTGCGCCAGCGGGGCGAGGCGGCGCCGTATCCGGCGGCGGAGCGCACTGCCACGAAACGACCGGAGCGGGCTGAACCGGCCGCGGCCGGTGAAGGCTTGCGTGGGTCGCGCAGCGGACCGACCCGGGACGAGTTGAAGCTCTGCGGCCTGGCCGCGGTGCGGGCGCGGTTCGCGAAAGATCCGGACTCCATCCTGCGGTTGTTTTTCGACGAGCCCACCAGCCGCCGGGTCGGCATCATGAGCAAGGTGCTGGCGCAGGCGAAAAAAGTTTACCGGTGCGTGTCGCCGGCCGAGCTGGAGAAGATCGCCGGGTCCGTGCACCATGGCGGCATCGTGGCGGTGGTGAAGGCGCCGGTCCTGCGCACGCCGACCGGGGACAACCTGCGGTCGTGGGCGGCCCGGCGGGAGACGCTGCTGGTGCTCGACCGCATCGGCAATGCGCACAACCTCGGCGCGCTCGCGCGAACGGCGGCGTTTTTCGGCGTGCCGCGGATCGTGATCGCGGAGGACGGGGCGGCCGCCAAGCCTTCGGATGCGGCGCACCGGGTGGCGGAAGGCGGACTCGAGCATGTCGAGGTCTGGCAGACGAAGGATTTGGTGGCGTTGGCCAAAGCGCTGGCGGCGGCCGGCTATGAAGTGGTCGGCGCGGCGACGCGCGGCGGCCGGCCGGAGGCGAACCGCGCCGCGGACAAACCGGTGGCGTTGGTGCTCGGCAATGAGGAACACGGCCTCGCGCCGGAACTCGCCCAAGCTTGCACGCGGCTGGTGACCATTCCCGGCGTGGGTGCGGTCGAGTCGCTCAATGTTTCGGTGGCCGGCGCGGTGCTGTTGTGGGAGCTGGTCGCGCGGCGGCGGTAATCGATGCCGTCCCGAAGATCGTCAGGAGAGCATTTGTGCGACGGCGAAGTGATAAAGAGGCAGGCCGAACACGATGTTGAGGGGGAAAGTGACCGCCAGGGACAACGTCACGTAAAGTCCGGGGTTGGCTTCCGGCAGGGCGGTGCGCAGTGCCGCGGGCACGGCGATGTAGCTGGCGCTGGCGCAGAGGATGACGAGGAGCAGGGCGTCGCCATGGCCGAGACCCAGCAGGGCGCTGAGGGCGAGGCCGAGGGCGGCGTTTACAGGCGGGGCGAGGATGGCGAAGGTAACGGCGGCCAGACCGACCTGACGCAGCTCGCCGAAACGCCGGGCGGCGACGAGTCCCATGTCCAAAAGAAAAAAGGCGAGGAGCCCGGGAAAGAGTGTCTTGATGAACGGCATGAATGAGGCGCCGCCAACCGGGCCGCAGAGCCAGCCGATGGCAAGGCTGCCGAGCAGGAGGACGACGGAACCGTTGAGGAATGCGTCCCGGCCGAGGTGCGACCAATTGATGCCCGCCGCGGCCCCGGGCCCGTAGCGGCGCGCAAAGAGGACGCCGATGACGATGGCAGGGGATTCCATCAAGGCCATGGCGGCCACCATGTGGCCGGAGAACGGGATGTCGCGTGCGCTGAGAAAAGCGGCGGCGGTGATGAAGGTGACGGCGCTGACGGAACCGTAGGCGGCGGCAACCGCGGCGGCATCGACCGCACCCAAGCGGGCGCGAAGGACGAAAAACGTCCAGACGGGCACAATGACGGCGGCGGCGACGGCGGCGAGCAGCGTGGCGGAGACGGCGGCGGTGAAGCCACTTTCCGCCAGCGAGACCCCGCCCTTGAAGCCGATGGCGGCGAGGAGGAAGAGCGACAGGGTCTTGGAGACCTGGACGGGAATCTCGAGATCGCTGCGGAGCAGCGTGGCGGCAAAGCCCAGGGCGAAAAACAGCACGGGCGGCGTGAGCAGATTGGCGGCGAGGTCGGAGAACTGCATGGAGTGACCCGCAGATTAACGATTTCCATGGTTTTAATCGATTATAGACTTTTGAACAAATCGTTAGATTATATTTAACCCAATGGCCTTCCTGAACTATCATCACCTGCGGTATTTTCGCGTGATCGCGCGGGAGCTGAGCCTGACCCGGGCGGCGGAAAAGCTGAACCTGTCGGCCCCGGCGCTGAGCATCCAGTTGAAGCAATTGGAGGAGAGCTTGGGGCACCGGCTGTTCGAGCGCGAACGGGGCGGGCTGGTGCTCACCGAGGCGGGCCGGCTGGCGCTGGACTATGCGGACACGATTGGCCGCGCGGGCGAGGAGCTGATGGACGTGATGCAGCAGCGTCCGCGGGGCGGCGGCCGCCAGATGCTGCGCGTGGGCGCGATGGCGACGCTGTCGCGGAATTTCCAACTGGAGTTTCTGCGGCCGGTGCTGCACCGGCCGGAGGTGGAGGTGATCATCCGGTCGGGGCCGTTGCGGGAGCTGCGGCTGGCGTTGCAGGCGCACGAGGTGGACGTGGTGTTGTCGAACCAGCCGGTGCGACGCGACGCGGAGACGCCGTGGCACAGCCACCTGCTGGCGGAGCAGCCGGTGAGCCTGGTGGGCGTGCCGGCCTGGCGGAAAAAGAAGCTGGGATTTCCGGAGGATTTCCGCGATGTGCCGGTGATCTTGCCGAGCCTGGAGAGCAACACGCGGGCGGCGTTTGACCGGCTGGTGACGGCGGCGGACGTGCGGCCGCGCGTGATGGCCGAGGTGGATGACATGGCGATGCTCCGCCTGTTGGCGCGGGAAGGCGAGGGACTGGCCTTGGTGCCGCCGGTCGTGGTGCGCGATGAAATCGACAGCGGGGTGCTGGTCGTGACCCACCGCATCCCGCAAATCCGGGAGACCTTTTATGCGATCACGCCCAGCCGGCGGTTTCCGAATCCTCTCGTGGGGGAACTGGTCGCAGCGATGGTCGGGCGCATGCGCGCCGGATGACGGCCGCGGGGCTCAGCCCAACAGCCGGCCGAGCCAGCCGGATTTTTTCCCGGGCGCGGCGGGCAAGGGCAGCTCGGGCACGCCGAGGATCGGTTCGTAGTGGCCGGCCTTCTTGTAGAGGATGACGACGTCCTGCATGCCCCAGGCTTCCTCGAGGTAGGCGCGCATGATGACATCGGGATAGCGCTGCAGCACGCGCATGAGCCACTCCGGCGAGGTGAGGCTGAGGCCGTAGTCTTCCTCCGGCGTGCTCTCGAAGTAGCGCTGGTAGGCGAAGCCGGTGCGGGCGTATTCCTCCAGCAGCGCGGGCTTGTCGATGTTTTCGGCGACATTGCGCCGGCCGCGCGCGAGCAGGCTGGAGACGGTGCGGCCCTGCGTGCTGAAGACGATGACGCCGCACTCGCGCGTCCACTTGATCAGGCAGTCGAGGGTGCGCAGCCAGCGTTCCTGGTTGAGGTGCGTCACGAGCGAGCCGACCCAGATGAGATCGAACTGGGAGGCGAAGGGGAGCTTGCGCAGGTCGGGCTCGGAGTAAACCGGGAGGGCGCCGAACTGGCGGGCGCAGAAATCCACGCCGTCGCGCTCGAGGTCGCAGGCCGTGATCTTGGCGTAGCCGTAGTGCGCGCGCAGCCAGCGCAACACGCGGCCGTGGCCGCAGGGCAGGTCGAGGATGTCGGGATAGTGGGGTTTGTCGCAGAGCTGGCCGGAGAAATGGATCAGCTCCAGCGCGCGCCGGCCGAGGTCGAAATACTGTTCCTCCAGCCCGGGCGAGACCATGCCGTCTTTTGGGGCGAGGGTGCGGTCAACCGGCAGGCCGGAGAAATCGTAAAGCGCGGGCATGGCGCCGAAATTCGCGGTCCGCCGCGGACCGGGCAAGCGGAGAATCGCGGTTCAACGCGCCGGCAGCAGGGACGGGGCGTCGGGCGCCGGACCGGCGATCACCACCGGCGACGCCCCGTCGCGGACCGGGTGGTCCACCACGCGGTAAATTTTCGACGGATCGGCGGCGAGGCTGAACACGCGCCGATCGACGGGGAAGTGTCGGGTCACGGTGCACAGGTGCAGCAGGTTGTCGGGGCCGGGCGGCGCTTCGCGGGCCCGGGCGTTGCCCGGCGAGAGGGGCGGGCGGTTGAGCCAGGCCGGGATGGTGATGACGCAGTTTTCAAAGAGATTGGCGGCGGTGCCGGCGCCGTGCAGCCGCAGGTCGGTCTCGAACCGGGCGTGGAGAAACACATTGCCGCGGCAGGGCGCGGCACCGGACTGCAGCACGACGCTGTTGATGGCGCGGGCCTGCAGGTCGGTCACGAGCACAGCCTCGCTGCCGACAAGCGCGAGGCTGCCCGAGCCGGGGCCGCGGTTGTGCGCGCCGTTGAGCTCGAGGTTTTCCAGCGTGATGTGCCGGCTCTCGGCGACGACCAGCGGGTGACTGCCGGAATTTTTGATGACGCAGTTCGCCACCCAGGAGTTTGCGGCCCGGTCGAGCAGGATGGAGACGACGTGCAGATCGGTCTGCCGGCCGGGGTTGTCCGCAAACGCTTGCGATGAGGTCAGGTCGGGCGGCGGGCCGGACGAGACAAAGACGACAGCGAGATTCATGAGGCCGGCGCGCTCAACCTCTGACAACAGCAGGCCCGCGGTCCATTCGCCCGGCCGTGGGTCGCGCAAATCGGCCGGCCGGTCGCTGCGCAGGGCGAGTTCGATGATGGTGGTGAGCGGACCGGTGCCGCGCAGCACGATGCCGGTGCGCAGCCGCAGGGTTGTCTCAAGCCGGTAGCGTCCGGCTGAGAGGGCGATGACGCCCCCGGTGGCCGGCGCGGCATCGATCAACGCCTGCAAATCGTCCTCCGGGGTCGCGCGGCTGACGACGGCCAATCCGGCGGGGATGCCGCCGCTCACCCCGGCCCGGCTCCACTCCGCCGCGGGATAGCCGGCAGCCGGCGCGGCGGCGGCACCGACCGCGAAGAGCAGCGCGGGCCACAGACGGAAAGCAGGACGAAGCCGGATCATGATGCCCCATGAATCGCGTTTTCCCGGCAAGGCAAAGCGCAAAACCGCGGCGGACGGTTTTAAGCTTCAACCGTAGGCGCCGACCGGGCTTAGTGAACACAGCCCTTTCATCCCATGGTTGCCCATCCCGTCGTCTCTCCTGCGCCCGCCTCCGGCGGCGCGCCGGCCTTCGACTGGCCGTTGGCCTACGAGGCCGAGCAGTTCCTGCGCGGCGAAATCGAAGCCTGCCTTGCCAAGCACGGCGGCGCGCGCCGGCTGGCGGAACGCATGCGGGACGAGACCGGCACGGATTTCTACGAATGGGTGGACCACCTCGTCATCGGCCCTGGCCGGGAGGCGGAACTGCGCGCGGTCGGATTGAGCTTGGCGACGGCAGAGGCTCCGGCCGGCGTCGCGGTGTGGCATCATCCGCGGGCAATGATGCCGCGGGTTCTCGTGCCAGCGGATTTGACGACGGCCGACGGTCCGGCGGTCCTCGCGATCAAGCCCGAGTCGCTCGAGGGATTTCTGGCGAAGCAGGGATTCGACCGTGTGATCGAGGGCCGGCGGGGCGCGAGATTGCGCCGGGCGGTGCTCGGCGCGGAAGGCGGCGTGCAACTGGAAGCGGTCGATCGTCTGGGCTATCGTGGATTTGTGGTGGACGAGCCGGCGGCGGATTTTGCTACGAAGGTCGGGCAGGCCCGTGCGCTTTTTCACGCTCGGCGGCGGGATTTTGGGGACGATGCAGCCGGTTTTGCGCACGCCGATGAAGTGCTGACGGCCGTGCTGGCGCTCGTGCCGCGCGATGTGGCCTGTGAACTCTTCTTTGCCGAGGAGCGGGTGTTCTGGGAGAGCCGCAACCACGCGGCGCGCGTGCAAAAGCGCCGGCAGGACGCGCTTGGCCTCGGCTGGGGCAACCACGACCACCACACTTTCCGTTGTTCGCGGCGGCATTTTGGCGACCTGGTGAATTTCCTCGGGCGACTGGGGCTGGAGAAGCGCGAGCGGTTCTACGCCGGCGACGAGGCCGGTTGGGGCGCGCAGGTGATGGAGGCGCCGGCGGTCGGCATCGTGGTGTTTGCCGACGTGGACCTGCAGCCGGGCGAGGTGGACATTGATTTCGCAGCGCAGCCGCTGGCACCGTTGCCGGCGCTGCGCACGGTGGGCCTGTGGTGCGCGCTGCACGGCGACAGTTTCCTGCAGGCGGGGATGCACCACTTGGAAGCGCGGTTTGATTTCGCGCGGCTGCGCGAGCAACTGGCGGCGGAAGGCATCGCGACGATGAAGCCGTTCTCGGATTTTCCTTTCCTGAAGCAGGCCTTCACCGAAGGCGAACGCTGGACCGTGCGCCCGGAGCGTATCGCGGCGCTGCTGCAAGCGGGCCAGGTCACGGCGGCGCAGGCCGGGGGCTTTGCCCGGGAGGGCGCGATCGGCAGCCATCTGGAAAACCTGCAGCGCAAAGGCGGCTTCAAGGGTTTCAACCAAAAGGCTGTGAGCGCCATCATCGCGGCGACCGATCCGCGGCTGCAACAGTCGGCCCACTGATATCATGGCGACAACCGCTCATGCCGTGGCCGCCACCGTGCGGGCGATTTTTCCGAAGCTCGGGCTGAGCCGCACGCGCGTGAACCCGGGCGTCTTCGCCGGGGAATGGGGCGGGCGCGGTGCGGTGCTGGAAAAATTTTCGCCGATCGACGGCTCGCTGCTGGGGCGGGTGGCGCAGGCCTCGCGGCCGGATTTCGAGCAAACGATCCGGGCGGCGCAGCGGGCGTTCCATGCGTGGCGCGAGGTGCCGGCGCCGAAGCGCGGCGAGGTCGTGCGCCAGCTGGGCAACGCGCTGCGCGAGCTGAAAGCCCCGTTGGGCCGGCTGGTGTCGCTCGAGGTCGGCAAGATCATCGCGGAAGGCGAGGGCGAGGTGCAGGAGATGATCGACATCTGTGATTTTGCGACCGGGCTTTCGCGGCAGTTGCACGGCCTGACCATCGCGACTGAGCGGCCGGGCCACCGCATGATGGAGCAATGGCATCCGCTGGGTGTGGTGGGCATCATCTCGGCCTTCAATTTCCCGGTTGCCGTCTGGTCCTGGAACAGCGCGCTTGCGGCGGTCTGCGGCGATGCCACCTTGTGGAAACCGTCCGAGAAGACCCCGCTCACCGCCATCGCCTGCATCCGGATCGCGGAAAAAGTCTGCCGCGCCAACGGGGTGGACCCGGCGATCTTCGCCCTCGCCATCGGGGCGGGCGCGGACGTCGGCGAGTGGCTGGCGGCGGATCCGCGGATCCCGCTCGTTTCCGCGACCGGTTCGACGCGCATGGGCCGGCGCGTGGGCGAGGTGGTGGCGCGCCGGCTGGGCCGCACCCTGCTGGAACTTGGCGGCAACAACGCCGTCGTCGTGGCGCCCTCGGCCGATTTGCAGCTCGCGGTGCGGGGCATCCTCTTCGGGGCCGTGGGCACGGCGGGCCAGCGTTGCACGACGACACGACGGTTGATCGTCCATGCCTCCGTGAAGGCGAAGCTGCTGCGGGCCCTGAAGTTCGCCTACGCGCAGGTAAAGATCGGTAACCCGCTCGACCCGCGCACCCTGATGGGACCGCTGATTGATCCGGCGGCGGTGCGGGCGATGCAGACGGCGGTGGCCGCGGCCCGCCCGCAGGGCGGTCGGGTGATCTGCGGCGGCACGCGGCGGCGCGGAAATTACGTCACGCCCTGCATCATCGAGGTTCGCAACAACCTGCCGGTCGTGCAGCAGGAGACGTTTGCGCCGATCCTTTATGTGATGACCTACCGCACGCTTGATGAGGCCGTGGCGATGCAGAACGGCGTGCCGCAGGGGCTGAGCTCGGCTATTTTCACCAACGACATGCGCGAGGCGGAGGCGTTTCTGGCGGCAACGGGCAGCGACTGCGGCATCGCCAACGTGAACCTGGGCACCAGCGGCGCGGAGATCGGCGGAGCCTTTGGCGGCGAAAAGGAAACCGGCGGCGGCCGCGAGAGCGGCAGCGATGCGTGGAAAAATTACATGCGGCGGCAGACGGCCACGATCAACCGCACCCGAGCGCTGCCGCTTGCGCAGGGAATCAAGTTCGGCTGAGCGGCGGAGTTAGCGTTTGCGCCCGGAGCGAAGCCGGATTACCTGACGACATGATGTTCCGTGTCCTTCTTGCCGCCTTGGCGTGCAGCCTGCCGGTTGGCACCGGACTCCGGGCCGAAGAACCAGAGGTGAAGCAGGAAGAACTGACCGAGCTGGGCGAGCAGATGGAGCTGATGAGCAGCGCGTTTCGGCGGCTGCGCCGGCAGGCGGCCGAGCCGGCCTACAATGAATCGTCGGTCGAGCTCGTGGCCGTTATCCGCACGGCCGCAACGGCAGCAAAGACGCTGGCGCCCGGCAAGGCGGCGGAGCTGCCCGAAGGTGAGCGGGCGGAGTTTTTCGCCGCCTACCGGGCGCGGATGGACGAGGTGATCGCCAAGTTGGATGGGCTGCTCGCGGCGTTGCGGTCCGGCGACAACCCGGCGGCGGTGAAACTGGTCGCGGAGCTGGCCGCACTGCAAAAGGCCGGCCACCGGGAATTCCGGAAGAGAGAGCGCGACTGAGCCGCCGCGCGGTTCAGATCGTCCAGTCCACGCCCGCAACCGGGCCGCGGTCGTCCTTGTTGAGAACCTTGAGCCCGTGCTCTTCGAGGATGACGAGGGAGCGGGGCGGGACGCTTTGCGTGACGAAGACGTTGCCGCCGATGGTCGAGCCGGCGCCGATGACGGTGTCGCCGCCCATGATGGTTGTGCTGGCGTAGATCGTGACGTGATCCCCGATGGTCGGGTGGCGCTTGGTGCCGCGCAGGGCCTGGCCGCCGGCGGTGGAGCGGGCGATGAGGGCGACGCCCTGGTAAAGCTTCACATGCCGGCCGATCTCGGCGGTCTCGCCGATGACCACGCCGGTGCCGTGGTCGATGAAGAAATGCTCGCCGATGCGCGCGCCGGGATGGAGGTCGGTGCCGGTGCGTTCGTGGCCGTATTCGGTGAGCATGCGCGGGAGCAGCGGCACGCCGAGGTTGTAGAGCTCGTGGGCGAAGCGCTGCAGCGAGATGGACAGCACGCAGGGGTAGGCGAGGATGATCTCCTCGACGCTGCGGGCCGCGGGGTCGCCGGCGAAGGCGGCGGCGACGTCGGTCTGGATGACCTGGCGCAGGGTGGGCAGCCGGTCGAGGGCGGTGAGGGTGAGCTCCTTGGCGCGCGGGCCGGGCTTGGGCTCCTGCGCGAAGCGGAGGCTTTTCTCGATTTCCGTTTCCAGGCGGCGCTCCACGCGGGCCAACAGGCGGTCGAGGAAGTCGGGCAGCTCCTGCTTGGTCAGGCCGGTTTCCTCGAAGAAGCCCGGGAAGATCAGGTGCATGTAGTCGGCCGCCAGCTGCTGCACCGAATCCTGCGCGGGCAGGTTGACGCCGTCCACGTGGTTGATGCCGCCGTCGCGCTGGTAGGAGTCGAGCAGGGCTTGCTTGATGTCGCGCAGGTTCATGGACGGGTGAGGCCGGTCACATCTGAAATGCCAGCGCGGGGGCGCGGGCGAGCCCAAAGTCGGGGCCCCTCAGGTGGCGACTTCCTGGCGGGCGCGCTCGGCGAGGGCGGTGGAGATGTAGCGTTCGCCGAAGCTGCAGCCCACGGTGACGATGTTCTTGCCGGCGAACTCGGGCCGCTTGGCGACCTGGAGGGCGGCCCAGACATTGGCGCCGGTGGAGATGCCGCCGAGGATGCCGTCCTGCAGCGCGAGCTGGCGGGCGGTCTCGAAGGCGTCGTCGTTGCTGACCTGGATCACCTCGTCGATGATCTTGGTGTTGCAGTTTTTCGGGATGAAGCCGGCCCCGATGCCCTGGATTTTGTGCGGGCCGGGCTTGCCGCCGGAGATGACCGGGCTGGCCGCGGGTTCGACGGCGAAGGTCTTGATAGCCTTGCGGGCCTTGATGACCTCGGAAACGCCGGTGATGGTGCCGCCGGTGCCGACGCCTGCGACGAAGGCATCAATGCTGCCGTTGGTGGCGGACCAGATCTCCTCGGCGGTGGTCTTGCGGTGAATCTCGGGGTTGGCGGGGTTTTCGAACTGTTGCGGCATGAAGCCGCGGTCGCCGTGCTGGGCGAGCAGGTCGTTGGCCCGGGCGATCGCGCCCTTCATGCCCTCGGCGCCGGGCGTGAGGACGATCTCGGCGCCGAGCATGCGCAGGAGCACGCGGCGTTCGACCGACATCGTTTCGGGCATCGTGAGGATGAGCTTGTAGCCGCGGGCGGCGCAGACGAAGGCGAGGGCGATGCCGGTGTTGCCGGAAGTCGGCTCGATGATGACCGTGCCGGCCTTGATTTTGCCATCGCGCTCGCCGGCCTCGATCATGGCGCGGCCGATGCGGTCCTTCACGCTCGCGAGCGGGTTGAAGAACTCCGCCTTCACGAAAATGTTGGCCGGCACGCCGTTGGCGATGCGGTTGAGCTTGATGAGCGGGGTGTTGCCGATGGTGGCGACGACGTCGGGAAAGGTGAGTGAGGACATAAGGATTATTAAGTATTGGTAGACGTGGCTCGTCAAGCGGTCAGGCGACTATCTTTGTCATCAGCCAGGAGGGGCGCTTCAGATGTAATACATCTCGCCGGCGCCCTTGGCGGTGAACATGTCGAGCGTGTAGGACTGCGCCTTGGCGTCCACGGTGGCCCGCACATCCTGCCAGATCTGTTTCATGCGGCGACCGGTGCGGCCCTCGTGGTTTCCGCTTAGCTCAAGAAATTCACCATCAATGATTTTTACAATGTCGTAGAGCGAGATTTGCTCCGGCGGGCGGGCGAGCGCATAGCCGCCTTGGATGCCCCGGCGGCTGACGATGAGCCCGCCGTTGCGCAGTTCGCCGAGGATCTGGGCGAGGAAATTGGCCGGCACGGCCTCGATCTTGGCGAGGTGGTCGATCCGGGCGAGTTCCCCCGTGCCATGCAGCCGGGCCATTTCCGCGAGCACCCGGCAGGCGTAATCGACTTTAACCGAAATCTTCACTGCTTTGGTAAAGTATTAAATCTATTGGCAGGCAACTTTTATCGGGCGCGGCTGGGGCTCCGTTGCTGCCGCCAATCGCGGGGGCTGGCGCCGGAATGGCGCTTGAAGCGCTGGGTGAAATAGAAGGGATTTTCGAAGCCCACCTGGCGGGCGATCAGCCGCACCGGCTCTTGGGTGAATTCCAGCAGTTGGCGGGCGCGGTTGAGCCGCTGCAGTTCAAGGTAGCGCTGGGGAGTCTCCCCTGTCTGCTGCCGGAACAGATGGGCAAACCGCGAAGGCGACAGCCCGCAATGCCCGGCCATCAGGGCGACCGTGAGCGGTTCGGCGAAGCGCGCGCAGATGAAGTCCAGGGCGCGGCCGATGCGCGGGTCGAGGCCGGCCGCGGCCTTCCGGGGGTTGACCAGATCGCACCAGAGCAGGACTTCCTCGAGGGCGTTCATCGCGAAGGCCTCGCGCGTGGGGCTGGGGCCAGCGTTCAGCCGGACGACTTCCTGAAAGCGCCGGGCGATGCGGGCCTGGAACTCATGCCCCTGAAGGGCGAGCAACAGGATGCCCGGGGCGGCTTCGGGCCAGTCGAGCCACTCCAGCCAGGCCGGCCGGGGAATGAAATGCGCCCAGAGCGGTTCCCAATGCCGGTGGCTGCGGGCTGTGCCATAGTCATGGAGCGTATGCGGCTTCAGGAGGACCAGGTCACCCGGCCCGGTGACGAGCTCGCCGCCGGCGTGCCCGTAGCGGCCGTGCCCGCCTAGGTTGTAAATGAGCAGCCAGTCGTCCGTGCCCCCGGCGCGGTAGGTGGAGAAACGCGGGCCCTGGTGAAAGTGCCCGGTGACGAGCGGGCCGGGCGGCGGGGAGGGGGTGTCGGGGCGGCGGGGCATACAGCAGGATATTATAGCTATTTGCGGGTCCCAGCTATGGCGGTATAGCCCGCGCTATGCTAGGATATTTGCATGGTCATCGATACCGCCCCCATCGCCGACGCCAAAGTTTCCGCCCTGGCGGACCAATTTGCCCGCGAGGGCTTCGCCCTGGCCAAGGGGCTGTTTTCGCCCGCCGAGGTCGAGGAGATCCGTGCGCTCTTCACGAAGATGCACGCCGAGGGCGTGCCGGGATATTACGAACCCACCAAGCCTCGCGACGGCGTGGAGAACCCCGACGACCCGCTCTTTAAGTATCCGCGGGTGATGATGCCGCACCGCTTCAACCAGCGGGCGAAGGACTACATGCTGCACCCGAAGGTGGCCGACCATCTGCGGGCCTTTTTCGGCCTCGAGCCCGTGGCGACGCAGAGCATGTTTTATTTCAAACCGCCGGGCGCGCGCGGCCAAGCCCTGCATCAGGACCAGTTTTATCTGCTCGTCGAACCCGGCACCTGCATCGCGGCGTGGACGGCGATCGACGATTGTGACGCGGAGAACGGCGCGATGTATATCGTGCCCAAGACCAACGACGGTCCGGTTGTTTGCCCGCAGACCGCCGACCGCAACGAGAGCTACACGTCGCACTTCGTGCCGGTGCCCAAGGGCCACAAGGCGCAACTGGTCGAGATGAAGGCCGGCGACACCCTCTTCTTCAACGGCAGCCTGATCCATGGCTCCGGCCCGAACCGCTCCAAGACCCGCTTCCGCCGCTCCTTCATCAGCCATTACGCGGCCGGCAACGTGCGCAAGATTTCCAGCAGCTATCATCCGCTGACCCGCCTCGACGGCACGACCTACGAAGTCACGCCACAGGACTCCGGTGGCCCCTGCGGCGAAGGCTGGAAGGGCTCGCTGCACTGAGCGGGACCCTGGAGTCTCGGTTGCAAAAAGCGGCAAGCCTCATTGCGCGGACTGAGAGACTCGCGCCCGGAATTCAATGGTTGTTTGCCGTGGGATCCTTGCTGCGGTGTTTCAGCGTGTGGCGTGGTGGCCTGCACCACGCGTGTTCTGGTCAGACGGCTTAATCAAGGCCCCATGGCTTCCGTTGCTCTTCACAAATGGGTTTTCCACTGGCGCGGCGAATCATCCAGAACCAGTAGAACGGTGCAAAAATCGAATATTGGGCGATCGAGTAGATTGCCAGAAAGGCATTCACGCCGACCTTCCTCTCCGGCGCGCCAATGACACCCTTTCGCAGCACTTCGGCAGCGACGAAGACCTGCAGATAAGGCATCAAGGCCACGTAATCGCCGGTTGGGAAATTGCAGTGGGGGCAGAACCATCTATGCGGAGGCTGTGGGTAGAGGCAGTTCGTGCAAAGCGGCACAGCCTCGCTAGCGCGAACCGCGGCGTCCGCTTCGGGTGGCCACGGATCCCGATGTGCATTCGCTGGCCGGAGATCGTGGCAAGGACGGGCAAGCGGGCTGTTATGGAGATGTTCCGGCATCAGCTCAGAGAAGATCAGGGATATATCGCACGCCAATTATTGAAGTCCGCACTTTAGGATCACCGCTGATGCTGTGTATCGTCAGCCCGCAGAGTCGCGTTCCGGTTTTTGCGTTCGCTTGGCCGGTGGCGGGTCCCATATCCGTCGAATCATAGCCAAGCACGAAAGTGCGACCCCGATCAAAGCACAGAAAAAAGAATAGATCCAAAAGCGGTCATCGGCTGCATGCCCGGCCACAAGAATGTGGCTGCCTATTTTTTCACCAGCATGCCGATCCACGGTGTAGCCGGTAAGTCCGCCTGCCATAACGAAGGCAACGACCGCCAAAAAAATCACCACGCCCCGCAAATCTCTTCGGTCGAGATACATGTTTTGCGATCAATATTGTCGTTCAGCCTGTGTGCAAATCACAAGTCTGGGTTGGTCCGGAGACGGAAGAGTGGACAGAGCCTTTGCCTCCAACTTCCGGCAGGCGAGCGCGGGTAATTTTACGATGCCGGCTAGTTGGAGAATTGTGGGGAGCCAAACGTCGGGCGCATGGCCGATGTCTGTCCAACTCCGGGAGCTTAATCCGGCCCGAAGCTCAGACCTCCACCTCGACCCGGCCTTCGTTCACGAACACGGGGAAGGATTGCACGGGATCCATGTTCTTCGGGCAGACGGCGGCGCCGTTGGTGACGTCGAAGGCGATGGCGTGGAGCGGGCAGGTGAGGGTGGTGCCGCGCAGCGGGCCGGCGGCCATGGAGGCACCGGCGTGCGGGCAAACGTCGTCAATGGCGTGGAGCTTGCCTTCGACGTTGCAGAGGGCGACACGGCGGTCGCCGACCTTGAAGGCGCGTTTAGAGCCGGGCGGAAAGTCGGCGAGGGCGATGAGGGGATGGCGTTGGGGCATGGGGAGGAAAGGGCGGAAAAGCTGAAAGGCTGAAGGCGGGTTGCGACGGCTTATTTGATGGTGATGGCGACGGTGAAGGTCTGGCGCTGGCCGGGGGGCACGAGGTGGAGGCCGGTCTTGTGCTCGGGAGCGTTGGGCGGGCCCATCCAGGGCTCGACACAGTAATACGGTGCGGTGGCGGATTCGCTCCACGTCACGCAGGTGGCGTCGGGCGCGGGGACCTTGTGGGCGCCGATACGCATGATGACATCGCCGGCGTGGCCGCGTTCGCCGAAGACGACGGTGTTTTCCTTCAGGCCGAGGTGGATGGCATCGATGAGCTCGGGGTTGGCGAGGCTCTCGATTTCCTTGAGCTGCGGGCCGGGGGCGAGTTCGCCGGTGGCGGCATGGCGGACGCGGCGCGTGGCGGGGAGGCGGATGGCGTAGTCGGCGCGGGTGAGGCCTTCGGTCCACGGCAGGGTGAAATAAAAATGATGCCCGGCGCTCCACGGCAGCGGTGCTTCGCCGAGGTTGAGCAGGCTGAGTTCGCAGACGAGACCCAGCGGCTCGAAGCGGTAGCGCACGGTGAACTCGTAGTCGTAGGGGTAGCAGGCGCGGGCTTCCTCGCCCGGCACGAAGAGCGCGGTGAAGCCGGTGGCATCGGCGTGGGTGACGCGGAAAGCGCCCTGCCGGGCGAGCCCGTGCATCGGCATGGGCCGGCGGATGCCGTCGGCCGCGCGCCAGAAGTGGATGTCGCCCCGGTCGTAGGAGCGCGCGTTGAAGGGGAAAAGGATGGGGTTGCCGCCGCGAATCCGGGCGAATTCGCCGAGGTCGCCGACCTCGGGCCAGTAGAGCACATCGCGCACTGAGCCGTCGCCCAGCGTGAGGTGCCAGTTCATCAGCCGCGCACCGTGCTCGGGCCAGGCGAGAAAAGTGGATTGCCCCACGCGCCAGCGTGTCAGGGTCGCCCCGAGGTGGGATACTTTTTCCATGGGCGTTGTGAAATCAGCCCGGTTGCGGCGGCGCAACGGGTTTCTGGCGGCGGGCCGGCAAATAAAACCCCATGCGGACGCTTGCGCCCGGTCGGGCGCGTTCTAACCTACGCGGCATGTCACGCCTGCCCCTGTTGTTTCTCACCGCGATCCTCGGGATCGCCGCCCTCGCGGCGGAGCCCGGCCCGGCGACCGTGCCGGCGGCGGTGGAGCCGGCGGCGCGCAAGCAGGTCGTGGTCATCCCGGTGCAGGAGCAGATCGGCAAACCCGTGCTCTACATCCTGCGGCGCGGCCTGAAGGAGGCGATCGAGCAGAAGGCCGACGTGGTCGTGCTCGACATGAAGACTCCCGGCGGCGCCCTGAACGTCACTTTCGAGATCATGGAGGCGCTGGGCAAGTTTCCCGGGAAGACGATCACTTTTGTGAACAACGAGGCGATTTCCGCCGGAGCATTCATCTCGGCGGTGACGGACGACATCTGGTTCACCCCCGACGGCGTGATCGGCGCCGCGGCCCCGGTGCTCTCGACCGGCGGCGAGATCGACAAGTCGATGAAGCTGAAAATCGTCAGCTACCTGCGGGCGCGGGTGCGCGCGATTTCCGAAGGCCATCCCTACCGCGGGCAGGTCATCTCGGCGATGATCGACGACGATTATGAGCTCAAGATCGGGGATGTCGTGATCAAGGAAAAGGGCGAGCTGCTGTCGCTCACGGCGACCGAGGCCTCGAAGACTTACGGCGATCCGCCGCAGCCGCTGCTCGCGGCGGGCATCGCGAAATCCGTGGACGACTTGCTGACGCAAAAATTCGGCGCCGGGGGCTATGAGGTGAAGCAACTGGAGATCACGTGGTCGGAGAAACTGGCGGTGTGGCTCAACACGATCACTCCGCTGCTGCTGGGGCTGGGCCTGCTGGCGCTGTTCGTCGAATTCAAGACGCCGGGCTTCGGCGTGTTCGGCATCACCGGCCTCGTGCTGCTGGGCGTGGTTTTCCTCGGCAATTTCGTGGCGGGTTTCTCCGGGCACGAGCCGATCCTGATCTTCGGGCTCGGCGTGCTCCTGGTGCTGCTGGAGCTGTTTTTCTTCCCGGGGATCGTGGTGGTGGCGCTGACCGGCGTGCTCCTGATGCTCGGTTCGCTGTTGTGGTCGATGGCCGACATCTGGCCGAACGAGCCGATCGAATTTTCCGGCGACCTGCTGCTCCGGCCGATGCAGAACCTCCTGCTCGGCCTGGTGGTGGCGGTGGGGCTGTTCGCCCTGCTCGCGCGGTTCCTGCCCAAAGGCTGGTTCTGGACGCGGCTGGCGGTCGGCGGCGCGGTGACGGGCAACGCCCTGGCACCGGGCGCAGAGCAGGCGCGCGAGGCGCTGACCGGCCGTGAAGGCGTGGCGGTGACCGATCTTTTCCCGGGCGGGCAGGTGGAGATCGACGGCCGCCGCCACGAGGCGCGGCTGCAACTGGGCTCCGCCAAGGCCGGCACGCCGGTGCGGGTGGTGCGGCACACGGAGTTCGAACTCGTGGTGGAGGTGATCCCGCAATGACCGCCGTGCTCGTGCTCTTCGGGATCGGCATCGCGCTGGTGGCGATCGAGGTGATCGTGCCCGGCGGCCTCCTTGGCTTGGTCGGTGGGCTCTGTCTCGCCGCGGGCGTGGCGACGTCCTTCCACCAGTTTGGTGCGACCGGCGGCCTGATTGCCACCGGGGTCGCACTGTTCATCGGTGCGGTGACGATCTACCTCGAGTTCGTGATCCTGCCGAAGACGGCGCTCGCGAAAAAATTCACCATGGCGGCGACCGTGACCGGCCGCACCCAGCCCGAGCTCGCGGAGCGTGAGGCCGTCGTCGGTCGCGAGGGCGTGGCGCTGACGCGGCTGGCGCCGAGCGGCGTGGTCGAGGTGGCGGGCGCGCGCTACGAAGCTTTTTGTCAATCCGGGCTCGCCGAGGCGGGCGCCAGGGTGAAAGTCTTGGAGCTGGACAATTTCCGTCTCATTGTAACCCAAATCAAGGAAACCCTATGAACCTGACCCTGATAGCATTGGTAGTGGCCGGCATCGTCGTGCTGGTGATCGGCGCGGTGATCTTCAGCCTGATCGGCGCCTGGGTGCGCGCGCTCTTCAACGGCGCCTCCGTGTCGATGTCCAAGCTGGTGGCCCTGAAGCTCGCGAGCATTCCCTACGGGCTGATCGTGGACGCCCGCATCACCGCGGTGCGCGCCGGCATTGATGTCTCGGCGGACCAGATCGCCTCGCATTTCCAGGCCGGCGGCAACGTGGTGCCCACCGTGCAGGCGCTGATCGCCGCGCAGAAGGCCGGCATCAACCTCCCGTGGGACCGCGCCTGCGCCATCGACCTTGCGACCAAGGGCTCGGGCAAGAGCGTCGTCGAGGCCGTGCGCACCTCGGTGGACCCGAAGGTGATCGACTGCCCCAATCCCGAAGGCGGCCGCAACACGATCGACGGCGTGGCGAAGGACGGCATCCAGGTGAAGGCCAAGGCCCGCGTGACCGTGCGCACCAACCTCGACCGCTTCGTCGGCGGCGCGAAGGAGGAGACGATCATCGCCCGCGTGGGCGAAGGCATCGTGACCACCATCGGCTCGGCCGAGACCTACAAGGTCGTGCTCGAGTCGCCGGACAGCATCTCGAAGGTCGTGCTCCAGCGCGGCCTCGACGTGGGCACGGCGTTTGAAATCCTTTCCATCGACATCGCCGACGTAGACGTGGGCGAGAACGTCGGCGCCAAACTCCAGGAAGCGCAGGCCGAGGCGAACAAGAACATGGCGCAGGCGCAGGCGGAAATCCGCCGCGCGGCGGCCGTCGCGCTGGAGCAGGAGATGAAGGCCCGCGTGCAGGAGATGCAGGCGAAGGTCGTCGAGGCGCAGGCGCAGGTGCCGCTCGCGATGGCCGAGGCCTTCCGCAGCGGCAAGCTCGGCGTGATGGATTACTTCCGCATGGAAAACGTGCAGGCCGACACCGGCATGCGCAAATCCATCGCCGATCCCGAGGGCAAGAAGTAAGCGCCGCCCATGCGCTGGATTCTCGACAACCTGCAGGTCGTCATCGCGGTCGCCGCCGCGCTGGCCTACTGGCTGAACCAGCGCAAGCAGGCGGCCGCCGAGGACGAGCAGCCGGGCGCGGGTCAGGCGGATGACCCCTTCCGGGAGCAGGCCGCCGATCCCGTCGAGGCGGAGCGCACGCGGCGCATCCAGGACGAGATCCGCCGCAAGATCGCCGAGCGCGCCGGCGGCGCGCCAGTGGATCTGCCGCCCGTGATGCCGCCGCCGTTGTTTCAACCGGAACCGCCGCCCGCCCGCACGGCCGCGCTCGCGGCTGCTTCCGCCCAGGAGGCGGCTCTGCAGCGGCAGCGCGATCTGGACGAGCAGTTGCGCGCCGTGCAGGCCAGCCGCCGCGCGACGCAGCGCCGGGAAGTCATCGCGCAGGCCTCCAACCGCGCGCCCTCGGCGGCGCGCACGGCGCTGCTGGGCGACCTCAAGGGTGCAGACAACCTCCGGCGCGCAATCGTGCTCCGCGAGGTGCTCGGTCCGCCGGTCGGCCTGCGTTGACCGCACGAAAAAGCCGCGCACCGGAAGGAGCGCGGCTTTTAATTTTTTTGGGCCGGAAGGCTCAGGGAATCTTGGCCCGGTCGTATTCGGCGAAGGGCATCGGGTAGCGCTTGCCGGCGATCTCGACCTCAAGGTTTTTGCCGGCGGAGGCGGTGATGTAGATCGCGCCGCGCTTGGGCACGGTCTGTGTCTGGCCCCGCACGAGGGTGCCTTGGAAAAGCTCCGCGTTGTTGGATTCCTGCACGACTTTCACGCGCACGGTGTCGAGGGCGATGAGCGTGACGGTCGGTTCGGTGGACGCCGCCGGGCTGGCGGTGATGGGGGCGGCGCGATCATTGGCCGGCGCGGGATCGCTGACGAGCGCCCGCACGCCCCAGATCACGAAAATCAGGATCAGGATGACGCCGAGCGCGATGCCGCCGCGGAAGATGAGCTGGGGCGGGATGGCGGGACCCTTCGGCAGGCTGCTGCCGCCCCGGGGCAGGCGGGTGGGTTCGCCGGCGGCGCTTTCGGCCGGCGCGGCGGCTTTCTCCGCGTTGCGCTCGTCGGCCGAGGCCACCGACACATCCATCCGGCCGTAGATCTCGCGGCTGGGCTGGCGGGGGCGGGACTCGCCGCGGCCGAGCGCGCTGAGGTCGTTGAGGAGTTTGTCGGCGGGGAGTTTGAGAAACGTGGCGTAGTTGCGCAGGAAGCCGCGCACGTAGATCTCCGCGAGATTGAGGTCGAACTGGTTGTTCTCGAACTTGTGCAGGTAGTCGCTGCGGATCTTGGTGGCCTCCGCCGCTTCACGGATGGAGATGCCCTTGCGTTTGCGCGCTTCCTCGAGGCGTTCGCCAATGTTCTGCATGGGGTCAGTGGATTAGGAGGTTTCGGGAGGCAGGGAAAGAGTGAAATGCCCCGGTCGCGAAGATAGCTGCGGAATCAGCCTTGGCCGCCGGAGCCGTAGGTGTCGAGGTCCACGAGAATTTCGCGCGGCGAGGAGCCGTTTTCGGGGCCGACGATGCCCTTGTCCTCCATGAGGTCCATGATGCGGGCGGCGCGGTTGTAGCCGATGCGCAGGCGGCGCTGGATCATCGAGGTGCTGGCGCGCCGGGTGGACTTGAGCACATCCAGCGCCTGCTGGAACAGCTCCTCGTCGTCACCAAGATCGCCGTCGCCCTCGCCGGAACCGCCTTCCTCGTCGTCCTCGCTCGCGGCGCGGTCGATCTGTTGCTGGACGGACTGGGCGTATTGCGGCGGGCCGTTGCGCTTGAGGAATTCCACGAGGGCCTGCACTTCCTCGTCGGAGACGAAGGCACCCTGGGCGCGCACGAGGCGCGAGCTGCCGGGCGGCGAGAAGAGCATGTCGCCGCGGCCGATGAGGGTGTCGGCGCCCTTGGTGTCGAGGATGGTGCGCGAGTCCACCTGCGAGGCGACCTGGAAGGCGATGCGCGAGGGGAGGTTGGCCTTGATGACGCCGGTGATGACGTTCACCGACGGGCGCTGCGTGGCGATGATGAGGTGGATGCCGGCGGCGCGGGCGAGCTGGGCGAGGCGGGCGATGGAGTTCTCGATCTCGGCGGGTGCGACCATCATGAGGTCGGCGAGTTCGTCGATGATGGCGACGATGTAGGGCAGGCGCTCGGGGATCTCGGCGTCGTCGATAGTGGCGGGGTCCACGCCGGCGAGCTTGGCCTGGGCTTCCTCGGCGGGGTCGAGCTTGGCGCCCTTCTTGCGCGCGTTGAAGCCGAGGATGTTGCGGACGTTGACCTTGGCGAACATCTGGTAGCGCTGCTCCATCTCGCTGAGCAGCCACTTGAGGGCGCCGGGGACTTTCTTCGGCTCCGTGACCACGGGGATGAGCATCTGCGGGAGCGAATTGAAGATCTTCAGCTCGACGACCTTGGGGTCCACCATGAGCAGGCGCACGTCCTGCGGGCTCTTCGAGTAGAGGATGGAAGCGACGATGGAATTGATGCAGACCGATTTGCCCGAGCCGGTGGCGCCGGCGATGAGCAGGTGGGGCATCTTGGTGAGGTCGGAGATGAGCGGCTTGCCGGAGACATCCTTGCCGAGGGCGATCGGGAGTTCGGCCTTGGTGTCGTTCCAATCCACGCTTTCGAGAATCTCGCGCATGCCGACGGGCGTGGGGTGCTGGTTGGGCACCTCGACGCCGACTGCGGCCTTGCCGGGGATGGGGGCAAGGATGCGCACGGACTGGGCGCGCATGCCGAGGGCGATGTTCTTGTCGAGGCCGGCGATCTTTTCGACGCGCACACCGGGCGCGGGAACAACCTCGTAACGGGTGATGACGGGGCCGACGTGAATCTCGCCGAGCGTGACCTCGACGCCAAATTCGCCGAGGATGCGGAGGAGGTTCTCGGCGTTTTGCCGGTGCTCCTCCTCGCTGTTGGCGGAGGCGGATTTCACCTGCTCCTGCAGCAGGGTGAGCGGGGGAAATTCGTAATTGGTGTCGGTGCTCTGCGGCACGGTGACCTTGGCCTTCTTCAACTCGTCGGGTTTGACGATATTCAGCGAAAGCGGCGCGACGGCGGCGGCTTTGGGTTCGGCGGGGGCTTTCTCGGGGGGCCGGGCGACGGGCGGCTTGATCTCGGGCTTGGGGGCCGGCTCCGGCGCGGGCCGCGGCACGGCCGGCTTGGCGAGGGGATCATCCTTGGCCAGCGGGGCGACGGTCTTCTTGTTGGCCGCGGGACCGACCGGGGCGGTGACGACGGCGGCCTTGGCGGCGGCGGCTTTTTGTTTTTCGCGCTCCTCGCGGGCTTTCTGCCGGGCCAGTTCGCGCTCGGCCCTTTCTTTGGCGCGGGCGGCGCGCCAAGCCTGGAACGCCGCGAAGTAGCGCTCGAACTCGGCGCCGATATCCTTCGTGAAAATGAACATCAGCCCAAACAGATAGACGGTGGCGAGCAGCAGGCCGGCGCCGAAGATGCCGACCGTGTCGCGCAGCCCGCCCTGATAGACCACGCTGCCGAGCCAGCCGCCGAGGCCCTGGGGGAAGAAATCGCTGCTCCGGAAACTTTCCCACATCGCGAGCATGCCCGAAAGACAGGCGACGCACACCAGCATGGCGATCAGCCGCGTGCCGGCGAGCCGGCGGGCGTTGCGGATGGAGACGTAGAGCATCCACAGCAGGAACACCGGCAGCAGCCACGTGCTGACGCCGATGGAATAATAGAGCATCCAGACGCTGTTGGCTCCCCAAAGCCCTACCAGGTTGGTGGTTGTGGGATGAGTGTTCGCGAAAGTGCTCTGGTTGGGCAGGTAATCCACCAACGCCACCATCAGCAGCGCTGAAAGCACGAAGCAGATAACAGCCGCCAGCCAGTTGGGTCGATAACGGGTGCCCTGGTAAGAGGGGCCGTTATTTGGGTTTGAAGTCTCCGACTTGGGCATTTGTGTGGGCCTTCCGGCAATCCGAGGCGGATTCCACGCTAAACGGCCAGACGGTCAAATGTAAACACCCCGGCCCGCGGATTCACCATCAACCTGCCCAATTCATGCGAGAAATCCTTCGATTCCAGCCCCTTTATCAACCCCGCGTCTGGGGTGGCCGCGCCTTTGAGGCGGCCCTCGGCCGGACGCTGCCGGCCGGCGAGCCGATCGGCGAAAGCTGGGAGATCGTGGACCGGCCCGAGGCGCAGTCCGTGGTGACGGGCGGCAAGCACGACGGCGTCGGGCTGCGGGCGCTGCTGAAGAAGCACGGCGCGGAGATCATGGGTCCGAAGTGGCCGGCGGAGCGACCGTTCCCGATTCTGGTGAAATGGCTCGATTGCCGTGAGCGGCTGAGCCTGCAGGTGCATCCGCCGGCGGCGCTCGCCGCCACGCTCAAGGGCGAGCCGAAAACGGAGAACTGGTATATCGCCGACACCGCGCCGGGTGCGCAGTTGATCGTGGGCCTGAAGAAAGGCGTCACCCGCGCGAGCTTTGAGAAAGCCATCATCGAGCAGACGGTCGAGGACTGTGTGCACAAATTCCGTGTCGCGGAGGGCGACTCCATCCTCGTGCACAGCGGCCAGGTGCACGCCATCGATGCCGGCAACCTGATCCTCGAAATCCAGCAGAACTCCGACACGACCTACCGGGTGTATGACTGGGGCCGCACCGGGCTCGACGGCAAGCCGCGCCAGTTGCACGTCGCGGAATCGCTGAAATGCATCCAGTGGGACGATCATGAACCAGCCCCGGTCCGCGGGGCGCCGACCTCGGCGGTGATCGCCGAGTGCGACGAGTTCCGCATCCGCCGCGTGGTGCTCAGCCCCGGGGAAAAGCTCGCGTTTGCCGCCGGCCAGCAGCCGCGTCTGTTGAGCGTGGTGAGCGGCAGCCTGCATTTCGGCCAGATCACCCTTGGCCGGGGCGACAACGCCCTGTTGCCCTACGCGGGCGATTTCCAAGGCGTGGCCCACGAGCCGGGGATTCTGCTGATCACCGAGAACTTTGCCTGACCCATGAGGGCAGGGCATCACCGCCACGGGCCGCGGGGAGGCATCCTGGCAAAACTCCTGGTGCTGGGCGCCGTGCTCGGTGCGCTCGCGGCGCTGGCGTGGATGCTGTTCATGCCAATGTGGGCGGCGCACTGGCTGCGGCAACGCACGGGCTTCGACGTCAGCGTGCAGAGCCTCATGGTCAATCCCTTCTCGGGCCGCATCGTCGCGCGCGGTGTGGCGATCAACAATCCGCCGACCTTTCCGCGCCCGGAATTTCTGCAGGTGCGGGAATTCGAGGCCGAGGCGGAGGTCTTCTCGCTTTTGGGCGACCGGCCGGTCTTTACCCGCATCAAGCTCGACATCGGGCTCGTCGCGCTGGTCAAGCGCGAGGACGGCCGCACCAATCTGGAGGTTTTCCGCGGTTATCTGGCTCCCGCCAAGCCGGGACGCGAGCGGCCGGCGGAGTCGCCCCCGCTCCGCATCCGCCGGCTGGAGGTGCGGTTCGACCGTTTCCTGATCGCCGACCACGCGGGGCGCCAGCCCGTGGTGCGCGATTTTCCGCTCAACCTTGAGCGCAGCTTCGACAACGTCACCGACACCCGACAGCTCATGCTGCCCGCGTCGCTGGACCAACTGATCGCCCTGAGCGGCGCGGTCGGCGGCCTGCTGCCCGAGGAACTGGCGCAGGCGGTGGACCGCGCGCTGCGTTCCGGTTCGGACCTGATGCGCGAGCTCGGGCGGGGCCGGCCGGTGATTTTTGGCGGGCACGCCGACACGCTTGAAGAAAGCAAAAAGCCGTAGTTGAGTGACCGTTTCCCATGACCAGCCCTGAATCCACCACCACCGACAACGTCACGCCCGACGCGCCTCCCGCCCCGGCCGCCCCGGAGAATCCGGCGCCGACCCTGGAGGAGCAACTGGCCGCGGCCAAGGCCGAGGCGGCGGCGCACTACGACCGCTTCATGCGGGCGGCGGCCGACCATGAGAATTTCCGCAAGCGCGTGGCCCGCGAGAAGGACGAGCTCCGCCAGTTTGCCGGCGCCCGCGTGCTGGAGGACCTGCTCCCCGTGCTCGACAACCTCGGCCTCGGCCTGGCGGCCGCCCGCCAGCCCAAGGCCGACCTCGCGGCCCTCACCGGCGGCGTCGAGCTGGTGCTCACGCAACTGAAGGCCGCGCTCGCCAACCACGGGCTCAAGGAAATCAACCCGGCCGGCCAGCCGTTTGACGCGCACCAGCATGAGGCGCTTTCCCAACAGCCGAGCGCCGAGGCGCCGGAAGGCACGGTGCTCACCGTGATCCGCACGGGCTATGCCCTCAACGGCCGTCTGCTGCGGCCCGCTTCGGTCGTTGTTTCCAGCGGCCCGGCCAAGGCCTGATCCCCCACGACCATGGCGAAGGAAGACTATTACGAACTGCTCGGCGTGGGCAAAAGCGCGACGGCGGAAGAGCTCAAGAAGGCCTACCGCAAGAAGGCCGTGCAGTATCATCCGGACAAAAATCCCGGCAACAAGGAGGCGGAGGAGATGTTCAAGAAAGTCTCCGAGGCCTACGACGTGCTCAACGATCCGGAAAAACGGGCGGCCTACGACCGTTACGGCCATGCGGCTTTCCAAGGCGGCATGGGCGGCGGTGGCGGGGCGCGCGGGCCCGGCGGCGGCTTCCACGATCCGATGGATCTGTTTCGCGAGATCTTCGGCCAGCGCGGGGGCGGCGGTTTCGAGGACATGTTTGGCGGCGGCGGCCGGGATGACGGCCGCGACGGAGCCGACCTCCGCTACGATCTCGAGATCACGCTGGAGGAGGCCGCGCGCGGCGCGGAGAAGGAGATTTCCTTCCGCAAGAACGTCACCTGCGAACGCTGCGACGGCAACGGCGCGGAGCCCGGCTCCAAGCGCGTGAAGTGCCCCACCTGCGGCGGGCACGGCGAGGTCATCGCCTCGCAGGGTTTCTTCAAGATCCGCCGCACCTGCCCGACCTGCCAGGGCGCCGGCGTGAAAATCGAGAAGCCCTGCACGGCGTGCCGCGGCGAGGGCCGCACGCCCAAGACCACCAAGCTCAACGTGCGCATCCCACCCGGCGTGGACAGCGGCTCGCGCCTGCGCTCCGCGGGCAACGGCGAGGCCGGCCTCGCCGGCGGACAGGCCGGCGACCTCTACATCATGCTCCATGTGAAGGAGCACGACCTGTTCGAGCGGCAGGAGGACAACCTCTTCTGCGAGATCCCGATCAAGTTCACGCTCGCGGCCCTCGGCGGCACGATCGAGGTGCCGACGCTTTTCGGCAAGGTCTCGCTGAAGATCCCCGCCGGCACGCAGAGCGGCTCCACCTTCCGGCTGCGCGAAAAGGGCATGCCCTCGCTGCGCGGCGGCCGTCAGGGCGACCAGCTCGTGCGCGTGCAGGTGGAGGTGCCTTCGTCGCTCGGCAGCGAGCAGCGCAAGCTGCTCGAGGAATTCGCCCGCGTGAGCGGCGATGCCAGCGAGCCCACCTCGAAGAGCTTCTTCGAGAAGGCGAAGAAGTTTTTCTGAGGCCGCGCCGCCCGCGCCGGGAAAGTTAATTTACAACGGCCGGGCGCCGTGCGAGGTTGCGCGCACGCTTGAAACTGGAAAACCCGAAACTGCTCACCCTCGACGAGGCGATGGCCGAGCGGGCGAAGCTGCGCGCCGCCGGCAAAAAGCTGGTGCTCACCAACGGCGTCTTCGACCTGCTGCACACCGGCCACCTGTATTACCTGAAGGAGGCGCGGCGCCTGGGCGACGCCCTGTTCGTCGCGATCAACAGCGATGAGAGTGTGCGGGCGCTCAAGGGCCCGGCCCGGCCCGTGATGACCGAGGAGCAGCGGGCCTATGCGCTGGGCGCGCTGTGGTTCGTCACCGGCATTGTCATTTTTCGGCAGCCGCGGCTGGTGCCGGAGATCCGCGTGCTGCGGCCCGACATCTACTGCAAGGCGGGCGACTACACGCTCGAAAAACTCAACCCCGAGGAGCGGACGGAACTGGAGAAAGTCGGCGCGGAGATGAAATTTCTCCCCTTCCTGCCGGGCTTCAGCACGACCAGCCTGATCGAGCGCATCCGTCGCGCCGGGGAGATCTGATTCATGCGCATCGTCATTCTTGGTTCCGGCCGCGGCAGCAATGCCCGGGCAATTTTGGAGGCCCAGCGCGCCGGCCGGCTTGGCCGCGCCCGCGTGGTGCAGTTGTTTTCCGACCGGCCCGAGGCCGGCCTGCTCGCGCTCGGCGCTGAGTTCGCCGTGCCGGCGGCGTATCTCGACCCCGCGCCGTTCAAGACCAAGCTCGAGGGTGAGGGCGAGGCGCGCTACATCGCGGCCATCACGGCCTGCACGCCCGACCTGATCGTGCTCGCGGGGTTCATGCGCGTCATCAAGCCCGGCTTCCTCACGGCTTTTGCCGGCAAGGTGATCAACCTGCATCCGAGCCTGCTGCCGAGTTTTCCCGGTCTCGACGGCATCGGCCAGGCCTGGCGGCGTGGCGTGAAGATCACCGGCTGCACGGTGCATTACGTGACGCCCGAGGTGGACGGCGGCCCGATTATTGACCAGGCGGCCGTGCGCGTGGAGCCCGGCGACACCCTGGAGACGCTCACCGCCAAGGTGCACGCCACGGAGCACGCGCTGCTGCCGGCGGTGATCGCGCGGCTCAGCGGGGGCTGACCCGGCGATGGATCCGGTCATCTGGCAGATGCCGCTGAAAAATCCGCCGCAGCTCGTGCTGGCGGGCCGGGCGGTGCACGGCCGGCGCAAACGCGAGGAGCGGTTTCACCTGCCGGAGCTCTGGTGCCTGCACCTCTACAATTACCACGGCGAGCTTTCCATCGACGGGCGGGAATTTGAGATCGCGCCGGGCCGGGTGAGCGTCACGCCGCCCAACACCCGGATCGTCTATCGCTTCAAGGGCGAGTCGTGGCACGCGTTCGCACATTTCCGCCTCGCGCACAAGGGCGACCTCGTGCCGGTGCGGGCGATGCAGGACCTCGGCGAAGCCTACGGGCCGATGGCGCGCGCAGTGGACGAGGCGGCGGGCTGGCTGCCCTCCATGCCCTGCCGCGCTTCCGTGCGGCTGTGGGAGGTGCTCTGGCAACTGGTCAACCATCCGTATGCGGAGAACGCGCCGCGCAAGAAGCTGCACCCGGCGCTCAGCCAGGCCGTGCGGGAGATCGCGGTGCACCTCGCCGAGCCGCTTTCGATCCCGGAGATCGCGCGGCGGGCCGACATCTCGCACAACCACCTCACGCGGCTGTTCAAGGCGCAGTTTGGCGTGACCATCGAGGGCTACATCCGCCAGCGCCGCAGCGAGCGGGCACTGCACCTGCTCACGAACACCACGATGGCGGTGAAATCCATCGCCGCCGAGGTGGGCCTGCCCGACCTGCACTTCTTCAACAAGACCATCCGCGCCGCGACCGGCGTCAGCCCGCGGCAGTATCGCGAGCGGCACCGGGCGGGATGAGCCCATCGTCTAATGATTTCCTGTGCATTTTCTATGCGGACATGTAAGCAGTATCATCTATTATTCTGAAAAATAAGAATGAAGACTCTTATAATCCTATCTTGGATACTTACAGGGTTACTCTGCTTATGGATGGGATCGTTGATCCTCTCAGTTTCGATCTCAGAGCCATTAACCCCTGACTCTAGAATCGTGTGTGAAGGACAAAAGCCATTCGAGAACCAACAGGTTGTTGTGCCGCCTAAATGGGGAGATTTTTCGGATAGAGCAATGGCAGCATTTACGTTTGTCTTGGCGGTCGTGGCGGCTGCTCAATGGTGGACGGCTAATCGCCTAGCCAAGATTACCCAGCTGCAACTCGAAAATCAATGGGCCGATTTGCGGGCATATGTTTCTTTCAGCCTTAACCTCAACGAGGATCACGATCCAGTTTTAGCTAAAAATTATATCCTGGATTTTAATTGTTCAAATGTTGGGAGGACTCCCGCAATTGACTTAGGTTTTGTCGGAAGTATCTGGGTCGTTAAAGAATATGAGCAAATAGATAGCCTAAATATTAATTATAAACTGGACGAAAAAAGAGTGAATCTTTTTCCCAACGAAAGGCAGCACGAACGCGGTTTAGGGTTCAGTGCTGATACGCAGAGAAAATTCACTCAGGCCGAAATTGACATGGTGCATGACGGGAGGGCTGCGTTCATAGTTGCACTAAAAATTTGGTATAAGGATATATTCGGACGCCCTCACGAAACCGAAGAGTTTTGGTCGATTGCTTATGCCAGTCAAAAAGCACGACGTGTCTCAATGATTCCAGGCAAGAGTCGCGTTACGTAGAGCCGCACATAGCTTTCTGGTTCTTTAGAATTGGCATTGCGCATGTTGGTGACGCCCGGGACGCTGGCGGGCTATGAGTTTGTTCGAAATCAAAGCCGAGATTCCGGCCGATACCGTGGAGGCAGCTGACGGCGTGCTGCAGGAGCTGGGCGTGGAGGGTTGGAGCCTGCTGGAGGATGTGATTGCCAAGCGGGCGTGGGTGGTCGGCGTGTTTGCGGCGGAGACCGAGGCGCGGACGCGCTGGGCGGAGTTGCGCGCGCGGCTGACGGCGGCCGGTGAGCCGGTGGTGCGCGAGCTGGCGGACCAGGACTGGCGCGACAGCTACAAGGCGCATTTCAAGGCCTGGAGGTTTGGCCGGCTGCACTGGGTGCCGGTGTGGGAGCGCGATTCCCATATTTTGCCGGCGGGCGATGCGGTGATCTGGCTTGATCCGGGTCTCGCCTTCGGCACGGGCAACCATGAGACGACTCGCTTGTGCTGTGAGCGGCTGGTGGCTTTTACCGAGCAATGCGGGACGGCCGGGCGGGTGATTGATGCGGGCTGCGGTTCGGGCATCCTCGCCCTCTCGGCGGCGCGGCTGGGTTTTAGGAAAGTTGTCGCTTTCGACAACGATCCCGAGGCCGTGCGCGTCAGCCGGGAGAATGCGGTCCTGAACGACTTGGCCGGGGCGGTGGATTTTTTCACGGGCGATCTCGGGTCGGGTTTGGCCGGGCGCGAAGCGGAGCTGGTTTTGGCGAACATCCAGGCCGACGTGCTCATGAGATTTGCGCCGCAGTTGCTCGCGGCGGTTGCGCCGGACGGTCTGCTCGTGCTCAGCGGCATTTTGGCGGTTGAGCTGGAGAAAGTGCGCGCGGTCTTCGCTGCGGCGGCGCCGGGCTGGGACGTGCAGACGCGGACCATGGGCGAGTGGAGCGACCTCGCGCTCGCGCGGCCGGCATAAAAAAGGCCGCACCGGAAAAGGTGCGGCCGAAGTGACGGAATCGCCGGCGGTTCAGGAGAACAGGTCCGGTGGGGTGCGGCTCATGAATTCCTCCATGTAGGCGGTGGTGGCCTTGCCCTCGATGAAGACGGGGTCGGACATGATGGCCTTGTGGAGGGGGATGGTGGTCTTGATGCCGCGGACGAGGTATTCGCTCAGGGCGCGGTAGGTGCGCTCAAGGGCGGTCTTCCGATCGCGCCCGTAGCAGATGAGCTTGCCGATCATCGAATCGTAGTAGGGCGGGATGGTGTAACCGGAGTAGGCGTGGGAATCCACGCGCACGCCGTGTCCGCCGGGGGCGTAGTAGAGACTGATGGTGCCGGGGGAGGGCACGAAATTGCGCGCGGGGTCCTCCGCGTTGATGCGGCACTCGATGGCGTGCTTGGTGAAGGTGATGTCGCTTTGGTCGAAACCGAGCTTTTCGCCGTTGGCCACGAGGATCTGCTGCTTGATGAGGTCGATGCCGGTGACCTCCTCGGTGACGGGATGCTCCACCTGGATGCGGGTGTTCATCTCGATGAAGTAGAAGTTGCCCTTGGCATCGACGAGGAACTCGATCGTGCCGGCGTTCTCGTAGGCGGCGGCCTCGGCGGCGCGGATGGCGGCCTTGCCCATCTTCTTGCGGAGGTCGGGCGTCAGGAAAGGCGAAGGGGACTCCTCGATGAGCTTCTGGTGGCGGCGCTGCACGGAGCAGTCGCGCTCACCGAGGTGGAGGACCTTGCCGTGGGAGTCGGCGAGGATCTGAAACTCGATGTGGCGGGGCTTCTCGATGTAGCGCTCGATGTAAACGGCACCGTTGCCGAAAGCCTTCTCAGCCTCGTTGCGGGCGACGTGGTATTCCTTGGCGAAGGAGACGTCGTTGTGGGCGATGCGCATGCCGCGGCCGCCGCCGCCGGCGACGGCTTTGATGATCACCGGGTAGCCGATCTTGCGGGCGATTTTCACTGCTTCGGTCTCGGTCTCGACCGGGCCATCGGAGCCGGGGACGGTGGGGACGCCGGCCTTGCGGACGGTGTCTTTGGCGACGGCCTTGTCACCCATCATCTTGATGGATTTTGACTTGGGGCCGATGAACTTGATGTTACAGGACTCGCACTGTTCGGCGAATTTGGCGTTTTCCGAGAGGAAGCCGTAGCCGGGGTGGATGGCGTCCACATCGGCGATCTCGGCGGCGCTCATGATCCGGTCGGCGCGCAGGTAGCTGTCGGAGCCGCGTGGTCCGCCGATGCAGATGGCTTCGTCGGCCAACTGGACGTGCAGGGACTGGACATCGGCCTCGGAGTAAACGGCGAGGGTCTTGATGCCCAACTCGCGGCAGGCGCGAATGATGCGGAGGGCGATTTCACCGCGATTGGCGATGAGGATTTTTTGAATCATGGTGCGCGGGTGTCGGTTCTTCCTCGGGCCGGACCAGATGGGCCGGGCCGTGGGGTGGAGCCGGCGAGGGCTCAGCCCTGCTTGACCTTGAAAAGGCGCTGGCCGTATTCGACCGGCTGGCCGTTTTCGACGAGGACCTCGACCACGGTGCCTTTCACCTCGGCCTGGATCTCGTTCATGATCTTCATGGCCTCGATGATGCAGACGACCGAGGTTTCGGTGACCTTGCTGTCGGGTTCGACGAAGGATTTGCTCTCCGGAGACGGGGCCCGGTAAAAGGTGCCGACCATCGGCGACTTCACATACACGATCCCGGCTTCATCCTTGGCCGGGGCCGGAGCGACCGTGGCAGGCGCCGGTGAGGCGGGGGCGGCCTGCAGCGGGGCGACGGGGGCCTCGTTGATACCGGGGAAAGGCGAATTGGACGACCGGGAGCTGGAAACGATGGGCAGACCATTGGCTCCGCGGCGGATCTTCAACTTGAAGCCCTCTTCCTCGACCGCGAATTCGGTCAATTCCGAGCGCTTCATCAGTTCGATGATTTGTTTGATTTGTTTTAGGTCCAAGTGGTGTCCTGGTTGAGTTTGCTGGTGCCCTGTTAGTGGCGAAAGAGGGTGCAGCGTTCAAAAATACCCGAAACATTGCAATCACTCATTTTTGATAAAAATGGGCATTTTTGGCCTCAAAATGCCTGAAAATGCGGATTTTGACCTAAAAATTGCTAAAAACTGCCAATATTGAGAATTCATGGCGGTTGGGTTTGATGTGGCTGTAACCAAACCGTAATCACGGCCTCCAATTCCTATTCAGGCACGAAAACCATTAAAAGAAGCCTGAAATTGGGTAAAATCGCCCGATATTGGGCAGAAAAGGGCGATTTTCGGCAAAAACGGCTACAATTCCCCGTCTTTAAGGCTGGGTGCGCTTAGGGATTCGCTCTCGTTTTGGGCGGCATGGGCCAAGCCCAGCAAAGACCAAAACACCACTGCGCCCATCGGTCCTTCGAGCACGACGCCGAAGCAGGCGCTGATCAATATCACCCACGTGGCGGCATGATAGGAGAGAGCATCGTCGGCAGCCGTCTCATTGGCCCGGCAGGCTTGGGCCAACTGCCAGGAGCGTTTGGTCAGCAGTAACATGAACCAGAGCCAAAAGCCGGCCCCCAAAATTCCCATCCGGCCAAAGACGGTGAGCACGATACTGTGGGGGCTTCGCGCGGTGAAATCGTCGCCCATCTCCATGTCGTAGGCCCGGATAAAGCCGGCCGCCAGATCGTAGCCAAAGCCCAGACCAAACAGCGGGCTGCCGGACAAAGTTTCCCGGGCGATGCTGTGCCACCAGACCATGCGAAACCGGTTGTTGTCCCCGGTATCCAGACTCATGTCGCCTTGGTAGCTCCGCGAACCCGAGAAATCCGCGATGGAGACAACGTGTTCGTAGGCCGCGTAGATCCGGCTTTGCTTGAAATCGGCCTGCACAAACGCGGCGTCCGCCACGGCCAGCATCAGACCCAGCACCACCGTTAGCCCCGCGACTCGCAGGACCAGCCAGCGGCCGGCCAATGCGCAGCCGAGGAGGCCGACGATGAGACCGAGCATGGCCGCGCGGGAGAGGAGGTAGAGGCCAAAGCCCAGTGAAAGCGCCGCCAAGGCCTGTCCGGTCAGCCGCAGCAGGGCCGGTTGCCGGCGGCTCCACAGCACCAGCAGGAAAAATCCGCTGCACAGGAAGGTCGCCAGCAGGTCTCCCTTGTAGAAGAATACCGGGACGCCCCGGAGCGTGAATTGCGTGAGAAAAAACACCGGAAACTGCTCCACGATGGCGGCGATCACCGGCAACAACCCGAAGATAACCACGAGACATTTTTGCAGCCGGCCCCGGGCGACGGTGTCCGACCCGATGATCAGCAGCAGGAAGTAGAACACGCAGTAGTAAACGGTGGCGAAGTCGCGCAGGGCGTAGAAACCGTAGCTGCGGACATCCAGTGCCAGCCGGCCGGCCCCGAGCAGGGCCCAGACCAGGAGGGTGAGCCCGACGGCATTCCAGCGGATGGGCAGATGACGGGTCGCAATGTGGCGGGCGATGACCAGACCCGTGGCCAAGGCGAGGCCGAGTTCCCCGATCGGGAGCGGAAGGGTGCCGAGCGGCATGATCTGGGCGAAGCCGCGGTTGCCGAGCACGTAGCCGGCGAGGAGGAAAACGCAGACGCTCGCTTCCGTCGTCAGCCAGCCCCACCACTCCAGCATCACGATCACCAGCAGCGCGCCGACGAGAGCGGCGAACATAAAGTTGGAGTCGGCAATCTGCCAGCCCGAGTAGATCGCCACGATCATGGCGACAAGGCTCACCAACACATGGCGAAGACGGGGGGTCACCCGCCCACATCAACGGCCGGCCAAAGCGCTGGCAATAGCCGCATGTGATAACTTGCCCGGCCTGTGCCGGCCTGCCAGCCTGACGCATCCATGGGACTTGTCTCGGTAATCCTGCCCACGCGCGACCGCCCGCGGTTGTTGACGCGGGCGCTCGACAGCCTGTTGGCCCAGCGCGGAGTGGAGCTTGAGATCGTCGTGGTGGACAACAACTGCGCGGCGCCGCCGCTCCGGGAGGCCCTCGCGGCGGATGCCCGCATGCAGGATCCGCGGGTGCGGTTGGTGGAGGCGCCGGGCGCGGCTTCGGCGGCGGCGGCGCGCAATGCCGGCCTGGCCGTAGCGAAAGGAGAGTGGGTGGCGTTTCTGGATGACGATGACGAGTATCTCCCGGACAAGCTGGCACGGCAAATGGCCTGCGCCGAGCAAACCGGTGCGCCTTTGGTGCTTTGCGGGGCGGAGATCCGGCTCGCGGCCCGCCGCCGCACGATCCAGGCGGCGCAGGACCAGTTTTCCGGCGACGGGCTGCTGCTCGATGCCATCTGGGGCACGCCGTATCTGTTCATGCGGAGGGATCCGGCGCTGTTGTTTGATCCCGCCCTGCAGGCCGGCGAGGACCTTGTCTTTGCCCAGGATTACATCCGTCGGCATGGGATTGACCGTGTGCCCAATGTCCCTGCGCCGCTCGTCGTGGTTCATCCGCAGCCGGGGGCGCGGGTCAATCTCAACCCCGCGGCCCACTGGCGGGCGGCGAAGCGGGTTTTGCGTTCGCCGCGGGCCGTCTATTCGCGGCCGGCCCGCCGCCGTTTCCTGCTGCGGATGCGGCTGCAGTGTTACAAGGCCCCGGGCGGTTCATGGGGCCGGCTGCTGGCCATCGGTTGCCGCCTGCTGTGCGTCGGCGGGGTGGGCGAAGGCCGGCGGGTCTTGAACGCCTGGCTGCAACGCACCGGCTGGTTCAGCCGCCGGCTGGTTTCCTAGCCCGCCCGACCGTGGATCATTTGCAGGGCGGCGCGGAGTTCGCGACGCAAGGGCGGGCACGAGGTCGCGAGCGCGAGCGTGGTCGCGAGCATGATGCCGGTTATGATCAAGACAGCGGGGAGGTCGGCCGCTTCCTCCCACCAAGGCCGGGTCAGTTGCAGGGCGGCGCCGAGCACGAGACCCAGCAATCCGGGCCAGACACTGGCGGCGGCCAGATCCCATGCGCGGAAAGGGCTGGCCCGGCCGATGACCCAAAGACTGACCGGCAGGAGCAACCACTGCACGCCCACCGCGATGGCGGCGATGGCGGCTGGTCCCGCGGCGGCGAAAATCGTGAGGGCGGTCGCAAGCGCGGCCAGCCGGACCATGGACCACAGCAACAACCGGCGGCTGCGCCGGCTTGCGGCCAAAATCCACAGCTCGGCAAACAGCCAGGGCTGCAACGGCAGGCTGAGCGCCAGCCAGCGCAACAACCCGGCGGCCTCTGTCCATTGGTGGCCCAGCAGACAGCGCAGGATCAATTCCGGCGCCACGACCAAGACCGCGCCCAACGGCAGGCAGACGTAGGCGAGGGTGTTCAGGATGCGCCGGCACCATTGGCGGAACGCTTCCGGTTCGTCGCGCAATTTTACCAATCCTTGGATCATCCATCCCGTGAGGCCGGCCACCAAACCGTAGGTCGGCAGCGTGCCGAGTTGCCAGGCGCGGCCGTAAAGGCCAAGTGCGTGGGAGCCGAAGCGGACGGCGACAAAAGCCTGGTCCACCATCTGCGCGGCGTATTGCACCAGGTTGAAGCCCGCCAATTGCAGCCCGGTGCGGACGAAGCGCCCGGTGCCGGTAAATTCCGCGCGCCCGGCCAGTCGGACCGGGGCGGCCAGCATCAGGCCGAGCGCGGTTGTGCACTCCTGCACGAGAATCATCGCGGCGAGCGACCAATAGCCGTGACCGCGGAAAGCCAGCGCGATGGCGACGACGATGCCGGCTACCAGTCCGCCGGCCTCGATGAGACTGATCGTCCGGAACCGCAGCTCGCGGCCCAGCTCCACCCGGTATTGTCCGCCGATGCCCTGCAGCAGAAACGATACCGCAAGAGCATACAGCAGCGGTTGGAGCGCGGGTTGGGCAAAAAAAGCCGCGGCCAACGGCGCCAACACACAGGTGAAGGCCGCGACCAACAGGCCGGCGCCGCTTTGCAGCCAGAACAGCAGACGGCTTTCGCCCGGAGTCAGACTTCCCTGCTGCATGGCGGCGGCCGAGAGGCCCAGGTCCCGCACGGTTTGGAGCAGGCCATAGACCAAGGCCGCCATGCCGAAGATACCGAAGTCCAGCGGTGAGAGCAGCCGGGCCAGCGTCACCATCGAGACCAGCCGCAACAGCAGCCGCAGCGCCTGCACCCAGACCACGGCGGCGCCTCCGGCCGCGAGGCGGGCGAACAGCGGCTGGGTGGGTGCGCTCATGCGGAAAGAAGCATTGTGGGACCGGGATTTTTGCGAACGCTCGACGCAAGGCCATCCCATTTCGTGAGCAACGGCCGACTTCTCATCCCATGGAACCGCCGGAATTCAAGGTGCTGCATGTCTCGCCGCGCGTGCAGGCGCGGGGCGGCATCGAGACCCTGCATGACTTTCACCGCGCATGGCCGGGCCCGCCGGAATTTGTGGCGCTTTTTGACCGCAATCCCGTCCGCCGTTCCGGCTACGCGAACCTGGATTTCACCTGGCGCACGCCGTTGTGGCGGATGCGCCGGAGTTTCGCCCGGGCGCTGGCGCGGCACCCCGGTTCGCTCGTGGTTTATCACAACGGCTGGGGGTTGCCCCTGTTGCACGATCTCGACCGGGCGGCCCGCCGCGTGGTTTTTCTGCATGCGGATCCCGCCTACCACGCGGCGGACCTGCCGGCGTTTGCCGGTCTGGTGGACGGAGTGATTGGCGTGACGCCGGCGCTGCGCGAACCGGTGCGGAGTGCCTTGCCGGGGATGACGGACGAACGGCTGACGATCGTGCGCGCACCGGTCGAAGTCCCGGCGGGATGCCGGGCAAAGCCGCGGGCGGCGGAGGCGGGGCTGGTCATCGGTTATGCGGGCCGGCTGGAGCGGGCGGAAAAGCGGCTGGATCAGCTGCCGGCACTGGTGACGGCGCTGGAAAAGTCGGGGTTGGACTGCCGCGTCGAACTGCTGGGCGAGGGTCCGCTGCGGCCGTGGCTGGAGCGCCGGCTGCGCGGCCGCGTGCGGTTTCATGGCTGGGTGCCCAAGGAGGAGTTCTGGCGCATCATGTCCGGCTGGGATGCCCTGGTGATGTTCAGCGAGCACGAAGGCGGGCCGATCGCGTTGCTGGAAGGCATGGCGTTGGGGTTGATCCCCTTTTATCCGGCGCGGCAGGGGAGTTGGGCGGATATCTATGTGCCGCAGGTGGACCCGCGCTGCCATTATCCTCCGGGTGACATGTCGGCGCTGGCGCGGGCGGTTGGAGAGGTGATGCGGCAGCCGGGTGAACAACTGACGGCGGCGCGGGAACGGGCGCGGGCCCTGATCGCCGGCCATCGCCGCGAAAATTACGAGGCCGATGGTCTCGGCTGCCTGCGCCGGGTGGGAACATTGCCGCGTTTGTCGCGGGACCGGCCGCGGCGGTTCCGGCTGACAGATTGTTTGCCGCTGGGCGTGGTCACGCGCTGGGCGCAGGCTGCGCTGCGCTGAATCCGGCGATATGTCCGGCTTGCCTTCAAGCGGGCATCGCCGGAGCCTGCGGGGGTGAGCGAACCCGCGATCTCGGTCCTGATGATCACCCACAACCAAGGGGATCTCCTGCCCGTGGCGGTGCGTAGCATGCTCGACCAGACTTGGCGCGATCTCGAGTTGGTGCTGGTGGACAACGGCGCAACGGACGGTTCAGTGGACAGGTTGGCCGCCGAGGTGGGCGATCCGCGGCTGCGGATCGTGCGGTTGCCAGCCAACACCGGGATTGCCGCCGGGCTCAACCACGGGGTGTCACACTGCCGCGCCCGTCTCATTGCCCTCATGGACAGCGATGACATCAGCCATCCGCGGCGGTTGGAACTGCAGCTGGCGGTGCTGGCCGCCGAGCCGGAGCTGACCGGCGTGAGCTGCGATGCTAGGATGATCGACACCGCGGGCCGGCCCATCGGGGAGTGGCGGAGTTTCCACACGCCGGAAGATATCCGGCGCTACGCCGCCTACAACATGCCGTTGCATCATCCGGGCATGCTGATGCGCCGGGAGATCGCCGAACAGGTCCCATACCGGACGGAGTTCGAGCTGGCCTCCGATTTTGATTTCATGTCGCGCGCCGTCCAGCACGGGCGTTTTGCCAGCCTCCCCGTCCTGCTCTATGATTACCGCCGGCATCCCGGCTCCTCGACCGTGGCACGGGAGACGAGCAGCATGATCTCGCGCTGCGTGGTGCGGGTGGCGGCGGCGCGCCGGGCGGCGGGCCGACCGGAAAGTCTCGACGAATTGGCCCCGATGGCGGCAGCACAGGAGAAGGCGGGTTTGAGTTTGGATCGGATCTACCGGGATTATGCGGCGCTGTGCCGCCGGGAGGGTTTCGGCGCGCTGGCCTGCCTGCACGCCGCGCTGGCGATGCGGGAACAACCCGGTTTGGCGAATGCGGTCCGCTACGGCTGGAGCCTGCTGCGCGCGCTGATCGCCGAGCCCTCGGCGCTGCCGGCCGCGCTGCACGGGCTGATGAAGGGACCGTTCTGGCTGCTGTTGAAACGCCGGGGTTTTCCGGCGTTTCCGCGCTACTGAGCCATGGATGCCGCGGTTCCGGAAGTGTCGGTGCTCGTGGCGACCCACAACGCGGGCGCATTTCTGCGGCCGGCCTTGGCCAGCCTGTTGGATCAGGCAGGCGTGGACCTGGAGGTGGTGCTGGTGGACAACGCGAGCACGGACGGATCGGTGGATGCGGCCGTCGCGGCGCTGCCCGATCCGCGGCTGCGGCTGGTGCGGTTGTCCGAGAACCGGCTGCACGCCGGCGGCCTGATCGCGGGTCTGCCGCATTGCCGCGGCGGATACGTCGCGATGATGGATGCCGACGACCTGTCACTGCCGGGCCGGCTGACGGCGCAGGCGGATTTTTTGCGGACGCATCCCGAAGTGGACCTGTTGGGCTGCCTGGTGGAACGGATGGATGCCGCGGGCCGGCCGCTGGGGGCCATGTTTTCGCTGACGCGTCCCGGCGACATCCGCGCCTACATGCCCTACGATGTCCCGTTTGCGCTGAACGCAACGATGGCGCGGGCGGATTTCTGGCGGCGGGTGGGCTGGCGGCTGCATTTCTGCTGGGCGCACGACTACGATTTTTTCACCCGGGCGGCCGAGGCGGGCACGCTGGTGTGTCTGCCGCAGGTGTTGTATCGCTACCGCGTGCATGCCGCGGCGGTTTCACAGCACCGCGCCGGGCAATTGCTGGTGTCCGCAGGCTTTGCGCGACTCGCTGCGGCCCGCCGCCGTCGCGGCCAAGCGGAGGATGTCGCGGCGCTGCGGGAGGAGCACGATCAGCGGCAGGAAAATCCTCTGCCCGAGCCGGCGGCTTACCGGTGGTTTGCCCGGCGATTTCTGCGGGAAGATCATGGCTTGCTGGCCGTCATGCACGCCCGACGCGCGGGATTGAGTGCGGCCGGTTGCTGGCTCTTGGTCCGGGCCTGTTTTTGCGCAATGTTTGAATCCGGTCCGGTGCCGGCCCTGCGCATGGCCCTGCTCGGGCCCGCCCATGCGTTGCGGGTGCAGAGCACGCCGGCGCTTCGTCCGCGCGGCTGGAATCTCTTTCGGTCGCAGCGCGGACCGGAAAGCCGGCCGACCTGATCAGGCGCGCAGCCAAGCGTCCACGCGTTGCCGGACAGTTTCGAGCGGAACGTCGCGCAGGCAGTGCGGCACAGCGAAGCGACAATAGTCGTGACAGGGCTTGTGCGCGCAGGGCGCGCCGTCGATCCACGCGGCCTGCGGATGTTGGGGGGCGAATCGCTCGGGCAACTGCGGGCCGAAAAGCGTGAAGGTGGGCACGCCCAGCAGGGCGGCGAGATGGCCGGGTCCGGAATCGTTGCCGATGAACCGGTCGGCTCCGGCCAGGATTTCCAGCAGGCGATCCAGGTCGGTGAGAGAATTGTCGATCAGGGTGACCTGCCAGCCCGCGCCACGGAGGTGGGCGGCGAGGGCGTCGAACCGTTCCCGCGGCCACTCGCGCACGGTCTGTCCGGCGCCGGTGTGGATGACCAGTTGACGGCCGGGACGCGGCGCTGGTGGCGGGATTTCCAGCTTCCAGTCCAATTGGGCGGCCAGATTCCGCCAATGCTCGGCCCGGTGGGGGCGTGATGGCGTTTGCACGGACTGACTGAGCAACAGGCCCGACGCCAGGCGGGGATAACCGAGCCGCCGACGGGCACCGCTCAGCCGCATGAGCAGATGATCACGCGGATCGGGCCGCGCACTGACGGCGATGTCGAACTGCCGGCACCGGAGTTCATGCAAAGTGTGACTAAGGTCGGACCAGGGCCAGCGGTGCAGGCGGTATTTGCCGCGAAATGCGGTCCACGGCGCGTCCAAGGCAATCAGTTCCACGGCCGGCGCGAAGTGTCGCAGCAGCGGGACGGCCTGGGGCTTGGCCAGCAGGGTGACATCGGCGTGCCGGGCTGCGGTGCGCAGAAACGGGAGGCCAAGAGCCAGGTCGCCCAAGCCCCAGAGCTCGAGGGCAAGCAGACGCGGGCGGCGGGATTCTGGGGTTGGGTTTGCCAAGGCCGTTCACCTAAGCTCCTGATTCACCCGATGACAAGTAACCAGCAATCCGTCTGGAAAACGACCTGGCCGGCACTGGCCTGTCTGTTGGCGGGAATGCTGGTCTGGCAGTTTTTTGGCAACGCCACGCAGGGTTACATTGATACGCGCTCGCTGTTTCATTGGTGGGGCTACCAGTGGTGGAATCCCGCCTCCGAGACGGAGCATGGCTGGCTCATCCTGGGTTTGAGCCTGTGGCTGTTCTGGCAAAACACCCGGCGGCAGCCCGCGACGCCGAATCCGGCCTGGCGGGGCCGCGCACTGGCGGCGCTGCTGGGCGGATTGGCGATCCACCTGCTTGGCTATGCGGTGCAGCAGACGCGGATCTCGATCCTGGGGTTTTTGCTTTTCACGTGGGGAACGCTGACGCTCGCCGGGGGCGCGCGGTGGGGCCGGGCGGCGTGGTTTCCGCTGGGATTCATGATTTTTGCGCTGCCGGTGAACGTGCTCGATACCGCGGGCTTCTGGCTGCGGATGTGGGTGATCCATGCGAGCCAGAGCATCGCGCATCTGGCCGGCATCGAGGTCGTGCGCAGCGGCACGCAGTTGTTTTCGCCTGATGGCGCCTACCAATACGACGTGGCGGCCGCATGTTCCGGGGTGCGCTCATTGATGGCGCTCACCGCGCTGTCGCTGCTGGTAGGTTATCTCAACTTCCGGCCGTGGTGGCTGCGACTGCTGATCCTGCTGCTGAGTTTCCCGTTCACCTATGTGGGCAACGTCGTGCGCATCGGCGGCATCATTTTTGTCGCCGAGTGGTTCGGGCAAAAGGCGGGCGAGGTGTTTCACGAGTGGGCGGGTTTCCTCGTCTTCGTGATCGTGCTGGGATTGGTGCTGCTGAGCGTGAACCTGCTCCGGCGGGTCTTTCCGGCGGCGGTGATGGCAGATGCTGCGCCAACGGCAGCGGTCTTCTGGTCGCCCGCCGACCGGGCCGCCGGAGCCTGGCGAACGCCCCTGCTTGTCGGGCTGTTTGCGATCGGCGTGATGGCGATGACGCACCGGTTCGATGCGCTGCCGGTGCGCACCGACACCGGGGTGCGGCTGGCGGCCGACGGCATCAACCCGGTGGACCTGCCGGCCTTCATCGGCACGGAGTGGATCGGGCGGCGGGCCGAGGTGACCGCGGTCGAGCGCGATATCCTCCCGGCGGATACGGGTTTTTCCCGCCGGCTTTATGTCGCGCTGGATGACCCGCGCCGGCAGGTCTTCCTGTCCATCGTGTTGAGCGGGCGCGACCGGTCTTCGATTCACCGGCCGGAGCTATGCGTCGAGGGACAGGGCTGGACGATCAAGACCGGCTTTGCGCACGATTTCCGCACGACGCTCACGCCCGACGGCCGGCTCCCGGTCACGGTCTTGCGCGTGGAACGTGCGGCGGCCGACGGCCGCGTGGCCGCATCGCTGCTGGTTTATTGGTTCGTGAACGGCGACCGGGTGGTGCCCTCGCATGTCCAGCGGATGCTGCGGGGGGCGTGGGACCGGCTGCGCCATGGCCGGGCCGACCGCTGGGCCTATGTGCTGGCGCAGACCGATGCGGCAGACGGAGACGAGGCGGCGCTGGCCCGCTTGCAGGCGGTGCTGGATGGCACGCTGCCGGCCTTTCAAAAGCCTTTGGCCGGTGTGGATTAAAGGGAGAAAGCTTGAGGTTTCGGTGTCCGCCCGTAGCGTGCGCGTCCCTTGACGAAAGTGAGCGCAGCCGACTTCGCCACCCTCTTCGCCGAGAGCGCCCTCGTGGAGTGGCCGCTCACGGCGGCGCTTGTCGCCGGGATGACCGTGGGCTTCACGGTGGTCTGGGCCGTGACCCGGCATACCCGCCGCGTGGCACGGGAGAATGCGGACGAACTGATCGCGGTCGCCCGGCGCGAGGCGGCGGTGGCGGCGGAGGAGCTGAAGCAAAAGGCGGAGGAGGAGATCCAGCGCCGGCGCAACGAGCTTACACGGGAATTCGACCAGCGGGTGATCGACAGCGAGGTGCGGCTGCGGGAGATCCGCGCACACGAGGAATCGCTGGCCCTGCTCGATTACCAACTGGAACAGCGGCACGAGCGGCTCAACCGCGAAAACGCCGCGGTGAAGCAGGCGCGGGACGCCATCCGCGCGCTTTCCAAGAGCGTGCGCAAGCGGCTGGAGGGCGTTTCGCAGATGGATGCCGACGAGATCCGCCGCGCGCTGCGCGAGGAGGTCCTGCTGGAATGCCAGGACGAGTTGCGGGCCCTGCGGCGCGAGACACTGGAAAAATCCGAGTCCGAACTCGAGGCCGAGGCGCAGCGCCTGCTGCTGGCCACGACGCAACGGTTGGCGAGCAAGCCGAACAACGATTTCACCTCCACCATCGTGCAGTTGCCGAGCGAGGAGCTGAAGGGCCGCATCATCGGGCGCGAGGGCCGTAACATCAAAACCTTCGAGGCCGCGACCGGCGTGACGCTGCTCGTGGATGAATCGCCGCAGACGGTGCTGATCTCGTGCTTCGATCCCGTGCGCCGCCAGGTGGCACACTCCGCGCTGCTGGCGCTGGTCAAGGACGGGCGCATCCATCCCGCCACCATCGAGGAATTCGTGAAGCGGGCGCAGGAGGAGGTGGAAATGTCCGCCACGCGCGCCGGCGAGGAGGCCGTGGGCCGCCTCAACATCAACGGCCTGCACCCCGAAATCATCAAGCTGCTCGGCAAACTGAAGTTCCGGTTCTCCTACAACCAGAACGTGCTCGACCACTCCGTGGAGACGGCCTTCCTCGCCTCCATGATCGCGAGCGAGGCCGGGCTCGACCCCGACGTGGCCAAGCGCGCGGGGCTCCTGCACGACATCGGCAAGGCGGTTTCCGGAGAAATGGAGGGCAGCCACGCACACATCGGCGCGGAGTTTATCAAGCGCTACGGCGAGACGCCGATCGTGGTGAACGCCGTGGCGGCCCACCATGAAGAGGTGAAACCCGAGACCGTCTATGCCGGGCTCGTCATCCTCGCCGACACGATTTCCGCGGTGCGCCCGGGGGCGCGCGCCGAGTCCATGACGAGCTACGTGAAGCGGATCGAGCGGCTGGAGAAGCTCGCGCTTTCGCTGGACGGCGTGCAGCAGGCCTTCGCGATCCAGGCCGGCCGCGAGATCCGCGTCGTGGTGGCGCCGGAGACGGTGACCGACGATCGCGCCCGCGAGCTCGCCAAGGAGCTGCGCCGCCGGATCGAGACCGAGCTGCAATACCCCAGCGCCATCAAGATCACCGTCATCCGCGAGCAGCGGTTTACCGAAACCGCGACGTGAGGTCGCGGTTTCGGTGCGGTAAGCTTTAAGCAACAAGCTTAAGGCCAACCGACGGGGCGGCGTATTTTAGCTTTAAGCTTATGGCTTACTGCTTATCGCTTCCACCCATGGCCGACCCGAAGATTCTCGAAACTTTTCCCAATCCCGCGCCGCACCGGGATTTCCTGATCGAGCATACGCATCACGAGTTCACCTCGGTATGCCCAATGACGGGTCACCCGGATTTTGCCGACATCACCGTGCGCTACGTGGCGGACAAAGCCTGCGTCGAACTCAAGTCGCTCAAGCTCTACTTCCACGCCTACCGCAACGAGGGCATCTTTTTCGAGGCGGCGACAAACCGGATCTGCGACGACCTCGGCAAGGCGCTGAAACCACGGAGCCTCGCGATCATCGCCAACTGGAAGGCGCGCGGCGGCTTCAGCTCCCGTATCACGGCGGAGTGGTCGGCGAAAAAGCGGCGCAAGTGAAGCGCCGGGCGGGTCTCCGAACCCCGGCCGGAAACTGCAGGACACGCAAGGCGGGATCGGGCGATCCCGCCCTACAGTCCGGCCAGCACCGCGGCGTGCAGCTCGGGCGTGGCGGCGGCCACGGTGGAATCCGCCGGATAGGGGGCGCCGCCATTCCAATCCGTGATCACACCGCCGGCGCCGCGGATGATCGGGACGAGCGCGGCGATGTCCCACGGGTTCATGATCGGGTCGGTCATGATGTCGGCCAAGCCGGCGGCGACGAGCAGGTAGCCGTAACAGTCGCCCCAGGTGCGGACGAGCTTGGCGCGGGCCAGCAGTTCGTTGGTTTTCGGCCCCAGGCGATTGCGGTAGTTGAGCGGATCGCTGGTGAGGAAGGTGGCGTCCTCGATGCGCGTGGTGCGGCGCGTTTGCACCAGCCGGCCGTTGAGGGTCGTTTCGCGCCCGTCGCCGATCATCAGTTGACCGAGGACCGGCTGGTGGATGCAGCCGAGCACGGGCTGACCCTGATGGAGCAGGGCGATGAGGGTGCCCCAGAGCGGGACGCCGGTGATGAAGCTCTTGGTGCCGTCGATGGGATCGAGCACCCACACAAACTCGGCGTCCGCACGCTCGCTGCCCAGCTCCTCGCCGATGATGCCGTGGGCGGGGAACTTGGCGTTGATCAACTTGCGCAGGAGTTCCTCGGCGCCGCGGTCCGCGGCCGTGACCGGGGTGGCATCGCCCTTGGTTTCCACCTGCAGCGCCGGATTGCAAAAATAAGGCCGGATCAGCTCGCCGCTGGCGTGGGCAAGCTCGGTCAGGAAGGTGCGATAAGGCATCAGATCCATGGCTTGTTACGCTGGGCTGGAAGCGGGGACCTTGTCCAAGCGAAAGCATGGGTAATAGCTTGCCCCCCGTTTGTCGCCCGGCCACGCATGCTGACCACTACATGCACCCCACCGCCGCCAGACATATTCCGGCCGATTCCCTTCAGGGCAAGGTGGCTCTCATCACGGGTGGAGGTTCGGGCATGGGACAGGCAGCCGCAATGTTGCTGGCACAGTGCGGGGCGCGGGTCGGCGTGCTGGATTGTGACTCCGCCGGCATGACCCAGACCGTGACTGCAATCACGGCCACGGGTGGGCAAGCCATGGAACTACCGGCTGATGTCAGCGATCCGGCGAGTCTCACTGCAGCGCTGGAACAACTCGAACAAGCTTGGGGCCGGCTCGATATAGTTTTTGCGAACGCGGGCACCAATGGGCTTTGGGCCCCGGTCGAGGATATCATGCCGGAGGAGTGGGACCTTACCCAGAATGTGAATCTCCGGGGCACTTTTCTGACCGTGCGGACTAGCATTCCCTTGCTCAAGCGCAGTGGCGGCGGATCGGTGATCATCAATGCATCCGGCACCGGCACCCGGATGTTCAGCGCGTTTGGGTCGTCCGCTTATGCAACCTCGAAGGCGGGGCAGCTGGCGTTTGGCCGGATAACGGCGCTGGAAATGGCCCGGCATCGCATTCGCGTGAACACCATTTGCCCCGGTTCCATCGCGACCGCACTCAACCAAAAGACGCGGACCAGGAATTTAGATACCTTGCCGAAGTCGCCACAGTATCCCGAAGGCAGCATTCCTTTGACGAATGGTCAGAACGGCAAGCCCGAGCAGGTGGCGCACTTGGTGTGGTTTCTGGCCTCGGACCTGTCGGACTACATCACTGGCACGGAGATATACATTGATGGAGCCCAGTCGCAGCTCATGGGGTGAGCAGATTTGGTGCATTCGCTGGCGTGCCGGTCACGGCTTGCCCTGCGACCCGTGCTGACCACGCTCACGCGCTTTATCCCCCACCCATGAATCCCCCTGTCGATTCCTTGTCCGGCAAAGTCGCACTTATCACCGGCGCAGGCTCCGGGCTCGGCGAGGCCGCCGCCCGGGTGCTCGCCGGCAGCGGTGCCCGTGTCGCCGTGGTGGATCGTTCGGCGGCGGAGGCAGTGCGCGTGGCCGAAGCCATCAACGGCAACGGCGGCGTGGCCATGGCGTTGACCGCCGACGTGACCAAGCCCGACGAGTTGGCGGCGGCCGTGGCGGAAGTTGAACGCCATTGGCAGCGGCTCGACATCGTCTGCGCGAATGCCGGTATCAATGGCACGTGGGCGCCGGTGGATGAGCTGACACCTGAAGAATGGGATGAGACGCTCGGAGTGAATCTGAAGGGCACGTTTCTTACCGTGCGGGCGTGCACCCCGCTGCTAAAGCGCGGCGGGGGCGGGTCGATCATCATCACCTCCTCGGGCGTGGGCTCACGCATGTTTACCCAAAGCGGGGCTTCAGCCTATGCGGCTTCCAAGGCCGCGCAGGTCGCGTTCGGGCACATGACCGCGTTGGAACTGGCCAAACACAAGATCCGGGTGAACACGATCTGCCCCGGGGCGTTTCGCAGCAACATCATGTCCGCGACGCGTCATCGTAATACCCGCGATTTGCGACTGCCGGTCACGTTCCCCGAGGGCAACGTCCCGTTGACCGGCGGCCGTTCAGGATCGGCCGAGCAGATTGCCCGGTTGATCTGGTATCTGGCTTCCGATCTTTCGGACCACATCTCCGGCACGGAAATATACATTGATGGCGGACAGTCGCTGCTGATGGGGTGAGATTCCGCCACGGGGCGGAATGAGTGCCACGTGGCACACATTTCGCAGGCTGGCGTGGACACCGTTCGCCGGAAAGTATTCGCTGGGCCGGTCGATGAGTTGGAGCGAGCAACCCATACATTTTGTAGATTTTGAAGGCAGCCTCGGTTCGGGCATCCTTGAGTTTGGCGCGGTGACCCTCCAGCGGGGCGAAGTCACGGCCGCGCGCACACGTCTGTGCCGCCCGACGGGACGGATCAGGAGCGAAGACACGGCGGTGCACGGGCTGGATCAAACGACGCTGCACGCCGCGGCGCCGTTTGCGGAGGAGTTTGATTACTTCGCCGGACTGCGGGCCACCGGTCCGTTGGCGGCCCATTTTGCCGGGGCGGAAAATTCGCTTATTAAATCCGTGTGGCCCTACGGCCGGGCGGCGCCGGACTTTGCGCGTCCGGGAGCGGGCTCACAGGAATGGGGCCCATGGATTGATACCGGGGCGCTCTACCGGCAATTCTATCCGCAATTTTTGGGTTACGGCCTGTCCGAGCTGATCGCGGCCGGCGGATTGCATGCGGAGTTGGAGGCGCTGGCGGGCCGGCATTGTCCGGAAGATCGCCGCCGCTATCATGCGGCATTATACGATGCCCTCGCCGGCGCGGTGCTGCTGCGCTCGCTGGCCCGCGAACCCGGCCTGGCGCAGTTGACGGTGCCGCAACTCCTGGCCTTCAGCACGCTCGACGGCGGCAAGCGCGATGCGTTACAGCAGGGGAGTTTGTTTTAAACCAAGGGATATTTTTTTAAACCAGTGATCTGGGCGGCGGCCCGCAGCAGGAAGAGCGGGTTGTAAACCAGATAGCGGTAGGCGAGGCGCCGGGGCTCGTGCCCAAGCCGGAACAGCCACTCCAAGCCGCTGCGCTGCATCCAGCGCGGCGCCTGTTTTTTTTGCCCGGAAAGAAAGTCGAACGCGGCGCCGACGCCGATCATGAGGCCGGTGTCGAGTTTCGCCCAGTTCGCGGCCATGAATTCATCCTGTTTCGGCGTGCCGAGGCCGACCCAGATGAGGTCCGGCCGCTTTTGGGCGATGTCCGATTGCAGGGCGGCGAATTCATCCGCGTGGAGCTCGCGAAACGGCGGCGTGAACGTGCCGGCGACTTGGAGACCCGGAAACCGGGCGGCAAGTTTGTCGCGCAACCGCTCTGCCACGCCCGGCCCGCCGCCATAAAAATAGTGCCGCAGGCCTGCGGCCCGACCGCGGTCGCAAACGGCCAGCATCAAATCGGGTCCGTATACCCGGTTGATTTGCGGATAGCCCTGCCGCCGCCCGAGCCAGACGAGCGGCATGCCGTCGGCGGTGGTGAGCCACGATTCGTTGAGAATTTTTCGGTAGGCCGCGTGGTGCTGGGCCTCGCCCACACCATGCACCGTGCAGGTGCAGACGTAGCCCTGCTGCCGTTGGTCCCGGACCTGCAGCACCTGATCGACCGCTTGGGTGAGAGTCAGGGCCGAGATGCCGACGCCCTGCACATTGAAACGCGGGACCGTGTTCATGAAACCATGACACCGGGTTGTCAGCCGGCAGGCAACCCGGGAGCAGCCGGTGATCCGGTCTGCAGGGCCTTCCGGTTTATCCAAGCCAGCAGGAGCGCGAGGCCGATAAAGGTCATCAGGCCGCCAAAAGCCAGGGTGGCGTCGGCCCGGGCGACCACGGCCATGGCGCCGAACAACAGGAGGGTGCGCAGGATGCGGTCGGCCGCGGCGATCACGACATTCACGCGGCCCATGATTTCATTGGGCACCTCATGCAGGAGCACGCTGCCGCGCGCGACCCGGGCCCCGGCATTGCCGAGCCCGAGGAGGAGCAGCGCCACATAGAATGCCAGCACACTCGGCACGCTGCCGAGCAAGGCCAGGCCGACGAGAAACAACCCCATCATGAGCAGCGCCACGCCCGCCGGGGGGCGGGCAGCGAGCAGCCGCGGCACCAAGAGGCCCGCCAAAATTGCACCTCCGGCAAACGCAACCTCGCCGCGGCCATAGACCGCCGCAGGCGCCTGCAGGACGTTCTGCACATAGATCGGGAAGAGGTAGTTGCCGACCATCACGGCGACGAAGGGTGCATAGGCGCAGATGATGAAGGTCGTGAAACCGGGCCGGGCGCCGAGCCAGCGCAGCCCCACCATGAAGGAAGCGCCCGCGCTGCCGCCGTCGCTCCCGGCTTTCAGATGCGTGGCCACGTAGGGGAGCGTGCGCTGCACGAAAAAGCTGAAGACGTAGGTGGCGCTGTTGCAGAGCAGGATCAGGCCGAAGGGCACGCGGTCGATCAACAGGCTGGCCAAACCGCCGGCCAGCATGGAGGCGGTCTGGCCCTGAATCTCGAGCAGGCCCATCAATTGCTGGTAGTGCCGGCGTTCGAAAATCTGCTGTACAAAGGCGAATTTCGCCGGGTAGTGCAGCGTGTAGTAGAGCATGCCGCAGAAAAAGAGCACCAGCAGTTGCCAGGTCGCGGTCTCGCCGGTCACCAGAATCCAGATGGTCATCACGAGGGCGGTCACGGCGCCGAAGGCCTCGCCGAGGAGGAGGGCGGTCTTGCGCGAGTGCCGGTCGAGCCAGGCGCCATAATACGGCGCGAAGGCGAAGAGCACGATCGTCGAAATGATGGTGACCCAGCCGTAGTAGCGTTCGCCGCCGGGCTGCTGCACGAGCAGCCACGGAATGGTGATCAGTGTGATGCCGACGCCGATGGAGCCGGTGATATTGGCCAGCAGCAACCGGCGGATGCGGAAATCGGCGAGGAGGGTTTTCACGCGGGGGCGGTCACAACCCTTCCCGGTCCACCAGCCAGATGAGGGCGGCGAGCGCCCCGGCCCCGAGATGCAGCTCGCGCGGGTGCACCTTGTCGAGGGTGTCGACGGCCGTGTGGTGGTAGTCGAAGTAGCGCTGGGTGTCGGGGAGCAAATTTCCGACCGTGGTGCCGAGCACCATCAGCGGACCGACATCGGCGCCGCCGGATCCCCGGACAAACGACGTCACCCTGTAAGGGGCGAAGAGCGGCAGCCAGCGTTGCGCGCGTTCGTGCACCGGTCCCTGGGTGCTGCCGAGGCTGAAGCCGCGCGGGGCGAAGCCGCCGCTGTCGGTCTCGACGGCGAAGACATGTTTTTCCCCGCTGCGCCGGGCGTGGTCCGCGTAGGCCAGGGCGCCGCGCAGGCCGTTTTCCTCGTTGGTGAACAGGACGCAGCGGATTGTGCGGCGCGGCTGGTAACCGAGGGCGCGGAAGATGCGCAGCACCTCGATGGACTGCACCACGCCGGCCCCGTCGTCATGTGCGCCGGGCGTGATGTCCCAGGAATCAAGGTGGCCGCCGACGAGGATGATTTCGTCGGGAAACTCCGTGCCGCGGATCTCGCCGATGACGTTGTGCGAAAGGGCGTCGGGATGCCGGCGGGAGTGGAGGCACATTTCAACCCGGCGCGCGGGGTTGGCGGCGAGGGCGGCGCTCAGTCGGTCTGCCGCGAGCGTGGAGAGGGCGGCCGCCGGAATGTTGCCGCCGTCGGGTGCGTAGGCAGTGTTGCCGGCGTGGGGCACGTCGTCGTGGGCGAGGGTCAGGGAACGCACCAAGGCGGCCACGGCACCGAACTCGGCGGCGGCCCGCGGTCCGCGGCTGCGTTGGTCCACCGCGCCCCGGTAGCCATCCCAAGGATTGGGCAGGGCGGGGTCCATCGGCCGGTTGAAGAACACGATCTTGCCGGCGATTTTTTCGCGGCCGAGGGCGGCCAGCTCGTCGAGGGAACGCACTTCGATGACTTCCGCCGTGATCCCTTCCGCCGGGGTGGCGACGCTGCCGCCGAGCGCGAGTGCGGTCAGCCCAATCGCGGCCCCGCCCGGATTTTCCGCCAGCAGGCGGACGGTTTCGGGAGCGCCGCGCTCCCAGTGCGGGACCATGACCTCCTGCTTGTAAACGCGATCGAGGCCGAGCGCGGTGAGCGTGTGTTCACTCCAGATTACGGCTTCCTCCAGCGCCTTGGAACCGGCGAGCCGGCCGGGATGCCGGGTCACCAATTCGGCCAACTGGTCGTAAGCCCGGCCGTTGACCAAGGCCTCGCGGTAGATCGCCTGCAGCGCTGCTTCCGGCCCGGCGGGGGGCGCGGCGCGCAGGGCGAGGACGGTCAGGCAAAGGAACAGCAGGGGACGCATCGCCGGAGTTTTTGTTTGCCGCCGGCGGGTGACAAGCGACGAATCGGGCTCCCGCATGACTGTTTCCCCCGTCACCCTCACCGGCCGCCATGTGCGGCTGGAGCCGCTGTGCCCCGCGCATGTGCCGGATCTCACCGTGGCGGCGGCCGAGGAGGAAATCTGGCGCTACCTGCCCGCGGCGCTTCCCCGGGACGAGGCGGCCATGACGCGGCTGGTGGCGGCGGCGCTGCAGGAGGCGGAGCGCGGCGGGCGCCGGCCCTTCGCCGTGATCCGCCCGGCTTCCGGCCGGGCGGTGGGCAGCACCAGCTACCTGGACATCGCGCCGGAGCATCGACGGATCGAGATCGGCTGGACCTGGCTCGGGGCGGAAGCCCGCCGCACTGCGATCAACACCGAGTGCAAATACCTTCTCCTGCGGCATGCCTTCGAAACACTCGGCTGCGGCCGGGTGCAGCTCAAGACCGACGCCCGCAACCTGCGCTCGCAGGCCGCCATCGAACGAATCGGCGCCAAACGCGAAGGGGTGCTGCGCCGGCATCTGGTGATGCCCGACGGTTTTGTGCGCGATACCGTGATGTTTTCGATCTTGGCCGAGGAATGGCCGGCGGTGAAAGCACGGCTGGAGGCGAATCTGGCCCGGCCGTAAACGATCCATGTTTCATCCGACCACAGAGCAGCGTTTGGAGGAAAGAGCGCGGCCCGCCGGCCAACCGGCCATGTATCAGCGCTGGGCGGAGCTGTTGTTTCTGCACTGGGCAGTCGAGCCCGCCGAGATCCAGCGCACGCTGCCCGCGGGCCTGACCGTGGATGTGCTTCAGGGCCGCGCCTGGGTGGGGTTGGTGCCTTTCTTCATGCAGGGCGTGCGGCCGCGGTTTTGTCCGGCGGTGCCGGGCTTGTCTGATTTTCTCGAGGTGAACGTGCGGACCTATGTGCACGATGCGCTGGGCCGGCCCGGGGTGTGGTTCTACTCGCTCGATTGCAGCCAATGGCTTGCGGTGAAGCTGGCGCGGCGTTTTTTTCACCTGCCCTATGAGCATGCCCGCCAGCAGGCGGTGAAGTCGGCGGACGGCTGGCTCGACTACCGCAGCGGGCGGATCGGTGCCGGTCCGGAGTCGCACTTCCGCTACCGGGCGGGCGCGCCGCACACGGCGGCGCAGCCGGGCACGCTCGAATTTTTCCTGATCGAGCGCTACCGGCTCTTTGCCCACGACGCCCGGGCGGACCGGCTGTGGACGGGCCGCGTGGCGCATGCGCCGTATGAAATCTCGGCGGCCGAGGTGAGCGACTGCGACGGCCGGTTGCTGCAAGCCGCGGGTTTTGCGGTCGGGAGCGAAGCGCCGAAGCACATCTGCGCAGCCCGGGCGGTGACGGTGGACATTTTCCCGCTGGAGCGGGTTGGCGTCTGACCCAGAAGGCGTCCAAAAAGGCAGGGCTCTATCTCCGAGCGGGCCGGTTGAGCCAGCGATCACGGCCTGCCCGGAGGTCAGGCCCTGCCTCAAGCGCCACTTTTTCGACGCCTGCTCAGAGCCAGCGTTTCCGCCGTAGCATGACGAAGAGGCAGAGCATGGCGGCGGCGGTGAGGGCGAAGGCGACCAGGTAGCCGAAGGGCGAGGCGGTCTCGCGCATGTTGCTGAAGTTCATCCCATACCAGCCGCCGATGATGAAGACCGGCAGGGTGAGGGCGGTGAGGGCGGTGAGCACCTTGATGCCCTGGCTGGCGGCGTGGCCCGATTTGTTGAGATACACGCGGAAGCTGAGGATCAACTGGTCGGCCCAGGAGTAGACCTGAGCCTCGATGCGGCTGAGTTCCTCCGCGAGGTCACGCAGGTAAGGCACGATGATGGGGCGGATGAGGCGGATCTTGCCCTGGCTGAGGACGGTGGCGATTTCCCGCTGCGGGCGCACGATCTGCCGCAGGGTGGAGAGTTCCTTGCGCAGGGCGATGACGCGGGGAAAGAGTTCGCGCGAATCCATCTCCCGCATGACGCCGTTCTCGATCTGGTCGAGCTCCTGCCGCAGTTCGTCGAGCGCGGGCTTGTAGGCCTCGACCATCAGGTCGAGCAGCACGTGGGCGAAGCGGTCGGGCCCGCGGACGGCGACGGCGGGCGACTTGAGGTAGCGGTCGAGCGCGGCCTGCACGGGCTTCAGCGGCTGGCGGTGGAAGGTGACGATGAAGTTGCGGCCGAGGAAGAGGTCGAGCTCGGTGGTGCTGAACTTGTCCGCCCGCGAATAGTCCACGGCGTGCATCACGAGGTAGAGGTGGTCGTCGTATTCCTCGAGTTTCGGCAGGGGGCTGTCGGAAAGGCAGTCCTCGATGGCCAGCGGGTGGAAACCGAAGGTGGACTCAAGGATGAGTTTGGCTTCCTCGGCGGTGGGATTGGCGAGGTCCACCCAGAGCATGACGTTGGGCTCGAGCCGCAACGCGGCGAGGGTGTCCGGCGGCGGATTGGCCGCCACGAAGCGGGTGTCGCGATAGACCAGCGTCGTGATCATGGCGGGCTCAGATGAACTTTTTGCGTTTGCACCACCGCCACATCAGGACGGTCAGCACGGCAGTGGCCGCAATGCAGCCGTAATACCCGTAGGGGGAATCCAGCTCGGGCATGTGCTCGAAGTTCATCCCATACCAGGTGCCGATGACGACGGCCGGCAGGGTGATGGCGGTGAGGGCGGTGAGCACCTTGATGCCCTCGTTGGCTTCGAACGAGGATTTGTTCAGGTAGAGGTCGAAGGAGATGAGCAGTTGGTCGGCGAAGCCCGCGGCGGTTTCCTCGATGCGGATCAGGTTGTCGCGCACGTCGCGGAAATAGGGCAGCGAGGTGGGGCGGATGATCTTGGATTCGCCGTGCGCGAGGCGGTTGATGACGTCGCGCTGCGGGCGCACGATCTGCCGGAGGTGGGAAATCTCGGACTTCAGTTGGAGCAGCGCGGGGGTGAGGTCGCCGGCGGACTTGGCGAGGACGGTCTCCTCGATCTCCTCGATCTCGCCGCGGAGCTCGTCCACGACGGGTTTGTAGTTGTCGGTCAGCAGGTCGAGGATGAGGTGGGCGAGACGGTCGGCGCTGCGGATGCCGCCGATGTTCTTGGCGCAGCGTTCGCGCACGGCCTGGATGGAACGGAGGGGCTGGCGGTGGAAGGTGACGACGTATTCCTTGCCGAGGAAGACGCTAAGCTCGGTCGTGTTGAACTTTTCCGTGCGGCTGTAGTCCACCCCGTGGCTGACGAGGAAGAGGTAGTCCTCGTAGTCCTCCACCTTGGGCAGCGAGTTGGGCGCGATGCAGTCCTCGATGGCAAGCGGGTGGAACTGGAAGACGTTTTCGAGGATGGACTTGATTTCATCCTCGGTGGGGTTCTCCAGATTGACCCAGAGCAGCAGGCCCTTGTCGGCACGGACGAGGCGCAGCGCCTCGAGCTCGAGGTCCTGCCCGACCAGCCGGCCGTCACTGAAGATGAAGGAATGAATCATGCCGCGGAATCAGATAAGGAGTCGCGGCGGCTTTGCCAAGACCGGTTCGGCGTCAGACCGGGCCGAGCAGCCGGGCCTCGGCGGTGGTGAGCACGTGCACGAAATCCGCGGGCGTGGCGGCGGTCATGAGGGCGGTGCGGTTGGCCTCTTCCTTCAGGATCTTGCAGAGCGAGCTGACGACCATGAGGTAATCGGTGGGATTGGACTTGGGCGTGCCGAGGATGAACATCAGCCGCACGGTCTGGTTGCAGTTCTCGAAGTGGATGCCGGGGGTGCTGCGGCCGACGGCGAGCACGATGCTTTTGACGTGCTCGGTGCGCGCGTGGGGGAGGGCGATCTCGTTGCCGAGGTAAGTGGTGTCGAGCCGCTCGCGGGCGAGCAGCTCCTGATAGAAGCCGTCGAAGTTGGCGACCTCCGGGTGGGCGGCGAGCTGGCGGGCCACCTCATTCAGGGCGACGGTCCGCCGGGTGCCCTGCACCTGAAGGTTGATGCTGGCGGGATTGAGGAGTTGGGAGAGTCGGACGGCCATGCGGGAGAGGCAAAAGACCTTCCGCGCCGTGAGTTGGCAAGGCCGGAGTGCGGCGCGCGGCGGAGGATTTGGCGTTGCGGGCGAGGCCGGCCCGCGCTCAAACAAGAGCCATGAAAAATTTTATGTTCGGGCTGGGGCTCCTGACGCTGGCGTCCAGCGTGATCGCCCAGGAATTCACCGCGACGCTTACGCCGGAAGAGCGGCGCGAGGCGGGCTTGGAAAAACTCAGCCCGGCGGAGCTGGCGCGGCTGCAGGCGCTCGTTGAACGTTACAAGGCCGGGGAAGTGGCGTTCGTGAAACAGGCGGCCGAGCAGAAAGTGGCGGCGGCGGAGGTGCGCGCACAGGCGGCCGAGACGAAAGCTGCCGAGGCGGTGGCGGCCGAGGGCAAGGGACCGGGCTGGTTCAAAGCCCTGCTGACCCTGCAGTCGGCCGGGAAAAAATCCGCGGACGATGGAGATGACGAACTGCAGGTGCGCATGGCGGGCACGCTCCGCTCCTTCGAAGGCCGGCGCAGCTTCACGCTGGAGGACGGCCAGGTGTGGACGATGATCGAGAGCGGGTCCTATGCCGGACCCGCCTTGCAGAATCCCGCCGTCACGATCCGCCCCGGCGCGCTCGGCATCTTCTGGTTGAAAGTGCCGGAAGCGCGGCTGCGGGTGAAGGTCAAGCCGGTGAAGATCCAGTGACCGGCATCACGCCGTGCTGTCGTCCTCCGGCGCGGCGTTGGCTTCCTGTTCCTCGCGGGTCTCCACGATGCGGGCGATGCTGAGGAGCTTGTCGCCCTCGGCGAGGGTGAGGAGTTTGACGCCCTTGGCGCCGCGGTTGGTCTCGCGGATGGTGTTGACCGGGCAGCGCACGCTCTGGCCCTTGGCGGTGAGGAGCATGATCTCGTCGTCGTCGCGCACGCTGAGCGCGCCGGCGAGGTTGATGGAGTTGTCCTCGGGGAGCGTGATGGCCCAGACGCCGGAGCCGCCGCGGTTGATGAGGCGGTAATCCTCGAAGCGGGTGCGGACGCCGAGGCCGGCCTCGCTGGCGACGAGGAACTTGGCCTCGTGGTCCACGACCTCGATGACGTCGAGGTAGTCGCTGTCCAACTTGAAGCGCATGCCGGTGACGCCGCCGGTGGCGCGGCCCGTGGCGCGGAAAAGCTCCTCGCCCGACTCGGGATCGCGCTCACGGAAACGGACGGCGAGGCCCTGATGGGAGACGAGGATGAGCTCGTTTTCGCCGGTGGTGAGCACGGTGCCGATGACGCTGTCGCCTTCGGCGAGGTTGATGCCGATGAGGCCGCCCTCGCGGGTGCAGTTGGCGTAGTCGGAGAGCGAGCTCTTTTTGATGACGCCCTTCTTGGTGGCCATCACGAGGTAACGGTCCTCGGCGAAGTCCTTCACGCAGAGCATGGCGGCGATCTTTTCGCCCTCGGCCAGCCGGAGGAAGGAGGAGACGGACTTGCCTTTGGAGGTGCGGGTGCCCTCGGGGATGTCGTAAACCTTCTTCGCATGGCACTGGCCGATGCTGGTGAGGAAGAGGATGTAATCGTGCGTGGAGGCGGTGAAGAGGTTCGCCACGAAATCCTCGTCGTAGGTCTCGGCACCGATGACGCCCTTGCCGCCGCGCTTTTGGGAGCGGTAGTCGGCGACGGGGGTGCGTTTGATGAAGCCGAGGTGCGAGACGGTGATGACGCAACCTTCGTTGGGGATGACGTCCTCCATGCGGAATTCGCCGGCTGCGGCGATGATCTCGGTGCGGCGGGGCGAGGTGTATTTCGCCTTCATTTCCTGCAGCTCCTGCTTGATGAGGGCGAGCAGCTTGGGCTCGGACTCGAGGATGCCGCGGAGTTCCTCGATCAATTTCATCAGCTCGAGGTATTCGGCCTCGATCTTGCCGCGTTCCAAGCCGGTGAGCTGGTAGAGGCGCAGCTCCAGGATGGCGTCCGTCTGACGCTCGGAGAGCGGATACTTGGCCATCAGGCGCTGTTTGGCCTCCTCGCGGTTTTGCGAGGCGCGGATGATTTTGACGAAATCGTCGAGGTTATCGAGGGCGATGATGTAGCCCTCGAGGATGTGGGCGCGGTCCTCGGCCTCCTTGAGGCGGAAACGCGTGCGCCGGGTGACGACATCGCGGCGGTGCTCGATGTAGCACTCGATGAGCTCCTTGATGTTCATCTGCTTCGGCCGCTTCTTGTCGAGGGCCAGCAGGGTGACGCCGAAGGAGGACTCGAGGGCGGTCTTCTGGAAGAGCTGGTTGATGACGACCTTGGCCTGTTCGCCGCGCTTGAGCTCGATGACGATGCGGGTGTTCTCGTCGGATTCGTCGCGCAGGTCGCGGATGCCGTCGATTTGCTTTTCCCCGACGAGCTCCGCGATGCGGGTGACGAGGGTGGCGCGGTTCACGTTATACGGGATTTCCGTGATGACGATCTGCTCCATGCCGCCCTTCAGCTCCTCGGTGTGAGCCTTGCCACGGGTGCGGACGATGCCCTTGCCGGTCTTGAGGTAACTGAGGATGCCTTCGCGGCCGGAGATGACGCCGCCGGTGGGAAAATCGGGTCCCTGGATGATGCCGCAGAGGTCGTCCACGGAGATGCGCGGATTGTCGATGATGGCGCAGGTGGCGTCGATGAGCTCGTCGAGATTGTGCGGCGGGATGTTGGTGGTCATGCCCACGGCGATGCCGGTCGAGCCGTTCATCAGCAGGTTGGGCAGGGCGGAGGGGAGGACGGTGGGCTCGGTGGTGGACTCCTTGTAGTTGGGCGCAAAGTCCACGGTGTCTTCCTCAATGTCTTTGAGGAGGTCCTCGGCGATGTCGCGGAGGCGGGCCTCGGTGTAACGGTAGGCGGCCGGGGGATCGCCGTCCACGGAGCCGAAGTTGCCCTGCGGATCAATCAGCGGGTAACGCATGACCCAAGGCTGCGCCATGCGGACGAGGGTGTCGTAAACCGAGGAGTCGCCGTGCGGATGGTAATTTTTCAACACCTCGCCGACGACGCCGGCGCACTTGTCGAAGGCGCGGTTGTGCAGGAGGCCTTCGCGCAGCATCGCGTAGAGGACGCGGCGCTGCACGGGCTTGAGGCCGTCGCGGGCGTCGGGCAGGGCGCGCGCAATGATGACCGACATCGAATACTCGATGTAGGCCGTCTGCATGATGTCGGTGATGTTGGCGGAGGAGAGTTTCTCGGAAGCGGTATACATTCGGGAAAGGGGTTAGGATTCAGGAGGCAGGAGCCGAGATTCGGAGTGCGATGGGTTTGATTCTTCCATCCTGACTCCTGGCTCCCTTCATCCTTACACGTCCAGGAACTGGACGTTCAGGGCGTTGTCCTCGATGAACTGGCGGCGGGGCGGGACCTCGTCGCCCATCAGGAGGGTGAAGAGGGCGTCGGCCTTGGCGGCGTCGTCGATGGAGACCTTGAGCAGGCGGCGCTTCTCCGGGTCCATCGTGGTCTCGAAGAGCTGCTTGGGGTTCATTTCGCCAAGACCCTTGTAGCGCTGGATGCTGAGCCCCTTGCGGCCGTTGGCGCGGATCTGGGTGACGATGTCGAGCGGGCTGAAGAGCTCGGTCTTGTTTTCCGATTTCTGGCCGGCGTTTTCGGTGATGGTGTAGCGGGGTTTTTCGCCCGGCGTGAAGACGGAGATGTCGAGCCCGGTCTTGGCCAAGGCCGCGAGCACCTTGGCCATCTCGGTGCTCTCGTAGATTTCGTGGAGGGTGACGCGCTTGGTTGACTGGGCCTTCTTGTCCGCCGGGGCGGCGCTTTCCGTCTGTTCGACGTCGTCGGCGGCCAGATCGTGGGCCTGCACGAATTGGGCGCGGGCGTGTTCGTCGCGGAGGAATTCGTGCGACTCCTTGTTGCCTTCGCGGATGCGCGCGACGTAGCGGGGCAGGGCGTGGGTGGCCTGATCCTGCTGGTCGAGGTATTCGGCGAGCGCGGCGCCGTAGCGGGTAACGCCGCCGCCGAGTTTTTCCAAGACGGCGAGATTTTCGACGATCTGCCCGATCTGGACCGGGGCGAAGACGTGCTGGTCGGCGAGGCGGGTCAGCACGATGTCCTCGGAGCCGAGCTCAAGCAGGATGCGGTTGAGCTGGTCGTCGTTGTCGATGTATTGCTCGCGTTTCTTGCGCTTGATTTTGTAGAGCGGCGGCTGGGCAATGTAAACGTAGCCGCGCTCGATGAGTCCCTTCATCTGGCGGTAGAGGAAGGTGAGCAGGAGGGTGCGGATGTGGGAGCCGTCCACATCGGCGTCCGTCATGATGATGATCTTGTGGTAACGGGCCTTGGCGGCGTTGAAGCCGCCGACGGCCTCGTCGCCCTCGCCGATGCCGGTGCCGCAGGCGGTGATGAGGGTGCGGATTTCCTCGTTGGCGAGGACCTTGTCGAGCCGGGCCTTCTCGGTGTTGATGAGCTTGCCGCGCAGCGGGAGGATGGCCTGGAAGCGGCGGTCGCGGCCCTGCTTGGCGGAGCCGCCGGCGGAGTCGCCCTCGACGATGTAGAGTTCG